>Ga0335070_10003035_pt1 | contig 19526 bp, 20 predicted proteins | sample Lox_Sample_13_FD_206722 | JGI IMG/M metagenome (GOLD analysis project Ga0335070, IMG submission 206722) | Soil microbial communities from Loxahatchee National Wildlife Refuge, Florida, United States - Lox_Sample_1.3 | ecosystem: Environmental > Terrestrial > Soil > Wetlands | place: USA... | reverse complement strand
AAAGGATGGTATCATAGGCAGCCTGAAAGGGATCAACGAGATCGAGGCAGAGATTGTGAGCCTTGTCAGGAACACCGTATCGAATACCCTCCGGGCTACCGGCTCGATCGCACATGAGGCCGTAACTGTCTCAAAGGATGTGATAAAAGGGACGATCCAGGCCACAGAGGAGGTTGGCACGGGTCTTATTTTAAGCACCAAGAGCGTGGCAAAAGGCATCGTCATGGGAGTAAGTGATATTGGTGGTGATGTGGTTACTGTTGCGAGCCAGACAGTTAAGGGTGCGGTAAAGGGCGCAGCAGAGGTTGGTGCAGACGTCGCTATGGTCGCACGGAGGACAGTTGACGGGGTGATCGAAGCAACGAAAGAAGTCGGGGGGAACGTGCTAGAAGTTGCAAAAGCGGCTGTGGGAGGTGCGATCGACGCAGCGGGTGGAATCGGCAACACTGCGGTGAGAGCGGTGAAAGAGATACTGGTAGGGGTTGTTGAAGGCGTTAAGGATGTCGGAGGTGCCGTTTTACCGAAGCCACGGCCCGAAACAGGATCACCTAAGGGACATGCCACTTTTACTGAAGGAGAAGCAGCAGAGGCCTTTAAGGCAAGGCATAAAAAAAGTCGAAGTGAACGTTAGATGCGGCTAAGGCGGGCAGCAGAGAAATCATACCATGATGCGAAATCGCGCTGCTCGCCTTTCCTGACAGGGTTGTTATGGCAACTGCCTGCTTGTACGACAACGATAAAGATCGGAAGCTGCATTCCAAAGCCATCCAGATGCCCGCAAGATAATTTCGTATTGCCAAAGAGAAAATATAATTAAAAAGATAGAAGGAACAGACTGGATTTATATTTCAATGTTCGTCGGATCAAATATCAGCAACTATACTTATATTCTGAGCACACATGCTCTCCTCTGGTTTCAGATATGATTTGATAACCATAACGCGACATTGCGGTAATCTTCTGCCCCATGAGACCTGGGGGCAGAGAGCGTGACCGGCTTTCCAAGGCCGGGCGCTTCTGCCAAGGCCACATTTTCGCGTATCACAGGCGATACCCTTCCTGGAAAGAGCTCTTCAAGGCGCTCCAATATCTCCTGGTGGATTCTGCGCCTTGGGTGGGTCCGGCAGGGTATTATGGCAGAGATCTCGATCCCCGGACGATCTCTCTTCACAGATTCTACCATTTGGGTGAGGCCTCTCAGCGCCAGATAGGTTGTTTCTACAGGCACTACCGCGTATTTGCTGGCCCACAGAGAGGTGACGGTGAGCACCCCAAGGCTGGGGGGACAGTCTATAATTATTCTTTCCCAGTCACCCTGTGTCTGTTTTATACAACGGAGGAGCAGTTCCTTTCCCAATGATCCGGTAAAAAGCTGCCGTGCCACTACGAGATTGGGACCTGAAGGGACCACGTCCACGTCTTTGACCTGTGTGCTGACCACGGGCAGCGCTGCACTCCTTTGCAGGGCATGGAGGAGACCGTCTCCATCATTGGTAATGCCAAATGACATGCTGGCGCTTCCCTGGGGGTCCATATCAATAAGGAGGACCTTTTTCCCTTCCTCTCCCCAGCAGGCAGCGATATTGACGGCAGAAGTCGTTTTCCCCACTCCACCCTTATGATTTGCAATTGAGATTACCTGCATCTTTCTTTTTTCTCCCTGTCATTCAGAAGGTTTTTTCTGCGAAGAGATCGGACCCCGTTGATCAGAGTATGACCGGCTCACTGTTCCGTTTCAAGGGTCTCTGCCTTCATCCTCAGTTCTTTGATTTGGCGATGTAGTGTCTCAGAGAGCGCAGTGGTGCCAAGATACCGGTATTCAGGAATCGCCTTCTGCAAGTCCGGAGTTGCGTCCAAAAGAATTTCCAGCATCTGCGCGTGTGATCTTGCCAGATCGACATAGGAACTCCTGAGCGTGATATATTTCTCCCTGTATGGCTGTGCTTCACCCGGCTTTTTTTGCAGAACAATGCAGACTGTACTGGTAAGCACAATCAGCAGCATGATGAATACGTGGGTCCAAGTATTGCTCTTCATGAATACCAAAGCCTCCTTTACTAAGCGGCGGTGTTTCTTTCCCTTAGCGATCTGAGGGTTCCTGTTTGGTTTCGTACAACTCGATGTACATGTCAGCAAAGCCGAATCTGTTTTGCAACTGACTTTTCATCATTTTGACCGTATCCCTGTGATACACTGTTCCGTTGGTTCTTATCCTCAGAGCGAGAATAATCTGTTCGGGCGATAATCCCCATATGTGGGTGTCTTTGACACTGTGGATGTCTGCGAAATTGTTACGGAGAAATGCTTCCACATCATCAGTGGCTATTTTTGCAGGGTTCCCCTCCATGAGAATCTGTACACTATCCTTAATCAGAAAATAAGTGGGGTATCCGGCCAACAGCCCTATGATTACTCCTGTGAGCGGATCTATGAAGTAGAAATGTGTATATTTTATTAAAATGGATGAGGTGATAACCCCTACCGAGCCAAGGGTATCATTTAATATGAGGAGCAGGGCACCTTTGATATTCATATCTGCGGAATGTTTGTAAAGCTTCATTAATCCAAACGCATTCACAAAGAGACCTATAACGGCAATTAATAAAATCTTATCTGCTTCCAGGGGTTCGGAATGTAATATTTTCTGATATGCCTCGATAAAGACATAGAAAATTAGGAATCCGACGAGCATTCCATTAAATAAACCTGATAATACCTTTGCCCTTTCATACCCAAAGGTTCTGGTCTTATCCGGGAGTTTCAGGGCAAGTTTTCCAATGTAAAGGGCAATCAATTGACCCGTTACATTGATAGCCATAAAGGACGCATCAGTAACAAGGGCCAGACTGTGGTAGTAGAGACCTCCGATCAATTCGATGAAGAAATAGGCAATTGTGAGCGCAAGGACTATCCACTGGCTCTTATTTTTCATTCCATTAACTCTTTCTGTGTGGCTGCAACATGGATACTCTCACGTCAACGCAGGGGCACATGATCCAATGAATGTGGTTTATATCTCTCAGTTTTTTCTCTTTATTATGGACTGATGCGTATTGCTCTCTTCGTGTTGATGAGGTGCTTCACTTCCCTACTCACGAGGATGGGCAAAAAGTCTCTGACCTTCGCATATTTTTTATATCTGCTCAGAACCATTTCGTACACTCCTTCAATCTCCACAGGAGACGCCCCAACATGCATTGCAAGCATCTGGATTGCATTCATATGAAGCCTCTTTTCGTTTTCATCTTCATAGAGGAAAGCAAGATCCTCCAAATTCTCGCGAATCCCTTTTATCTCAGCCATATAACCATCCTCACTTCGCCGGTTAACCTTTTATCTGCTGAATCTTGTCGGTAAGTTCCCATGGCAGACCAATGTCCATTCTGCCCACATGTCCGTAAGCCGCAAGTTTTCTGTAAAAGCCACCCTTTAAAATCGATGGCAGGTATCGCAGGTTGAACTGTCTTACAATCCCTGCAAGGCGGAAATCGAAATGCCTCTCAACAAGCGCTGAGATTTTCTCATCAAGGATCTTTCCTGTGCCAAAGGTCTCTACCTGAAGGCTCACAGGCCTCGAAAGGCCGATGGAGTAACTGAGCTGAATTTCGCATTCCTCTGCAAGTCCTGCAGCAACGACATTCTTTGCCGCGTAACGGGCTGCATAGGCGCCTATTCTGTCTATGCGCATGGGATCTTTACCGCTCAGGGCTGCTCCGCTCTGTCGCGAGTATTCTCCATACAGATCAATTGCATTTTTTCTTCCGGTCAGCCCGGAATGGACCGAAGGACCTCCTATGATAAACGGGCCGTCAGGATTGATAAATATCTTTGTGCTGCGGTCAGGTTTTATGTCCTCATCAGGGAATACAGAATCTATCACAGCCTGCCTGATATCGTCTTCGAGCCTCTTCATATCAGGTCCTCCTGCTGCGGAAGACTTGTCCTGACTGGCGATGACCGTGATGCTGTGAATCCTGGAGGGCTTCCCGTTCCTGTATTCGATCCCCACCTGTGTCTTCCCGTCAGGTGCAAGATAGGGCAGAATCTTCTGGAGTCTTACGGAGGTTAGTTTCCTTGCCAGTTTGTGGGCCAGCCAGAGGGGAAGGGGAATAAGGGCAGATGTCTGACTGCAGGCAAAACCGAAGATGGTAACCTGGTTTTTCGTGGGAATTGCATCGATCTCTGCATCTGACAGTTCTCTTTCGTCAAAGCAGCAATGCTCATCATGGGGCAATTCCTTGAGACTTGTCACGATGCTGCATGTCTTTGCATTAAAAGCGTTCTGGTCATACCCGATCTGGGTTACAACCTGCCTTGCTATATTCGGGAAATCCACACTCGCTTTGGATTCAAACCTTGCGGCAATGAACATGATCGCAGTCGATACCGCACATTCGGCAATGACCCTTGAATAGGGGTCCTGCTGAAGGAAATGGTCAACTATGGCGTCGCTTATCTGGTCGCAGAGCTTGTCAGGATGGCCTTCTGTCACGGATTCTGATGTAAAGATGAAGTCTTTTTTCATGCGGTTACCTCTTTCGGGAGTTTCTTTGTTCCTTCGTTCACCAATAAGGGGAGCACGGCGCTGCCTCCGATTACAAGACCATCAAGTACACTGATCGGGGCGATGCCCAGGAGATTTCTCAGCCCCGGTATCACCATGGCTAAAAGCTGGATGGCAAAGGAACCCCCCAGGGCCATATTGAGATATTTGTTTGGGGGTAACTTCTCCCTGCCGAATATGCTGTGTCTCTCTGAACGACAGCTGATTGCATGGAGGAGCTGTCCGGTGGTAAGGCTCAGGAACGCAAGACTACTTGCCCTTTGGCCCATGCCGTATTTCGCAATGCCATACCCGTAAGCCCCCAAGGTCCCGGCAGATATCATTGCTGCTTCAAAGGTGATTCTCTTGAAATCTGATTTCCTTACAATGGGCTCGTCAGGGTCGCGCGGCGGCTGGCTCAGAACATCAGGCTCTGGCGGCTCGAGGGCAAGCGCCAGGCCCGGCGCTATATCGGACATGAGGTTGATCCAGAGCAACTGTATTGCACTCAGAGGCTGGCCGAGACCTCCTGCAATGGCGGTGAACATGACCATGATCTCGCTGAGATTTGTGGACAAGAGAAAATGGACTGACTTCCTAATGTTGTTATAAATGGTCCTTCCCTGGCTTATGGCAATGACCATTGTCTCGAGGTTATCATCCTCGATGACGACGTCTGCGACCTCACGGGCAACATCGGTGCCTGTATGTCCCATGGCGATGCCGATATCCGCAGCTTTAAGGGCCGGACCGTCATTGATGCCGTCGCCTGTCATGGCAACGACCTTTCCCGCACTCTGGAGGACCTGGACTATCCGGAGTTTATGGGCAGGGCTGACACGGGCAAAGACATGCACCCTTTTGCAGAGTGCCTTCATCACTTCAGGGTCGATGTCGATCAGATGGGTGGAATCAAGAATTTCGAGCTGCTCACCTTTGCTGAGGCCTAATTCTTTTCCAATGGCATAGGCTGTCGGGCTTTGGTCGCCGGTTATCATCACCGTGTCTATTCCGGCCTCGTGAAATTCGCCTATTAATCCCTTCACTCCATCCCTGACAGGATCTGCCATGCCCACAAGCCCGAGCCAAATGAGATTGTCTGTAGAATCGATGTCCTCATTGATGAGAAGCGGCTTGTCACCGGTGAATGAATATGCGACCCCAAGCACACGGAGGGCCTCGCCCGCCATGCGTTCATTTTCGGTCTCCAGGGCGAGGCGGTCTTCATCAGTCAAAGGAATCTTCTGACCGTCCTTCATTTGCCAGGTGCATAACGATAGCACCTCATTCGGGCTTCCCTTTACGGCAATGAGTGCTGAATCATCCTGAGTTTCATGGAGCGTATACATGTAATTTCGCTTCTCTGAACGGTGATAAATCTTCAGGACAGGAAATTTCTGCCTGAGCATCTGAACGTCAACCCCTGAACTTAATGCAACGTGTATCAGGGCATTCTCGGTGGGAGAGCCGTTGACGACATATTTGCCGTCCTCCCGGATGACTTCACTTTCATTACAGAGGACCGATAGGTGAATGAGTCTTAAGAGTTCATCATGGAAATATACACTCAGAGGTTCACCGGATTGGAAAAACTGTCCATGAGATACGGTAAAGTCTCTCATGCCGGTATATGCGGCGACCACAGACATCCTGTTAAGGGTGATTGTCCCTGTCTTGTCGAGGCATATGGTCTGGACCGAGCCGAGGGTCTCGACTGCATTAAGATGTCGTATGAGGACATTATGCTTCCGCATATTTCTGATGCCGAGGGCGAGGGTTGTGGTTGCCACTGTAGGAAGACCTTCAGGGACCGCAGCTACCGCAAGGGATATGGAAACCTTGAGCATTTGCAAAAGACCGTATCCCCGGAGCAGTCCGGTGATAAAGACCATGCCGCAGACTATTCCGCAGATAAATACCAACTGGCTGCCCATCCTGTCCAACTGGCGCTCCATGGGTGTTTCAGGGGGCCTTGCCTCACCCACAAGGGTCTGGATCTTGCCCATCTCGGTGAACCTCCCTGTTGCCACAACGACAGCAATTCCCTGTCCGCCGGTAACGAGGGTCCCCATATAGACCATGTTAGTCCTGTCAGCGAGGGGAATATCCTTTTGCGTGAGGGGAGATACCGCTTTGTTCACCGGCATACTCTCACCTGTCAGGGCAGACTCATCAATGCTCAGGTGATTTGTTTCGATGAGTCTTGCATCTGCCGCAACATAGCTGCCGGGTCTAAGCAGCAGGAGGTCTCCTGGCACTAACTCTCCAGCCCCAATTTCCTTCATACTGCCCTCACGTACCACAGCTGCAGAGGGCCTGACGAGGCTCTTGAGGGCATGGATAGTTTTTTCAGTCTGGCTCTCGGTTGTGTACCCTATGGCTGCGTTTATAAGGACTACGCCCATAATCACTGCGGCATCTGCGAGGCCGCCGGTAAGTACAGAAATGCCTGCCGCGACACCGAGAAGTGCCACAGGGAGGGACTTGAACTGACTGAAGAACATACTCAATCCCGATCGGGGGACTGCTTCAGGAAGAATATTGGGTCCGAATCTCCGGAGATTTACACTGACGAGGTCGGCGGACAGTCCGGCATTTCTAGATGTGCCGAAGGTCCTGAGTACCTCCGTTGCATCCATAAGGTGCCAGGCTTCCTCGGTCTGCATTTCGGAAAGGATGACACTTCTTCTTAATCTCCTTCTGCTCTGTATGAGCTTGGTTCTCTCCGCTTCAGGGTGCGGGTATTCTGCCGGAATATTGCCTGCGGGGAGCCACTCGCCCTGATCATGAACTGTACTTCGCTGAACTGGTGGGGACGGTTTTCCTGTCTTCGCCGACTCACCTGCAACTCCTGCAATAAGCATTGCAATCGTCTCGGGAGTATTGTCAGAGTTATAAAATACAAGGACTTTCCCGGTAAGGATATTTATCGAGAACCCCTTAATATCATTATGGGAAGAGAGTCTTGACTCAATCTCTTTCTTGAGTTTTTCAGAGCGATAAAGCCCCTCTACTCTAAATCTTGCCCTCCCTTTTACCGCCGTATGTACCGGCTGGACCACGCCCCTTTGTTACCTCTTTTTTCCCCTTGCAGGGCTCTCGGTCTCCTTACGAGCGGGCGAAGGCACTTGTCGCGGCTTTGGCAGCGCTGAGCCTGCCACCTCTTTTACGCCCTCTACAACGCCGACGAGCATATCCTTCACCGCTTTTACCGCTGTGTTCCCGATAGTGCCTGCAGCTTCGATCGCCCCACCCACAGCCACTTTTGCCACTTCTTCCACATTCCCGCCAATTTCTTTCGTGGCCTCGATAACTCCGTCAACCGTCCTTCTTGCCACCATGGCAACATCCGCACCCACTTCTGCTGCACCCTTTACCGCACCTTTAACTGTCTGGCTGGCAACAGCGACAACGTCTCCGCCGACATCACTCACACCCATGACGATTCCTTTAGCGACACTCTTTGTGCTGAGGATAAGGCCTGTGCCGACCTCTTCTGTGGCCTGGATCGTCCCTTTTACCACATCTTTTGTGATGGTGACCGCCTCATTTGCCACCGAGCCGGTGGCCCTCAGGGTATTGGAAACGGTGTTCCTCACCAGGCTCACAATCTCGGCCTCGATCTCATTGATACCCTTTAGGCTGCTCACTACACCCTCTTTCACTGATGTACCCGCTTTACCCATGCTGGTTTTCTCTTCTGCTGGTGTGCCTTTTACAACGTTTTCCCTTGGCATATTATGCCTCCTTTCCGCTTAAATGCATTGTTTGTTTATAAAATTCTCATATGCCATAAGCTATCTGTTCCATTAAAGAATAATCATAAGGGAATGCTGAGGTATGCTGCTTAAATCAACCACAATGTTACAGCCTCTCTGTTACAGGTTAGTGAAGTTAGTTTTACAATTATGTTAAATCTGTCAAAGGGCTTATTCCATTTTTGAATCGTTCTGGGATTTTAGAAAGATATTGAAGGCGTACCAGAATGCGGTATACCAGGGAATGGCAGTGAAATTCCCTCTGCCTATCTGATATATCCCCGCACCCATAAGGGCAAGAAATGCCATTCCTCCAATATTGATCTCCCCGGACGTGAATGCCTTCATTTGATTGTTCAGGCCCTGAAAAGTCTCCGACACCTTCGGGTGTAAACCGGCAGGAGAGGAATGCGCTACTGTCAGGCTGAAAAGATTCTTCGCTGTGGCATATTGTTCAATGGTTTGCCTGTCCAGGTTGTGCACAATGAGCACACTTCCCGTCGTTGGATTGACCTCCAGGGCATTGATGCCTTCCAACCCTGAAAAATGCTCCTTCAATGCATTAAAGTAACTATTGCTCCCTTTTTTTGAGGGTATTCTGATCCTCAGTCGTCCTGAGGCCTGATGGCTTATATGAGCAATCGGAAGCATCAACCTTCCGTTTCGCCCTGCGGCGCAGCTGCCGCAGCCGCTGCCTTGTGTGCCTCTTCCACTTCGGATTTTGCCTCTGCTACGAGGTCCTCAACCACTTCACCCATTTCTGCAAAGGCCTCTTTGCCTTTTTCGTAAAGGATGATACCCCCTTTTATTGCAGCCTTTGCCACTGGTTTGGCCACACTTGCAATAACGGGAAGCACCGCAGGACCAAGGACCGCAGCACCTATGCCGATCGCGAGACCCGTTACGACATTTCCTTTGAACACATCATCGAAAAGTCCCATCCTGTTCCTCCTTATTTAATAGGCGTAATTTAAGAAAAGATAGTCTCAAAAAAAATAGATAACCACTTTTCTCTGTATTAATTAGCCTATCATGCTCCTATTCTCGTCGCCATGTATTTTTTCATTACTTGCCTACCTGCGGAAGGATTTTTCACCAAAATGTAACTTTGTATTCATATCCCTTTAACAAAGGGATGGTTTAATGTCCGTAATGATAACAAGAAGGAGGAGAATGAGAGATGATTCAGTACAGGATAGTACACCATGTCCCGGGCCGCATCAGGATTGAGGTTCCCTCAATAAAGGGACTTCACCTGAAGAACCTCGCACGGCTGTCAGCCATTCCCTTTCCGTCCGGCATAGAGGGCGTGCGTCCGAATCCACTCACTGGAAGTCTCTTGATCAAGTATGATCCGGAACAGATAAATATTGTGACATACCTCCAGGAGATGGCGGTAAGCAGTGTTTTGGAAGATAAACTCACGGGAGGGGACACTCCATGAGTGTTCATCATGTCCTGTCACTGCAAGATGGATGGAGCAAAGATGATGAGTTGCGGTGTCCATATTTAGACATGTCTGATGGGTGTACCGCTGCTCTTTCTGGAATGGTGCCATCCCACAGGATGAGGAAAAAACATTGTGCCAACGAGGACTATGACAACTGTCCCATATTCCTGGCAAAAGTCCTGAGGGGGAGGTAGGAATGGCGTGCATTGATTACATCCGGGAAGAGTGCAGATGCCTGAGGGGTTTCCCTGTGAGCGCTGAATTCGGCAGTTTTTTTTGCCAGGGGAAAAATGAGATGTGTCCTTTTATCATATTGGAGAAATACCAATCAAAGGGAAGGGATGTTTTACGACCTAAATCACTTTTGCATATTTGGAGGAGATCATGAAATGCCCGCACTTAAATCGTTGGATCGTGGCCACCTGTAAAATCGATGACAGGACCTATGTACCGAGTGTGTTCCAGCTCGATGAATATTGTAAGACCGGGGGACATAAAAGGTGCCCTTTCTTTGTGAAGAACGTGAGCGAGAAAAAAGAGACGAGCGGCCAAGTCCCTGTGGGCGAATATGCATGAAATACCCCTCATTTTTTCTCAATGCGGTCATGCTTGTGAGGGGTCAGTCTGGGTTATGTATTTCATGGTTTGAAGGCCTAAGGGAAGACCGCTCCAGCATTGTTAAGGATTGCTCGGTGGTGGGACGGGAAGATCTCACGAGGATACAAGATATGGAACTCTTGATCAGTGCATATCGGCAGGCTTCCCCGGACATCAGCAACTTATCTCTATAGTTCAAAGAAAATTTCTTAAATGTAACACCCCCTTAATATTGCTGTAACAATCCTTTTGGTAACATACATGCCGTGAACATTTCCATACTGCTATTCAGCCTGATCATTTCCTCAGCTGTTTTGGTCCTTCTGTTCAGGGGAAGACCAAATCTTTTTGTCTTTCAGCTCATCCAAAAAGTCTTTGGTGAAGAGCAAAAGGAGGTGAATAAAAAGGAATGTTTGCATGATGTAACTGAAATTTAACCGAATTGTAACACAATTGTAACAGACGGAAGTTTATTCTATTAATAGAAATAGAATACAAAAAAAAAGGAGAAAATGGATGAAGAAGATTTTAGGTGTATTGGCGGTATTGACTCTTGTGTTGTCGTTTTCATGGGCAAACGCGGAAGAAACATTAAACGGTGCGGGAGCATCATTCCCTTATCCGGTATATTCCGCATGGGCGTATGATTACAACAAGGTGACAGGTGTAAAGCTCAATTATCAGTCAATCGGTTCAGGTGGCGGGATCAAACAGATCACAGCAAGGACTGTGGACTTCGGAGCATCAGATGCACCGCTTAACCCGGAACAGCTTACCAAAGATAATTTGCTACAATTCCCGGCGGTTATCGGTGGAGTGGTTCCTGTGGTCAATATTCCTGGCATCAAGGCAGGTGAGCTTAAGCTTGATTCTGGCGCTGTCTGCAAGATATACCTAGGGGAGATCAAGTTCTGGGACGATGGGATGCTCAAGAAGATGAACCAAAAAGTAAGCCTGCCGCACAAGGAAATCACCGTGGTCCACAGGTCGGACGGTTCGGGGACGACTGCGATATTTACTGAATATCTCAGCGGTGTCTGCCCTGACTGGAAGAGCAAGGTGGGAGCCGGAACCTCGGTTCAATGGCCTGTGGGGATTGGCGGCAAGGGGAACGAAGGGGTTGCCAATTATGTGAAGCAGACCGAGAACTCCATTGGATATGTGGAATTTGCGTATGCAGAGCAGAACAAGCTTGCATATGCCCTTCTCAAAAACCCGGCAGGTAATTTTGTAAAACCGAGCTTCGAAGCCTTTGAGGATGCGGCAGCCACCGGAGATTTTGATCCCCAAAAAGATTTTCATCTCTGGCTTGTGAATGCTCCCGGCAAGCATTCATGGCCCATAGCGGGTGCGACATTCATACTCCTGGCAAAGGAAAAGGCCGATTCAAATAAGAATGTCATCAAATTTTATGACTGGGCGTTCAAGAATGGGGATAACAAGGCAAAAGAGCTTGTCTATGTCCCTCTCCCGAAATCTCTCAAGGATAAGATCACGGCTTACTGGAAGGCGCACGGGCTGTACTAAAAGTAAAGTTTAAGGTAATTTGAAATTTAAGGGGCCAGGTCTGTATCATATACCTGGCCCTTTAATAATCTTTAGAAACTACGTGATGAAGAGAGTTTGATGGTGATGGCCGGCTGGCTGTCAAGACGGCGGAAGGAGTAAGGTGTGCCCATAATCTACAAAAAGAATACGGTTGATTTCTCCTTTTCGCTGGTTACCGCACTCGCGTCTTTGACTGTCATTCTTCTTGTTATGGGGATTTTTGCGGTCTTGCTGCGTGAGTCTTTCCTTTCCATAAGCAAATTTGGAGTCGTTCATTTTCTCACCTCTACCGACTGGAACCCTGTGAAAGAATCCTTTGGCGCGGCCACCACAATTTACGGAACAGTAGTAACGACCTTTCTTGCCCTCCTCATTGCGGTGCCGACCGCCATCGGGATCGCAATATTCGTCACGGAGATATCCCCAAACTTCCTGAAGGGTCCCATCGGCATTGCGATAGAACTCCTTGCAGCAATACCCAGCATTATTTACGGCATGTGGGGGCTCTTCGCCCTTGCGCCGATAATGTCCCGCTATATTGAGCCTGCGCTCCAGAAGAGTGTGGGAAAACTCCCCTTTCTCGGTGTTTTGTTTCAGGGCACACCCTTGGGAATAGATATCTTTACTGCGAGCGTTATTTTGAGCATCATGATTATCCCCTTCACCGCGAGCATATCGAGGGATGCCTTTAATCTCACTCCGGCTGTGGTAAAAGAATCAGCGTATGCTATCGGCACTACGCAATGGGAAGTGGTAAAAGATGTGATCCTCCCTTATTCGAAACTCGGGGTATTCGGCGGGATCGCCCTCTCCCTCGGACGAGCGCTCGGTGAGACTATGGCGGTTGCCTTTGTGCTTGGGAATAACCACCAAATAACCTCCTCGCTCTTTCAGGCTGCTGCCACAATCACCGTGAGCCTTGCCAATGAGTTTACCGAGGCGGACAGCGACATGTATCTCTCTTCACTCTTTTATCTCGCCCTTGTGCTCTTTGTGCTGAGCTTCGTTGTCCTTGCTATCGCAAAGTTCTTCCTTCTCAAGGCCGAGAGGAGATATTCGCGATGAATCTTGAAAGAAAGAGGAAACTCGAAAGCCTGACGGCCCTTGTCCTGAGCACCCTTGCGGCAGGCTTTGGACTTTTCTGGCTCATCTTTATCCTGGGCGACGTCCTTATTCACGGCATTGGCGCATTGAACATCAGCCTTTTTCTGCATGACCCAACGCCTGCCGGCGTTACGGGCGGTGGACTGAGGAACGCCTTCGTAGGACAGTTGCTGATAACTTCTTGCGCAACTCTGATAGGAGTTCCCATCGGGGTCCTGGGCGGGACTTTTCTGGCCGAATATGCCAGGGGAACAGCGATATCAAGGGTGGTAAGCATACTTGCGGATATTATGGTGAGCGTTCCCTCTATAGTGATAGGGACCTTTGCGTACGCGATACTGGTAAGGCCGGTAGGACACTTTAACGGGTGGGCCGGCTCGGTTGCCCTCGCGATTATCATGATCCCTGTGGTCTTAAGAACGACAGAGGATATGTTGTCACTGGTCCCCTGGACCTTGAGGGAGGCCGCCTTTGCATTGGGTGCTCCCTACTACAAGGTGATCATTCAGGTGGTCTATCGGGGGGCAGCCACGGGCATTCTCACAGGAATCCTGCTTTCCATTGCAAGGGTCGCAGGGGAAACCGCGCCGCTTCTCTTCACATCATTCAATAACGCATATTTCTCTCTGGATATGAACAGGCCCATAGCCTCTCTGACTGCGAGCATATTCCAGTATGCCATGGGACCTTATGATGATTGGCACGCGCAGGCGTGGGCCGCATCTTTTATTATTACCCTGTTCGTCCTCGCCATCACCATTCTCGGGAGGCTTATCATAAAATGGAGGTACAAATAGTGGAGGAAAAGAGGGAGATAGAGACCAGGAATTTGAATTTTTACTATGCGGGGAATGTTCATGCCCTTAAACAGATAACCATGCATGCATATAAGAATGCGGTCACTGCTCTCATTGGTCCTTCAGGCTGCGGAAAGACCACACTTCTCAGGTGCTTTAACAGGATGCATGACCTGTATCCCAGAAATCGCTACGAAGGGGAGATCATTTTTCAGGAAAAGAATATCCTCTCCAATGGTACAGACCTGATAAGTCTTCGAAGCAATATAGGCATGGTGTTCCAAAAACCGACTCCTTTTCCCATGACCATATTCGACAATATCGCATATGGCCTGAGACTGAAAGGGATCAGGAAAAGGGCAGATTTGTCAGAGAGGGTGGAAAAGGCGATCAAGAATGCTGCGCTCTGGGATGAGGTGAAGGACAAGCTGAATATGAGTGCGTATGAACTTTCCGGCGGCCAGCAGCAGAGGTTGGTGATCGCGAGGGCACTGGCAGTCGAGCCCGAAGTCCTGCTCTTTGATGAGCCCACCTCAGCCCTTGACCCCATATCCACAGCAAAGATTGAGGAGCTTATCATTGACCTAAAAAGCAGCGTGAGCATTATTATCGTTACCCACAATATGCAGCAGGCAGCAAGGATATCTGATTGGACAGGATTTATGATGCTCGGTGAGCTGATAGAATTCGGGAAGACCGACAAGATCTTCACTACCCCCTCTGAAAAGCTGACTGAGGAATATATCACAGGGAGGTTCGGCTGATGGCAATTTTTGATGAAGAGCTGCAAAGCCTTAAAGAGAAGGTATTAAGGATGGGCCTTTTGGTGGAGGCTGCCATAAGGGATTCAATACAATCTCTCATAGAGAGGGACAGCGAACTTGCGAAAGTGGTTATCAAGAGGGACCATCAGATCAATGCCCTTGATGTGGAGATAGACGAGGAGTGCATACGGCTTATCGCGATCCGGCAGCCTAAGGCAGGGGATCTGAGATTTATCACGACGACCATGAAGATTACGACAGATCTGGAAAGGATGGGCGACCTGGCAGAGGACATCTGCGAAAGGGCCATTGAGCTCAATGAAGAGCCGCCGCTCAAACCCTATATCGACATTCCGCGGATGGCGCAGATTTCTCAGGGGATGCTCATCGATGTCCTGGATGCTTTTGTGAAAAGAGATGCCACGACAGCATACGATATTATCAAGAGGGACGATGAAGTGGACCATCTCACGGTCCAAATATTCAACGAACTGCTCTTCATGATGATTCAGGACCCAAGGGGAGTTTCCAGGGCCGTGAAGATAACCTATATCGCAAAGTACCTCGAAAGGATTGCTGACCATGCCACCAATATCGCGGAAATGGTGGTCTATATGGTGGAAGGCAGAATGATACGGCATACAGAGAGCCAGTGACAATGCACATCTGCAGGGCAACAAAGCTCAAATGCCAAAGTTCTGTACGAAAAGAACCTTACTTTCGAGCGAAATGGTATGACACTCTGGCGCTCTTCTGTCTGATCATCTTTCCCAGTATCCTATTTGCTTTCAATGATGCCGACATTGCTTCTTTTCAGAAACAGATATCCCCTAAACCTATTGGTGAGAGGATCGCTTTTTGGTCAGAACAGTTCGTAGGCACTCCCTACGACCCTGATCCCCTGGGCACATATGTGACAAGGAGGGTGATAGTGGCTGATGATCGCGTGGATTGCATGTATCACGTCTTCAGAAGCCTTGAGCTTGCTATGAGCCAGACCCCCGAAGAGGCAATACGTATTGCGCTTGATAAGAGATTTATGGACAGGGGGATACTGGAAAGTGGCATAGTGCTCAATTATGATGACAGATTTCAGTACGGGGAGGACATGCTGAATAGCGGTAAATGGGGGAAGGAGATTACGAGTGAGATCGGGCCGGTGACATCGATAAGGGGATCGAGGGGCAGGGCAAAAGTCAAAATGGTCTCTAAGAAAAACATAATAAAATACTTTAAGAAAAGCTTTCAACTACCATTAACAGATGGAGATTTTGTGTTCTTTATTAAGTCACCCGAAAAGCGTGTTGCGAATGAAATCGTGGGCCATATCGGAATCATAAAATGGGAGGAGAACGACATGTACCTCATTCACGCGGCTGGGAGAAAGAATAACGGCGGCGAGGTCAGTAAGGTATTATTCCTTGATTATGTGAGTACAATGCCCTTTGCAGGGGTGAGGATAAGCAGGTTTCCCTAACGCTTGACCTTTCGGAGTATCTCCGGGAAGTGGCCTTTGAACTCAGGATGCATCCTTCCCAGAAACACCTTCAGTCCCTTTAACTCCAGCTTCAGGTCCTCCACATCCTTTAGGGCATCACTTAACTCATCTGCCAGGTCCGTGATCGTTGCCAACTCTTTTTCTATGAGAGCAATCTTTTCTTTTAAATGCTTCTCCTGGTTCATTCAGCCCCCTACGGATTGCAGACTACGGAATAGAATTATTTATTCCTTCTCTGGTGTTTTGTCTTCCTGAGCAATTTTTTGTGTTTATGCTTGCTCATCTTTTTCTTACGCCATTTTACGACGCTCCCCACACATCCACCTCCTTTTTTATAGTATTCAGCATCCAGCGATCAGCATTCAGCATAAACTAACGAGAAAACTGACGCGGCACCTTTCTGTGCCTTTCGCAGAGTTGAACCGCTGACAGCTAATGGCTTTCTTTACAGGCTGTATTCCGCGCGGCCTGGCTCATGAAGGCCTCAAGCTGTATCTCCATGGCAGGGGATTCTGTTCCGTCATAAGGCATGCTTATGCAGGGAATCCCGTAATCTCTGCTTATCCCGCGCATCAGGCTCGTCACCACAGTTCCGGGCATGCACCCGAAGGGCATGGCATTGATGATGCCCGAAACCCCTTTTTCAATGAGGTCAATGCTCTTCCCGATGCTCAGGACCGCCTCACCTTCAAATGAGTCATGGAGATAGGGTGAAGCCTTTCGTAATAATTCCTTTGTTCCAGGCTCATTCAGGGTTTTAAGGAAGCCCTTAAAATACCTGGCGAGTCTGTGCTCAATTCTTTTCTGGAAGAAGTCTTTCAAAAGAAGTTCAATGATAGCAGACCGCTCCTTTTTAATCAAGGCCTTTCTGAGACCCATGAGGTTCACATAGTAGATCCATTCCTCAACCGGGGCGAGCCATGCCTCCCCCCCGAGGCCTTCAACCTTCCTGATGAGATCCTCGTTGGAAAACCTGTGGCTTCTCACAAAGATCTCTCCCACAATACCGACAAGGGGTTTCTTATGGGTGTATCTCGGAAGATTTTCAAAGTCCTTCCTCATATTTTCGAGTACTCCCTCCACCTTTCCATCCGCGCCTCTTAAGGAAAGGGAGAGTTTTTTCAGATATTCTTCATATAACCTGTCTGCGCTTCCCTGCTCCCCCTCATAGGGTCTCGTCTCGTGGAGGCATTTGTGGAGGAGTTCATGTGCCACGATCCCTTCCCACGCAAAAGTGGAAAAGTCCCTTCCCACAATACCAAGTTCCCTGTAAAAAGAGGAATCCTGATTCGGTGAAAGAATAGGTATATTATGGTAGCCAAGTTCGCTAAGCACCATCCGGTGAAACACGTTATACTGACCGAATCTGCAGGGTCCTGTTCCTGAGGGCATGAAAAAGGCAGACCGCTCTGGCTCGAAATCCGGGGAGAAGACCTTTTTCAGCATGTCTCCTGTGGTGACAGTACAGGGGTAACACTCTTTGCCCGAGACGTACCGCCTCCCTATGTCAGCAGAATCCCTGTCCGATTCCGGAAGAACCTCTGCAGGCACGCCGCATCGTTCAAAGGCGGCGGCAATGGCAAACGCGTGGTCTGTCATTCTTGGCATGAAGACAGTCCTTTTTTCAAAAGGATGGCTGCGATGGAAGCGCGCGGCGGTGCGGTGCTCCTCCTTGTCCTTCGCCGTATGGGCGGTCATGTGATCCCGCTGCCCTATGCTGTCAAGGAATGCCTCGCATCTTGTCATGGCTCCCGCGTCAGCACTGTGTTCGTCTATCTCGATCTGGAGGAAGGGTTTCCCCTGCATCTCTTCAGTAAAGAATTTCAGGATGAAGGAATCGGGACCGCACGAGAAGTTTCCTATAAAAATAGCGAAGAGGTGCGGGTGGTCCCTTATGAAGCGTGCAGCCCTTAGTATCCTCTGGCCGGACCTCCAGTACATATTCGGCCACGTATCACTTATCCTGAGGCCTGCAGAAGGAATAAAGTCCATGGGAATTGCAAGAACATTAAGGTCAGAGAGTTTTTTGGGAATGTTAAGATTCATGCCGCTTTCAAAGGCATTGTAGGGTCTTCCGACAATAATGATGCTTCTCTCCTGAAGGCAAGAAAAGACCTCAGCCCCCTTTGTCTCTATTGAGGCCGAGAACTCTTTCTGAGCCTTCTCCGCAGTCTTCACGGCCTCCAAGAGCTTCGCCCTCCTTATTTTAAAGGGCTTGAGGACCCTCAGCATCTCATTTATCAAGGACTTCTTTCCTGCCCTCAAATTCACAATGGGGGCCAGGATACTTGCCTCAGGATGCGCGACCCGGGCTGCATAGGGGATCGACTGCGTGAGAGGGCATGCGTACCCTCTCTGAAATTCCTCATCGGTGTCATTCATATTGATAAAACTGGGTATAAGCAGGGTAGTGACCCCTTTTTCGATGAGATGTGTTATATGGCCGTGGGCAACCTTGACAGGGAAGCATGTGTCAGCGAGGACGCTTTCGGCCCCGGTGTTCACGATCTCCCTGTTCGTCTTTGGTGAGACCTCCACATGGAATCCAAGTTCCCAGAGGAGGGTTGTCCAGAAGGGGAGATAGTCATGAAAGAAGAAGAGGTAAGGAATGCCAATCGCAGTGGTTCGTCCATTACCGGTTTTTGAGAGCCTTTTGGCATGTTCTTTCCACAGCATCTCCTCCCTGAAAGTAAAGAGGTCTGGAAGGGCAGAGGGTTCTTTCTGCCTTTTTACCTCATATCTTTCACACCTGCCTCCGTAGAAAAGATAACCTTCTTCGTATGCGATCTTCACCCTGTTGATCTCGCATACATTAGGACATCCCTTGCATTCAAAAGACGAGATTTCATGGGACCGCCCCGAAAGGGCAAACCCCTTGAAAGAAGTGCGCCGTGGGTCAGAGGCTGCTATACCCTGCATATGTCGCATGACGATGAGTGCCATGCCTATTGCTCCGGTCACATCATGGTGCGGCGGCACCGTTATCTCCTTGCCAAGGTATTTTTCAAATGCAGCCACCACTGATTTGTTGAAGGCAACCCCTCCTTGAAAGAATATGTTCTCTCCCACGGGTTTTCCCGCCACCACCTTATTGATATAGTTCTGGACGATGGAGTACGCAAGGCCTGCGAGGAGATCGTTCTTCTCTGCGCCCCTCTGGAGGTTTGCCATTAAGGAATTCTCCATAAAAACTGTACACCGCTCCCCCAATCTGCAGGGAGTTTCTGAGGAAAACGCACATCCTGCAAACTCATTCTTTACCGAGATGTCCAACTTTTCCGCCTGTTCCTCGAGAAAAGAGCCGGTACCCGCAGCGCAGGCCTTATTCATCTCAAAATCCACAATGACGGCGTCTTTTAGGGATATATACTTGGAGTCCTGACCTCCGATCTCGAAGATGGTATCCACGTGCTCATTTATAGAGACGGCAGCGGTTGCCTGGGCAGTAATCTCATTTTTTACAATGT
>Ga0335070_10003034_pt1 | contig 19530 bp, 17 predicted proteins | sample Lox_Sample_13_FD_206722 | JGI IMG/M metagenome (GOLD analysis project Ga0335070, IMG submission 206722) | Soil microbial communities from Loxahatchee National Wildlife Refuge, Florida, United States - Lox_Sample_1.3 | ecosystem: Environmental > Terrestrial > Soil > Wetlands | place: USA... | reverse complement strand
GATCAGCATGTCTTCCGACCCCTGCACTCGAACTTAGACTCAGAACTTGGTTACATCCCGCTTATCACCGCGGATGGTCTCGATGGTGTAAACCGCGGGAGCAGGCGGAGCTTCGACCGTCGTAACGTGTTTCGGCCTGGCGGGCCGGCTAGGAGCCACCGGCGTCACCGGGGCGCTGTTCTTGTATAGAGACCCCGCGCTCACGGCAGCTAAATCGTCCTGCTTCGTATCCAAAGGATTGCGGAGCGCCAACTGAATTCGACCATCCATACTGGCCAGCGTCAGCTTCTGGGCGTCATCGGGAGATACCAGCAACGTGATCACCGGCGCGACCTGGGATTCGCCACTCGAGCTGCGCTCCAGCCTCTGCCCAGCCGCGATGACGGCCACGTTTTTCAGTACCGTGGTGGTTTGTTGTTGTCCGCCACCCGCGGGAGTTCCAGTAACCAAGACATCGACCCGGGTGCCGGGTTGCACAAAGCCTGCCACTCCTACCACTTCGTTCACACGCACGGAAATCGCCCTCATGCCGGGAGGGATGAGCGCGGGCAGGCCCGAACCGGCGTTCTCCCCCGCCAGTTTGTTTGGCAAAACGAATTCTCCACGCGACATGGGCAAAACCGCCCCGCGGCCGACCACGCGGGACACGTCGTGGATTACATTCGGAGGAATATCGCCCGCCTGGAAGTGCACCAGGCGAACGTCTTTTTCCTCAATTTTGGCGCCGATCGGAATATCGGTGGTAGCAACGACTACCGGGACGCCTAGTGGGGCGCGCGCGCCGCCCTGGGCCTTCAGGTTGCGGTAGACGGTCAGACTGACGAAAGCACCCAAAGCCAGGGCAACAAATCCGATTAACAAGAGCCGTGCACGGTTCATGCTCTTTCCTCAGCGGGTAAGTCAGCGGAACCAGGAAACGGAGTTTTCCTTGCGCCGCCCTCGATTAAGAGGTTGTCGTGCCAAGCGTGCAGTGTACTACGTTGGGCGATCCTGTGCCCCTGCCAATCCCGTGCCCTGAAACGACGCCGCTTATGCGACCGACAGCTTGGCTACCCGCCGTGGGCAAGAACTGACAAGCAGTCTTCGCGGACTTACTGAGTAATCGAACTGGCGACTGAAGAAAAGACGTTGTTGGCATTGGAACCGATCAGCCGGACAGTACCAACAACGATCACCAGGATCACGGCCAGCATTACGGCATACTCGGCGATATCCTGTCCTTCTTCTTCCCGGTAAAGCTTGCGGACAAGTTCCATCATTTTCGACCCCCTGGAATCAGCTCACCAGAGCGGGAGTCTCCGCCCCGATTCCGACGCAATTCTGTGCGCATCCACTCTCCCGCGCGCGACTTTTTTCCGCTTTCTGAATCAATACTTTGGGAGGAGTATCCGCACTCGCTTGTACACCCTGCGCTCATCATATCGCGAGCCGAACCCACCCGAGCGAAATTTCTTGCACAGAGGTGTCATGGATTCTACCTTTATTGAGGCTGGTTACCCGGGGCTTAAGGCGGGGGAGGATGACGAAAGTAACCAGACTCCCAGGGTACTGTCGGGAGCGCCCATAGGGACATCTATTGAATTGAGCTTGCGACAGAGGAGAAAACGTTGTTGGCGCTAGCGCCTACGAAGCGGATTGTAGCCACGGCGATCGCCAAGATGACCGCTAGCATGACCGCGTACTCGGCAATGTCCTGCCCATCCTGCCGAACCCAGAACCCAGCTACCGGGGTGCCTTGAAGTGAGACATTTGCGTCTTGCCCGAAGAAAGAGTGCTTAACAGCTATCCATTTTTGCCTCAACATGCTCCGCCTTTATATAAAACGAAAGGATGAACAAGATGGCTTCATCATACTGGATTTCGCAAGCGATGACGGAGAACATTTTGCGCATCAGCTGCAAATTGGAGACTTCGGGCTAGTTACCCTCGTTGCACCAGGAACTGTGCGCTTGCGGAAGCTACTACCGCTTTTCCAAGATCACAGCCTGGGAATCCTGGTAGACCTGGGCCCACCCGGCTTGGGAACGAAGGAAGGTTACCAGCGGAGCGTCGGGAGGCAAGACGATGGTCCGGACGCGCCACGGTTCTAAGGCCTCTTTCCAGCCGTCTCGTAAGTAGTAAATCTTCGCCAAGTTATTCAGAAAGGCGTCCCCGTACACGTCGGCACGCCCGTCGATGAAAACCGGGTACGCAGGATAAAGCTGCCAGATCAGGTATCCGCCCCAGTTGTAGTGATTCAATATGGGCGGCGGAAGCTTTTGGCGCGCAAGAAACGACACTGCAGCAAGCGGAAAATCGTGCGCTTCGTTCCCTCGTTGCCGCTGCACCAGGGAATGGATGCGTGAGACGGTAAAAATGGTAAACGCGATCAGGACAATGGCGTTTACCACGAGGCGAGGGACGCTTAAGGAGAGGGTTGAGGTACGCGCAGCTGCCGGCTTGCGCATCTTACGCCACGCTTCAATGCAGCCGCTAAGCACTGGAATGGCTACAAGTACAAAGATGGGGATATGCCGTACCGATCTCAGGGCGGCGGCGAGAGTCGCTGCCAGCAGCAAGTATTCCCGGCACCGAAGGCGTTTGGGGGATAACGCAGCCGCAACGATGCAGGCCAAAATTAGGAACATGAGCGGCAGATACTTCGCTTCGTGGAAATTCGGAGAGAACCATTCCTCTATGTACTTCTGCATCGCTTGAGACGTCAGGGTCTGCCATGGATAGAGGTACATCCGGGCACCGTTCGGGTTGAGAGGAACAATCAGCAGACAAGCCAAGAGCGCGAATGCGAGTCTTCTCAGTCGAGATGCAGTCTGATTCCAGGGAATGAAGCCGAGGGACGCATCCAGTGCATCGCCCACAATGAAAAGAACGAGCAAAAAGGGACCGAGAGCGTAGCCGGCGTGAAGATTGACCCAAATCAGCATGAGCGGAAGCGTCCACCACAACCGTCTGGCGCGCGTTTCGGAAGTCGTCAGAACAAACAGGAAGACGCTAGCCAGCATTAGAGAGAGCATTTGCGGACGCACTCCCCAGGCGGGAGCGGAAGCGACAGCAGCAGCGACTGTGACTACGCCAGCCACGTAGGGTCTGCCTTCCGAGAGCAGATAGGCGAAGACAAACGCCACCGCAGTAATGACTCCGAACACCACGATCAGACCTGTCCAGCCTGACGCGTGATACAGCCCGTAGATCAGAACATCCGCCAGCCACTCATGATTCACCCACGGATGACCTGCCCGGGTGAACGAGTAAGGGTCAGCATGCGGGACATGATGGTTCTGTAGAATGAGTTGGCCGGTGCGAAGGTGCCACCACACATCCGGATCCGTTACCGTTCGCATGGTCATCGCCAGCAGTCCGAGAGCCAGCACCATCACGAATACCCGGCGAGTCTGGAAAAACAGCTTTATCGGCAACGAATCATACCCCTGGGGAAAGGATTTGCTGATCTGGTGCGCGTGATGCGAATCGGCACCGCATTTTTCATGACGGAACAACGATACAGGAATCTGGTGACGACATTCTTGGCTGGAATGCTGGTTCTCCACCTTGTCCTGGCGTGGAATGCACGTGATTTGGTCCGCAAAGGATATCCCGACTTCACGATCTTCTATTCCGCCGGCAAAATCGTACGTCAGGGCTTAGGTTCACAGTTGTACAACGAAGCGGTGCAATACCGGGCGCAGCAGGAATTCGCTTCAGGGGTCACCATTCGGCAGGGACCTTTGCCCTACAATCATCCTCCTTTCGAGGCCCTGTTGTTTGTACCGTTGACATGGCTGCCGTATTTTCCGGCTTACCTCGTTTGGAATCTGCTGAGCTTGCTGATTCTTGCCTGGGTGGGTACCCTCCTGCGTCCTCATATATTGATCCTTCGACGCGTGGCAGCACCACTCTGGCTACTTGCGTGCTTGGCTTTCTCACCGGTCTACATCGCTTTCCTGCAGGGCCAGGATATTATCGTACTTTTTCTGCTCTATTGTTTGACGTATACATCCTTGAAGAAGAATGCGGAGTTTGCAGCAGGTTGCTACCTAGGTTTGGGACTTTTTCGTTTCCACCTTGTAGTGCCATTCGTGTTCATGATGCTTTTCCGCCGGAAGCTCAAGTTCGTCAGTGGGGTCGGCCTCGTCGGGATACTGCTCACGATGGTTTCGCTGGCAATGGTCGGGGGAAGTGGAACAATTCACTATGTTCAGTATGTGTGGCATGTGGAACAGACGATGGGAGGCGGAGCGATCGTCCCCGCCGCCATGCCGAACCTACGAGGTCTGATTGATACGATCCTGCCAGGGAGAGCTCCGCAGCTACTGCGCGAGGTGGCAACTGTCGTGCCATCCCTCGCTCTGTTGCTGATCGCCTCCCTGAAGTGGAGGAAAGCGAAGTTGGAGGAAGAGGTCGACCTGGGTTTCGCCCTGTGCCTAGTCGTTACTGTACTTGTTAGCTATCACACCTTTGCCTACGACATGACCCTACTTCTATTACCGATGGCCTTGGTGACACGTGGTATTCACGGCGAGTGGGTTGACAGATTCCTTCTCATTCCGGTCATTACGCTTTTCTGCGGCCCGCTATTACTGTTTTTGTGGTTGCACTTGGGGCACGCGGAAGTGCTGTCGCTCGTTTTACTGGCTTGGGCCTGGGCCATCATGAAAAAGATGTCACGGCTGGCCCTACCCGAGGGAAGCCAGTGATCCGATAGACGCGTTTGGGCCTCGACTCCGTAGCAACACAACCGCCAGCATCGGCAGGTAGAGGAACAGCACCATCCAGCGGCCGACCTGCGTGAAGCTGTGCGGGATGTGAAACCAGCGCCAGATCCCGACGCTCCAACTGAGACCTGCCGTCCAGACGATTTCCCGGCGGGTCTTTGGGATCAGCCAGAGGATGAACGCGTCGTAGAACCAGCGCTGCGGCATGACAGATGCCAGGAGCAGCAGCCAAGCGTCGCGATCGCGGTAGCGCCACAGGGCTAACAGGAGTAGGGGACCCGGGAAGACAAGGAGAGGTACAAAGTGCTGGTAGTAGCCGAAATGTTTCATCCACAGCCACGGCCAACGCGGGAGAACAAGAAACGTCAGTAGCAATACGACAAGACACGAAATGACTCCTCGGCGGGTGAGGTGGGTCAGCGCCACCGGCAGTCCAATCTGTGGTTTTGCCATGGTCGCCGGCAGCAAGAAGGGGAGGAACGAACTAGCCATAACGAGTGGGGCCCACTGCACGGTGAGAACCCCAGCCCAGTACGGATATGCAAGGAAAACGAGCAGACGTTTATAGCCATCACGTGTTAACCCGAAGGCAAGCAACGCCGAGCTGAAGCCATAGAACACTCCGCCAGCAACCTCTGGCCTGAGTTTTACGAATGGTAGACCAAACAAAAAGCATGGCAGCGGATATAACTGCATGGGAGTAGCGTAAGGATCTCGACCGGCCAGAAGAGCTTGCGCCGCCCGAATTGCCCATCCGAAGTCTGCCGCTCCTTGGTCAAAGCGCGTCAACAGGCACCAGGAGAAGAGTCCGGTAGCCGCGCCGATTGCCATGCAGATCGGGATGCGGAATCGCATGAGAGCCATGCCCGCATAGTTGTACCATGGAGCGTTTCATTTCCGCAGACCATTGCCAAGAAGTGAACAATTCGGGTTGCTGGGAGCGGCAATTCTTGCCGGCTGCATGTGGTTCTACGTGCAGCATGTCCTGGTTCCTTATCAGCAAGCCGACGCTGCCATTAGCGGGCGCCCGCGGGGAAACCTGTCCGACTTGTATCCGCGCTGGCTTGGAAGCCGGGAACTGTTGGTGCACCACCGCGATCCCTACACTGCGGATGTGACGTGGGAAATTCAGGCGGGATACTACGGCCGCCCGCTTGATCCCGCGCGTTTGAATGACCCGCGGGACAAGCAAGGGTTCGCCTATCCCGTCTATGTCGCGTTTCTTCTGGCCCCAACGATCGCTTTGCCGTTTGCCACGGTGCAGATCATGTTCCGCTGGTTGCTGGTGGCCCTGGTCGTCATTAGCGTGCCGCTTTGGCTCCGTGTTCTGCGATGGAAACCTTCGGTCTTGACCGTCGTGACGGCCATCGTGCTTGTACTCGGCAGTTTCCCCGCTTTGCAGGGAATCAAACTGCAACAACTGAGCCTGGTTGTGTGCGGTTTGATTGCCACGTCGCTCACGCTGCTCGTCAGTGGCTACCTTGCAGCCTCTGGAGTCCTGTTGGCGCTGGCCACGATCAAGCCGCAATTGGCAATCCCCGTCGCCGGGTGGCTGTTGTTGTGGACCCTCACGCGTTGGCGGGAGCGGCAGCGCTTCATGTGGGGATTTGTGGCGACGATGGTCCTCTTGCTAGCCGGGTCGGAGATCGTTTTGCCGGGATGGATCGGGAAGTTTCGCTTGGCGGTCGCGGCATACCGCCAGTACACCGGAGGAGCAGGATCCTTGCTGGATGTACTGTTGTCGCCGATTCTCGGAGCCCTGCTGGCTGCTCTCATCATGCTGGCCGTGGTCGCGGCGTGCTGGCGCGGGCGGCGGGCGGCGGCGGACAGTCCCACCTTTGCTCTTCTGTCATCGCTGGTTCTGGCTGCGACAATCGTGATCGTCCCCATGGTTGCTCCGTACAATCAACTGCTCTTGATTCCTGCAACCTTGATTCTGGCCCGCGACTACACGTCGCTCTGGTCGGCCCGCATAGCAAAGATGCTGACTTTGCTCACGATCGGCTTGCTTCTTTGGCCATGGCTCGCGGCAACGGCCCTTACCGTGGGATCTCTGTTCTTGCCTGCTAGTTCCATCCAAGGGGCTTGGGCTGCGCCACTCTATACCAGTCTAGGTTTTCCCCTGTCGGTTCTCGCCCTGCTGGCTATCCACGCGAGAGGAAGGCTGCAAGCTGAGGCGAAGGTTTAGTGAGAGTCTGCAGAGTGAGTCGAGAGCTGCCACCGACCGAAGAGATAGAGCAGAAGCCAGGCGGATGCCGTCCATGCATACCAGAAAGCGGTTCGGTGAGCCAGAAGAAACAGGAGTACAGTGGCGTTAATTGCGAGAAAGAGAATGAGGACCCTGATCCGTTTTTGTACCGAAGCAGCCTGAGTGCGGGTGGTGAGCTCGACAAGCGCGGGCAGGAGAACAACCTGATCGAAGAACCAGGCATAGGGTGAGGCCCAGACGGAGACGAGCAGCAACGCTGGCATCTGAGCGCGCCACTCCCAACCTCGACGTTCTCGAAGCCACAGCCAAAGCAGCCAGACTCCTCCCAAAACTGTCGGCGTAGCCACCAGCCAACTCTTCCGCGGAGCAAGCCAGCGGCACAAGACTCCTCCTGCGGTCGGCGCTTTATACCAGACCAAGTTTGACTCTCTCCACAACTGGGAATAATGGCTGAAGGCGTGAGGATCAAAAGCCAGCGCAATTGCGGTCGCAGCCAAAAGCGCCAATGCCAGCGCATACAGGATGCGCAACCGCCGGTTCTCGATCACCCACCATAGCAACACCGGCCAGAAGAACAGGGCCAAATGCGGCTTGAGAGCGATAAGGAAAGCTGAGACTCCCGCCCAACCGTCGAACCGCTTCTCCGCGCAAATCAGAAAACCGACGATGCCCAAGAGAACAAGTGGTCCGATCTGTCCCAAAGCGAGAACCGTTGCGGCGGGCAAGTATAGAACCGTGATCACCAAGACGGCGAAGGAGGACTTGTTCGTCGGCGCGTAGAATTGCCACAACCAATGGGCGCAGACGAGAGTAATGGCTATGCCGATCCAGAGCCACAGGCGCTGCGCCAGGTCATACGGCAGCAAGCCCAGTGGCAGGGTCAGGGGCAGCGCCCAAGGAGGATTGCGTATCACGAGCGGTATCGTGCCAGTGAACCCGAGCTGTCGTTCGAGGGCCAGCACCGCCGATTGGGAGTATGGATCCTGCCGATGAATGAGCCGTTGTCCTCCGGTCCAATAGGCAGCGAAATCTGTAACGCCGGACGAGGGCGACCAGATGATGGCAATGGCCAGCGCCGCAAACAAAGCGCCGAGCACCAGGATACGGGCCAATCGTGAAGAGCGATTCAAAGTCCACCGAGCATATGGAGACGATAATTCGTGCGGCTCGATTTTGACACAGGCGCGCCGGAATTTCCCGATACCAGCCGGGCGCTTCCTGATAACCTTCACGCTGGCGCTCGGCGTCCTCTTCCCACCTTGGCCTATGGTCTGTCATTATCTTCATGCTCAAAACGTGCTTCTGAGAGCTGAGCATGGCCAACACGAAGCTTGCGAGTTCGCCAGGCCCCTCGTCGGGTTTATTCCCGACTCTTGTCTTCACCCAAGGTGAGGACCAGCGAACCATTCCGCTTGATCACAGTCCCTTTACCGTTGGCCGGAAGGTCGACAAGGACCTGGTGATCGCCGACCCCCGTGTTTCGCGCGACCACGCTTCCATCATTTCCGAAGATGGCAGTTTCTACATCATCGACCAGGGCAGTAAGCACGGCACATTCGTCAACGGTGAACGCATCGAGCGGAAGTCCTTGGAAAGAAACGACCGCCTTGAGTTCGGTGTGCGTGATACGGCGTATGTCATCTTTCACCCGCAGCGGTCGGCCACCAACACGGCCCGTGAGTTTCTGAGCCAGATTTCCGGCATTGTAGGGGAGACGACTGATCTGGAGCGTCTGACGCTGTACCTGGAAGCCGCGCGTAAGCTGAATACCACCGGTGTGCTCGACGAAATCCTGCTCACTCTGCTGGAGACGACGCTGAAGCTCACGCGAGCAGAGCGGGCTTTCGTGTTTTTGAAGAACGACGACGGGAACCTGCGTCTGGCCGCGGGTTTGAACTCAAAGCTTGAGCCACTCCTCGACGATAAGACGATTTCCCATTCCATTCTGGAAGACGCCCTCAAGTCGAATTCCGAGTTCCTGATTACTGATACCAGCCAATCGCTGGACTTGTCCGGCCGGCAGAGCATTGTTGCTTTCGATCTGCGTACGGTGATTTGCATCCCATTGCGCAAGCGGCAAGTGCAGACCAGCCGGGACGCTCAGGCGATGGCGTCCGGGGAAGTAATGGGTGCGTTGTACGTCGATTCACGATTCGCCTCGCGCGACATCTCAGGTGTCAGCAATGACATTTTGCGGGCGATCGCGACGGAGGCAGCGTCGCTAGTCGAAAATGCGCGTCTGGTGCAAGCGGAAGAAGCGGCGCGGCGCTACCAGCAGGAACTCGCCATCGCGGCATCCATTCAGCAGGGGCTCATGGCCGTGACCATTCCGGAGGTTCCTTTTGCCCGGCTACGGGGCAAGAACCTCTCCTGCAAAGAAATCGGAGGAGACTTTTTCGATGCGGTGAGGACCGAACAGGGTCTAGCCGTAGTGCTGGTTGATGTCAGCGGAAAAGGAGTTTCGGCAGCGTTGCTGGCCTCGATGCTCCAGGGCATGATTTATTCCCAACTGGCGGCGGGAATGGAGCTCAGTGAGATAGTTACCGCAGCTAATCGCTTCTTCACCCACAAACACATCGGCGAGAAGTACGCGACGCTGGTTGTCGCCCGCATTGGTTCCGACGGATATTTGGAATACGTAAACTGCGGCCACGTGCCACCGCTGCTGGTGTGCAACAAAGAGGTGATCCGGCCCTCCCACGGCAACTTGCCCGTAGGACTATTGGCGGATGCTGCTTACGAAAGCGATCACTACTTGCTCCATCCAGGAGACCGCCTGGTACTTGTGACCGATGGGGTGACGGAAGCAGAAAATGCCGCCGGCGAGTTTTTCGAGAACGAGCGCCTGGAAGCCGCCGCGGCGCGGAGCAGCACGATCGACGACATTTTTGCCGCCCTCACCGAATTTTGTGCCGGGACGCCCCTCAGCGACGATTGCACGGTCGTCGATCTGCTGTACACGGGCAATGAATAACCCGCAGGTCCTCTGCGTTACCCGTACCAATCCGCACGCGTGAGTGGGAGGCTATTGCGTCCGCTCTCGTTCTTCACCAACAACGTCTGGTACAAATCCAGCTTGCCGGTCTGGAAGTAATACGCTGAACCTGCCATGTGCAACCGCCAGATGCGATACGTCACATCATCGACGAAGCGGCGCGCTTGGCCGGCGTTTGCTTCCAGGCCGCGGACCCAATGCCGAAGCGTTAGAGCATAGTGTTCCCGGAGGTTCTCCACGTCCCTCACCTCGAATCCGGCACGTTCGGCATATCGAAGTGTCGTTCCTAGGGGCACAAGGTCGCCGTCAGGGAAAACGTAGAGATCGACAAAGGTTGGTTGCTTGGGCCGTGGCCGGCTCTCTGGAACACCGATGCCGTGATTCAGGAACGCGCCGCCGGGACGCAGGGCTTGGTATGCACACCTGAAGTATTGCTCCAGATTAATTTCGCCCACATGCTCCACCATGCCGATGCTGGCCACCTTGTCAAAGACACCCAGGCCTGCGGCTTCACGGTAGTCCAGGAACTTAACTTGGCACCGTTCGCCCAGGCCAGAATCTCTGATACGTCGCGTAGCCAACTCGAACTGTTGGCGGCTAAGGGTGATCCCCAATGCCTGGACTCCGTACTCTCGGGCGGCATGCAGAATAAGCCCGCCCCATCCGCAGCCGATATCGAGTAGTCGTTCGCCCTCGCTCAGGCGGAGTTTGCGGCATATGTAGTCCAGCTTCTGCGTCTGCGCGGTCTCGAGGTCGTCACCGGGATGAGCGAAATAGGCGCAAGAATACACCATGCCTTTGCCGAGCCACAGACCGTAAAAATCATTGGACACGTCATAGTGGTAGCTGATGGCTTGACGATCGCGTTCTTGCGAATGCACCCGGCCACGCAGCTTTGCGCCAGGAGGGCTCGAATGCCGCCGGTCGTCAACGGGAAGGCGAAGCAGCAGCGCGCCCAGGCGCAGTTTTTCCTTGGTACCCCACTCGTGATTCAGAAGATAGTCGGCTAAGGGGAACACGCCCTCAATGTCACCCTCAACATCAAAGTCGCCGAAGATAAACTCCTGCGCCAGTACCAACTGGCTAGGGGCTGTCAAGGCAGTGCGCAGAGCGCCTGGGCGAGCAATCTTCCATGTAAGACGGCGGAATTGTCCCGGCTCCGGTTCCCATCGCGTTCCATCCCATAGCTCGATCTCAAAGTTGCGAGGATGGTAGTCGCGCAGGAGTTCGTGCAAGAACTCTAGTGTGCTCCGCGCACTGGAATCTGCTCTCTCCGCTCGAAAGGCCATGTCCGCCTCACAATCGGTCCTCTGCCTTCTCCACTACTAAGGAAAAGTCTACGCCTTGCCATCGTTGCTCGAGGGGCCAGAAGAAAGTGAATACAATCACGTGGCCCGGATCCAGTTGGTCTGTCGGCAAGTCGGCTACGTATACGCCAAAGTCAGCGTCACGGGTCTTCGTATCTTGTGCTGTCAGCCACTGGTCAAAACTCCAGTGCACCATCGCGGGAGCCGGCAGCGCGAAGCGCAATTTCCTTCCACTCGGGATTGACCGGCACTTATTGTTGAAGCTCCACTGGAAATACTGAGCTGCTTGCTTGGCCACATGATAGCGCTGTACCGGCTGTGGTGGCTGGTCGAAAATCTTACCATCGCGCAGGGAGCGGCGCAGCTTGATGTATTCCGAATGCGCCCAGACCAGCGGACATGCCGAGCCCGAGGGTTTGCCCCGAAATAACTCAACAGAAGGAATGTCGGGCGCATCCCATACCTGCTCTGGAATCAGGCGGCCGCATTCCGTTGAAGACTCCATCCCCCGCAGCAGTTCATAAGCCATGGCCTCACGGCCGGCCGCCAGCTCGTAGTGAGCGCGCTCGCCCGCAAGCAGCGGCCAGGGCCGGCCAACGCCGGTCCCATCGAACGGTGATCCGTCTTCGTGTTCGCCGTAGCCATCTCCGTTATAGCGATACCAACATGGACCTTGCGGCAGTTTGACGCGCAACAATGTATCAATCGCTTTAACCGTGTTCAGGACTCTCGGGTCATCGGGCGCGCGCAGGCCAAAGCGTACCAAAGCAAGAGCGTCCGGGCTAATCAGATGGATGGCGGCTTGCTGACTTTGGCCTGGCGGACGATTCTTGATGGGAACAAATCCTTGCAGGGGCGAAGCGGCGCCGTCGCAGTCCGGGGGAGCGATTCTTACGTAATAGCCTTCAATTCCAAGCTGCCGTGCCAAGTTGCTGCCTGTGGCGTAGGTCCAGCGCTCGATGTTTTCGTTCCAGCAGTCCGCAGTTTCGCGCAGATAAAGAGCCGCCTCCCGATCTCCCACTGCGTCGCCTAAGTCAGCCGCTGCCAAGAGCGCAGACACCTCCACTGCCAGCGTGAAAGGGGAATAGCCAGCATCTTCCTCCCAGCGATCCTGCTGAGTAACAGGGCCGTTGCGAATCAGAAATCCGGCTGCCTTCTTTACCAGACTCCACCAGCGCTTCGGATCGTCCAGGTCCTCGGGAGCCAGGCGGCGCAGAAGATCTACGAGCAGGATGGGAAATGCCGTCTCGTCCATCTGCAGGCCGTTCCAGTAGGGGCGGCCGTCGAGCCATAAGTTCTGGGCCCAGTGACCGTCCGATTCCTGGGTAGATTCGAGGTAACGAAGCACGCGGACAGCGTCGGATGTTGCTCCCGCCGCAAGAAAACCCGCAGCTGTCTCCACTAGGTCGCGCGGCCAGACCAGGTGATAGCCGCCCAGATCCTCATCGCCCTTATTGAACCCCCAAGGGATAGAAAGGCTCGCAATCACGCCCCCAAGGAAATCTTTGGATTCATGGCACCGCAATACCGCCGCGCTGGCGCGGTACAGATCAAACTCGCGTTTGGGTTCGTCCAATTTCAGCAAACCCTGCTGCCAATGCTTCCAGTGGCGAACGTATTGTTCTCGGACCTCTTCCCAGGGCTCCAGTAAGCTGGAGCGGACTTGCTGTCCCGCCTCGGACCAGATAGCGCCGAAGCCGAGGGCCAGAATGAATTCTCCGCCGCAAGCCGGGAGATCAATCTCGCTGGTTAGGGCGATGTTGCCGTTTTCGGCCCGCGTGTAATCCCAGGTCATCTGATAGTTTTGCGAGAGGTCCTGCCAGCCATCGGAATAGCCGACAAAGCCCACCGACATCTTTCGCCAAGGGGTGGAGCAGGCAAAGGCGAGCGCGTGCCCATCGCGTTCAGCGAACAACATCGGGACGCCCTTGTAGTCTCCAACCCAGCCTGTGTTGCCGTTGCCCCAGTTGGCCAGGTGAGGAGCCAGCAAGGCATAAAGAAATAAATCGGCGAGCCTGGCTTGCAGGGGAACAAAGCGTATCTTCTGCAGAACTACATTGCGATGCGGGTCGGTGAGGACTTCCTTCTCGATCAGGTAACGGCCTTCTCGTTCTGTGTTCCGCAGTTCGTAGGCAGGGATTCCTGGATGAAAGGGACGGTTCTCGAAGGTGCAGTGGCGCTTTTCTTCGGAGAAGAAGCCCACACCGTCGGTCACGATCAGCCCCTGGTCGCGGGTGCAGGCTTGGTCTACTCGAGGGAAATATACTTCGTTGAGAATGCCATGACTTAACGTGAACCAGACACGGCTGTGCAGGTTGAGCGCGGTTCCTACGCCCGTCTTGGCGCTCGAGGTCCAGCGCGGCGGAATGCCCGGCCAGCCGGGAGCATTTCGTTCAAAGTCCCCCACCCTCTTCCATCCTCACTTCAAACAGTGTGCCAGATTCGGCAGGCGTGAGCTACCCCAGGACGTTGGAGCATGATGCAGCGTGTCGTTCCGGATCGAGCCTCAGTGGAAATTCAGCCGCTGGCTGTCGCTTATGAGTGCTTGCGTTCGCTCTCTTTCCCAAGATGCGCCGCAGCAAGAGCAGCAAGATCCAGCTTCCCCAAGTACAGCGCCATGCCGACCACGGCATCCACGCCCATCTGATGCAGTTGTTCGACCTCCCGGTTCGTCGAAATTCCTCCCGCCACGATCAGCTGTTTGGGAGCGGCGGCGCGCAGCGCGTGTACGGTTGCCATCGGAATGCCTCGCATCAACCCTTCCGTATCGATGTGGGTATAAAGGAAGCCGCTGCACCATAGAGCTAGGGTCTGGACCATAGCAAGCGGCGTGATCTCGGTCCGCTCTCGCCAGCCTCGGATCGCAACCTTGCCTCCTTTGGAATCGATGGCGAATACCAACCTGTCTGTGCCTACGGAGTCGGCGATGTCTTTCGCGAAACCCGCATTGATCCGGCCCTCGCGGATGAGGGTTGAACCGATGATTACTCGTTCGGCGCCAAGTTCCAGGATGGCCTTCGCTGTTTCGAGAGTCCGGATACCGCCTCCCACCTGGCAGGGCAGGCGATCGAGAAACCGCTTGAGCAGGGCTTGATTGCTCCCGCTTCCCATCGCGGCATCGAGGTCAATCAACTGTATGAGCGGGAACGGTGCGAAGCGGTCGATCCATTCTTCGAAGTCATCAAACTCGAGTTTCTTCGTCCGCCCTTGTTCCAGCTGGACAATCTTTCCGCCCATGAGGTCGATGGACGGGATCAGCATGGAAACCTCACCGGAATGTGGTCCGCTTGCAGCCGCTGCTTGAGTTCGGCGAACGAGCTCAATCCAAAATGGAAGATGGATGCAGCCAGAGCAGCATCGGCATGGCCCTTCAGAAAGACTTCAACGAAGTGTTCCGCGCCGCCAGCGCCCCCGGAAGCAATCACAGGGATGCGCACGGCATTCGCAACCGCATGGGTGAGTTCACAATCAAAGCCGATCCCGGTACCGTCGCGGTCCATGGAAGTGAGCAGAATTTCACCCGCGCCGCGTTGTTCCGCTTCCTTCGCCCAAGCAATCGCGTCACGCCCCGTAGGTTTTCTCCCGCCGTGCACAAAGGCCTCGAAGCCTCCCGTCACCCGTTTGGCGTCGATCGCCACGATTACGGCCTGTGATCCGAAGCGACTGCCAATCTGCGTGATCAGCTCGGGGCAAGCCATAGCGGCGGAATTGATACTGATCTTGTCGGCGCCGGCGTCAAAGATCGCGCTGGCATCCTCCAACGAACGCACTCCTCCGCCGACCGTGAAGGGGATGAACAGTTCCCGGGCGGTACGGCGCACCGTGTCGAGCAGTGTCTTGCGTTTTTCGTGTGTGGCCGTGATGTCGAGGAGAACAACCTCATCCGCGCCGGCGGCGCTGTGCGCTGCGGCAAGCTCCGCCGGGTCGCCCGCGTCCCTCAGATTCACAAAGTGAATGCCCTTCACGACGCGTCCGGCATCGACATCCAGGCAAGCGATGATGCGTTTGGTCAGCATTTCAGAGAGCGCAAAAGTTCTCCAGCAGCCTCAAGCCCAGGGCTCCGGACTTCTCCGGGTGAAACTGCACCCCGAAGAGGCGTTCCTGCTCCACCACGGCGGAGAATTCGCCGCCATAGTCACACGCCGCCACCGTCGATTTCATCAGCGGCACCCGGTAAGAGTGGGTGAAGTAAACGAACGAACCCGTAGGAATCCCCTGCAGAAGGCGCGAGGCGCCACTGCGCAGTTCCAGTTGGTTCCACCCGACGTGCGGCGACTTTACCCCGACAGGGAAGTGGGTACACAGTTCCGGCCACAAGCCCAGCCCTGGGGTTCCGGGAGCTTCTTCGCTGCCGGAAAGCATCCACTGCAGTCCTACGCAAATCCCGAGGAAGGGAACGCCCCGCTGGATGCTCTGCTCGATGGCCTGCCGCAAGCCCGAATCGACTAATGTCGCCGTAGTGGCGAAGTGGCCGACTCCGGGCAGCACAATCTTCGCGGCCTCAGCAACAACCTGCGGGTCTGAGGTGACAACCGGCTGCTGGCCGACCTTCTCGAAAGCCTTCTTGACGGAAGCCAGGTTTCCGGCGCGGTAGTCAACAATCGCAATCATTACAGCAATCCTTTTGTGCTGGGGATGAATTGCGCCATGCGTTCGTCACGCCAGCACGCGGCGCGCAGGGCACGAGCGAAAGCTTTGAACAACGCTTCAATCTTGTGATGATTCGAACGTCCATAAAGAATGCGGGCATGGACGTTGGCATTCGCGCCACGGGCGAATGCTTCAAAGAAGTCGCAAACCAGTTCCGCTTGCAGGTCGCCGACCAACCGGACTTTGACTTTGGTATCGATCACCGCCGCCACACGGCCGGAGAAATCCACGGCTGCGAGTCCCAGAGTTTCGTCCATCGGCATCACGAAGTAGCCGGCCCGCAGGATTCCTTTCTTGTCGCCTAGAGCCTTGGCAAAAGCTTGCCCGAGCACTATGCCTACGTCTTCAACCGTGTGGTGTTGGTCCACGTCGAGATCGCCCCGTGCACGCAATTGCAGGTCGAAGCCGCCATGATGGGCAAATAACTCGAGCATGTGGTCGAAGAAGCGGATGCCGGTCGAGATCTTGTATTGCCCCCGGCCTTCGATGGTGAGAGCAACTGAAATTTGTGTCTCGTTCGTGTTGCGTTCCAGTCTCGCTTTTCTCACCGGGCCACCGTCTCTCGCAGGCCGAGTTCGGCCAACACTTCCCGCAGGGCTACCAATAGCCGCTCGTTTTGCGCGGCTGTGCCCACCGTGATCCGCACGCAGCCCTGGCATCCGTAGTCGGCAGAACGGTCCCGCACCAGAATCCCGCGCTCCCGCATGGCGCCGATGAAACGGGGGCAGAGATTACCCAAATGCATCAGCACGAAATTAGCTTCGCTCGGCCAATAGCGCACTCCCCAGGAACGAAGCTCCTGCTCCAACAGGTCCCGACCATGGCATGTGTCCGCAATGTAGCCACGCACGTACTCTTGGTCCGCGAGCGCCTCAGATAGGCAACTCAAAGCCGCTTCGTTCAGGTTATACGGCGAGCTGACGCGGCGCACCCAGTGCATTTGTTCCGCGCTTCCCATGAGCACCCCGATGCGCAGCCCGGCGAGACCGTACGCTTTGGAAAAAGTACGCGACACGAACAGGTTGGGTAGTTCCCGCCATCCCGGAATTAGCGTTTCGCCACAGAACTCGAAGTAGGCTTCGTCCACGAGCAGCACCGCCTGATGTGCGGCCTTTGCGATGCGCAACAGGTCGGGTTGCGAAGTCAGCGCCCCGGTAGGGTTATTGGGATTGGCGACGGCAATGAACCGGGTGTGTGGGTTTAGGTGTTCGAGCACGTTCTCCGTGGGGAATCGGAAGTCTTCTCCCGCGGGAATTGTCACCACTCGTGCACCAGTTGCCGCAGCATAAATCTCGTACATGGAAAAAGTCGGCACGACGACCAGAGCCTCGTCACCGGGTTGCAGATAGGTTTCGCAAACCAGATGAATTGCCTCATCGGTGCCATTGGTCAGTAGGACTTCTCCCGGATCGATACCCAGGTGGTTGGCAACAGTTTTCTCTGCTGGATCACGATCGGGATAACGAGCAAACTGCTCGGCGTCGAGTTCCCGGAAACGTTGCAGAACCTTGGGCGAACACCCCAACGTGTTTTCGTTGAAGTCGAGGCGAAGCCCCTGCCGGTTGCCCAATGGAGGGTGGTATTGCTTCAAGTTGCGCACAGCGTCGCGAGGTCTAAGCACGGCCGCACCTCAGACGGATCGATTCCGCGTGCGCCTTCAACCCCTCGGTCTCTGCGAGGAATTCCACCACTGGGGCGATCTGCCGCAATCCGGTCCGTGACAACTCCTGCACGGTAATTGTTTTGACGAAGTCCATTACGCTGAGTCCACCGCGAAAACGCGCCACGCCGGCGGTTGGCAACACGTGGTTCGGACCAGAGGCATAGTCGCCTGCCGCCTGGGGAGAATACTCTCCCACGAAGATCGAACCTGCGTTATGAACGCGAGCGACATCGCCTTTGCTTACCGTGATGTGCTCCGGCGCAATCCGATTGGCCCAGTCCATTGCTTGCGGCCGCGAGGTGGCAAGCAAAATGGTTCCGTTGGCCTCCAACGACTGCTGTGCAATGGCGTTGCCGCTGGCCAGCGCAGCCGCGCTCTCTGCAGCCGCCTCCGCCAGCTTGCGTGAAGTGGTGATGAAAACGGAAATGGCTTCCGGATCGTGTTCAGCCTGAGCCACAAGATCTGACGCGATATACGCGGGCTTTCCGCTGTGGCTGACGACTACGACTTCCGTGGGACCTGCCAGCAGGTCGATCGCGCAGTCAAACGAAACCAGTTTTTTGGCGGCGGTGACGTAGAGATTTCCCGGTCCGACAATCTTGTCCACTCGTGGAACGCTCTCCGTGCCATAAGCCAGAGCCGCAATCGCCTGAGCACCACCGATGCGATAGAAGTGCCGAATCTGGAGCATCGCCGCAGCGGCCAAAATCTCACGCGAAGGACGCGGAGAGACGACATAGATGTTCTTCACCCCGGCGACCTGCGCTGGGATCACGGTCATCAGGAGCGTTGAAACCAGTGGATGCTGTCCTCCAGGAATGTAACAACCAACCGATTCAAGAGGACGTACCAATTGCCCCAGCGACGCCCCGCTCCGTGTGCGACGCCAAGATTTTGGTTTCTGCCATTCGCAGAATTGCCGGATGTTCCCGGCAGCCCGACGCAGGGCAGCCCGGAACTTCGGCGACACCGCCTTCCAGGCCGCCCGCATTTCGGTTTCGGGCACCCGCAAAGGATAGTCGGCGGCAAGTCCATCCCAGCGCTGAGCGTATTCGTGTAGAGCGGCATCGCCGCGCAGCCGCACATCCTGGATGATGTGCCTCACCTGCGGCTCGACTTCATCAAACCGCGCACTCCGCCCCGCCACCTCCTGGACGCGCTGCTCGGCCGCCTTGCCGGAAAGGATCCGCATTACATCACCACCTTGTTCAGTGGATATTCCACGATCCCCTGAGCTCTTGCTTCCTTGAGCCGCGGAATGACCTCCCATGCGGTGGATTCTTCAATCACTGTATTCACCGCCAGCCATTCGGGATCACTGAGCGTCGAAATGGTCGGCCGCTTCAGAGCAGGGAGTACTGCGAGCACCGCTTCAAGATCGCTCTTACGCACGTTGAGCATCAGGCCAACCCGCTCCTTGGCTTCCATGGCGCCACGAAGCATCAGGGCCAGATTCTCAATCTTGCGCCGCTTCTCACCTTCGGCCCACGCCGATTTGTTGGCGATGATCTGAGTGTTGGATTCCAGGACGGTTTCCAGGATACGCAAGTGATTGGCGCGCAGGGAACTGCCGGTCTCAGTAACCTCCACGATGGCATCGGCGAGCATCGGAGGCTTGATCTCGGTGGCGCCCCACGAGAATTCGACTTTCACGTCCACGCCGCGGTCCCGGAAGTAGCTCTTGGTCACGCTCACCAGTTCCGTGGCGATGATGCAGCCACCCAGATCTTCCGCACGTTGATAGGGCGAGGTTTCCGGTGCAGCCAGCACCCAGCGTACTTTGTTCCGGCTCTGCTTGGCGTAGACAAGGTCGCAAACAGTGACTACCTCCAAGCCGCTTTCGATGACCCAATCCAGACCGGTCAACCCGCAGTCCAGCGCGCCGTGCTCGACATAGCGAGCCATTTCCTGGGCGCGGATCAGCATGCATTCGATTTCGGGATCGGCGGTTGTGGCGAAGTAGGAGCGGGAATTGGTATGAATCTGAAGTCCCG
>Ga0335070_10003033_pt1 | contig 19535 bp, 20 predicted proteins | sample Lox_Sample_13_FD_206722 | JGI IMG/M metagenome (GOLD analysis project Ga0335070, IMG submission 206722) | Soil microbial communities from Loxahatchee National Wildlife Refuge, Florida, United States - Lox_Sample_1.3 | ecosystem: Environmental > Terrestrial > Soil > Wetlands | place: USA... | reverse complement strand
GCAACGGCCACGTTTGTCGGCAGAAAATTAGAGCAATATCTTCCCGATCTTGGCACCGGCACTCATTTTGTGAGTGTAAAAAACCCCCGAATAGTCGATGTAGGTCTCCAGGTATTAAAAATCTTCTCTTATCACGGCATCTCTTTTGTCGAATTTAAATTAGACCAAGAGGATGGGGAATACAAGCTTATAGAGATAAATCCGAGGACAACCCATAGCAATAGTTTATCCTCGGAATGCGGCGTAAACATTCCATATGCTGCTTATGAAGATGTTACAGGGGGATATAAAGGAGAGGCAATGCTCTCATACATGACCGGGAGAGAATGGATTTGGCCTGAAAATGGGTTTTTTGAGCGAAAATCTTTCATGATATATATTAGGAATATATTTACTCGCAAGAATTACGTCTATGCTATATTTTCTTTCCGCGACCTATTGCCCGAAATCGTTTTTCTTTACAATGTTCTACGCCAGTACATCGAAGGTTTCTTCAGAAAAATCAAAAAGGTTGGTTAAAACTTCTGAGTAATGGGCACTATAGAGGTCATCAAGAAATTCATAGAATCCAACTCGGTTATCGAGAAGGCTGTAAGGGAAGTGTTGGAAAGGCTTCCATTACGATACAGGCCTGGCATATCCTATGGGCCGACATTTCGATACTGGCTCGGATTCCTGAAAGAGTCAGAAAAGTGGGACAGGGATAAGATCGAGGCTTATCAGGTCGAGCAATTAAGAGATTTGTTGATGCATGCGGGTGAAAATGTGCCTTACTACAGGAGGTCATTTGGAGAGTACGGGTTTAAACCGGAGAAGATACAGGCCTTGAGCGATATTAAGTCATTGCCCTATCTCGACAAGGTGACAATAAAAGAAAATCATCATGAGTTTATCGCAGATAACATTCATAAGAACAAATTGATTGCGGCAGCTACTAGTGGAACCACAGGCATGCCGCTCATAGTTTATGGAACAAAAGAGACCGAAGAAAAACACTGGGCAACGATAATTGATCTGTGGAGTAGGATCGGTTACAGCCCGCATTCGAGAACGGTTTTTGTCGAGGCGAATATAAGAGAGGGAAAGAAGGACAGCCTCCCGTGGAAGAAATACGGCAATAAACTGATCCTTTCGAGCAATTACTTTGTAGACGAATGGATTGATGAATATTCAGAAATGATCAACAATTTCAAGGCTGAATATCTCATAGGCTTTCCTCATGCGGTCGCAACTTTCGCCTCATCTATGAGAAATAGAGGAAAATCTCTGTCTAACGAGCTTAAGGGAGTTATTGTTTATGCCGAGAATGTGTATGAATGGCAGAGGGAAATCATCAAAGATGTCTTCGGGGCCAGGGTGTTCTCTGATTACGGTATGGTAGAGAAGGTGATACACGGCGGTGAATGTGAACAATCCGGTGTTTATCATCTCTATCCGCAATACGGATATACCGAGTATCTTCCGGTCCGGGATTCGATGTGTGAATTGGTCGGAACCGGATTCATCAACTACGCAATGCCCCTTATCAGATACGTGACCGGGGATATAGCCAGGAAGGGCGATTCCTGTCCTCTCTGCGGGAGGAGCTATGAGGTCCTGGAAAGTATGGAGGGGCGCTTCGGTGATTTTCTCATCGGTTCGGAAGGGCAGGTTTTCTCTGTCTATCTCAACATTGATTACAGGGTCTTAGAAAATATCGAACGCTTTCAGCTCTATCAGGAACGCCCCGGCGAAGTGGAGTTGAGGATATATACTACAGATTCTTACAAAGAGGAGAATGCGGACAGGGTATTGAGTGAGATGAGAAGGAGCCTAGGCCTTTATGCCAATAGGCTCAGATTTGTGGTTGCAGTATACAAAGACGGTCAATCCTCTTCGGGAAAGTACAGGATGGTGGACCAGAAACTGGATATAAGGGATTTCCTGAGATATAAGTTAGTATCCGTCTCTAATGAGGCGTTATGATATTAAGAGCTATAATCATTTTGTCTGGCGGTTTTATTTTTACATGGAGGACGGTGATCGCAGAAGTCGCCCATTATGTGGAATTGATTCGTTCAGTTATTCATGATGCCTCTCACATTTGGCTCAGACGAACAGCATACATAAGTTTGATATTGCTGAACGATAAGTATTATGAAAAACAATATCTGGAGCTAATTAAGAACGATAGCGCAGAGTGTTTATGTAACATCGGTGACCTATTGAGGTATTACGGCGATATGGAACGTCTTATGCAACTCATGTGGATCAGAAAGAGTTGAAAGTGAGTTTTATCTGCGATACAATGATGAAGGGTTTGTTCTTCAGTGTGAACAGAAGGACAATTGGCTAAATAGGTGCAATGATATGAATGACAAGGAGGATAGGTGATGAAAAAAATGGTGCTTCTGCTCATAACGTGTTTTCTCCTCTTCAACACAACGTCGGCTTTTGCTGACTTTGATGAGGCGTTCCTGACATTAGGCGATGTCGCTGTTGCGAGACCCTGCGGCCTTGCTTCCCTTATCATCGGGAGTGCGGTCTTCATTGTCTCCCTGCCCTTTGCTGCTGCCAGCGGGAGTGTCAAGCAGACGGCTGACACGCTCGTGAGCGGACCTTTCAACTTCACATTTACAAGACCCGTCGGGGATTTTCAACGGACGGGTTCTTACAAACCGCCTGAGAAGACCCAGAAGGCTAAGAGCGGCGGGGATGACACCACAGGGAAATAGCGCGACCTTTACGTACTGAGGGGACGCAATGGACGCGAAGGAAAAGGTAGCGGAGATCATAAGGAGATTAAGAAAGGAATACCCTGAACCAGGGACGGTCCTGAACTTCAAAAACCCTTTTGAGCTTCTTGTTGCCACAATCCTTTCGGCACAGACCACGGATGTTTATGTAAACAAGGTAACAGAACTTCTCTTTAAGAAATATAAATCCATCAAAGATTATGCGGATGTTCCTCTGGACATATTGAGGAAGGATATCAGATCCATAAATTTCTATAACAACAAGGCAAGAAATATTCAGGCATCGGCAAAAATGATTAGGGAACAATTTGGATCAAAGGTCCCAAAGAGCATGGATGAGCTTACACGCCTTCCCGGCGTTGCCAGGAAGACTGCCAACATCATCCTTTTCAATGCGTACGGAATGAATGAGGGTATCGCTGTCGATACCCATGTGAAAAGGGTCTCCTTACGCCTGGAACTCACACAAAATGAAGACCCTGTGAAGATCGAAAGGGACCTCATGGCTGTCACTCCGAAGAAGGAGTGGGGATATTTGACCCACCTTTTGATATTTCACGGAAGAAAGATATGCGATGCAAAGAAGCCCAGGCACTCTGACTGTGTCCTCTTTGATATCTGTCCTTCGAGAAGCATATAAATCCATGTAAAGGAGGATCAATGGAAAGGAAAGGATCTCCTAAAGAAACCGGGATATCAGGGATTACAGAGAAGACGATGAAGATTCGCCATGCCAGTCATGGAGATATGGCGTTCATCCAGGAGGAGTTGAGGAAAAACAATATCGATAGTGAGAACCTGGATCCCCAAGAATTTGTCGTGGCCACGGAAAACGGCACTATTGCGGGTTTTGGCAGGTTGAGGAGGGCAGGGGAAGTCTACCAGATCGGTTGTATTGTGGTTGTTGAGGATAAGAGAAGACGTGGGGTGGGCTCCCTGATCGTGAAACATCTACTGGATTTCACACCCGTGAGCCTTGTCTACATTGTGACGGATCTTGTAGATTATTTTGAGAAGTTGGGGTTTGTGGAGATGAGGGAGGGGTCAAAGGAACTTTTGGACGCCCTCGATGAGGCCTGCAAAGTGAAAGGGAAGCCTCATACCGTAGTCATGGTGTATGAAAGGCACAAGACTTAAGTTGCCTTGCCTCTTGACATTTGTCCGGTATTTCAAGTATGCTAAAAAACTTTTAAAATCATAAGGACGGTGTGTTCATGAGAACCCATTTTGCAAAGAAAAACGAGGTAGAGCGAAAGTGGTATCTTGTAGACGCTCAGGACATGGTCCTCGGCAAGCTTGCCACAAAAGTTGCGACCTGCCTTCGCGGGAAAAACAAGCCGGTCTTTACTCCCAATGTGGATACGGGTGATTTCATCGTGGTGATTAATGCAGAAAAGATCAAGCTCACAGGGAAAAAACTGGATGACAAAATATATTATCACCATACGGGGTTTATCGGGGGGATTAAGGCTGCCACTGCCAGGGAGCGCCTGAGTGCACAACCCGAAGAGGTGATAAAAGATGCAATATGGGGCATGCTTCCCAAGAACCGACTCGGCAGGGCCATGCTGAAAAAGCTTAAGGTATACAAAGGTTCCGAGCATCCCCACGCGGCCCAGAAGCCAGAAATACTACAGTAAAGGAGTTCCAATGGTCGAAATCAAATACAACGCCACCGGGAGAAGAAAGACGTCTATCGCAAGGGTAAATGTCTCACCGGGCAATGGCCAGATCACCGTGAATGAAGAACCGGTCGATTCTTATTTCCCTAGAGAAACTCTCAGGATGATGATACGCCAGCCCCTGGAACTGACAGGGATGATAGGAAAGCTGGACGTATTTGCAAAGGTCGAGGGAGGGGGGCTTACCGGTCAGGCAGGCGCCCTGAAACACGGGATCTCCAGGGCATTAACGCACTTGGACAGTGACCTGAGGTCCAAGCTCAAAAAAGAGGGCTTCCTTACGAGGGATCCCAGGGAAAAAGAGAGAAAGAAGTACGGCCAGAAGGGCGCACGGAAGAGATTCCAGTTCTCCAAGAGATAACAATTTTGTGACCAGTCCCGCAGTCGGCTGTCTGCAGTCTCAATAACCCAAAGACTGAGTTCTCCTGTCTGACTCCGGACAGAGGACTGGGGGCAGAGGGTAATTCAAATGATAAAAGTGGCCATATGCGGCGGAAGCGGGTACGCAGGGGCGGAACTCCTCAGGATATTGGCGGCACACCCACACGTTGAAGTAACCTCTGTAACCTCTGAAAAATCACCGGGGAAAAAGGTTACCGATCTGTTTCCTCATCTTTCCCGATACAAACATCTCATCTACGAGGTATTGGACAGGGAAAGAATACTTCCAAAGGCGGACCTTTTTTTTATGGCACTCCCCCATGCAGCATCCCAGGAGGCGGTTGATTTTTTTGTAGCGCGGGGGAAGAGGGTTATCGACCTATCTGCCGACTACAGGTTAAAGGATGCAAAGACATATGAGGAGTGGTATAAGGTCCCTCACAGGTTTCCCGCAACGCTCAAGAAGGCAGTGTACGGTCTTCCGGAACTCTACAGGAAGAAGATCGCGAAGGCACATATTATCGCAAATCCCGGCTGTTATCCCACAGGAGCGGTAATCGGCCTTTACCCGGCGGTAAAAAAAGGGTTCATCCATCCCGACACTCTGGTAATCGACTCTAAGTCAGGCACCTCCGGTGCGGGGAGGCAGTCAGATGTTATTTTTTCGTTCTGTGAAGTGAACGAAGGATTCAAGGCATACAGTATTGGCTCACACAGGCATACCCCTGAGATCGAACAGGAACTCTCGATTGCTGCAGGCAAAGAAATCAGGGTAAATTTTACTCCCCACCTTGTTCCTCTGGACAGGGGAATACTTACGACTATTTACGCAAAACTCGTAAAGTCCCTGGAGGTAAAAGAGATTCACGACGCCTATGCGTCGTTCTACAGGAAGGAACCTTTCACAGAAGTTCTTCCCCTGGGAAAGTTCCCCAATGTGAAGAACGTAAGAGGTACCAATCTCTGCCATGTAGGCATTGCAGTGAACAAGAGAACGAGCACCCTTGTTGTGGTCACTTCCATAGACAACCTCGTAAAGGGTGCATCGGGACAGGCAGTGCATAATATGAACATTATCATGGGTTTTGATGAAGAAACCGCCCTCAGCGCAATCGCCCTCTGTCCCTGATACAAAGAACTTTGAGAATCCAAAGGCCGAGGAGGTACGCCTCAGGGCTCTCTATCGGAACATTGTCCTTAGGGGCGATGTCAGGCTGCCCATCAAGGCCATGAAGGCATTGATAGGCCCTGACTGCGCGTTCCATCTTTACCGGTCATCTCACAGGACAAAGAGAGATTAAACAGACTCCACTGATGCAACCTCGGGCACTCTTTGTTTCAACGTCGCTTCTATGCCTCGCTTCAAGGTTAAAATAGACATGGGGCATGTGCCGCAAGCGCCCACCAGTTTCACCTTTACCACACCTTCAGGTGTTACATCCACGAGTTCCACGTTCCCGCCGTCTCTCTGCAACGCAGGCCGTATCTGATTCAATGCATCCTCAATCCTTGATCGTTCTATCATTCCTTATCACCTCCCGCACGAGTATTTTCTATTATACCCAAATCCTGAGAAACTCTCCATGATTCACATCATAACCAATAGGCTGAAAGATCTCTGCTGAATTCTTGGTGAGGGAGAGGGAACCAGAAAGGGGACCGTATTTTGCTTTACTAGCGGTTCAGAATCCTTGCGGCTTCTTTTGCAAAGTAAGTGAGAATGAGGTCAGCCCCTGCCCTTTTCATGGAGGTGAGGATTTCCATCATCATACGCTCTCCGTCAATCCATCCAAGCTTCGCTGCAGCCTTTATCAGGGAATATTCACCGCTCACACTATACGCCGCCACCGGAACATCAAAATTGTCCCTTACGTCAGAGATGATATCAAGGTAAGAAAGAGCGGGCTTCACCATTACGATGTCTGCCCCTTCCTCGATATCCAGAGAGACCTCCTTCAGGGCCTCTCTCCTGTTCGCCGGGTCCATCTGGTAAGAGCGCCGGTCACCGAACTGGGGGGTGGATTCAGCCGCCTCGCGAAAAGGGCCATAAAAAGCAGATGCATACTTTGCCGCATATGACATTATGGGTGTCTCAGGATATCCCTCTTCATCCAGGGCAAGGCGAATCGCCTCGACTCTGCCATCCATCATATCTGAGGGTGCAACCATGTCCGCACCTGCCTCTGCGTGTGATACCGCTTCCCTTGCAAGGAGTTCCAGTGTGGGATCGTTGGCCACATCACCATGCTCTATTATTCCGCAGTGGCCATGGCTCGTATACTCGCACAGGCAGACATCGGTGATCACATATAATTCGGGAACTGCGTCTTTTATTGCCCTTATGGCGTTCTGGACTATTCCCTTGTCATCATAAGCCCCTGAGCCTCTTTCGTCCTTATGCTCTGGGATACCGAAGAGCATTACCGAAGGTATACCGAGGGAATGGACCTCCCTCACTGTGTTCACGAGTTCATCTATTGACTCCTGAAAACATCCTGGCATGGAGGCAATCTCTTTTTTCACTCCCTTGCCGTATATGGCAAAAAGGGGATATATGAAGTCATCGGCAGAGAGTGAGGTCTCCCTCACCATTCTCCTGATTACCTCATTTTTCCTCAGCCTGCGAGGTCTGTTGATCGGAAACACCATACCTCCTCTATGATTACCCGCAGCTGCTACATCCAGAGTCGCACGCGGCGGATTTGCCACCCGTGAGCACAAACCCCTGTCTTTCCCCGTCATCAACGAAATCAATTTGCATTCCGCTCAGGCTCTTTACGGTGTTTTGGTCCAAGAAGACCTTGAGGCCATTCGTTTCAAGAACTTCGTCTCCTTCCGCAGGGCTTTCATCAATGTCCATGCCATACGATGGACCGCAGCACCCGCCCCCTGCCGTATATATCCTCAGTCCCCAGCCAGCCTTTCCCTCTGCCTTCAGTATCTCCTTGCCCTTCTCTGCAGCCAATTCAGATATCGTGACCACTGCAAACCTCCTTATGATTTTCCAAAGACCACATGGTTTTTGGAAGACCTTTTCTTTTAAGGATAAAGGAAAGGCGGATGAAAAAGCAAGAAAACACGATGAGGAATCCACTCTGCATGCTGCCAAAAGAAGAGAATGCCTCTTCATTTGAAGACGGCTGAAGAGTCTGTTATGCTTCTACAAGGAGGGCACAGGGCATAAAGGCTGAGGTCAGCGACGCTGCAGAGGAAATTGTCATCATGTCCGATGCAATGAGAAACATCGTTCATATGCTAAGGGAATAGCCGGAAAACTTACCGGGTGAGAGGGGAGATGATGCAGATACATCAACTGCTGTTTCGGGCAGCTTATCTTGGGATGTCGCACAGGGAACTCTGGGATCGGGTATCTTGTGCGGAGGGGATACTCAAGGAATGTACTCTCTGCCCGAGAAATTGCGGGGTTGACAGGACCTCAGGTGAGGTCGGCTTCTGCAAGACCGGGAATAAACCTTTTGTTTCCAGCTGGGGACCCCATTTCGGTGAAGAAAAACCTTTGGTGGGAAGGTTCGGATCAGGCACCATATTCTTCGGCCATTGTAATCTGGGATGTGTATTTTGCCAGAACTGGACCATAAGCCATCTGGGTGAGGGAGAAGAAATTTCCTTTGCAAGGCTTGCGAAGATCATGGGAGATCTTGAGGGGATGGGGTGCCACAATATAAATCTCGTGACCCCCACACACCAGATGCCCATGATCCTCCACTCTCTTGCCATTGCGGTTGAAAAGGGTCTCACTATTCCTATTGTGTACAATTGCGGAGGATACGAGTCTCTTGAAGCACTGAAGCTCCTCAGGGGAATCGTTGACATCTATATGCCTGATTTCAAGTATGCGGACTCTGAGATGACATTGAAATATTCGAAAGTCAAAGACTATCCCGAAAGGGCAAAGGCTTCACTAAAAGAAATGCATATGCAGGTGGGGGACCTCGTAATGGATGGGAGGGGGATTGCCCGGAGGGGTCTCCTCGTGAGGCACCTTGTGCTACCCGAAGATATTGCGGGGACTGAGCAAGTGGTATCTTTTATTGCTGGGGAAATCTCAGAGAACACCTACCTTAACATTATGGACCAGTATTCCCCATGCTATAAGGCATCCGAACAACCCCTCCTCAACAGGAAGATTACGAAGGAGGAGTATGGGTCTGCTGTAAGAAAAGCGCAGCACAAAGGTATAAAAAGGATTGACGGTGTGACGGGGTAAAGGATATTTGAAATTTTTCTTGAAAGTTGTTAAAGTGATTCCATAATGTTTGAAACAATCCTCATAATCGACAATGATACCGAGAACACCCGGCGTATGATCGAAGCCCTGGAAGCGAGAGATTATCTGGTGTTTACCGCTCCCAATAGAGATGCAGCCCTCACCATGGTAAGAAAAGTACGTCCCCGGCTGATATTCGTAAATCCTGTCATGCCCGAAGGCGGGGGGCTGGAGCTTTGCAGCATAATCCACGAGGAAGAAGAGTTTAAGGAGGTTCCCATTGTCGTGCTCTCCACCTTTGAGGGAGCCACAGATCCCAGGTACGCTTCTCTGTACGGGATTGTTGATTCCCTCAAGACCCCTTGTGTCCCCGAAGAGCTTATCTCAAAAACTGAGGATGTTTTTTTGAAGCAGCCTGCTGAGGCGCAGTCTGTAGTGAGCGAACCCGGAGAACCTGTCGAAGGGGAAGGTATAGAGATCATCGAGCCTCGCCATAAGGAAGTCGGGAAGACGGACCTCTCTTCAAAGGAGTTCGGGCAGGAAGAAGAGACAAAGCCAGAGGGGGGGGAGGAAGTGCATGAAGAAGTATCGGTCTCTGACGAAACGGCAGGACAAGGCAAGATAACCGAGGAGCGTCTCAGTGCATACGCCATGAAAAGAAGCATGAGGACACGAGGCACAAAAAACGCATTGCTTATGCCTGTGATTGGTGTTGCCGCTGTTATGATTCTCATTTTGGCAGCAATTTTATTTTATGAAAGAGACTCTTCACCTGACAGGAAAGTTCAACCACCTGCTGCGACTAAACCTGTTCAGCCTTCTCAGGAACAGACTGTGAATGCCGGCCCTGCACGAGAGCCTCAAAAACCTGAGCAGTCAGGGGGACAGGGCGCAGTGCCGCCAATGCCGAAGGCAGATATACCTTCTCCCGCACCAGGTTCTGAACCCAAGGCTGCTGCGTCTAAGCCGGAAACGAAAGTTGCTCTGCCTAACCCCGAACCCAAGGCCGCTACGCCTAAACCTGAGGCAAAGGGTGCCGCACCTAAACCTGAAGTAAAGGCGACTGTGCCGAAGCAAGAAACGAAAGTTGCTGCAACAAAACTAGAAGCAAAAGCTGCGGTGCCTAAGCCGGAACCTAAGGCCTCTGCAATGAAGTCCGGGGCAAAACCGTCAGCCAAGGGGATGTATTCTGCTCAAATGGGTGCCTTTAAGAGCGAGAAGAATGCCGAGACCCTCATGAAGAAATATAAGGAAAAGGGCTATGAAGCCTTCGTTTACAAGACGGGCACAAAGGACACAGGACTCTTTTATCGGGTATTAATCGGCAAGTTTAACGACAAGAAAGAGGCTCTCCAGATGGTCAAGGGCATCAGCGCCAAAGAAGGCGTCCAGGCAATTCTTTTTAGGGACTGACCGAAGAGCCGACTATCTTTTCTGCGGTCAATGTTTTTATCTATCAACCTTCCTCGATCTCCATTTTCCAGCTTTTCTGGCAAGAAGTTGACAAAGGAGCCCAGCAATTCTTATTATAAGAAGACGGTGAACGGTTGCCGTTTAATGGCGTCTTATACCACAGGGGTGGGAGAGACGCTTTTTTTGCCTGAAAAGGGATAGCAGATCGATCATTCGTGAGGTTAAGAGAATGTGCAGACTCGCTGCCATAACATCAAAGGAATATTTCTCTCCCATGGAGAATATCCTTGCCCTGGAGACAATGAAGGAAGGTCATGACGGTTCCGGTCTTGGTCTCACCCTCAAGGACCTGGGCGATGAATTTAAGGAACTGAAAGAATATCCCATTATGTCCGGTATCTGCTCCAAGAGGGGCATCGGGGTTCTTGATGAGTTCATGGACAAGCAGGGTTTCAAACTCAACCATGTATGGACGCCGAGGATAAGAAAACTGAAAGGGATAGCCGGCCGTGATTACTATTTCGCGAGGGTATACGACTATCCCGAGCATTTCAGAGACAAATCTGTGAAGGACAAGGAAGACCTTCTCATGAACACACGTCTCGCCATACGCAGGATCGGCGAGCCCGATAAGTCTATATTTGTTTTCTCTTTCTATCCGGATGTGATCACCTTGAAGGAGGTGGGAGATCCCCTTCAGCTTGGTGAGTTCTTCGGGCTTGATAAGGACGGCATTAAGGCAAAGATCATATTTGCACAGGGAAGACAAAACACAAATTATGCCATATACCTTTATGCCTGTCATCCCTTTTTCATCCAGGGCTTTTGTTCCATGACGAACGGAGAAAACACCGCATTCGTACCTATACGGGAATTCCTCATGGGCAGGGGGTTCCCCGGATATATGGGATACAATAGTGACAGTGAAGTCTTCACGCACATCCTCCACTACACGGTGAGACAGCTTGGTTTTCCGCTCCATTACTATAAGGATGTGATCACTCCCCTCAAGACATCAGAGATCGAGCAGAGAAGAGACAAGGATGCCCTGAGGATAATGAAACAGTCATTAAGGCCTCTGTGTATCGATGGGCCGAACATGGTCATCGGGTTCACTCCTGACGGAACCTGTTTTATGGTCCACGATTCCAAGAAGCTCCGGCCCGGTGTCGTAGGCGGGGCGAAGGGAAAATTTGCTCTGATGTCAGAGGAATGCGGAGTGGACAGTGCGGTTCCGAAGAGGGATAAGCAAAATGACATTTTTCCCATGAAATACGACATGGTGATCATCTCGCCCCAGGCAAAGGAGGTGAGGGTATGGAACCAGCTGCACGGTTAGACAATAACCACCAGCTCTCTCTGAGGGAATTCCCTTATATCATCCGCTGGAGGGATGACCGGTGCAAGAGATGCGGGAGATGCACCGCAGTATGCCCGGTAAAGGCCATCGAGCCTGCGGTGAAGGTTCAGAGATTTGTTCAGTCAGAGGGACCTGTGCCCGCTCCCACTGCAGTGAGGAAGATTATCCAGGTAGTTGAGCAGGTGACCGACATGGAGCGATACTGTACGGGCTGTGGGACCTGCACCTTGGTATGCCCCAATGAGGCCATTGAGCCAGAATACAACCAGCAGCACAAATTCTATCATTACAAGAATAAAGGGGGAGAGCCTTACAAGAGGGGCGGGAGAAGGAATGACCCTTCAGTATCTACGCTTGACAGGCTTAAATTTACAAGGATCTCGATGCTCACTGATCCGGCCCTTGATGCCGGAAGACATGAATTCCGTGTCAGAACGCTCCTGGGAAGGATATTACCCCCTGAGGAGCTGCCTTTAAGCGTTGCTGATGGCAAGTTGGTGCTGAACAGGAAGGGCGGAAAATTTATCCCTCCTGTGCGGGAGATATACCCCATTATGATCGGCAGTATGTCAGTGGGAGCCCTTTCCCCTTCCATGTGGGAAGGTCTTGCCATGGGAGTAGCATACCTTAATGAAGTAGAGGGAATGCCTGTGGTGATGTGCTCGGGAGAGGGCGGTATGCCACCGAGGCTTTTGAAATCAAAGTATCTCAAGTACTTTATCATACAGATCGCTTCAGGGTATTTCGGGTGGGATGAGATCATCCATGCGCTCCCGCACATGGTGGAGGACCCTGCTGCCATAGAGATTAAGTACGGCCAGGGTGCGAAACCAGGTGACGGAGGGCTTCTCATGGCCCAAAAGGTCCTGAAGCTCATCGCGAGCATCAGAGGGGTTCCCCAGTTTGTGGACCTCTCCTCACCGCCTACTCACCAGACAAAGTATTCCATAGAGGAAGCGGTGGCAAAAATGATCCAGTCAATGTCTATGGCATGGGGCTTCAGGGTGCCTGTGTATCCCAAGATTTCAGGGACAAAAACCGCACGGGCAGTATTGAATAACCTCGCGAGGAACCCTTATGCCGCGGCACTCTCCATTGACGGTGAAGACGGCGGGACGGGTGCGGCATACAACGTATCCATGGACAAAATGGGGCATCCCATCGCTTCAAATATCAGGGACTGCTATCTCGACCTCGTCAAACAGGGGAAGCAGAATGAACTCCCCCTCATCGCGGCAGGGGGTATCGGCAAAAAGGGGAATCTTGCTGCCAATGCAGCGGCCCTTATTATGCTCGGCGCATCCGCGGTTTCCATCGGCAAGTATATCATGCAGGCTGCGGCAGACTGCTTTGGAGACGAATATAACCGCTGCAATCTCTGTAATACAGGGAAATGTCCAAGAGGAATTACCACACAAGATCCGAAGCTCTACCGGAGATTGGATGCTGATAAGGTGGCGGAACGGGTGGTGGAGGTCTTCAAGGCCGCTGATGTGGAGTTGAAGAAGATATTCGCGCCTATGGGCAGGAGCACAGAGCTTCCCATCGGCATGTCTGATGGATTGAGCATAGAGGACAAGGCAATGGCAGAGCGGTTAGAGATAAACTATGCGTGTTAAGAAAGAGAAGAAGCAGGGAGCAAGGGGCAAAGTGCAGGGGGCAAGAAAGCCCCAGGCTTCAAGTTCCGTGCTGACTGTATACGGCGATGTGAAGGGTAAAAGGGTCCCTTCCCGCGTCCTGGAAGAGGAGATCCAGCATGCGGTTGAGGAAGGGGCGAGGGAACTTCATATCATTGCCGATGGGCAGCATGGGATCGGGGGCCGAATCTGGCCGCGGTCCGCCTCAGGCGGAGGGGCAGTGAAGATCACGGTTGAAGGTCCTGTGGGCCAGAGGCTGGGAAGCATGGGCATGTCCGGCACCGAGATCCTTGTCAGGGGCAGCGCTTCCGATGATATCGGCTGGCTGAACTGTGGCGCGAAGATTACTGTCCTTGGTGACGTAACCAATGGTGCATTTAATGCAGCGGCTCAGGGAATCCTCTATGTGCAGGGAGGAGGGGGAGCCAGGTGCGACACCATGACAAAACATAATCCACGCTTTGATCCTCCCCAGTCATGGTATTTCAGAGGCGTGGGCGATTCCTTTGCCGAATTCAAAGCAGGCGGGATCGCGGTCGTCTGCGGGGTGGACCCCAGGGACCCTGAGAATATTCTCGGCTACCGGCCCTGCGTCGGGATGGTGGGGGGGACCATATATTTCAGGGGACCCATCCAGGGATACAGCGAGAGAGATGTGAAGCTCCTCGACCTCACGCCCCAGGACTGGGAATGGCTCAAGACGAACATGAAACCATTCCTCCATGCCATTGACAGGATGTCCCATTACAAGGAACTCACGCGCTCTTCTGATGACTGGAAAAAGCTCATGGCATACACCCCTCAGGAAAAGAGAGCGAGGAAGTGGTTCAAGATTTCTACCCCGGAGTTCAGGAAGAACATGTGGGAAAAAGAGGTGGGACAGGGCGGCATCTTTGCAGAATATCTGGACCATGACCTTACACTTTTGCCCTATATTACTACCGGGAAAGAGAGGAGGAATAAGCCCCTTTGGTCAAACGAGAAATATGCTCCGCCCTGTGCGTACGCATGCCCGACGCAAATTCCCTCTCACAAGAGGGCTTCCCTCATCAGGCAAGGCAGACTGAATGATGCATTGGAGTTGGTATTGAAGTACAGTCCCCTGCCTGCAACAGTGTGTGGGGAGATATGTCCCAACCTTTGTATGCAGAGCTGTACCAGGGCTCACCTCGATAAACCCCTGGAAATAGACATGATGGGAACATTGGCCCTCGACCTGCCCGCTCCCAAGAAGGAAGCTGCCACAGGACATACCATCGCAGTGGTGGGTGGTGGCCCTGCGGGTATGAGCGCTGCATGGCAGCTTGCCCTAAGGGGACATACGGTTGATATTTATGAATCCTCCGGTTCCCTTGGGGGAAAATTGGAGCTATGCATCCCGAAGGAACGCCTCCCCCGCAAGATCCTTCAAAAGGAGATTTCACGGTTCAGGGAGCTTGGAGTGAATGTGCATTTGAACACAACGGTGGACAAGGCAGCATTTGGAGAGATATATAAAAACCATGAGATCGTTGTGGTGGCCTGCGGCGCCCATGAGCCGAGAAAGATACCCTTCCCCGGTTCTAAAGACATTATCTCAGCCTATGACTTTTTGAGGGACATCAACCTGGGCAATGCCCCTGACCTAGAGGGGAAGAAGGTGGTGGTCATCGGAGCAGGCAATGTGGGAATGGATGTTGCCTCCGAGGCATATAACCACGGCGCAGAATCCGTGACGGCTGTTGACATCCAGAAACCGGCTGCCTTTGGCGCAGAGATGGAGATCGCGAAGTCAAAGGGGACCCAGGTGGTATGGCCCAGGCTGACCGAGCGGTTTGACAAAAACCAGGGGAAACTTTTCTTTAAGGACGGGACCTTAATGGACGCGGATTTTGTGGTCATGTCCATTGGTGATGTGCCGAAGCTGGATTTCCTGCCGCCGGGCATCCACACAGAGAAGGGCTGGATCACGGTAAACGATAAGTATCAGACCTCTGATGTAAAGGTGTATGCCATTGGTGATGTGACCGGTCTCGGGCTCGTGACACATGCGATCGGCCATGGAAGACTTACGGCGGATTATATCCACTATGAACTCATGCATGCGCCGCGTTTTCCCGAAATCAAGCAGGCGATATCCTATGATAAGATCAAGACTGAGTATTACGATGTCTGCCGGGGAGATTTCGTCACTCCCGAGGTTTCGGCAAACCGGTGTATGTCCTGCGCCACCTGCCGTGACTGCAAGATGTGCGAGGCCACCTGTTACTGGGGCGCAATCAGCAGGGTCGAGTACAAGGACGGCTCGTATGAGTATGTGGTGGATGATGAGCTTTGCATAGGCTGCGGCTTCTGCGCGGGCGTCTGTCCCTGCGGCGTATGGGAGATGGTCGAAAACGTCTAGGGCCATTCATCTTCATTAGTTGTCTTAAGGAGCAGGTTTAGATTTCGTTTCTTCTTTGTTCTCAGGAATGTCCTGAGCAGATGCTCTCTTTATAAAGTCCCTTAATATCCTGCGGTCATTGTCGTTAATTTCCCTGAACTCTATCGCCATGCCGGACGGGTGCTCAAAAATGTCGCTGAAGGGACGTTTTATATAAATAACGACACCTTTCAAATGAATTTGAGTACCGGCATCCAAGTGTAATGTTATCTCCAGTTTTGTACCTATAGGGAAAGGCGTATTGGTCTTAATGTACATTCCACCTTCAGAGAGGTTTTCAGTGTAAAATTCGTGCGGTGACCCGTTGCATGTTACATATGCTTTCGTGGAAGAGGTAATTCTTACATGTCTCCTTTTTTCTCCGGGAGGTGAGGCACTTCTCCCAAGCTCCGCCTTCAGCTGTTCCAAAACCTTTTTCGCCAACTCTTCATCAATGAATAATGCAATCCTGTTGCTGATCCTATCGGCAGCAGCCATGAGACTCTCTTTATTGTCTGCTGATTCGTCCAGGATAGCTAAAGACTTGTCCAGGAAAATAGAGCTGGAGGTCTTTCCCAGAAGTTCTCGAATAATGTTCTTTAAATCGTCCCTGATTCCCATGTTACAATCCTACCTCTTTTATTATCCTGTAGAAGAGATTGATCACCTTCACGATAAAAATGGCCCCTGCCAGGGAAATAACCCCTACGATGAGGTCTCTCGATGTGTCGGGCAAACTTGGGAATAACGGCATTGTGAGATATCCTACCCCTAAAAGGCCTATCAGGTAGTAAAGGAGCTTCCAGGATTGCTTGACGAGCCCTCCGGGAATCTTCCTTTTCAGGAGCAAGGCTCTGTACAATGCAAAGAAGATTATGCAGATTGCTGACAGCCAGACTAATAAAATGAGCAGTTGCATCGTTTCCCTCTCTTCATCCCGATGATTCTTTTTTGGGGAGTTCCTTAGAGACCCTTTTGATTATTGCTTCTCCCGTCATGTATGACACAGTTAGCCTTCTGTCTCTAAAACCCTATTCACCTCTCTCAGAAGATTCTTTGGCGAAATGGGTTTTGCGATAAAATGTGATCCTTCCTCAAGAACGTCCTCCTTGCGAAGCAGATCCGCCGGATAGCCACTCATAAAAAGCACCTTTATATCAGGTTTTAATTTTCTTATCTCATCAAATACCTCTGCCCCATTCTTGTGAGGCATCACGACATCAAGCAGGAGAAGCTGGATTTTATCCCTATTCTCAGTAAACTTACGTATTGCTTCCAGCCCATCCGAAGCTTCAATGACCTCATACCCGAATTCCTCAAGTGCCCATCTCGAGAGGTTCCTTACGTCCGTGTCGTCCTCTGCCAAAAGTATTGTTCCCGTACCCTGAGGAAAGCCAGAACTCCCGGCTGGTCTTTTCTTTTTCTCCTCCGCGGTAATGAGCGGCAAATATATATTAAACGTAGTTCCCCTTCCCGGTTGAGAATGCACATTGATATAACCATTATGCTGCTTGATAATCCCGTACACTACCGAGAGTCCGAGCCCGGTCCCTTTCCCTCCTTCTTTTGTGGTAAAGAAGGGCTCGAATATCCTCTCACTTTTCTTTTGATCCATGCCTACCCCCGTATCAGTGACAGAAATAAGGGCATAGTTCCCCGGTATTCCATACCCATGTGTCTCGCAGTACCTTTGATTCAATTCCGACAGCATTGTCTCAATGGTCAGCGTTCCTCCGCGTGGCATGGCATCTTTCGCGTTCGTAGCAAGGTTAATCAATACCTGCTCTAGCTGCACCTCATCTGCCAATACCGTGAGAGGTTCATTTGCAAAGCGAGTCCTGAGTGCTATATCTTCGCCGATAATTTTCGACAGTAGTTTTTCTATCCCTTTCACACTCTCGTTAAGGTTAGTAGGTCTTGCCTTGAGTAGCTGTTTTCTGCTGAGGCTAAGAAGACCCTGTGTGAGGTGAGAAGCCTTTTCTGCTGAGTGCAGTATTTGTTCCACATAACCTCTCTGCTGATTGTTCGCTTCTGCCTGCAGGATGCTCGCATAGCCTATTATCGCGGTGAGGATATTATTAAAATCATGGGCAACGTCCCCTGCCATCTGCCCGATAACCTCCATCTTCTGTTCTTGGCTGAGTTGAGCCTCGTGTCTCTTCTGATCTGTCATATCACGGCAGATTGTTTCGAGTTCATCAATTCTCCGTCTCATTCCATCCAATTCGTCAATGAGTTCCTTTTTTGTCTTATTGTCGTCTTTCATCCAAATAGGCTCCTCTACCAATAGCTTATTGTGCGCTATAATAGCATACGCCATGCCCGTTGTCAGTACCTGATGACAAAACATCTGAAAAATCAGAAATATTCTTATTCTGTAAGTGGTTAGTGATTGTCTCTCGTATTCGGGAATATGTGGGCAAGAATAGCAGGTGGCTCAACAGGTGACCGGAAATAAGACGATATGACCTGGAATACTACTAAGGGTAATTATCTTTCTTTACCCATCAGGTCTTCCAATGCTGTTTCGATCTCTGTGAACCGGAAGGTAAAGCCGCTCTCCAGAAGCCGTTTGGGGAGGACCCTCTGGCCCTCAAGCAGAACCTTGGCGCCTTCACCCAATTGGAGCCTGAATGCGAAGGCGGGAACATGCATGAAAGCAGGCTTATGGAGGGCATGTCCCAGCGCCTTTGTCAAACCTGCATTCGTGGTCGGATGAGGCGATGTGAGATTATATACCCCGTGGTAGGCATCGTTCTCTATGACGGTGGTGTATGCCCTGATGAGGTCCTCGATATGCACCCATGAGAATGGCTGCTTCCCATTCCCGATAATACCGCCCAATCCCATTCTGAAGGGTATAAGCATCTTCTGGAGCGCTCCGCCATCGAGCCCGAGCACTACCCCAAAGCGGAAGATTACCGTTCTCACTCCCAGTTCTCCTGCCTTATGTGCTGCGTGCTCCCAGTCAAGGGCCAGCTTCCCCAAGAAATCATTGGCATAATGTGTATCTTCTTCAGTGTGCTCCCCCTCCGTATCGTAGATACCGACGGCAGAGGTGGAAATGAACACGCCCGGCTTCCTGCTCATTTTCTCCAATGCGTTCACGATTTTTTTTGTAGTATCAACCCTGCTGGAATACATAGTCTGTTTGTGTTCCTCTGTCCATCTCTCTGCAATGGAAGCCCCCGCCATGTTGATAACCACATCAGCGCCTTCCATTCTTTCCAGAAAGTCTTCATCAGGAAGCTTCAGATCATCACGCCCGAGGGGGATAACCTTCCAGTCCTTGTCTCGAAATGCCCTCGAAAGATGGCCCCCGATGAAGCCTGTGGCGCCGCTCATGAGAATATTCATCATTACCTCTTCCGTTCATCTTATCAGAACTCTTTATATAAGTGAACTTTGAATCTTTATGATGTGCGCTCGCAGGATTTGGTCATTTGATTTTTGGTCTTTGAATTCATTAAGATAATAAGTTCGGGGCGTAGCGCAGCCTGGCTAGCGCACCTGCCTTGGGCGCAGGGGGTCGGAGGTTCGAATCCTCTCGCCCCGACCAGCACCCTTTGCTCCGTACAATTTGCAGTGAAAGTCTTTAGTTGTGAGTGAACAGGTTCGTGGACTTAGATGATGTGATTTTGATTGTCATTGATCACTGTTCCTCGTCACTGATAACTTTTTGTTGCGCCTGTAGCTCA
>Ga0335070_10003032_pt1 | contig 19542 bp, 14 predicted proteins | sample Lox_Sample_13_FD_206722 | JGI IMG/M metagenome (GOLD analysis project Ga0335070, IMG submission 206722) | Soil microbial communities from Loxahatchee National Wildlife Refuge, Florida, United States - Lox_Sample_1.3 | ecosystem: Environmental > Terrestrial > Soil > Wetlands | place: USA... | reverse complement strand
GACGGGCGTTGCCTCCCCCGAAGCCCCGGTGCCGACCCTCGCACAGCTCGCTGCGCTTGCCGCCGGCAAGCTGCAGCCACTCGCGGTGCTGCCTCAGCTTCCGCCACGCGACGGTCACGGGCCACACCTGGTCGCGGTGGGCGGTCTCCCGTTCTCGGGGGGGTTCCCCGCCGAGTTGCTTGGCTCCATGAACCTGCAGGCCGTGCCCGCAGGCTCCGGTGAGGTCCCCGCGGGAGTGCCTGCGGCCGGCGAGACGGTGGCGGTGCTGCTGGTGTGGGGCGACGCCACGATAGCCGCGGCCGGCACGGTGACCGCTCGGGAGGGGGACCGGCTCTGGGCGTTCGGCCACCCGCTCTTCGGACTCGGTGGGGTGCGGATACCTGCGGCGCGCGCCCGGGTGCTGGCAATCCAGGATTCGTATCAGAGCCCGTTCAAGGTGGTTGCGGTGGGCACGAGCTTCGGCACGCTGGTCGCGGACCGCGCCGCAGGCGTGCTGGCAAAGGTCGGTGAGCAGGCGACCGGCACTCCGGTCATGGTGACCGTCCGCGACGTGGGCGGCACCGCGAGCTGGCACTTTCGGGTCGCGGAGATGCCGATCCTGCAGCCCCTCCTCGTCGCGTACGTCGTGAGCGCCTCGCTGACCGCGCGTGGTGCCGCGGTGGGCGAGTCCTCGGTGCGCCTGGCGTTGACGGCGCGCCTCGCCGACGGCACGGAGGTGCGCACGAGCCAGGCGGCCAGGGGGGCCGACGCGCTTGCGCGGCTGTCTGCGTTCGCGGGCGGCGTGGTGAGCCTCCTTGCCAACTCGGCGTTTCCGCACCCGCCCGTCAGCGGTGTCGAAGTCGTTCTCGACCGCGATGAGGAGCCGCGCGGGGCGAGCATCGTCGAGGTGGTCCCGGCGCGCACGTTCGTCAGTCCCGGCGAACGGCTCCCGGTCACGATCCGTCTGGAGCCGTACCGTGCCGCCCCCGAGGAACGACGGGTCGTGATCACGGTACCGCGGGGCGTGTCGCCGGGTCAGATCGACCTGGTGGCCGCCGACGGGGCCTCGTGGAGCGAGTACCGCCTGAGGGCCGAGGCGGTTGCTCCAGCCGACTTCGCCGATCAACTCACCCAGGTGCACCGGCTGGAGAGCGGCTCCACACTCGTGGTCGCCCTCGAGGCTCGTGAGCGCGGCGTGGCGCTGCCGGGGGCCTCCGAACCGGGAGTGCCCCCGTCGTGGTCTTTCACCCTCACCACCGGGCTCGGCGCGCACGCCCTCGACCGCATCGCCACGAACGTCGTGGCGGCCGAACGCGTGCCTGGCCCGGTCCCGCTCGAGGGCTCGGTACGGGTATCGCTGACGGTGCGAGAACGCCCGGAGGTGCCATGAAACGTCTGCTTGCCGCGATCGTCCCTCTCCTCGCGCTCGCCGCGGGTGAGGCCACCGAGACCCGCTACTTCGTGCTCGACACGACGCGCGCCCTCGCCGGGGCCACCGGCAAGGGGGTGGCAATCTTCCCGGATGGCACTCTGCGCCCGCTGCCCCCGCTGGCAGCAGTGGCCGCGTTCGACGAACCGCTCGGCCTCGCGCTTGCCATCGCGAAGGACGGCGCAGCCTACGTCGGGACCGGCCACCCGGCACGCCTTTGGGGGATCAGGGAGGGCAACAAGGAGCTCCTCGGCGAGCCCGCCGCCGACCAGATCACGTCTCTCCTTCTCGATCCGAACGGCGACCTCTGGGCCACCACGGCGGCGCCGGCCGTGCTCCTGCGGCTGCGCGGCGGCAAGGGCAAGCCCGAGGAGGTGGCAAGGCTCACGGAGGGCAACCTGTGGGATCTGGCGTGGTTCAAGGGTGGCCTCGTCATCGCCGCCGGCAACCCCGGGCGCCTGATGCGCCTCACGACGAAAGGGCTCGAGGTGGCCGCGCCGGTCCCGGACCGCCATGCGCGCTGCCTGGCCGCGAGCGGGGACGTTCTCTTCATCGGTACCTCGGGGAAAGGTTTCGTGATGAGGTGGACGGGCGAGGGCTCTCCCGGCGTGGTGTACGACTCCGGCTTCACCGAGATCGCCGCGCTGGCCCTGGCTCCCGAAGGGGTCGTGTACGCCGCCGGCATCACCGGGGACCCGACGATGGGCAAGCCGCACGCCGAGCAGGAATCGGAGCCGACGGCCTCGGTGACGGTCAGCGAGAGCACGTCGTCCACGCCGGAAACTCCGAAGGGTCCCGCAACTTCGGAGATCGTGCGAATTCTCCCTCCGGGCGCTGCGGTCCCCGTGCATCGCTTCACCAAGCAGATCGCCGGAACGCTTTCGTGGGGCGAGGACGGCCTGGTGGTCGGCACCGGACTCGAGGGGGAGCTGTGGCAGGTCTTGCCGGACGCCTCGGCGGCGCAGCTGGACACGGTTGATGCCGCGCAAGTCGTGCGGGTGGCCTTGGGCGGGCAGTGGGTGCTCACTCAGGGGCCGGTGAAGCTCCTGCACCGCAGCGGGCCGCCCCACGGGACGTTCGCATCGCCGCCGCTGGATGCGGGGCAGCCGGCGCAGTGGGGCGAGGCCACGCTGCGCGGGGAACCGCCGGCGGCCGGAGGCTGCGTGCTGCGCTTCCGCTCGGGCGCGGTCGCCCCGCCCGACGATAGCTGGAGCGCATGGTCGGCACCCCTGCCGTGCCCGGGCGGGAAGGTGAGTGCCCCGCCGGCTCGCTACCTGCAGTGGCAGGTCGAGCTCCAGCCGTCACCCTCGGCCCCGGCCGGACGCGTGGGCCGGGTCGTCGTGGCCTATCGCCAAATCAACCTCCCGCCGAACATCAAAGAGCTGACCGTGCACCCTCCGGGCGAGATCTTCCTCAAGGGGCCACCTCCCTCGGACCGCATCGTGGACGTCGAGCACCCGGAGTTCTCGGGGATCTTCACCACAATTGATGACGAGGCCAAGGAAGGGCAGGAACGACTGGGGAAGAAGTACTACCGGGTCGGCTACCAGAGCCTGTCCTGGAAGGCCGAGGACCCGAACGGCGACCCGTTGCGGTTCACCCTGGAGGTCCAGGCGTCGGATGGCGAGCGCTGGTGGAAGGTGCGGGACAACCTCGAGACCGTCGTGCTCGGCATCGACACCCAGGCGCTCGCCGATGGCCTCTACCGTTTCCGCCTCACGGCCACGGACGCGCCGGCGAACCCCGAGGCCCCCGCCACCACACAGGCCCTCTCGAGCTGGATCGTGGTGGACAACACGCCACCAAGGGTGACCCTGAGCAGGGAGGGATCCTGGTGGATCGTGACTGCCGACGACTCGTCCTCGCCGATCGTGCGCGTGGAGTGGAACCGTGATGCCGAGGCCTGGCACCCCCTCGCGTCCGAGGACGGCCTGCTCGACAAGCGACGTGAGACGTTCCGAATCCCGGTTCAGTCCGGGCGGCATGTGCTCGCCGTGCGTGCGATGGACGATCACTACAACCGCGCCACTGCGGCGGTGGAGGAGAAGCCATGAACGTGCCAGGAAACATCGCGGTCTACCCTGGCAGCTTTGACCCGTTCCACCTCGGGCATCTGGACATCGTGCGCCGGGCCCTGACGATCTTTCCCCGCGTGATCGTGGCGGTCCTCGAAAACACCGACAAGACCCCGCTGCTCTCCGCAGGGGAACGGGTGAACCTGATCCGTGCCACCGTCCGGGATATACCAGGGGTGGAGGTGACGTCGTTCTCGGGGCTGTTGGTGGACTTCATGCAGCGGACGCAGGCTCGGGTCATCCTGCGCGGCATGCGGGCGGTCTCCGACTTCGAGTACGAGTTCCAGATCGCCCTGATGAACCGCCGCCTCTGGCACCCGGCAGAGACTGTCTTCCTCACGCCAACCGAGGAATTCACCTACCTGTCCGGGCGGGTGGTGCGGGAGATATGGCGCCTCGGCGGCGACGTCTCCGGACTCGTCCCCGAGCCGGTGAGGCAGGCGCTGGCGGCCCTGCCCCGCTGAGCGTCACGCTCTCCTGTCTCAGTCCTTGAGTTCCTCGAGGTCGAGGTCGACCTCTGCGAAATCCTCCTTGGCTTCCGGGCGGACGACGATCTTCACCCAGGCCGTCCGGTACTTCTCCAGGCTCATCTTGACGTAGTACGTGCCCGGCCTGCCGAAGACGTACTTCTGACCGCCGCCGGCGTCGTCCCACTCGTCGGCCGTTCCGATCGTCGCGCCGTTGACCGTGATCAGCGCCTCTTCGGGGTCCACGCCGAATATCGCGCCCTCGCGACATTCGTAGGTCTTCCCGATCGGGGGGGTGGCGGTGGGCCGGGGCTGGGAAACCTCCGCGAGTGGAGGCGTCACGTCCTCGGACGGCGTCGCGGCAACGGTGGGCCTCACGCTGGGCCTCGCGGTGGGCGTGGCCTTTTGCTCCTCGATCGCGGCGGGCACCGTCGGAACCTGCGCCGCCACGGCCGGGGCCGGCGTGGGTGTCTCGGGCGCCGGAAGCACCTCGCCCGCCGGCGGGTTGCCGCGCAAGAAGAGAAACGCCAGGACGAGGGCCAGCACGCCCGCGCCGAGGATGACCAGTGGCACGACCGGGAGACCGCGCACCTTTTCGGCACTCGACGTGTGGGCAGGTGCCGACCCCTCCACCGCCGGTAGGGCGGCGGGCGACACCACCGGGATCTTCATCGTTGGCCCGGTGATCTCGACGCTCGAGACCGGCAGGCGTGCCGCCAGCGCGCGGGCTTCGGCAGCGAACGCCGCCGCGTCGGGTACACGTGCATCGACCGTCTTGGCAAGGCAGCGGCCGAGAAAAGCCGCTGCATCCCCGCCAAGTGCCCGCGAGATCTGCGGATCGGCAAGCGGGTCGTCGTGCAGGATCTGGTAGATGAGGGTGGTGACGGTATCCGCGGGGAAAGGCTTGCGGCGTAGGAGCAATTCGTACAGGACTACGCCGAGGGAGAAGAGATCCGCGCGGCCATCCAGAACCTCGCCCCGCACCTGCTCGGGCGCCATGTATGCCGGGCTGCCGATGACGGTCCCGGTCCGGGTCAGATCGGTCTGCTCTCCCATGGCCTTGGCAACCCCGAAGTCGGCCACCTTCACCCGCCCGCCCCGGGTCATCATGATGTTGCTCGGCTTGATGTCCCGGTGGACCACACCGAGGGAGTGGGCGGCGCCGAGCGCGTCCGCCACCTGGGCGACGATCTCGAGGGCCTCGGGAGCCGACGGAAACCGACGCCGCGCGAGTCGCTCACTCAGAGACTCGCCGTCCACCAGTTCCATCACCAGGTAGAGGGACTCCCCCTCCCGACCGGCGTCGTGCACGGTGACCACACCCGGGTGACTGATGCGCGCCGCCACCCGGGCCTCACGCAGGAACCGTGCCTCGAGCTCTTCGACGGAGAGCGGCACCGAGCCCGAGCGCGCCGCGATCACCTTGATGGCGACGGGCCGGTCGAGCGCGGGGTCAACGGCTCGGAAAACCACACCCATCGCACCCCGCCCGAGCTCACCGACAATCGTGTAGCGCCCGATGGAGGTGGGTGAACTCACCGCGGCTGGCCGTCCGAACCTTCGGGTTCGGAGTCTTCAGGGAGCTCGTCCTCTCCGGCCTCGGCGCGGGCCAGCACTTCATCCGCCCGTTCGGCCTCCTCCGGCGGAACGAGCAGCTGGACCCCGGCCTCGTCAACCTGGGGAAAGGGGTTGAGAACAACGTGCTTGTCCACCACCTCGGCCTGGATGCCCTGTTCTTGCAACAGACCCTGCGCGAGACGGGCCTCCTCGCCGGTGGTGTATGAGGCAATCTCGACCCATTCAGGTCCCGGCTTGGCGGATCGCTCGAGACCCGGTGGAGGCGCGCTGACGAGTCCGACTCCGCACTCCGAGCAGCGGTCGAACCCTTCCCGGTACTCCGCACCACAGGTGGGACACCACGGCACGGTTCACCCCCCCGATGCCCGAGGGCTAGAAGTCGAACACCTCGCCGTCAAGGACGTCGGAAAGCTGGCGCATGACGCCGGCACTGATCGCCGCGGAGGCTCCCGCGATGATCGCGGCGCCCTTGGAGCGACCGATCAGGAAACCGAGAGCAGCCGCGACACCGACCGACACCATCGGGTGCCGACGCACCAGGTCGCGCCAGTCGATCTCGTCCGGAATGACCTTGTCCAGGAGGAAGTCGGCGTTCAGGCGCTTGCGGTGCTGGCCTGCCTCTTCGTCGTCCTGGAGCTCGTAGGGCTCCTCCTGCTCGTGCTCGTCCTCGGGGCGCGGTTTCTCGTCGTCCATACGTTAGGGCTCCCGACGGCGCACGAGGTAGCCCAGGGCAAAACCGACTCCAATCGCGATCAGGATCGATTTCCCGGGGTTGCGCCGGATGTAGTCCACGACGTCGTCGCGGACCTCCTTGACGTCGACCTCCTGCACCTTGGCCTTGACCTTGGCGTAGCCCTTCTTGGCCTCGGCGTAGAGCTTGTCGAACTGGACCTTCGCCTTGTCGTAGCCCTCCTCCACGACCTCGCGCGAGCGTCCGTAGAGCTGACCGGCCTTCTCGCGAGCGCTCTCCAGCGCGGCGCGCGCCTCGGTGAGGTAGCCCCTGGCCTTGGCGTAGGCCTCTTCCGAGTGAGCCCTGGCCTTGCCGTACCCCCCACCGAGAGCCTCCTTGGCCTTGGCCATCGAGCCTTCCGCGCGGGAGAGCGATTCCTTCGCTCCCTCGAGAACGTCGTGCACCACCCCCTCCAGCTGATCGATCTTCTCTTCGACTCCGGACGCCTTCTTCGTCGGTGTCATGGGCACCTCCCCGTCATACCACGATCGGGACGATTCTACGCTCCGTCCGCGGGGCGTGCAAGAAACGGCCTGTCACCAAAATCCGCCTTGGCCCTTGAAGCACCCCCTGCAACCGGGTATGGTTGGAAATCCCAATGGTCACTCTCACCTTCCTCGGAGCGACCGGAACCGTCACTGGCTCGCGCTATCTGGTCGAGGCCCACGGGGTGCGGCTCCTGATCGACGCCGGCCTCTTCCAGGGAATGAAGGAGCTGCGGCTCCGAAACTGGACGCAGTTCCCCGTTTCTCCGGACTCGCTCGCCGCAGTGATCCTCACCCACGCGCACATCGATCACACGGGCTTTCTCCCCCGCCTGGTGCGGGACGGCTTCGGCGGACCGACGTACGTGACTCCGCCGACCGGTCGCCTCCTGTACGCGGTGCTCCCCGACGCCGCCAAGCTGCAGGAGGAAGAGGCGCGCTTTGCAAACAAGGTCGGGTCCAGCAAACATACCCCGGCCCTGCCGCTTTTCACCAATCGGGACGCACAGGAAGCGCTCGGCACCCTGAAGCTGCTCCCGTTCGGGCAGCGCGCCACCCTGCAGCCTGGGATCGAGTTCCGCTACCACAGGCAGGGCCACATCCTCGGTGCCGCCGCCGTGGAGCTTCGCATCAAGGTAGCGGGCGGCGAACACAAGACGCTCTACTTCTCGGGGGACGTGGGGCGCTACGACGTACCGATCCTGAAGGCCCCCGAGCCCTACCCGGGTTCAACGCACCTCGTGGTGGAGTCAACGTACGGCAACTCTTTCCACGATCCGGGCGACCCGCGCGATCAGCTTGCGGAGGTCATCGCCGAGGCCGTGCAGCGCAAGGGCATCATCCTCATTCCGGCCTTTGCCATCGATCGCACCCAAGAGGTCCTCTACTTCCTGCACGAGCTCATCGAGGAAGGTGCGATTGACGCACTACCGATCTTCCTCGACTCCCCCATGGCTCGCGAGGCCACCGAGACGTACCGTTCCTGCGTGCTCGAGCACGACGCCGAGATGCGCCAGCTCGTCCGGGAGGGTTCCGACCCCCTGGTGCCACGCAACCTCGTGACTGTCGGACTGGTGGAGGAGTCGAAGCGTCTCAACAGCTTGACCGGGCCGGCAATCATCATCTCGGCGTCGGGCATGGCCACCGGCGGGCGCATCCTGCACCATCTCCGCCACCGCCTTCCCGACCCGGCCAACACCGTGGTGTTTGTCGGCTACCAGGCGGAAGGCACGAGGGGTCGCAGGATCCTCAACGGCGAGGGCGAGGTGAAGATCTTCGGTGAGATGGTCCCGGTACGGGCGCAGGTTCGCAGCATTCCATCGTTGTCGGCGCACGCCGACGCGGACGAGTTGACGATCTGGGCCAGTGAGGCTTCCGCCGCGCCCAGCACGGTGTTCGTCACCCACGGCGAGCCCGAGGCCAGCCAGGCGCTCGCCGCGCGCTTCACATCACGGTTCGGCTGGCGATGCGTCGTGCCGTCCCTGGAGGAGACCGTCACACTGTGAGAAAAGCCTTCCGGGCGCTGGTCCGCTTCGTGGGCGAGCTGATGCGCGCGCAGCACCGCGATCAGCTCCTGGTGCGGGCGGGCGCACTGGCCTACACCACGTTGCTTTCGATCGTCCCACTGCTCACCGTCGCGCTCGTGATGCTGGAGCGGGTCCAGCCCGAGCGGTTCGCACTGGTCGTGCAAGCCATCGCCACCGTGCTGCCGTTCTCCCCGGCACGTGTGCAGGGCACCCTGACGGCCTTCGCGGAGCGCACGGCAGCGCTGGGCTGGATCGCGGTCGCCATCTCGGTGGCGTTGACCTTCAATGCCTTCTACCAGATCGAGGAAGTGATCAATGATATCTGGGGTGTGCCTCGGCGTCGCGGGTGGCAGTGGCGGCTGGTCTCCTTCGCCATGGTGCTGCTGTGGGGACCGCTGCTCCTCGCGGCTCTCGGCTCGGGGCTCTACTGGCTGTCGTCCCGGCAGTGGTACCCGGTCATCGCACCGATCGGCCGCCCCCTCCCGGCGATCCTCGGTGCGGTTGTGCTCACCGCCCTCTACCGCTGGGTACCCCACACCCGGGTGAGCTGGCGGGCGGCCCTTACGGGTGCGGCGGTCGGGGCGGTGGCTCTCACGGTCATCCACATCGCTTTCCAGACCTACTTCCTGATGGCCGCCGACCTCAACGTGATCTACGGCTCGCTCTCCCTCCTGTTGTTCTTCCTCTTTTCGCTGTTGCTCTTCTGGTTGGCAGTGCTGCTCGGGGCCGAGGCCTCATGGGTCGTCGGCCACGCCGTGCCTCCCCCCAGACGGAACGGTACCGAAGCCCTGCTGAACCTTTTGCTCGCGGTTCACCGGGAGGGAAGCCTCTCCACCGATGACGTGGTCAGGCTGCTCGGCCACAGCGGCCACGACGCGCTCGTGAGCCTGGCGGCCGCTCCCTCGATCCTGACCGCCGACGTTACGGGCTGGCGTTTGGCTCGCAGCGCCGCGGCGATCACCGTGGCCGAGGTGCGCGAGCGCGCCGGCGCCGAGGCGCCGGCAGGCTCGGACTTGCTCACCCTGGCCACCCTGGCGAAGGAGGTCAACGGCACGGGGGCGGATGCCGTTGCGGGAACACCCGAACTGGCCGGTACCGAGAAACCCTAGCGGTCCATCCTGCGAACGAAGAAGTTGCTGCGCTCGGGCTTGCGAGGACGTCCGGGAGGAATCGGCCGCGGGCCTTCCTTGAACCCCGTGTACTCGGAGAAGAGCCCTATCACGAGGGTCCGTCGGACCTCCACGAAACCGGCATCGTCCATGGCACCGAGGATGCGCTCCGGCGGGACGCAGGACTCGATCGTGTCCCAGAAGTACCTCATCAGAAGCTCGGCTTCCGGGTTGTGCGTCCGCAACCTGGTGAACGCAGGTACGAGGTGGCGCAGGTAGAAACGCAGCGCCGCAAAGCCGAGCCGGTTCTGGGGGCGCGTCAACTCCAGGATGCAGAGAGCGCCGCCCGGCCGCAGGACACGCCGGAATTCGCGAAGCGCCTCCGTCAGGTCGGACAGATGCCGGAGCGCGTAGCCCATGCTCAGGAAGTCGAAGCTGCCGTCGCGAAACGGCACTTGCTCTCCCATGCCGAGCACACCGGCGATCCCGAGATGCCGCCTGGCCTCGCCCAGCATGCCGGCGCTGGGGTCGAGCCCTATGACCCGGGACGCGTCCCCCGTCGCGCGCACCGCCTCGCGCCCGACCAGGCCGGTCCCGATGGCCACGTCGAGCACGTGCATGCCTTCGAAGAGCCCCGCCCGGAGCAGTGCCTCGCGCCGGTACCACCGTCCCCACCCGAGCGCCATGTGCCCTTCGATGCGGTCGTAGTCGGTTGCGGCCCTGTCGAACAGGTGACGAACGAACTCGGGCCTGTCCTCATCGCGACCGTAGTAGCCGGTGAGCGTCGGGTGCGGCGGCACGGGCTTCCCGGTTCGCTCGGGACTGCGGGAATTCATCGGCCGAGTGTAGCAGCCGCCCAACGGACACCGGAAAGAGGAGGAGTTGAGAGTCCGGCTCCCTCGTTCAGCCTTGACTCTCGGCTCCGAACTGCATCAGAACGTGGTGCCGATGGAGAACTGGAACATAGAGTGTTGCTCGTCGCGGAACGGGTTCGGGTTGATGCCGTAGATGAACCGTAGGGGTGCCTGGAAGACGGGCAGGAAGACCCGCAGTTCAGCCCCGTAGCTGTAGCGGAGCCAGCCGATGTCCCAGCCCTGGATCGCGTTCCAGGTATTGCCCCAGTCGGTGAACAGGATGAACTTGACGGGCCCGCCGACCTTGATCTGGTACTCCAGGTTGAGCTGCAGGAACCGGTCGCCGCCCTGCGCGACACCGTAGATGTCGTAGTAATAGGCGCCCGTCTTCGGGTTGCGGGGGATGATCGAGTAGTACTGGAAGCCGCGGATCGACCGCTCGCCACCCAGGCGGTAGAGGTCGTAGGTCGGGATCGGCACACCCATCATGGGTTTGATGAATCCAGCGCTGGCATTGAGGGCAAGGATGGTGCGGCGCCTGAGCGGGTGGTACAGAGACGCCCCCACCTCCGGGCGCCAGTAGTGAAAGTCGCCACCGAGTAACCCGCCCGCATAGCGCAGGCGTCCGTAGTACGTCAGACCCGAGCTCGGGTCGAAGGGGTCGTCGATGGTGTTGTACGCGTACGAGGGTGTTACCGACGAGGTCACGCCGCTGTACGTCACGTAGAACTTGTCCTCGGTCGGTGTGACCTTGGAGGGCGGCAGCAGAGGCAGACGGTGCGGGTAGGTCGGCACCACACCCGGGAAAAGGGTCCGAGAGGTGCTGTACTTCTGCTTCACGTCGTCGTAGCCGTACGAAACTGCGAACTGGCCGAAATCCCCGACCGAGACGCCCCAGACCACCGTGCCGCCCCGTGAGTTCCGAACGTAGTCACTCTGCGCGTAGGAGTACGCCGAGTAGTCGAGCGACGACTTGTAGATCGAGCCACCTATGAGCATGCGCTTGTCTAGGAAGTAGGGCTCGGAGAACGAGAGGGAGTAGGCGCTGCCGGTCTTGCCGATCTGCCCGCTCACGCCGATGCTCTCGCCGCGGCCGAGGAAGTTGCGGGTGCCGAAGGAGGCCTGCCCGAATAGGCCCTCGGTCTCGGAGTACCCGGCGCCGAACTGGACGTCGGTCCGTCCGGCCTCCTCTCCCTTGATCGTCACGTCGACACGCTTGTTCGGCTCGTCGAACTTGAACTCGACCGGGTCTTCCTTGAGCTTGAAGTAGCCGAGTTGGTTGACCTTGAACACGGAGCGCTTGAAGAGCGCCATGTTCATCCAGTCTCCCTCGATCAGGCGGACCTCGCGGCGCAGCACCTTGTCCTGGGTCTTGGTGTTGCCCACGAACTCGAGCCTGCCGAGACGGAACCGGTCGCCCTCGTAAACCTCCACGACCACGTCCACCGTGTCGGGCTTGGCCGATTCTTCCACCAGTGCCGGGTTGGTGTAGGCGTAGATGTAACCCCGTGACTGGTAGAGGGTGCGGAGAGATTCGTTGCCTTGCTCGATCTTGGAGTAGTTATAGATCTTTCCCGGTTTCACCTCGTAGAGCTTCCGCGCGGAAGCGGACTGGATCACGGTGTTCCCCTTGAGGCTCAGCGTCCCCATGCGGAACTGCTTGCCCTCTTGCACCGGGATGACGACCACCATGCGGTAGCCTTTCTCCTTCTGCGTCTTTGCCTCCGGCTTGTGGGCGATCAACTCGACCTTCGGCTCCCCGACGACAATGTCCTTGTAGCCGTGGTTCATGTAGAACTTCTTGAGGTTCTCGGAGTCCTCGCCCCACGTCTCCTTGTTCCAGATGAGCTTCTTTCCCCACAGGTGAAACAGCGACTTCTGCTTGGTCTTCTTGAGGGCTCCGCGAAGCTTCGAGTCCGAGTACACCTTATTTCCGACGAAATCGATCTTGCCGATCTTGATCTTCGCGCCCTCGTCGATCTGGAAGGTGACCTTGACCTGATTCGGCCCCGTCTCGCTGATGACAGGATCGACCACAGCACTCGCGTAGCCTTCCTTACCGTACTCGTCGAGCATCGCCTGCCGCAGCCGCTGGAGCTCGGAGGTGCGCAGAGGCACGTTGCGCTTGAGGCTGATGTTGGCGGTTTCCAGCTTCTCCCTGATTGTGGACGTCGAGAGCTTCTTGTTTCCGGTAAAGACCCACTCTGTGACCTTCGGGCGCTCCTTCACGGTGACGATCAGGCGGACCTTTCCCGGCGACATCTCCTCCGCCTCGACCTTGAGATCCTCCACCAGCCCCGAGTCCCAGAAACGGTGAAAGTTCTTGGCGATGGCTGCAGGGTCGTAGGTGTCACCCGCTGCCACCCCAAGGTAGTACTCGATGGTGTCCTCGTTGATCGTGCTCGCCCCGACGATCTTGACCTCGCCGATCGTCTGCTTCGCCGGCGCGTCGGCCGACGCGAACGAGGCGACCGCCGCCAGCAGAAGGGCGAGAGCTAGCGCTCGCAGACGCCCTCCAGGGCTGCAACGACGAGGCGGTCGTCTTTGACGCACGCACGGAGGGGCTCATCGCTCTGCTGCCGATGAGAGATGAGGTAGTCGGAAACCGCGTCCTCCAGGTGGCGCTGGACCGCGCGCCGTAGCGGTCGTGCCCCTGCGGACGGCTCGCCACCGGCGTGGGCGAGCAGCCACTCGATGGCATGGTCCGGCACGTCGAGGGTGATGCCGCGGCCCGCGAGGTGCGCCACCACATCACCGACCAGCAGGCGAGCCACCCCCCGCAACTGGTCCGACTGGAGTGGGTGAAAGACCACGATGTCGTCGAGTCGGTTGAGGAACTCCGGCGGGAACTGCCGTTTGAGCTCCCTGAGCACGACTTCTCGGATCTCGTGCTGGGTCGGAGCCCCCCCGCGCTCGGTGAAGCCCATCTGGGTGGCCCCCGCCAGCAGATCGCGAGTGCCGAGGTTCGAGGTCATGATGATCAGCGCGTTCTTGAAGTCGACCTGGTCCCCGTACGCGTCGGTGAGGAGGCCATCCTCGAGGATCTGCAGGAGGAGGTTCGCGATGTCGGGGTGCGCCTTCTCGATCTCGTCCAGCAGGATGACGGAGTACGGTTGACGCCGCACGCGCTCGGTGAGCTGTCCGCCCTCCTCGTACCCCACGTACCCGGGAGGCGAGCCGATCAGCTTGGAGACGGTGTGCTTCTCCATGTACTCGGACATGTCGAAGCGGACGAGGGCCTTCTCCGAGTGGAAGAGGAACCGGGCCAGCTGGCGGGCCGCTTCGGTCTTACCGACCCCCGAAGGGCCGAGGAAGAGAAACGACCCGATAGGGCGGAGTCCGCGCGTTACCCCAAGCCGCGAACGCCGTATCGCGCGGGCGATCGCGGAGATCGCTTCGGCCTGGCCGACGATGCGCTCCTGCAGGATCTCTTCCATCCGGGACAGGCGGCCGGCCTCGTCCTCGCGGAGAGTGGTGATCGGGATCCCGGTCCACGACGCAATGACCTCCTCCACGTCGGCACGCCCGACCTCTGCGGCGGGCTCCTCGGCCGGGCGGGCCTGCGAAAGACGCCTGATCTCACCGCGCAGCCCCAACTCCCGTTCGCGCAGCTTCACGGCGGCCTCGAAGTCTTTCGTCGAGATCGCCCGTTTCATCTCGCGCACCACACGGCCCGCCTCGCCCTGGATCTGGCGCAGCTCCTCGGTCGAGGCCGCGCCCCGCAGCTTCACGCGCGCGCCCGCCTCGTCCAGCACATCGATCGCCTTGTCAGGGAAGAAGCGGTCGGTTATGTAGCGGCCCGACTGGTCCACCGCCGCCCGCAGCGCCTCGTCCGTGTAGCGCACGTTGTGGAACTTCTCGTAGCGGTCGCGGACCCCCTGGAGGATTCCAAGCGTCGCCGGCTCGTCGGGTGGCTGCACCACGACCGGCTGGAAGCGCCGAGAGAGGGAGCGGTCCTTCTCGATGTACTTGCGGTACTCCTTCAGCGTCGTGGCCCCGATGCACGTGACCTCGCCGCGTGAGAGTGCGGGCTTGAGGATGTTGGCGGCATCCAGCGAGCCCTCGGCCGAGCCCGCCCCGATTAGAACGTGTAGTTCGTCGATGAAGACGATGATCTCGGGGTTCTCCTTGAGCTCCTTCAGGATCGCTTTGAGCCGCTCCTCGAACTGCCCGCGGTACTTGGTGCCCGCGACGACCAGCGAGAGGTCGAGCGCGAGGATGCGTCTGTCGGCCAGCTGGACCGGCACGCGGCCGCTCGCAATTCGTTGCGCAAGCCCCTCCACGATCGCGGTCTTCCCCACACCGGGCTCGCCAAGCAGAACGGGGTTGTTCTTGGTGCGACGCAGGAGAATCTGGACGATGCGGTCCACTTCCTGTTCACGTCCCACGAGTGGGTCGAAACCGCCCGATGCCGCGAAATCCGTGAGGTCGCGGGCGAACTCGGCGAGCGCCGCGAGTTCCCTCTTGCCCTTCCTGACCTCCCGCTCCCGCCAGATCTCTCCCAGCTCTTCCCGCACCGCGACCAGCGACATCCCGTGTGTCGCAAGAGCCCGCGCAGCGGAACATCCCTCGAGTCGGAGGACCCCCAGCAGCAGGTGCTCGTTGCCCACCGAAGGCTGTCCCAGCACTTCCGCCTCGTGGGCGGCCAGGAGAAGGATGCGTCGGCTGTCCTCGGCCAGCGGCAACTCGGCAGGCGTCTGGATCTCCGCACCACTCCCTACCGACGCCAGTTCGGCGCGCAGGTCGTCACTCGAGAGCTGGAACCGCTGGAGGAGCTGCTCAACGATCTCGTCGCTCTCGCGGAGCAGCCCGAGCAGCAGGTGCTCCGACGCAATGGCGCGTGCGCCCGACTGGGCGGCCTCGTAGCGGGCGAAGAAGAGCGTTCGCCGCGCCCTCTCGGTCAGATTCTCGAGCATGTCTCCTCGACGGCGGCCCCGGTCAGCCGGAGGATACGACCGCACCGGCTTGCCAGGGCCTCGTTGTGCGTCACGATAACACTCGTGAGTGACCGGCTCCCATGTAGCTCTTGCAGCAGGTCGAAAAGCCCCTCCGCGTTGGTTGCGTCCAGGTTTCCCGTGGGCTCGTCTGCAAGCAGCAGTTCGGGCCGGGCGACCAGCGCCCGCGCAACCGCGCCCCGCTGTTGCTCGCCCCCCGAAAGCTCGTCCGGGTAGTGATCGCGTCTCTGCTCGAGGCCCACCATCTGGACCAACGCGCGCGCCTCTTCGAGCGCGGCACGGCGGGGGCGCCCGGCGATCAGCAGAGGCATCGCCACGTTTTCCTCAAGTGAGAACTCCGGCAGCAGCGCGTGAAACTGGAAGACGAAACCGATGCGCCGGTTGCGCCAGTGCGCCCGCTCCTCGACGGAGAGCCGCGAAGCGTCGTCGTCGAAGAGCAGGAGCTCCCCGGCGTCTGGCCGGTCGAGCAGCCCGATGAGGTGGAGCAGCGTGCTCTTGCCAACGCCCGAGGGTCCGACCACTGCCACCATCTCCCCCTCTGTGACCGCGAGGTCGATCCCGCGCAGCACCTCGACACGCCGCTCGCCCGAGCCATAGCCCTTGCGCAGGCCAGACGCGCGCACAACCTCACTCATAGCGAAGACCGCCATCCGCTGCGGGGGGCTCTGCGGCACACCCCCCACCTCCCGCCGCAGAAGTGCCCCTCGAGCCCCCACGCTCGCGGGGAGTGAATCCCCGCTCGCTCGCACCGTACGACAGCGTGATCACTCATAGCGAAGCCCTTCTAAGGGGTCGCGCTTCGCGGCGGCACGGGCGGGCGCAAGCGAGGCGAGCAGCGCGGCTGCCAGCGATACGGCGAGCACGGCGACGACCGCGCCCGCGGTCACGCGGAATGGGACGTGCGAGACGATGAAGACCCCGCGTGGCAGAGGGAGGGCACGGGTCCGGTCCAGTATCTCTGCGACCACGCCGCCCGCCAACGTCCCGAGCAACCCGCCGAGCGCTCCGACGCCGAGGCCGAGCAGCAGGAAGAGGCGGCGCACCCGTGCGGGGGAGAGCCCGAGGGCCGTGAGAAGTGCCACATCGGCACGCTTCTCGGCCGCCAGCAGTGCCAGATTGCACAGCAGGTTGAGGGCGGCCACGACCATTACGAGCGCAACGCCGAACCCGATCATCACGCGCTCGAGCGTGAGGGCAGCCAGCAGCGGACGGTTCAGCTCCGCGAACGACACCACCTCCACCCCATCGGGGATCTCATTTTGCACATCTGATGCCACTCTCCACGCGTCGGCTGGCTTGTGTGCCCGCAGCGCGACTGAGCGGGCCCCTCCCAGCTGCAACAGGGCGGCCCCGAGGGACGTGGGAACGCGAACAACAGCCCGGTCGTCACCGGGTTGCACAGGGCCCACCGCGTCGACCGTCACCTTGCGGCGCAGTGGCATCGGGCCGAGGGGCGTGAGCACGAGCCTGGGGCTGGCGATCACGAGCTCGGACCCGGCGCCGATCGCCAGCCGGGCCGCGAGCACGCGGTTGACCTCTACACGGGACAGGGTGTCCACCGCCTCGAGTTCGGCCGGGACCGCACCGTCAGTCCCCAAGCACCACACCGCGCCACCGCTGACGGCGCGCACCTCCAGCTCGGGGTGGCGGGCACGGAGCGAGGCCAGCCAGTCACCAGCGGGCAGCGTGCGCCCGACGCGCGGGCGTAGCTCCGCGTGGATCCCACTCTCGGCGAGCTGCCTCCGGATGGTCGACTGGAAACCCTCCAGGAGGGAGAGCGTCAACACCAGCGCCATCGCCCCCAGAGCCATCGCCCCGAAGCTGATCGCGCTCACCGCCGCGACGTGGGTCCGCCGGCGCAGACCCAGCAGGTAGCGCCCCGCGACCTGCGTCAGCACCGACACCACCGCTCACTCCTTGGGGCGCAACAGCGGGAAAAGGATCACGTCGCGGATTGAGTGCGAGTCGGTCAGGAGCATGACCAGCCGGTCGATCCCTATCCCCTCGCCCGCAGTGGGAGGCATGCCGTGCTCCAAGGCGAGCAGGTAGTCCTCGTCCACGACCCCACCGCTGTTTCGCGCCTGCTCCTCGAAGCGGCGGCGCTGGTCGTCGGGGTCGTTCAACTCGGAAAAGGCGTTTGCAAGCTCAAGGCCACCGATGTAAAGCTCGAAGCGCTCGGTGAGCTCGGGCTCGCCCGGCTTGCGCTTGGCGAGAGGTGAGATGTCGGAGGGGAAGTCCACGATGAAGGTCGGGTCCTGGAGCAGGCTCTCGGCGGTGGCCTCGAAAAGCTCGGCGAGGAGCTTGCCGGACGTCAGTCGCGCACCGTCCTCCACACCGAACCTCTTCGCCGAGCCCTCCAGCTTCGCCCGTTCTCCGAGGTCCTCGGGGCGGAGGTCCGAGTAGGCCAGCACCGCCTCCCTCATCGAGAGCCGGCGCCAGGGCCGCTGCATGGTGAGTGTCGCGTCGCCCCACCGAACGGTGCTGCCGCCGACGACGTTCTGCACGATACCGGAGATCATCTCCTCGGTGAGAACGATGAGGTCCTCGTAGCTCGCGTACGCCCAGTAGAACTCCAGCATCGTGAACTCGGGGTTGTGCCTGGTGGAGATCCCCTCGTTCCGGAAGTTCCGGTTGATCTCGTAGACCCGCTCGAACCCACCCACGACCAGCCGCTTGAGGTAGAGCTCGGGCGCGATGCGCAGAAAGAGCTCCATGTCAAGCGTGTTGTGATGGGTCTTGAAGGGGCGTGCGACGGCCCCACCCGGGATCGGCTGCATCATTGGCGTCTCGACCTCGATGAAGCCGCGGGCGTCAAGAAACGCCCGGATCTCGCGCACGATCGCAGCCCGGGCCAGGAAAACCTTGCGTGAGTCCGGGTTGGTGGCGAGGTCCAAGTAGCGCTGGCGCGCGCGCAGCTCATGGTCGGCAAGGCCGTGCCACTTCTCCGGCCACGGCTGGAGCCCCTTGGCCAGGACCGTCACACGCTCGGCGCGAATGCTCAGCTCACCGGTGCGGGTGCGGAAAACCACGCCCTCCGCTCCCCAGAAGTCCCCGAGGTCCAGGGTGTCGAGCAGGGAGAAGCCCTCGTCACCGACAACGTCGCGCTTGAGGTACACCTGAATGCGGCCGTCGCCATCGGAGAGATCGACGAACGTCGCCTTACCGTGACTGCGGATCGCGGTGACGCGGCCACCGACCCGCACGCGCGAGGCCTGCGCGTCGAGAGCCGCAGCATCGAGGGCGGCGAAGCGCGCGACGATCTGGCTGACGCTGCCATCCACGGGGAAACGCGGCGGGTAAGGGTCGAGTCCGCGGCGGCGGAGCTCGTCGAGCTTGCCGCGGCGATGGGCTCGCAACGTCTCCAAGGGTTCCACGGCACCTCCGCGGGGCTTTCGGTCGTGCGCCAAAACGGCGCATTCTAGCACGCTGTGCGCGGTCCGATGGGCTCCCATGACCCTCGGCCGCAACCGTTTGCGCTGAACGGCTTGAACGTTCTCCGGCCGGTGCTAGTATCGCCGCACGGCAGAACCCAACAATCCTTGCGCGCTGCCGAGACTGGAGGGTGGCGTCGTGGGTCCGAACCGAACCGCAGCTACCGTGGCCCTGGCCTTCTTCGCCCTGGCCGGGGTCGTCTTCTCCGCAGTCTCGACCTACGACTACGCGGCGTTCCTCGATCGCCAGGTGCACGCGATCACGTGCTCGTTCGTGCCCGGAATCGGCGCGCCGGACACCACCGGCTCCTCGGGGTGCCACGCGGTTTTGATGAGCCCGTACTCGGCGGTGTTCCGAACGTGGACGTGGGGCGGCCTCCCGATCGCGCTCCCGGCGCTCGCGGTGTTCGCCTTCCTGCTCTTCAGGGCCGTCGACCTCCTGGCGAGGGGCCGTACCGGCGACGCCGACGAGGCCCGCTTCACGGTGGCAGCAACGCTCCTGCCGCTGCTGGTGTCGGTGGTCTATTTCCTGATCTCGATCCTGCGGGTGGGTGCCGTGTGCAAGCTCTGCGTCGGGACGTACCTCGCCTCGATCGGCGCCTTCGCCGCCGCGGTCGTGACGTACAGGCAGGCCGCTCGCGGCGCCGCGGCGACCGTTCCCTGGGGCAGTTATGCCGCCTACTTCCTGGAGGGCGTCGCGTTCGTGTTCGTGCCTGCGCTGCTATATCTCGGACTCAAACCCGTTTATGCAGGCGCCATTGGCGGCTGCGGAGGGCTGCTACACCCCGAGGATCGTTACGGGGTGAGGGTGAAGTTGACGAGTCCCCCCGGAGGCATCCCGGCGATCGAGGTGCTCGACCCGCTGTGTCCGGCGTGCAAGGGGTTCTCGCAGCGGCTGGCGGCGAGCGGGCTGGGAAGTCGGCT
>Ga0335070_10003031_pt1 | contig 19546 bp, 9 predicted proteins | sample Lox_Sample_13_FD_206722 | JGI IMG/M metagenome (GOLD analysis project Ga0335070, IMG submission 206722) | Soil microbial communities from Loxahatchee National Wildlife Refuge, Florida, United States - Lox_Sample_1.3 | ecosystem: Environmental > Terrestrial > Soil > Wetlands | place: USA: Florida... | reverse complement strand
ACGTCGAACATCTTGGTGTTGTTGGCGTTCAGCACCGTGAACTGGACCGAGTCCAGGCCCACGTTGGTGATCGCCGTCGGCACGTCATCGAAGGTCGCCGCCACCAGCGGGATGTTGGTCCCACTGGTCACGTCGATCGGCTGCGAGGTCACCGCCACGCTGTTCACCGTCTGGAAGAACGCGCGCGGCGAGCTGAAGTCGATGAAGTACCGGCCGGTGTCCGGCGTGGCCACGGAGCGGGCGCCGGTGCACGCCTGGTCGTACACCAGGGCGCGCAGCTGGACCTGCCCCACGCTGCCGAACTTGTTGCTCCAGGTGGTCTGGGTCCCGCCGTTGAACACGTAGCTCAGCGCGTACGGCGGGTTGGCGTCGGTGCCCAGGCTCATCCAAGTGCCGGTGATCAGGGTGGACTGCGGCCGGACCGGCTTGTTCGGGTCGGTCACGAGCTTGACCTGCCACTCGACGTGGTCCAGCGGGGCCACGCCCGAGGCGGTGGCCGAGAGGCCCATCACCGGGTTGATCGGGGCGTTGTTGCCACCGCCGATCCACCGGCCGCCGCCCAGCGGCTCCACCACCGGGCCGAGCGTCACGCTCGGGCCCTTGTTGTCCAGGATCACCGACATGGTGGCCGGCGAGCCGTCAATAAGGCCCACCGAGTCGATGGCCACCGCGCGGATCAGGTACTGGCCGTCGGCCACCAGGCCCTGGGTGTGCCAGGTGCCGGTGTAGGTCACGCCCTGGTACACGCCGGAGCCCACGACGCTGGCGTTGGTCGTCAGCATCGAGTCGAACGGCGTGAAGTTGCCGCCCGTGACCGGCTTGTACTCGAAGCGCACCTTGCGGATCTTGCTGGCGTCCACGACCAGCGCGTTGAACATGTTGTCGCCCCACACCACGCACCCGCTGACCGGGCTGGTGATCACCGCCTGGCTCGGGTTGACGTCGGTCACACCGAGGTGGATCGCGTCCTGCGTGGTGAGGTTGCCGAACTTGTCATAGAGCTTCAGCGTCAACGTGCCCTGCCAGTAGCCGTAAGCCTGCAGGTAGCGCTGCAGACCGACGATCCGGCTCAGGCCGAAGCCGAAGTTGTACGGGCTGGTGGTCACGTGGCCCAGCAGCAGGTTGGCCGCCGGCCCGTTGTCCCCGGTCGGGTTCCCCAGGTTCAGGCCGTTCAGCCAGTACTCCGCGTAGGAGTCCACGCCCGAGCCGGTGTTGTCCTGCGGGTTCACGAACAGCGAGTCGGACCCGTTGGCGTAGGCCCAGCCGCTGCCGCCCAGCATGGTGCTCGGGTAGTACACCAGGGTGGAGGTCACGTCGGTGACCTTCCAGATCGCGAAGGACGGGCTCCCGGCGGTGTAGAACTGCACGCCGCTGGGCGGGTTCGACGCCAGGGCCTGTGCGAAGGTGCCCGGATCGAAGGTCCCGTCGCCGTCCGAGTCGTACGCGACGTTGCCCACGGCGTCCACGCCGATCACCCGAACGTCCACCGAGTCAGCGCTCGGGAAGCCGTTGTAGGTGATCCAGTAGGCGCCGTCGCGCAGCGTGGTGACGTTGTAGCCCGCGCCCATCGTCTGCCAGCCGGGGTTGTTGTAGACATCCGGCTGGATGCGCTTCTTCCAGTAGAACCGCGCGGCCACCACGTCCGTCGCGAACGGACCGGTGGGCGTGGCCGAGAAGGTGACCGTGGTCGGCATCACCGTCTTGCCGCCGATGGTGACCGGGTCCGCGATGGCCAGCTTCAGCGTCGGCGCCAAGGCGTCGAACTGGAAGGTGGTCAGGGCGGTGACGGTGTTGCTCGCCAGGTCGTACACCGTGGCCTTGATGTCGTACAGGCCGTCATTGGCCATGCCCACGACCTTCGCGTACAGGTGGTCCTTGTTCCAGTTGTAGCTGTACGTGTAGGAGGTGGACGGCTGGCCCTGGCCCGGCCGCGGCACGATCCCGATGGAGTCCATGAACGCGCCGCCGTGCGCCCACAGCGTCAGGACTGCGGCGCCCAGGCCGGCGTTGTCGCTGGCCGCCACCTGGATGGTGTACGGCAGGTGCAACCGGGTGTTCACCAGCGGCGTTACGAAGTGCGCCACCGGCGGAATGATGTCCTTCAGGTAGAAGCTGGCCGAGGACGAGCACTCGTTGTTGGCGCTGTCCTTGACCGACACCGTCGCCGTGCCGATCAGGCCGCCCGGGGTCGCCGAGCTGGCCACGATCGCCGAGGACGGGTACTTCAGGACGACCTCGTGGGTGATCGGGTCGGTGTGCAGCAAGCCGTAGGTCCACAGCCCGCCGCCCATGTCGAGCCTGAAGTAGTACGGCAGGTTGTACTTGTCGTTCACCGCGTCGGTGACCCGCACGGTCAGCGACGTGGAGTCGCCGGTCGTGGTGACCGTCGGCAGCGTGCCGCTGCTGGTCTCCTGCCCGTTGATCTTGAGCAGCTCACACACCGGGCTCACGTCGTCCCAGATGAAGCACAGGTTGTTGCCCCGGTTGTAAGAGTGGTCCGGAGTCTCGGTGTTGCCGTGGTTGTCGGTCGCGGTGACCGTCAGCTCGAACTCGTCCTGCAGGTTGAGCGTGTCCTTGACCGAGGAGATCTCGTACATGTACCAGTACGAGCTCCCGATCTGGGTCATGCTCAGCGGCAGGCTGCCGAGCGGGTGGTTGTCGATCTTGATGTTCGGGTCGTCCCACGGGCCCGGCTGGTTGCCGGCCAGGGTCGGGTCGATGTCCCGCGCCCGGACGTGCAGCTTCACGCTGCCGCCCGCGATGTCCGGCCCGTTGGCGCTGTCCACCGCCGCGTACACGAACAGGTGGTGGTTGATGATGAGGTTGCTCGGGCCGTACACGCCGCACTGCTTGGTCGGCGAAATCAGGTTCACCGTCGGGGCGGTCGTGTCGGCGAAGGTCGAATAGTAGAACGTGTTCAGCTCCAGGTTCCCGCCGTTGTCGCGGGTCCGGATGCCGAACAGGTAGTCCTGGTTGGCGTTGAACTTCACCACGTGGGTGGCCGGGTTGCCGCCCGTGCCGAACAGGTCACGGATGGCGTGCTTGACCGTGTGGTTGGTCAGCGTGTCGGTCCACGGGATGGTGTCGATCGCGGTGGCCCAGTTGATGTCCCCAGTGGGCGCGCCGGACAGCCAGTTGCTCTGCGCGTAGATGAGGTACGCGCCACCGCCGGCGTTCTTGCCGGTCGGACGCATGCCGCTCCCCGGGCTCGCGATCACGTGGCCGTCCTTGGTGCCGTCGGCCGGGTCGAACTGGATGTCCAGCTTGCCGCTGTCGGCCTCGGCGAAGTTCACGCCGGTGATCCGGCTGGGCAGCCAGGTGTCCACCGGGATCTGCGCGTACGGCCCGGCGTAGCTGTCGCCCGGGAAGCCGATCGGGGCCCACCCGGAGTCGATCTGCGCCACGCCCAGCACGGTCCGCGAGTAGGCGTACCACTTCGGGAAGGCCATCCCGGTGATGGCCCCCACGTTGGCCACGCTGTACGGACCGTCCGGTTCCGCCAGGAAGCCGGTGTTGCCGTTTGCGGCGGTCACCGTCGGACGGTTGTACGTGTCCGCGGCGTACCGGTCACGGCTGAACGCCCCGCCGAACACGTCGTTGTAGGCGGCGTTCATCGGGTCGCGCACCGCGAAGGTGTCGGACCACACCGTGTCCGTGCCCAGCGGCCGCCATCCGCTCTTCGGCACGTTGTAGCGCATCCGCTGCCCGAAGGCCCGGAGGTCCACCACCAGCGAGTCGATGTCGGTGGAGGCGTTCTTCACCTTCACCTGCGCCAGCTCGTAGGCCAGCGCCTTGCCCGCCAGGTAGGTGGAGTCCCCGAGGTCGATCAGGCCCTTCACCAGCAGCGTGTGCATGTTGTTCATGCTGTCGGGAAGGGCATTGGCATGGAGCGCCCGGTTGGTCGCCAGGGTGTCAATCCACACCGTGAACGGCAGGGCCAGGAAGGTGACCTGGGCCGAGTCCACGGCGATGTCCACCGGTGGCGTGTAGCCGGTCACGCTTCCGAGGATGTCGAACTGGGCGATCTTGACGTCCAGCACGTCCCCGTTGTGCGTCCGGCCGACCGAGTTCAGGTCGTAGGTGACCAGGAAGTTGCGCACCTGGTTGAAGACGAACCGGCTGTTCCCGTTCGCCTTCACCGCGCCCACCCCGGTGCCCGTGCCGACGGTCAGGCTGGCCTTGCCGGAGGCGTTGAACGCCGAGACCCCGGCGGTGCCGCCGACCACGGCCATCAGGGTGTCGCCGGTCTCCAGGGTGTCCGCCGTGTTGGCCGGGCCCTTGAGCCACAGCTTCACGGTCTTGACGTCAATGTCGTTGGTGTTCTCGCTGGTCACCGTCACCGTCACGAGCGAGTCGAACAGGTTGCCCTTGAACGCGCCCAGCCCGGCGGCGACCCGCGTGGAGTCACCCCGGCCGAACAGGTGCAGGCCCGCGGCCGGGCCCGGGCTCTTCAGCGAGGCGAAGCCCGAGTCGGGCGCCTGCAGGCCGAAGAACAGGATCGGCACGTTGGCATCGTTCTGGCTGGCGTGGTTCACCGCCGGCTGGCCGATCGCGAACAGCGACGGCGACCAGTAGTGGCTCGCCTGGGCCCAGGGCTTCATCCGGTCCTGGGTCACGGTGTAGGTCGCGCCGGTGTAGACGGTGCCGGGGGTCACCGGCGGGGTGGAGCCCATGAAGCCGGGCACCGTGGTGGTGCTGTCGTTCTGGAGCGTGGAAATGAGCCACGCGCCCGTGCCGGCGTTGAAGATGCCGTTCAGGGCGTTGGTGGAGTCCTGGAAGACCGAGCTGAGCACCAGGCCGCTGCCGCCCGCCTGGAAGGCGGTCCGCAGCGCGCTGCCGTTGGTGACCTGCTGGGCCATCTTGTAGACGATGAACAGCGTCAGGTGCGGGTCGCTCTGGGCCAGCGAGTCGCCCGCGCCGGTGGCGATCGGCCACGAGCCGGCGACGTTGCTCTTCCAGTGGCTGTTCGCCGGGACCGTCAGGACCTGGCTGAACGAGGTGAACGTGGCGATGGAGTCCGTGGCCGGCGGGCCGGTGAAGGCCAGCCCGGCGGGGTTGGAGGCCACCATGGCGTCGCCGCTGTCCCAGAGCCCATTGGCGTTGGAGTCAATGTAGATCTGGACCTCGTCGATGTTGGCGATCGCGTCGTTCTTGTCGGTGACCTTGACCGCCTTCACGGTGTCCTGGACGTTCGAGTAGATGTCCAGCCGTCCAATGCAGAACGACTGCCGGTTGTGGACGACGTACGTCGCACTGTCCTGGACCGAGCCGCGGGAGAAGAATGCGCGGGTCAACCGGGTGAGGTAGTGCCCGACGTACCCGGAGCGCACCCCGTGGTTGCTCAGGGGGGTGACGCACAGCGGTGCGGATGTCGCCTGCGGCGCGCCGCAGAGCGTCAGCCCCAACGCCACCGCCATCGCGAGATCCAGGCTGGCTGGCGGACCGGCCTTTCGGCGGTTTCCTGTTGCGGCCATGACTCCTCCACCAGGGCTGGTCACCTGGTCCTGTGGGCTGGATGGTCGGATGCCAGAAGCCCATGCGCCTGGAGGAGGACCGAATGACCACCGCACCTAACGCTACCCCGCGGGAGGTCCCGCGTCTACCGCCGGCTCCAGGACGTCTCCATGCCGCGCAACCCCCGCCCGCTGCCATCCGGGCCGGATGGGGCCACCGGATGACGCATCGCTGGGTCCCTTGCCCACCGACGCTGCGCTACAATCCTCGGGTGAATCTGGCTTTGGAGGTTCCATGAGCGGCACTCCCCACGCCATCCTCAACCCCACCCGCCCGTTCACCCTGCTGGGCGTGGTGAACACCACCCCGGACTCGTTCTACGACGGCGGGCAGTTCTTTGCGCCGGGCGACGCCATCGCCCGCGGGCTGGAGCTGCGGGCGGAGGGGGCGGACTGGATCGACGTCGGAGGGGAGAGCACGCGGCCCGGCGCGGAGCCGGTGAGCCCCGCGGAGGAGGTCCAGCGGGTGCTCCCGGTGGTGCGCGCCCTGGTCTCGCAAGGCATTCCAGTTTCGATAGATACGAGGCGCGCCCGGGTCGCGGCGGCGGCCCTCGACGCGGGCGCCCAGCTGGTCAACGACGTCTCCGCCCTGGCCGATCCCGACATGGCCGAGCTGGCCGCCGGGCGCGGCGCGGCGGTCCTGCTGATGCACATGCAGGGCACCCCGAAAACGATGCAGGAAGCTCCCGTGTATGCCGATGTAGTGGCTGAGGTGCGCGCATTCCTGGCCGAGCGCGTGGCGCAGGCGGTGGCCCGCGGGATCGCGCGCGAGCGGCTGGCCGTGGACCCGGGCATCGGGTTCGGGAAGACGCTCGCGCACAATCTGCAGCTCCTCGGCGGGCTGCGCGCCCTGACCGACCTGGGCGTGCCGGTCGCGGTGGGGGTTTCCCGGAAGTCCTTCCTTGGCGCGGTCACGGGGGCGCCGCCCTCGGACCGCCTCGCGGGCAGCCTCGCGGCGGCCGTGTGCGCCTATCTCAACGGGGCCCGGATCTTCCGGGTTCACGATGTGAAGGCCACGCGGGACGCGCTGGCCATCTCGGAGGCGGTGCGACGCCATGGAAGCGGACCGTAGTTCCCACCTGGATCTGGCCTATCTGGCCCTGCAGTCGGAGCACTGGAGCGAGGCGGCCGAGGAGGCCCGCCGCGCGCTGGCGCAGGCCGAGTCCGCTCGCGAGGACGTCGAGGCGGCCCTGGCGCGTTTCATCCTGGGGACCGCGCTGGCCAGCCCCGAGGACGCCGCGCCGGGGATGCGCGAAGAAGCCCGCGCCCACCTGGCCGGCGCGCTGCCCGGCCTGGAGCGGGCCGGGGAGCCCGACCTGGCGGGGCAGGCCTGGGCGCTGCTGGGCGGGCTGAGCCTCCTGGCGGCCCGCGAGGGCCGGGACGGGGAGAGCCTGGTGGAGGCCGGTTCCTGCTACCGCCGCGCGGTGGAGGCGTTCGCGGGGGGCGACGACCCCGTGGGCCGGTGCGGGGCGCTGCACAACCTCGGGCTGTGCCAGGCGGCGCGCTCCGAGGAGCCGGGGCTGGACGAGGCCGACCGCGCCGGGCTGCTGGACGAGGCGCTGGCCTGCTTCCACGACGCCCTGGAGCTGGAGGTGGAGTGCGGACTGAGCGGCCTGGCCCGGGATACCGAGCACGAGCGGGAGACGGCCCAGGCGTACCGCGACGCGCCGCTGGGGGACCTGAGCCTCCCGCCGCCCGGCCTCCGGGCCCGCCCCACCTACCCGCGCGCCCGCGGCGTCTGCTAGACTGGCCCCATGTTCCGCCTCCACCAACACTGGATCCTGGACGTCCTGGACGTTCTGCTGGTGGCGTTCCTCTTCTACCGGCTGTTCCTGCGGGTGAAGGGCACGCGCGCCGCGCAGATGTTCGCCAGCCTCATCTTCATCCTGCTGGTTTCGCTGCTCGCGCAGTACCTGCAGCTCAACGCGCTCAACTGGATCTTCAACACCCTGAAGACCGTGTGGGTGGTGGCGTTCGTGGTCATCTTCCAGCCGGAACTGCGCGGAGCGCTGGCCCAGCTGGGCCAGGTGCCGCTGCTCTCGCAGCTCTTCCGGGTGGGCCGCCGGAGCGTGCTGGACGAGGTGGCCCGCGCCTGCGAGCAGCTCACCGAGCGCGGCTGGGGCGCGCTGCTGGTGCTGGAGCGGGACGTGGGGCTGATGAACTTCGTGGAGACCGGCTCGCGCCTGGACGCGATGGTGAAGAGCGAGCTGCTGGTGACCATCTTCACCCCCGGCTCGCCGCTGCACGACGGCGCGGTGATGATCTCCGGGGACACCCTGGTCTCCGCGGGCTGCATCCTGCCGCTCTCCCAGAACATCCCGCCCATACCCCGCCTGGGAATGCGCCACCGCGCCGCGCTGGGCCTGGCCGAGGAGACCGACGCCGTGGTGGTGGTGGTCTCCGAGGAGCGGCGCGAGGTGTCGCTGGCGGTGAACGGCGAGCTGCGCCGGGGCCTGTCCGTGCCCGGGCTGCGCTCGGCGCTGCAGGGGCTCCTCGCGCGGCGCCGGCTGCGCCGGTGGCGCCGCTGGTGGCGGGCCGGCAGCCGCCGCGAGCACGGCGCGGCCGCGGCCGGCTCCTGACCCGCGGGTTCCCGGCCCGCCGGCCCCGCCCGCGGGCGGCCGCCCGCCCGGTCCTGAACCCGACCTCCCGTTACAAGATAGTGTCATCCGCGAGGTTGACCTCTTTCGGCAACCCGCTGGCCGTCCCGGGCGTCCTTGGCTATAGTGGGAAGCTGCGGGCCTGGCCGCCGGTCCTGCAGCTCTTCCCGGAGGCGCTCGCGCGCTGGGCCCGACCCGGACCGCCCGGGCCAGCTTCTTGGCCGCAGCCCCTAGGCTCCGCTCCGGAGGTTGTTCGGGAATGCCCCTCCCGCTGACGGGCGCCGCCCTGTGCTTCACCCTCGGCGCCCTGATCCTGCTCCTCGGCCTGGCCATCTTCCGGGCCGACCCCCGCCACAGGCTCAACCGCGTGGCCGCGGTGATGCTGTTCTTCGGCGGCCTCGCGGCGCTGGAGGTGGGCCTGGAGCTGTCCGCGCGCGCCGTCTCCGGCACGGTGTCCCCGGCGCAGACCGACCTGGGCCGGTACGTGGCCCTCCTGTGGCAGCTGTTCTTCCCGGCGCTGCTGATGTTCGTGCTGATCTTCCCGCAGGACAGCCCGTGGCTGCGGCGCGTGCCCGGGGCCGGCGCGCTCATCTTCCTGCCGTACGTGATCCACCTGGCCCTGGCGGTGGTGGCCGAGCAGAGCCGGGGCTCCTTCTTCCTGCCCGACCCGCGCGGGCCCGGCGACTGGATCGGCGGCCCGGTGCGCACGCTGCGGGTGATGCTGCTGCTGTTCTACGACGCCCATGTGTTCCTGTTCTCGCTCGTGAACCTGGCCTACATCGGGGGCACGCTGGTGCTGCTCGGCACGCGGCGGCGGCAGGCGCGCAGCCCGCGGCTCAGGGCCCAGCTCCGGGTGATCACCTGGGGGCTGGGGGTGTGCCTGGTGCTGTACGCGGTGGCCGACCCGCTGCCCAACGTGTTCGGGATCCGCGGGCTGGTGCAGAGCGGGGCGCGCGCGGCCATCGTCGCGGTGGCGCTGGCGGTGGGCTCGGGCTCGATCGCCTACGCCATCGTGCGGCACAAGTTCCTGGACGCCGGGCTGATCCTCCGCCGCGGCATCCTGTTCCTGATCCCGGCGCTGGCGCTGGCGATGGCCTACGTGCTGCTGTCGGACCTGGCGCGCACGTTCTTCACCCGGTGGGGCGCGTTCGACTGGCGGCTGATGGAGCCGCTGCTGCTGCTCGTGGCGCTGGCCACGCTGCAGCCGCTGGTGCAGCGGGTGGAGGAGGTGGTCGAGGGCTACCTGGGGCGCGACCGGCGGGAGGGGCGCACGGTGCTGCAGGCGCTGTCGCGCGACATCGTGACCATCCTGGACCTGCGCCTGCTGGCGGAACGGCTGGCCGGCTCGGTGGGCGAGTCGCTGCTGCTGGAGCGCTGCGCGCTGTACCGGCGGGACGGCACCGGCTTCCTGCCGCTGGCGGCTTACGACGCCGAGCGCCGCAGCCGCCGCGGCCGCGAGCTGGCTGCCGAGCCGCGGTTCGCCGAGTGCGGCGCGCGGCTGCGGCCGGAGGTCCTGGGGGAGGGGCCGCAGTTCACGCGCGACCTGGCCGACCCCGCCACCCCCGGCTGGCAGGCGACCGACGAAGCCGAGGCTTTCCGGGGCGCCGCGGACCGGCTGGGCTTCGACCTGTTCCTGCCGGTGGACCACGGGGGCGAGGTGCTGGGGGTGATGGCGCTGGGGCGCAAGCTCACCCGCGGCCGGTACACCAGCGAGGACCTGTCGCTGCTGGAGACCCTGGCCAACCAGACCGGCGCGGCGATGCGCAACGCCGCGCTGTACGCGCAGAGCCTGCAGCGCGCCGCGATGGAGGAGGAGCTGCAGCTGGCGCGCCAGATCCAGGCCGGCTACCTGCCGTCCACGTTCCCGCGCTGGGAGCGGGTGGAGGTGTTCGGCGTGAACCAGCCCTCGCGCCAGGTGGGCGGGGACTACTTCGACGTGCTGGACCTGGGCTCCTGCGCGCTGTTCGTGGTGGCCGACGTGAGCGGCAAGGGGGTGCCCGCGGCTCTGATCATGAGCATGATGCAGGCCTCGCTGCGCACCCAGGCGGGCGAGCCGCGCACCGTGCAGGCGATGCTCGAGCGCATCAACCAGCTCATGCTGCAGAGCGCCTCGGAGGGCCGCTTCGCCACCTGCTTCCTGGGCTGCGTGCACCTGGAGACCCTGGAGCTGACCTACTGCAACGCCGGGCACAACCCGCCGCTGCTGCAGCGCGCCTCCGGCCCCATCGAGCGGCTGGGCGCCGGCGGCCTCATCCTGGGCGCGTTCCGGGACCCGCAGCTCTCGGAGGGCCGGGTGAGCCTGCTCCCCGGCGACCGGCTGCTGCTGTACACCGACGGCCTGACCGAGGCCCGCAACGAGCGCGGCGACTTCTTCGAGGAGGAGGGGGTGGTGCGCTTCCTGGAGCGGGCGCCGCGCGGCCTGTGCGGGGAGGAGCTGGCGGGCCGGCTGCGCTCCGAACTGGCCGCCTTCACCGCCAACCAGGAGCCCGAGGACGACATGACGCTGATGGTGGTGCGGGTGCCGGTGGAGGTGGAGGACGGCGTCCTGTTGCGCTTTTAGCGCCCCGGCGGCGCGCGACGCAAAGGGCGGGCCCTTCTCCCGGAAGGGCCCGCCCTGCGTGTTTCCTGGCGATGCGCGGCCGCGGCCGCGGACTTACTCCACCACGATGAACCGGCCGGTCCGCACCTGCGTGCCGGCGGTGACCCGGTAGAAGTACGCCCCGGCGGCCCCGCGCGCGCCTTGCAGCGTCCGGCCGTCCCAGTTGACCACCGTGGGGCCGGCCACCGCGCGGTAGCGCAGCGGCTGCGCCACCAGCCGCCCGGCGGCGTCGAAGATCCCGAAGTTCACGATGCTCACGCCCGGGGCGCTGAGCCGGAAGCTCACGCCCGCGCCCGAGTTCAGGCGCAGCGGGTTCCCGCTGAGCAGCTCGACCTGGAACTCCACCTGGCTGGCCGCGGCCTGGGTGTCGGTCCAGTGCGTGGTGTACTTCCCGTAGGTCTGGCCGGAGTTGTTGACGCACTCCGCCAGGCTGGCGAGGTTCTGGTAGAAGGACCAGGGCTTGTTCTGCTTGCACAGCGAGGAGTCGATCAGCGCGATCACGTCGCTCACCCGCACCGTGGTCCCCGGCGAACCGCAGGTGCCGCCGCAGTGCACCTTGGCCGTGTCGCAGATCAGCCCCGCGGCCTCGTTGAGGAGCAGGGCCAGGTACTGCTGGGCCGCCTGGGTGCGCAGGTCGCGGTCGCAGCGGGCGGTCAGCAGCGCGCAGCTGGCGATGTAGCAGCCGCCCTTGCCGAACACCTTGCTGCCGCCGGCGGTGATCTCCGCGAACAGCGCATTGATCGAGTCGGCGCTCGCCTGGTGGGTGCACCGGCCGCACTGCCACTGCCAGATCTGCAGGCACACCGGCTTGTTCTTGCACGGCGGCGGCGGCGGCGCGCTGAAGCAGCCGGTGACGTCGTCCAGGCCCGAGCCCAGGTGGCCGCTCACCACCGGCGCGGGGCTCGCCGCGGTCAGGTCGAGGTAGATCAGGGTGCCCTCGTTGGAGCCCACGAAGTAGTTGCCCACGCCGTCCGAGAAGCCCTGGTCCAGGTGGGACAGGAAGTCGGTGCCGATCATGCCCGCCACCGACCAGGAGCGCACCAGCGTGGCCGGGTTGGCGCCGCTCACCGCGATCTCGTCGATCTCGTCCGCGCCGTCCACCAGCAGGTGCTTGGTGTAGGGGTCGTAGGTGAGCCCGTGGGAGGTCTTGGCCGAGGTGAACACCTTGGTGGCGGCGAAGGTGCTGGTGTTCAGCAGGTACACGCTGCCGCCGCCCTCGTCCGGCGCGTCGCTCACGTAGAAGTCGCCGTTGGGCATGAACACCACGCCGGTGACGATGCCGTTGTCGGTCCCGGTCACCGGGCTGGAGTGGGTGGCGCCGGTGGCGTAGTCCACCCAGCCGATGTCGGCGCTGTAGAAGGCCCCGGTCCACACCTGGGTGCCGGCCGGGTTGAAGGTCACGTGGAACGCGCCCAGCAGCGCGTCGGGGGTGTTGTTGTTCAGCTGGGTGGAGGTGCCGCTGACGGGGTCCACCTTGTAGATGTTGTCCGAGAGCTGGCCCCCGATGATGAGTTCGGTCTTGCCCGGGGTGCACACGATGCCGTCGGAGCCGGCCAGGCCGGTGATGGTGGAGGGCGCGCCCGAGACCAGCCCGCCGACCACCGAGGCGCTGGACACCTGATGGGTCGAGAAGTTGGTCAGGTAGATGGTGCCGGTGAACGAGGCGTGCGCCGCCGGGGCGAGCGCGCCCGCCAGGACCGGCAGCAGGAACAGCAGCTTGAGGGTCTTGTTCATGGTTGCTTCCTCCCACGCACGTGGACGGAGCCGTGAGCGGGGCGCACCGCTGCGGCTCGGGGGCGGGCGCCGGGATCTGGAGTCGCCGATTCGGGCTGGAGTGCCTGGCTGGCGGCGACGGGAGCCAGGCACGGGCGGCCGAACACCTGCACAAGGGCTAACTGCGGCCGGGAGAAGAGATTGAGAGAGCGGAAATGTGCCGGCCCGGCAAGGGCCTGGGGCGCGCTGCAGCGTCCCGCGCCGGGTCGGGCGCAGGGCTCCGCCAGCGGGTTTTGATTCGAGGCCAAGGCTAGGAGATTCTGAGGTTTCGCGATCCCGGGGGCGGCGGGCCGGCTCCGCCCGGCGGGGTCAGGGATCGCCCGGGCGGGTCAACGCCCGGTCCACGCCGGCAAGCGCATCACGAAGCGCGCCCCGCCCTCGGGCGAGTCCTCGGCGCTCACCTCCCCGCCGTGCAGCTGCGCGATGCACTTCAAGATCGGCAGGCCCAGCCCGAAGCCCGCGCGCGTGGCCCGGGCCTCGGCCCCCCGGAAGAACGGGTCGAACACCCGCTCCAGGTCCCCCGGCGGGATGCCCGGTCCGCCGTCGTCCACGGTGAGCGTGACCGGGTCGCCCGCGGCCACCGTGACCCGCACCGCCTGGCCCGGCTGGGTGAACTTCAGCGCGTTGTCGAGGAGGTTGCGCGCGGCGGCGGCCAGCAGCGCCGGCTGGCCGGACACCAGCGCCTCGTCCGGCGCGTCCACCTCCAAGTCGCGCTCCCGCTCCGGGTGGCGGAGCAGCGCCTCGGCGGCCAGCTCCGCGGCCACGTCCGAGAGGTTCACCGTCTCGAAGCCCTCGGCCGGGCGCGTCCCGGGGTCGGCCGCGCCGCGCATCAGCAGCAGCGCGTCGGTGAGGTCCCGCATGGCGCTCACCTGCTCGAAGGCGCGCTCCAGCCCGGCGCGCCGCGGCGCCGGGAGCGCCGGATCGGCCAGCGCCATCTCGAGTTCTCCGGAGAGCACCGTCAGCGGAGTGCGCAGCTCGTGCGAGGCGTCCGAAGTGAAGCGCCGCTCGGAGCGCAGCAGGTCGTCCAGCCGGCCCAGCAGGCGGTCGAACGCGGCGATCAGCTCGTCGATCTCGCGGAGGCCCACCGGCGGGCCCAGCGAGCGCACCCCGTCGCGGGCCGGCGCGCCGCCCGCGCGCGCCGCCAGCCCGGACAGCGGCGCGAGGGCGCCGCGGCTCAGGCGCCAGCCGAGCAACAGCGCCAGCAGCAGGATGGGCAGCGCCGCCAGCAGCAGCGAGCGTCCCAGCGCCGCGAGCGAGGCCACCCGGAAGCGCGCGGGCATGGAGGCGCGGACCCACGCGCCGCACCGGGCGCGCGCGGTGAAGGAGTCCAGGCCCCGGTCGGAGCTGCGCCAGCCGGGCCGGGGCGGCTCCGCGCCGGCCGCCGGGGCGACGGCGCGCGCCCGCGGCCCCGGCGCCGCAGGCCCGGCGCCGCCGGTGGCGGCCAGCAGCCGGCCGGAAAGGTCCAGCACCTCCACCCGCAGCCCGCCGGGGGCCTCCTCGGCCACGGCGTTCTCGGCGGCCGGCGCCAGGCGGCGCTCCTCCTGGAACTCGCGGTCCAGGTTCTCCGCCACGTGCCGCGCGGTCATCTCCAGCTGGGCGGCTTCCTCGCGCAGCAGCGAGCCCGCGGTGAGCCACAGCGCCAGCGAGGCGAACGCCGCCACCACCAGCACCGTCACCGCCTGGAGCAGCCCGGTGAGGCGGGCCACCAGCGAGCCGCCGCTCATGCCGGCACCTCCAGCACGTAGCCCTGGCCGCGCAGAGTGCGGACCCCGATGCCCCCCTCGGCCGGGCCCAGCTTGCGGCGCAGCCGGCTCACGATCACGTCCAGGCTGTCGGAGGCGGCCGGCGTGGCCGCGTGCCACACCAGGTCCAGCAGCTCCTCCCGGGACACCAGGCGCCCGGCGCGCCCCGCCAGCACCTCCAGCACCGCCCACTCGCGCGCGGTCATGGGGACCTCGGCCGCGCCGCGGGTGAGGCGGCGCGCGGAGAAGTCAATGCGCGTGCCGCTCGCCTCCAGCAGCCGCGGCGGGTCCAGCCCCTGGCGGCGCGCCAGGGCCCGCAGGCGCGCGTGGAGTTCGGCCAGGGCGAAGGGCTTGCGAAGGTAGTCGTCCCCGCCGGCGTCCAGCCCCGCGATGCGGTCGGCCACCTCGCCCCGGGCGGTGAGAAAGAGGATCGGCGTGTCCACCCCCTGCCGCCGCAGCTCCCGGCACAGCTCGAAGCCGTCGCCGTCCGGGAGCATCACGTCCACCACCAGGACGTCGAAGGGGCCGTGGGTGGCGAGCTTGAGGCCGGTCGTGTAGCGGGCCGCGAGCGCGACGTGGCAGCCGGCCTCCTCCAGCGAGTGTTTGAGGAGGTCCCGCGTGGGCGGGCTGTCTTCCACGACCAGGACGCGCATGGGCGCCTCGAAGCAGGTGGGTCCTGCGGCTAGTCTTCCAGCGGGCCGGCCCGCGCCAGCAGCGCCGGCAGCACCCCCAGGAGCAGCGGCGCGGAGAGGGTGAAGCCCCCCACCACCGCCAGCGCCAGCGGCCGCAGCAGCGCGCTGCCCGGGCCCAGGCCGATGGCCAGCGGGGACAGCGCCGCCACCCCGGCCGCGGTGGTCATGAGCACCGGCCGGGCGCGCCGCCGCGCCGCCTGGACCGCCGCCGCCAGCGGGCTCTCGCCGCGCCGCAGCGCCTCCCGGTGCGCCGCCACCAGGAAGAACGCGTTCTCCCCGACGATCCCGACCACCATGATAGCCCCGACGAAACTGCAGATGTTGAGCGTCACGCCGCCCGCCAGCAGGCCCAGCAACGCCCCCGGCAGCGAGGCCGCCACCACCAGCAGCACCGCCAGCGACTGCCGCCACGAGTGGAACGCCGCCAGGAGGATCAGCAGCACCGCCACCGCGGCCGCCACCAGCACCGCGGCCAGCCCCCGGAAGGAGGACTGCTGCTCGGCCCACATCCCGGCGTACTCCAGGCTCATCCCGCGGGGCAGCGGCATCGCCCCCAGGCGGGCGCGGATCTCGCCCATCGCCGAGCCCAGGTCGCGCCCCGAGAGCCGCGCGGTGACCGGCACCATGGTCCTGAGGTTGTCGCGCGCGATCTCGGTCTCGCCGGGATCCACCCGCAGCGTGGCCAGGTCCCCCAGGCGCGCCCAGCGGCCTGGCTGCACCGGCACCGGGAGCGCCGCCAGGGCCTCGGCCCGGCCCACCCCCGCGGCCTGCGGCAGCACCACCCGAACCGGCCAGGCGCGCACCCCGCGCAGGATCTCGCCGGCCTCCAGCCCGCTCACCGCCGGCTGCACCGCGCGCGCGAGATCCTCGGCCGACAGCCCCGCGCGCGCCGCCCCGGCCGCCGGCACCACCGACACGTCCGGTCCGCTCACGACAATGCCGTTCCGGACGTCCACCACGCCGCGCACCGAGTCCAGCAGCGCGGCGATGTCCCGGGCGCGCGCCTGGGCCGCCCGGTGGTCCTCGCTGAACACCCGCACCTCCACCGGCTGCGGGTTGGTGGTGAGGTCCCCGATGGCGTCCTCGATGAGCTGGCCGAACTCCACGTCCATGGCGGGCTCGGTCGCCTCCAGCCGCGCGCGCAGGTGGTCGGCGACCTCGTCCGCGGAGCGGCGCCGGCCGCTGCGGAGCTGCAGGGTGTAGTCGCCGGTGTTGGGCTCGGTGATGAAGAACCCCAGCTGGTTGCCCTGGCGCCGGGACCACGCGACGATCTCGGGGGTGGCCGCGATCTCGCGCTCCGCGTCGCGCAGCATCCGGTCGCCCTCGCTGAGCGAGGTGCCGGGGGGCAGGATGTAGTCCAGGATGAGCGACCCCTCGTCCATGTCCGGCAGGAAGCCGCTGCCCGGCAGGGCCTGCAGCGGCACGATGCTCAGCACCAGGGCCAGCGGCGGCCCGAAGGCCACCCAGCGGCGCGCCGCCGCCGCCTTCAGCAGCCGGTGGAAGTCCGCGCGCAGCTCGCCCTCGGGGCGCCCCGGGCTCAGGCGCGGCCGGCTCAGCAGCGGGATCACGCTGAGGCACAGCAGCAGCGAGGAGCCCAGCATCAGGGTCATGGACAGCGCCAGCACCCGGAAGAAGGCCCCCGACACCCCGCCCAGCAGCATGAACGGGGCGAAGATCGAGATGCTGCACAGGCTCGAGCCCACCAGCGAGGGCATGATCTCGGCCATCGCCGCGGAGCGCTCGAAGGCCGCGCCGGCCTGCTCCGCCCGGTGCGCCAGGTGCTCCACCACCACGATGGCGTCGTCCAGCACCAGCCCCACCGCCGCGGCGATCCCGCCCAGGGTCATGATGTTCAGCGACTGCCGGGTGAGCACGAAGCCCAGCAGGGTGCAGCCGATGCTCCCGGGCAGCACCAGCGCCCCGGCCAGCCCCAGGCGCCAGCTCCCCAGCACCAGCGCCACCGCCAGGATGGCCAGCAGCGCGCCCACCACCAGGCTGTCCCGCACGCTGCCCACCGAGGCGGCCACCAGGTCCGCCTGGTCGTAGAAGGTCTCGATCTTGAGGTCGCGCGGGAGCTGGGAGCGGTGCTCGCGGAACCACTGGTGCACCCCGCGCGACAGATCGATGGTGCTGGCCGACGGCTGGCGCAGCACGTTCACCAGCACCGCCTCGCGGCCCGCGGCGGCATAGCGGGTGAACTCGGGCGCCTCCTCGAGCGAGATCCGGCCCAGCTGGCGCAGCGGGACCGGCGGTCCGGACTCCACCGGCACGGGCGTGTCGCCGAGCGACTCCAGGTCTGCCGGCCGGGCGTCGGCCAGGCCCAGGTACAGCTCGCGGTTGGCGTCCAGGAGGCCCACCGACTCCAGCTCGCTGCGCTTCTTCAGCGCCTCGGCCACCCGCGCGGCGTCCAGGCCGCAGCCCTGGAGGGCGGCCGGATCGAGCGTGACGCGGGCCTCGAACCGCCGCCCGCCCTGCACCACCACCTCGGCCACCCCGGGCAGCCGCGCCAGCTCCGGCTTGAGCGTGAGCAGCGCCAGGTCGCGCAGCTCCGCCTGGCTCAGGGTGGGCGAGGTGAGCGAGACCCCCAGCACCGGGAACAGCACCGGGTTCATCAGCCGGGCCTCCACCGAGGTGCCCTCGGGGAACTCGCTGCGCACCGCGGACAGCTGCCCCTGCACCCGCTGCAGCGCCAGGTCCATGTCGCTGCGCCACTCGCAGTCCAGGTTGATCTCGGAAGAGCCGCGGCTGGTGGTGGAGCGGATCTCGAGCACCCCCGGCACCCGCCGCAGCGACTCCTCGAGCGGCCGGGTGACCGAGCGGAGCATCTCCTCGCCCGGGCGCTCGCCGCTGTCGGCGATCACGGTGATGCGCGGGAACGTGACCTCCGGCAGGATCGCGGCGGGCAGCCGCACCCCGGCGGCGAACCCCACCGCGGTCAGCACGGCTGCCGCCAGCGCGATCGCCCGGCGCTGGGTCCGGACCCGCTCGAAGAAGCGCCTCACGGCACGCTCTGCACCTTGGCGCTGTCGGGCAGGCCGTGCTGCCCCTCGACGATCACCGGCGTGCCCTCCGTCAGCAGCGGGGCCTGCAGCTCGGTCCAGCCGCCCGCCCGCAGCCCCAGCGTCACCGGCACCCACACCGCGCGGCCGTCGGGGGACACCCGCGCCAGGCGCTTCTCGCCGGTCACGTCGTCCTCGACCACCGCGGAATCGGGCACCGCCAGCCCCCGGCGCGGCGGGCCCAGCTGCAGCGTGGCGGTGCCGAAGCGGTCCAGGAACGGGCGCGGGCCGGCGCCCGGCGCGGGCACCAGCCACGCCAGCACCGCCTGGTCCGCCTCGCTGGCCGCCGGCAGGATCCGCTCCAGCGTGGCGTTCCGCGGCGGCTCGCCGGAGCAGGCGATGACCGCCTGCTGGCCGGGGCGCAGGCGCGGGCGCAGCGCGGCCGGCACGTGGGCCTCGAACACCAGCGCGTTCAGGGGCGTGATCGCCAGGATCTCGGCCGACTCCGCGACCAGCGTGCCCGGCTCCACCGAGCGCCGCAGCACCACCCCGGCCCGCGGCGCGCGCACCGGCACGCGCACCAGGTCGCGCCGCGCCAGCTCCACCGCCTGCGCCGCCTCCTGGCGCGCGGCCGCGTCCCGGGCCTGGCGGACCAGCGACTCGGCTCCGCGCAGGGCGGCGTGGGATTCCCGGGTGTCCAGCCAGGCCAGCGCCTGGCCGGCGGCCACCGCGTCCCCGGGGAGCACCGCGATGCTCTCCACCACCGCCGCGAACGGCGCCGCGAGCACCGCCTCGCCGCCCGCCCGCCACCGGCCGGGCACGGTCAGCTCGTCCGGGAAGACGCGCGTCTCCACCGCGCGCGTGCGCACCCGGACCGCGGACGCGGCCCGGGATTCCGCGGGCGAGTCGGCCTCGGTCCGTTGGCCGCAGCCCGCGGCGAGAGGGAGGCAGCAGAGCAGGACGATCCGGGCGCAGTTCTTCATGGGCGGATGCTCACCTCCAGGCGGGCCGCGCGCTCCTCGGCGCGGGCATCGGCCAGGCGCTCGCGGGCGTCTTCCGCCACGCGGCGCGCGTCCAGCAGCTCCAGCAGCGAGAAGCTGCCGGCCACGTACAGGCTCTTGGAACGCAGCAGGTTCTCCTCGGCCCGGGCGGCCAGCGCCTGGAGCGCGGCGCGGCGGAGCGCCGCGGACTGCCACCGGCCCAGGAGGTCCAGCAGCAGCCGGCGCTGGGTGTCGCGCTCGGCGGCGGCGCGCAGGGCGGCCGCCCGCAGCGCCAGCTGGCGCGCCTCGCGCGCCGGGCCGCGGGTGGGGTCGGACACCACCCGGTGGAGTTCCAGGGTCAGGGACGCTCCCAGGTCGCGGTGCAGCAGGCGGTCGAGGAAGGTGGCGCCGGGGCGCTCCAGCCGGAGGTCCTCGGGCACCAGGGCGGTGAGGTCCGAGCCCGAGAGCCCGGCGTCCGCGCTCAGGTCCACCCCCAGCGCGTTCTGTCCCTCCACGTCCTCCAGGTCCAGCCGCTGCTGGGCCTGCGTCAGGTCCGCGATGCGCACCTCGGGCAGCGCCTCGAGCGCCGCCATCACCCGCGCCGAGTCGGCCGCCCCGGGCGCGGGCTCCTCGCCCGGCGCCGGCGGGCGC
>Ga0335070_10003030_pt1 | contig 19547 bp, 14 predicted proteins | sample Lox_Sample_13_FD_206722 | JGI IMG/M metagenome (GOLD analysis project Ga0335070, IMG submission 206722) | Soil microbial communities from Loxahatchee National Wildlife Refuge, Florida, United States - Lox_Sample_1.3 | ecosystem: Environmental > Terrestrial > Soil > Wetlands | place: USA... | reverse complement strand
AGAAGTTCCGAAGCGCCCTGAAATCTCTGCGTTTGCCTGCAACAGGGTATCAAGGGGGCGAAGCTGCGGCAGAGCGGCACCGCAGCCTCTCAGGACTGCAATCAAATCTTCGGTCGGGATGTTGCCGACCAGCAGATCCTGTGCGAAGGGGCAGCCTCCCAAGCCCCCAATCGCCGAATCGAAGCGCCGGCAGCCAGCCTCGAACGCGGCTCGAATGCGCTTGCCTGCCTCCGCATGCCGTGCGTGAAGATGCACGCCGATTTCGATGCCGCGATTCAACGCGATGACGGCTCCCACCGTATCTGCGATCTGGGCAGGAGTCGCGAGGCCCACGGTGTCGGCCAGCGAAATCTGTTCGACGCCGGATTCAATCAGCAACTCGCACGCGGTTTGCAACTCGTCGACAGACCATGGCTCGCCGTAGGGATTGCCAAATGCCATCGAGACATATGCAACCACATTCAACCCCGCATCGGCCGCAAGTCCGACGATGGCCTCGAGGGCATCGAGTGATTCTTCGGGAGTCTGATGCTGATTGCGCCGGAGAAATTCCGGCGAGATGGAATAGGGAAAGCCAAGTGTCTGTACTGCGTCAGTGTGCACCGCGCGCTGAGCGCCCTTTTCATTGACCACGATGCCGATAATTTCGACGTCATTCGGAGGAGAAAGCGAGGAGAGGACCTGTTCGGAGTCTGCCATCTGGGGAACGGCCGCGGGCGAGACGAAGCTCACCGCATCGATGTGCCGAAAACCCACGCCGATGAGCTTGCGCAGGTAATCTGCCTTGACCTCGGGCGCTATCGGCACAGGCAGGCCCTGCCATGCATCCCGCGGACATTCGATGATTTTGACCACGTCGTCCATGAGGTTTTCTGATCCCGGAGCAGAATGTCATCCGCGTGACGGATGCACCCGGAGAATTTCTCTTGCGATCACCATGCGCTGGATTTCGCTGGTGCCTTCGCCAATGGTGCAGAGCTTTACGTCACGATAATACTTCTCGACCGGATAGTCCTTGATGAAGCCGTAGCCACCGAAGAGCTGCACAGCATCGTCGCAGATGCGGACGGCAACTTCGCTGGCGAAGAGCTTTGCCATAGAGGACTCGCGCGTAACCTTGCGGCCGGCGTCTTTGAGCACCGCGGCGCGCTGTGTGAGCAGGCGTGCGGCATCGAGCTCGGTTGCCATGTCGGCGAGCTTCCACTGGATTCCCTGGAACTCGGCAATGGCCTTGCCGAACTGCCTCCGCTCTTTCACATATTTGAGTGCCGCGTCGAGAGCGCCGCGTGCGATGCCCAAGGCAAGCGCGGCGATCGAGATTCTGCCCCCGTCAAGGACACGCATGGCGTCGATGAATCCCTCGCCTTCGACGCCAAGCAGATTCTCAGCCGGAATCTCGCAGTCTTCGAAGATCAGCTCGCTGGTATCGCTGGCGCGGAGGCCAAGCTTGTTCTCCTTCTTCCCGGCTCGAAATCCCTTCGTACCCTTTTCCACGAGGAAAGCGGAGAGCCCGTGGGTTCCCTTGCTCTTATCGGTGGCGGCGATAACCACGACGGCGTCGGCATAGCGACCGTTGGTGATGAACGTCTTAGTGCCGTTGATGACATAGCGGTCGCCTCGCTTCACGGCGGTCGTCCGCGAGTTGCTGGCATCGGAACCAGCGCCCGGTTCGGTCAGCGCCCAGGCGGCAAGCCACTCTCCGCTTGCAAAGCGCGGGATGTACTTCCTTTTCTGGGCTTCGCTTCCCGCAAGAAAGACGTGATTCGTGCCCAGAGAGTTGTGTGCGGCAACGACAATGCCGAGTGACCCGTCAGCAGATGACAGCTCCTCGATTGCCAGCACGTAGTCAACGTAACCAAGACCCGCGCCTCCATACTCCGGAGGAAAGATCACGCCGAGCAGGCCCATTGCTCCGAGCTTTCTCACGACCCCCAGGGGGAACTCGCTCGCCTCATCCCATGTAGCCACGTTGGGGGTGACCTCTCGCGCCGCAAACTCGCGAATCGCCTGCCTGAGGTGTTCCTGCTCCTCGGTCAGAACGAAGGGGTAGAGTTTCTCGGCTGATTCCAGCGCAACGCTCATGCTTACGCTCCTTTGCGTCGGGATGCGACGCCTTGCTCGTCCTACTGATTACCTAAGATGCCGGGGATACGACCGCGTTCGATGCAGCCCGGGGAAACAGGTTACGTCTGGAGCACTCCCGGATTGAAATGAGGAATATCCGGATTCAATGAACAGGCTTCGAGTGCGGCGATCAGTACATCGCGCGTTTTTGCCGGGTCGATGATCGCATCGATCCAGAGCCGTGCTGCGCCGTAGCGCGGATCCGCTTGCGCGTCGTAGGTGGCCTTGATCTCGTCGAAGAGCGCGGAACGCTCTTCGTCGGTCAATACTTTTCCGCCCCGTTCAACCTGTTTGGCACGCACTTCGGCGAGAGTGCCCGCCGCAGAGGCTCCGCTCATGACCGCGTACCGCGCGGTGGGCCAGGCAAAGATGAAACGGGGATCGTAGGCCTTGCCGCACATCGCATAGTGCCCGGCGCCAAAGCTGCCGCCGATGATGACCGAGATCTTGGGAACGACACTGGTGCTTACGGCAGAGACCATCTTGGCGCCGGCGCGAATGATTCCCGACCACTCTGCGTCCTTGCCGACCATGAATCCGTTCACGTCGTGCAGAAAGATGAGCGGCACGAGGTTCTGGTTGCAGTCCATGATGAAGCGGGCCGCCTTTTGCGCGCCCTCGGTGTAAATGACGCCACCAACCTCGATTCGTTTTGCACCGGCCTGCGGGCCCATGGCAACTGTCTGGTTCTGATTTGTTTTCTGGTTGGCGACGATGCCCACCGCGCGCCCGGCGATGCGTGCGTAGCCACAGAGAACGGTCCGGCCGAAGTCGGCCTTGTACTCGTCGAACTCGCTGCGGTCGACGACGCGCGCTATCACGTCGCGCATGTCGTAGATGTTGCTGGCGCCCGGCGCAGGATTCAGCAGCGCATAGAGATCTTCGGCCGGGTATCTGGGGGCGTCTCGAACGGCGTCGTATTCGATACGGTTGTAGACTTCGGCCGCCGAGGGGGCGCCGCGCCGCTCGCCGATCTTGCCGACGAGCGATCGCAGGCGTGCGATGCAGTGCTGATCGTCGGGCTCCTTGAAGTCGACGGTGCCGGAGATCTCCGCGTGCATGGCCGCGCCGCCAAGCTCTTCGGCGCCGGTCTTCTGGCCAATGGCCGCCTGAACGAGTGACGGACCCGCGAGAAAGAGGCCGGAACCTTCCGTCATGAGGACAGTGTCGGTCATGACCGGGAGGTAGGCTCCTCCGGCGACGCACATGCCCATGATCGCTGTGATCTGCGGAATGCCCAAAGAGCTCATGACGGCATTGTTGCGAAAGACGCGGCCGAAGTCGTCGGTATCAGGAAAGACATCTTCCTGGAGCGGAAGGAAGACGCCGGCGGAATCGACGAGATAGAGCGTGGGGATGCGGTTTTCAAGCGCGATGTTTTGCGCGCGAAGGACCTTTTTTGCAGTCATGGGGAAGAATGCGCCGGCTTTCACCGTGGCGTCATTCGCGATGATCATGCAGAGGCGGCCACTGACGCGGCCAAGGCCCGTGATCACGCCCGCGGCGGGAGAGCCGCCAAATTCGGAATACATGTCGTGAGCGGTCCAGAGGCCCAATTCAAAGAGATCGTTGCCGTCGTCGAGGAGCAGCTTGAGGCGCTCACGAACCGTAAGCCGCTTTTTTGCGTGCTGCGCCGCGGCAGCCTTCGTGCCTCCCCCGAGACGGATCGTGTCTTCCTGCTCGCGCATGGCCGCCATCAACTCGAGGAGCGCAGCGCGGTTCGCCCTGGAGCGGGCAGATTGCGGGTCAAGACTCGAGCCGAGCACGTTTTGTAACTTCGATCGTTCCGCCATTCCTCGCTCTTGGAAACGTGCAGACTATAGCATTTCTGATGGTACCGGCGTCCAGACAGGTGTGGATCGCACGTTGAACGAAGGAGTGATTTATCGGTTTATTGAAAGGGCGCCTGCGCTGGCAATCGGCGGGGGCTATGCAGTGCTCTTTGACCGTGCGCCGCGCCAGTAGAGGATGAGGCCGAGCAGGATGGAGGCCGTGGTGCCTCCGACCAGCTTCAGTTCGAAACCGAGCTTGTTTGACGAGTCTCCGGGCGGAACCAGGGAAACGGCGATGCCGATGAGCACGACGATGAAGCCGAGGCTGCCGCAGATCCAGGTACCCAACGTGCCGCCCGGCACGAGCACCGCATGCGGGTTTGCAGCACGATCTCTCCGATAGGCAAGCTTGATGACCGCTCCGAACATGTAAAGAAACGGGATGAAGTAGAGGATGATTCCCGCGTCCACCAGAAACTGGTAGGCGCCGCGCGTGGTTTCACTGATCTGGCTCAGGAGCAGAATTGAACCGGAAGCGATCGCCTGCACAAGGATGGAGATGTAAGGCGTCTTCCAGCGGGGGTGGATCCTGCCGAATGCGGCGGGAAGGTAGCGATCGATTCCCACGACAAAGGGCACGCGGGCGATACCGGCTACGGTGCTGCCCACCCCTCCTGCATTGCCCACCGTGACGAGGATTGCCGCCACGATTCCAAAGAAGCCAAGGCCCAACGCGACCGATCCGATGGTGATCGCGCTGAAGACGCCGCTCTGCGGATCGACGTTTGCGGCCGGCATCAGGGTGAGCACGGCGAAGGTGCCGGCGATGTACATGAGGGCGATGAGAGCGCCAGCCCCGAGGACCGCACGAGGCAGGGTCCGGCGTGGGTCGCGCACCTCTTCGCTCATGGCTGAGACAAGCTCAAGGCCTGTGAATGCGAAGGCGATCTGCGACCAGAAATTCACGGTGTCCCAGTTCCACGAGGGCAGCATGTTGTGGAGAGTGAAGTGCGTTGCCGACCCGTGCCGAAGTCCCACGATGACGGCGAGGGCAGCGAGCATAACGAGCGGGACGTATGTTCCAACGCCGCCTGCGTTTTGAAGCCACTTGCCGATGTTCAGGCCGATGATGTTGAGGACGACGGCGACGATGAGCAGGCCGAGCGAAACCGTCAGCAGAAACGTGCGGTTCTGTGCAAGGGTGACGCCGTGGCCGCCGACGATATAGGCCGCCATGGAAGCGCTGGCAAGAAGCAGGCCGGGAAAATAAAAGACGGTGTAGATCCAGTAGGTCCAGCCTGCGACGAACCCGTGGAAATCGCCGAAGGCCTCCTTTGACCAGGCGTAGAGGCCTCCCTCTTCAGGAAACCGGGATGAGAGCTCATTGATGACAAGTGCGCCGGGCACGAAGAAGAAGATCGCCGCAATGACCCACAGGCTGATTGAGGAGGTGCCGTTATGGCCGGCGGCCGCGATCCAGCGCGGCCCAAGGACGGTAGCGATGTTGAACAGCAGTACATCCCAGAAGCCCATGGTCTTTCGCAGCTGCGATTTGGTGTCGGAGGATGCGGGCGTTGGAAAGGTCATTGTGCTCCGGGAAATCGATTGATGCCGCACACCATCATAGTGGGTTGAAGGTCCGAAGCAAGTGAACGATGAAGCAGATGTGGCACGTCCAGCTCAGGATGCCGCCAGGCCAAAGCGCTCCCGGACCTCATAGCGCGAGCCTGAGGGCGACAGAAACGCTTCGTACAGGATGAACTCCTGGGCAACGAAGCTGGTGAAGCGCGGTGCGCGGTCTGTCTTGTTTTTTAGGGCGCGCAGGCCCTCGCTGCGCCTGCCGCCACCCTTAACGCGAGCCAGGGTGACGTGAGGGTGATAAGGCCGCGTCTCCGGCGCGAAGCCACACCGGGCAGTTGCAGCGGTAACGAGACGCTGAAGATTGGCAAGCTCGGGCGAAACGGTTACGCCAGCAAAGAAGACGCCAACGCGGTCGAAGCAGTCGAGCCCCTCGATTTGCACCGGAGGACCGGTCGAACGCAGCTCACGGAGTCGCGGAACAAGGCAGCCGTATTTCTCCTGGGATGTCTCACCCAGGAATTGCAGAGTAATGTGCCAGGAATCCGGCGAGGACCATCGAAGGCCGTCGCGTTCGGAGCGAAGACGCTGACAGATCGCGGAGAGCTCGTCGACGACCTTTGCTGAAAGCGGGATTCCAATGAAGAGGCGCATTTTTTCCCGTGTTGCCCGCTCTAAATGTACTTTGAGAACGCCTCGATCTGCTTCTCCTGGATCTCCCTGCGTTCGACGGGAGAGGACAGTACGGTTGAGGTGGAGGTTGCGCCGAGGGCAGAAAGCCGGTCGATGAGCGCTTCAAGATGCCGGATGGAGACGACGTCCGCTTCGATCACGAACGACTCGTCTCCGGTGATGCGGTGGCAACGGCTGATCTCGGAGAGTTCCTTGAGGGCGCTGACAGTGCGCGTGATCTGCAATTCACCGCCGGGAATGGTCAGGCGTACCAGCACGCGGATTGGAACGCCGAGCTTCGCGGCGTTGAGGGAGGCGTGATAGCCGGTGATGATGCCGGCCTCCTCAAGGCGGTGAACACGCTCGGCCACGGCTGGAGTGGAAAGGCCGATCTTGCGGCCAATCTCGGCAAAGGACTCGCGAGCATTCTGCTGGAGTTCTTCAAGAATTCTCCATGCTATGGTGTCAAGCTCGATAACGTTGGGGACGGTTTTGTGTGGCATGATCCTTAATTCCTTAAGCTGCTTCCCTATTATGCTTAAGCTCATTAAGCGGTGACACCTTTTTTTCTTTCGATTGCCATGTTCACTCGTATTTGAGCGGGCCTATCTTATCCACTAGCCGGGACTCTTCCCATCGCTTCCCCGCGTTCCGGCGAGGAGGTTCCCTCATGAGCGCATCTGCGCACACGGCTGTCTCTGGTTTTGTTCCCGATCACACCGCAGAGCCCGTCGCTGCCGATCGTGACTTTCTTCCCCTGAAGGGAACGGATCACGTGGAGTTTTATGTCGGTAACGCGCGGCAGGCAGCTTACTACTACCGCACGGCATTTGGGATGTCGCTGGTGGGATATGCGGGGCCTGAAACCGGGCAGCGCGATCGGGCTTCCTATGTGGTTCAGCAGGGCAAGATCCGATTTGTATTCACGACGGCGTTGCGCGGCGGGAACGCGATGGCGGACCACGTGAGCCGGCATGGCGATGCGGTTCGCGTGATTGCGCTCTGGGTGGATGATGCGGAACGCGCGTGGCGCGAGACCACCAGCCGAGGCGCAGTCAGCGTGGCCCAGCCACACGTGGTGGCGGACGATCGGGGACAGGTGGTGCTGTCGAGTATTCGCGCTTATGGCGACACGATTCACACATTTGTGGAGCGCGGCAGATACACGGGGCCGTTTCTCCCAGGATTCAGGCCGATCGAGAGCGATCCGGTTGCCCGGCCGGTCGGGTTGCTGCACGTGGACCACATGGTTGGAAACGTCGGCTGGCATGAGATGGACGAGTGGGTGAACTTCTATTCGAAGGTGATGGGGTTTTCCCTTTACCAGCATTTCGACGACAAGGACATCTCGACCGAGTACTCGGCGCTGATGTCGAAGGTGATGGCGAATGGAAACGGCTATGTGAAGTTTCCGATCAACGAACCGGCTGAGGGGAAGAAGAAGTCGCAGATTCAGGAGTTTCTGGATTTCTTTCCGGGTCCGGGCGTACAGCACATTGCGATGGCGACTGACGACATTCTGCACACGGTCACGAAGCTGAGCGAGCAGGGGGTCGAGTTCCTGCATGTTCCGCATAACTACTACACGGAATTGCAAAGTCGCGTGGGGACGATTGACGAGCCCGTAGAGGAGCTGGAGAAGCTTGGGATCCTCGTGGATCGCGATGACGAGGGGTACATGCTGCAGATCTTCACGCGTCCCGTTGAGGACCGGCCGACTTTGTTCTACGAGATCATTCAACGCAAAGGCAGCCGGAGCTTCGGGAAGGGCAATTTCAAGGCGCTCTTTGAGGCAATCGAGCGGGAACAGCGGGCGCGGGGCAACCTGTAGAGGCTCCGAGGGAGGAGCGAAATGAAAACGGCATTACTGGCGGCTGCTGAACCGTACATCATCGAGCAGGATTACCACTCATACACCGATGAGCAGCACGCGGTGTGGGCGGAACTGGTGGGCCGCGTTCTGCCGGAGTTGGAAAAGCACGCGGCACGCGCGTATCTGGACGGATTTCAGATCATCGGACTGCAGAGAGACCGGCTGCCAAACCTCGCGACTGTCAGCGAACGGCTGAGGCCGCGGACCGGGTGGAGCTCGACGCCGGTGAGCGGATTCCTGCCGGGGCCGGCTTTCTTTGAGATGCTGGCGGCGCGCCAATTCCCGACGACGACGTGGCTACGCAACAGAGAATCGATCGAATACACGCCGGAGCCTGACATTTTTCATGATGTGTTCGGCCATGTGCCGATGCATGCCCACAAGGTGTTTGCAGACTTTCTCGAACACTACGGCCGTGTCTGCGCGTCGATCGAGGACCCCGGCGTGCTGGAAAGACTGGGGCGGCTGTTCTGGTACACGGTCGAGTTCGGCCTTATCCGCGAAGGCAGCGAATTGAAGGTCTACGGAAGCGGGCTGATCAGCAGCCACGGAGAGTGCATGAATGTGATGGAGGGTTATTGCGCCGTCAGGGACTTTTCCCTTGATGAGGTGCTGTCGACTCCGGTAAAGGTGGATGAGCTTCACAAGCTGCTCTTCGCCGTAAGCAGTTTTGACCAGATCTACGAGGCGATGCATGAAGCGGAAGACCGTGTCAGCGCGGGCCGCCTGTGAAAGAGAGAGAGATGGCCGACGAACTCCGTTACCAGTCCGGCTTCGGCAATGAGTTTGCGACGGAGGCGGCTGCGGGCGCACTGCCGGTCGGGCAGAACGCGCCGCAAAGGCATCCGCTGGGGTTGTATACCGAGCAGTTCAGCGGCTCGCCCTTTACGGCTCCGCGCGCAACCAATCGCCGCACGTGGACCTATCGCATTCGGCCGTCGGTTACCCATCGTCCGTATGAGGAGATTCCGGTGCGGCTGATCCGCAGCGGGCCATTTGTCGAGGTTCCAACCAGTCCCAATCAGCTTCGATGGGATCCCTTGCCGATTCCGGATGAGAAGACAGATTTTGTCGATGGCATCATCACGCTTGGCGGCAACGGCGACCCGGCGTTGCAGGTGGGGTTGGCAATCCACCTGTACGCCGCGAATGCATCGATGCGCGATCGGTTTTTCTACACGGCGGATGGCGAGCTTCTGATCGTTCCGCAACTGGGTAGTTTGCGGTTCCATACGGAGCTCGGAATTCTTGAAGCAGCGCCGGGGGAAATCTGCGTGATTCCGCGTGGGTTGAAGTTCCGCGTCGTGCTGGCGGAGAAGAAAGCGCGCGGCTACATCTGCGAGAACTATGGACAACCGTTCCGGCTGCCTGAACTTGGGCCAATCGGCGCCAATGGCCTTGCGAATCCACGCGACTTCAAGGCGCCTGTCGCGGCCTACGAAGACCGGCGAGGCGCGTTTCACATCACGGCGAAGTTTCTGGGGCGGTTGTGGTCAGCGGAGATCAATCATTCGCCGCTGGATGTTGTGGGATGGCACGGAAACTACGCTCCGTACAAGTACGATCTCGCGCGGTTCAACTGCATAAACACCGTCTCGTTCGATCATCCTGATCCGTCGATCTACACGGTGCTGAGCGCGCCGTCGGCGATACCCGGAACAGCCAATTGCGACTTTGCGATCTTCCCTCCGCGCTGGATGGTGGCGGAGCATACCTTCCGGCCGCCGTGGTTTCACAGGAACCTGATGAACGAATTCATGGGTCTTGTGTTCGGGGCATACGATGCAAAGGCCGAGGGATTCGTTCCGGGCGGAGCCAGCCTGCACAATTGCATGGCCGGCCATGGACCGGATGCCGAAACCTTCGAACGGGCGAGCGCCGTGGAGCTGCAACCGCAGTATCTTGCAAATACGCTGGCATTCATGTTTGAAACGCAGCTTGTCGTGCGCCCGACGGAGTTCGCGATGAATGCGCGGATTTTGCAGCATGAGTACTTCGAGTGCTGGCAGGGGCTGAAGAAGCGCTTTCCTCCCAAGGCAAAAGCGAAGGCAAAGCCACGGAAGCGATGAGAGCGATTGAGGCGTTACTGGACGGGCTGATCGACTATGCCGGTCTGTACCCGCCGGCAGGGCTCGACATGCAGAGCGCGGTGCGAAACTACCTGAGTGGTCAACAAGGCAGGTACGGGTACGCACTGGGCCGGTTTGTCGTGGACCTCAACCGGATCGAGGAGTTCAGGAGCGTCGCCGGCGCCTCTGCCAGCGAGGTGCGGTTGAGCCTTATCGTTCCACCTGCGCCAGAGTGGACCGGGTTAGCGATGCTTGTGGACGCGGGACTTCGCATTGAAGCGGTCGAGTTCAGGGCGGGTCGGGTCGAAGAGGCTGCAATGTGCCGGAAATATATTCCATCAAATATCACAACGTATCTTGAGGTGCCGGTAGGTGACGGCGCAGCGGAGCTCGTCGATGCGATCGCCGGGAGCGGAAATCGCATCAAGCTGCGTATGGGAGGGCTGGTTGCAGCAGCATTTCCTGAGGTGTGCACGGTTGCAAGAGTGTTGGGCGAGGCATCGCGCCGCCGGCTTTCGTTTAAAGCAACCGCTGGGTTGCATCATCCCATACGTTCGCGTCATCCGTTCACATACGAGCAAGGTAGTTCTTCAGGAATGATGCATGGCTTCGTCAATCTGTTTTGCGCTGCGGCGCTCGTGTACTTTGAAGGGGACGCAACAGATGCGGAAAGCGTGCTTCATGAAGAGAAGGCGGCTGCCTGGGAGGTGGAGGCTGACGCTATCGCGTGGGGTTCCATGCGATGGAGCGCGGCACAGATCCGGAAGGTCCGGCAGGATCTTATGATCTGCATTGGGAGCTGCTCGTTTGAGGAACCGATGCGCGACCTGGAGGCGCTGGGATGGCTTTGAGGAGCTGGGTCAGCTCGGCAAACGACGGGGACACGGACTTCCCCATCCAAAATCTTCCGTATGGCATCTTTCGCCGGGAGATGCAGGATCGAATCGGCGTTGCTATCGGCGATCAGATTCTCGACCTGCGTGCCTGCTGTGAACGAGGACTCTTCAAAGAGCTTCCCAGGGAGGTTGTGGATGCGTGCCGGCAGGATTCATTGAATGCTTTGATGGCCCTTGGGTCTGACTCGTGGTCGATGCTGCGCCAATGCATCACAGCTCTGCTGGATGAGGAGCGGGCACCCAGCATGCGGAGCGAAGTTGAAGGTCTCCTCACGCCTCAGCGAGAAGCTGTAATGCGATTGCCGGCGCGGATCGGTGACTACACTGACTTCTACGCATCGATCCACCATGCTACGCGCGTGGGGAAGCTGTTTCGTCCGGACAATCCTCTGCTGCCGAACTACAAATGGGTGCCGATCGGCTACCACGGCCGGGCATCTTCCATTGTGGTTAGCGGGCAGGAGGTGCGGAGGCCTCTCGGCCAGAGCCGGTCTGCCGATTCTGATCCTGTCTTCGGACCATCGAAATCTCTGGATTACGAGCTGGAAGTCGGGGCATTTATCGGCCCCGGGAATTCTCGTGGCACGAGAATTCCAATCGAGGCGGCCGAGGATCACGTCTTTGGCTTGTGCCTGCTGAATGACTGGTCAGCACGCGATATCCAATCGTGGGAGTATCAGCCGCTCGGTCCGTTTCTTGCGAAGAACTTTGCCACAACAATTTCTCCGTGGGTGGTCACGATGGAAGCGCTGGCACCGTATCGCGCGGAGGCTCCGGCTCGTCCGGATGGGGATCCGGCGCCGCTCGAGTACCTGCGGCAACCCGCCGGTTCAGCAGGGGCTATCGAGGTCACACTTGAGGTTTACCTTCAGTCTTCGCAGATGCGGGATGAAGGCGTGCCACCGATGCTATTGAGCAAGAGCAATCTTCGTGATCTGTACTGGTCGATTGCACAATTGGTGACGCATCACGCCAGCAACGGCTGCAGCCTGCGCCCCGGGGACCTGATCGCTACCGGGACGATCTCCGGCCCGGACGAGGGCTCGGAGGGCTGCCTGCTCGAGATGAAGCACTGGAGGGAGCCAATTCGATTGCCGGGTGGAGAGGTCAGGAGCTTTCTGGCAGATGGCGATATGGTCATCTTTCGAGGCCTTTGCCAGAGGCCGGGGCTGGTGAAGATCGGATTTGGCGAGTGCTTGGGCATCATCGCCTGCCAAGACTGTTAGTTTTCCCAGTTCCCCCGCCTTTGCGGCTTCCCTACCCTGCTCCGATGGGCGTGGTGTGCCCGCCGACCCTGCATGACAGCTTCTGCAAAGGCGACCAGCAATGAATCGATGCTCGAGCGCGTGGCGCCCGGGCTCGTCAAGCTGCTGCACTACGATCGGGCGGATTTTCCTCATGACCTGGTCGCAGGGCTTTCAGTGGCGGCTGTCGCTTTGCCCGTGGGTGTGGCCTACGCTCAGCTAGCGGGGTTCAATCCCGCTGTCGGGTTGTATGCCAGCATCCTGCCCTGCGTGGCCTATGCCATCTTCGGCACATCGCGCCAACTGATCGTGGGGCCGGACGCGGCAACCTGTGCGCTGGTGGCCTCAGCCATCACGCCACTTGCTGCTGGAAGCCAGAGCCTCTATCTCTCGCTTGCAGTAACCCTCACGTTCATCGCCGGCGTGCTCTGCATCGCCGCCAGATTCTTCAAACTCGGGGCGCTCGCAGACTTCCTGTCAAAGCCGATCCTGGTTGGATTTCTCAATGGCATCTCGCTCAGCATCATCCTCGGCCAGATTGGCAAGATTTTCGGATACTCGATCGATACCGGCGGCATTGTGCCGCGCCTGGTCGAGTTCCTGTCGAAGATCGGACAAACGCATCTGCTGACGCTTGCCATCGGATTGCTGGCCTTCGCGATTGTGTGGTTCCTGCCGAGATACATGCCGAAGGCGCCCGCCGCTCTTGTGGCGATGGTTGTTGTTGCTGCCCTCACAAAGCTCCTCGGCCTCGATCTGCACGGAGTCAAGACGGTCGGCTCTGTTCCACGCGGACTGCCGTGGATAAGCCTGCCGTCGTTCCCATCGGAGTATCTGCGCGAACTGTTTGAAAAGGCCAGTGGCCTTGCCCTGGTCACGTTTTCGAGTATGATGCTGACTTCGCGCAGCTTTGCATCGAAAAACCGCTACGACATCGACGCCGATCGCGAATTTGCCGCGCTTGGCGCAGCGAACATCGCTGCAGCCATCTCTCAGTCCTTCGCAATCAGCGGCGCGGACTCGCGCACGGCGATGAGCGACGCAAGTGGCGGGCGGACCCAGGTCACGGGGCTCGTGACCGCAGCCACCGTAGCGCTTGTTCTTATTTTTTTCACCGGGCCGCTGCAATATGTCCCCATCGCCGCTCTCGGCGCGATCCTGGTCAAGGCTGCAATCTCTCTGATTGACATCAGCACATTGAAGCTGCTTTTCAGGATGGACAAACAGGAGTTTGCGATCTCGATTCTGGCGACGCTGGGCGTCGTTGCAGTGGGGGCCATCCACGCCATTCTGATCGCGGTCATTCTGGCGATCCTGCGCTTCATCAAGCTGATGAGCCGGCCCAAGGTGGAGATCCTCGGCGAAGTGGAGGGCATGCCCGGCCTGCACTATATTGGTCGTCATTCCGTCGCGAAGACGTTTCCTGGCATTTGTCTTTTCCGCTTCAACGCGCCCATTGTGTTTTTCAATGCGCCGTTCTTCAAGCGCGAGGCTCTCGCGGCAGCGTCCATGGAGGCGCCACACCTTAAGCTGTTTGTCATGGATATGATTCCCATCTCCATGGTCGACTCCACAGGCCTTTTCACCGTGAGAGATGTGGTGCACTCGTTGCGGGAATCGGGGGTCGAGTTTGCCGTTGCTGGAAGGCAGACGGAGTGGGCTGAATGGCGTGAAAAGAGAACAGTCAAATTCGACGATCTCGGCATACAGATGTTTCCTACACTGCGGGCTGCGATCAAGGCGTTTCGAGAGCGGGAAAGGGAGCGAAGCGCGAGCCAGCAGGGGCCATCGCATTCCCAGGGTGCTTAGGGGGCCTCTGCCGCATCCAAGGTCGAAGACAGCGCCAGGAAACCGGCCGGAACTTACAATTGCTCCGAACCGGATCCACATCCCGGGAACGAAGCAGGCTCATGCTGAAAGCAGCCTCGAATCATCCGACACCCATTGAAGTCATCACCAGCCCTTTTGTGCGCTTTGCCCGTATGGAAGCTGCGGGTGGCATTGTTTTGCTGTCGACGACAGTTCTTGCACTTGTCTGGGCCAATTCACCGTGGGAACACGTCTATCACGAGGTCTTTGAGCGGCCGTTTTCGATTGGATTCGGGAAGTTCATTCTTACAGAAAACTGGCATGAGTGGATCAACGACGGGCTGATGTCGCTTTTCTTCTTTCTCGTTGGTCTTGAGATCAAGCGCGAGATCCTTGTGGGAGAGCTTTCCACGCTGCGGCGCGCAGCGTACCCATTTGTGGCCGCCATTGGAGGAATGGCTGCGCCGGCGTTGATCTATCTCCTGATTGCGCGGAACGCGGGCGTCAGCAGAGGCTGGGCGATTCCCATTTCCACCGACATCGCCTTTACACTTGGAGCGCTCACCTTCCTTGGCAAGCGGGTTCCACTCTCGCTCAAAGTGTTTGTCACCGCGCTTGCAATCGTGGACGACATCTTCGCCGTGATTGTGATCGCCGTGTTCTACACGAGCAACATCAACCTTATCAGCCTCGTTCTGGGGCTGGTCTGCATCATTTTTGCGTTCATTGCCAATGTCCTGGGGGTACGTAATCCGGTTGTCTACGCTGTGACCGGGATCCTCGCCTGGTGTTGTGTTCTCAGCTCCGGCGTGCATGCCACGATTGCCGGGATTCTACTTGCACTTGCAATCCCGGCACGGACATCTCTGGACAAGTCGGACTTTCTTCGCCAGAGCCGGTCGCTTTTGAACGAGCTCGAGAAAACAGAGGCCAACTCTTTTGAGGAGCACTCGATCATTCATACGCTGGAACAGAAGGTTGAGCTGGTCGAGTCGCCGCTGCACAGGATTGAGCATGCACTTCAACCCTGGATAGGCTTTCTCGTGATGCCCTTGTTTGCCCTGGCCAACGCAGGCGTCAACATTCTGAACTTTGGAGCGTCTGCACTGCATCACCCTGTGTGCCTGGGAGTGATCCTCGGTCTTGTGATCGGCAAGCCGGTGGGGATCTGGGCCTTCAGCTATCTTGCAGTCAAGACGAATTTTGTCGCACGGCCCGCCCACGTTTCCTGGCGCCAGATTCTCGGAGCGGGCTGCTTATGCGGAATCGGCTTTACGATGTCCTTGTTTGTGGCTGGCCTAGCATTTGAGTTCGGAGATCTGCTCGAGATTTCGAAGATAGCCATTCTCGTGGCGTCTCTCCTCTCCGCTATTGCAGGCTGCCTCATTCTTGCTCGCGAAGATAAGCCGGAGGAGACGCCGGAGTAAACCAAGTCTCTGCCGGCACATAGGCCGCCTGAGCATTTTGCCAGTTTCGGGGCCGTCGAGACGGCGCTACATTGTGTGTGCGGACAAGAGAAAATCAGCGAGAGGTCGTTCTATGTGCAACAGGAAGTTCCTTGGTTTTACTGTCATTCCTTTTCTCTTGACGGGGATGGCTGCGGCGCAGACTCACTACCAGCAGAAGACGCTTGTGGTGAACGGCCATACGGGGGATGCAATGGTGTACACGATCGATGGAAAGTCCTACGTCGATCTCGAGTCGCTTGCTCGGATTTCGCACGGTTCCCTGAGCTTTAGCGGCGGCAGTATCACGCTTACTGTTCCCGGAGGCGGCGAAGCCCAGGCGCAACCTGGTGGCGGACAGGCCGCCCCGGGCCTTTCCGACGGTTTTGTGAGAGCGGCCTTGCAGGATGTGGCGACGATCAAGGAATGGAGCGACACGATCGCATACGCCGTACAGAGGGGCGTGCCGGGCGATGGCAGCAGACTTGTGGCATTTCACGATCGTGCTGCGGATCAGCTTCGTCTTGCCAAAGTTGCGGCAGCCAGCGACTCGGACCAGAGTGCATTGCGGCTTTTGACCAACCACTTCAATCTGATGAGCAGCTGGAACGACAAGCTTGTCGGGGAGAGGAGGAGGATGGATACGGGGAAGTACTCCATCGATCCAAATGCTCTCGCAGACGACGAAACCTATCAGAAGATCACGGAGTGCTCGAAGTTTCTCAACACGATGCTGCCGAGCGGCCACTTTCAGGATGACCGCTCCTGCAACTGAGGGCAGAAGGGTGTCGCCGATCCAGGATCCTTAACTGTCCCCGAAGTTGAAGTTCAGTGCCCGCGCTACGAGCACGCCTTCGCTGTCGACCGGCACGCATTTGAGCTTTGCGATTGCGTCCTTGAGCGGTACAAACTCCAGTCGCGGCGGCCAAAGGGCGACCATCACGCCATCTCGGCCTTCGAGGAGACCCTGAATCGCTCCTGCTCCGAACGTCACTCCCAGAACGCGGTCCAATGCGGTTGGTGATCCTCCCCGAAGAAGATGTCCGAGTACCACTGTGCGGCTCTCCTTTCCCGTGAGTTCCTGCAGTTGAGCCGCAACTCTCTCTCCAACGCCGCCAAGACGCTCGACCCGGCCGGGTTCGCGGCTCTTCACCGTGACCTCGCCGCCGATGGGCTTGGCGCCCTCCGCCACCACCACGATGGAATATGGCTTCCCCTGATGATGCTTCTGCTTAAGGTGAGCCGCCACCTTCTCAATGGAATACGGGATTTCGGGGATGAGAATGGCATCAGCTCTGCCTGCCAGGCCCGAGTGGAGTGCGATCCACCCGACATATCGACCCATGACCTCGACCACGATGATGCGCTGGTGCGAAAGGGCCGTAGAGTGCAAGCGGTCTATGCACTCCGTGGCAAATGACACCGCCGTGTTGAATCCGAATGTCATCGAGGTCGATTCGAGATCGTTGTCGATGGTCTTCGGAACACCGATTACCCGGAGGCCTTTTTTATTCAGCTCATGGGCAATGGCCAGGCTTCCGTCGCCGCCCACAGCGATCAGGGCCTCGATGCCGTTATCGCGAAATCGCTGAACCAGAGCGCCGGAGACGTCTGTATCAACCAAGCTGCCATCGGGCTGCTTCACGGGGCGTTGGAAGGGATTCCCGCGGTTCGTTGTACCGAGGATCGTGCCCCCCAGGTGGGAGATCTCACGCACTGTTGAACGACGAAGAGGTATCAGGCCTCCGTCCGGGTACCGTTCCGGCTCGAGCAGCCCTTCATAGCCGTCGCGGATCCCGAATATCTCCCAGCCCAATCCGCGTGCGGCATAGACCGCGCCGTGAATGACCGCATTGAGCCCGGGCGCATCCCCGCCACCGGTGTTGATTGCAATTCGCTTTATTGCACTGGACATGGCTCTCCCCCGTCGCGTTGTTCGCAGCAGAAGGTTAGCGAAAAGCGGGCGATTCGGAAACTGGCAGTTCTTCCAGTCTTGTCAAGGAGTGGCCAGAGACGCTGCTCTATTCGGATTCATGGTCGGCGTGAGAGGAAGTCTCCTTCTCTTCGTCCTGTTGGGTCCATCCCTCGGGGATGAACCGGTAACCAACCCACGGTTCAGTCTCAATGTACTGTTTGCCCGTTTCGGCTTCGAGCTTTTTGCGCAGCTGGCCCACGAAGACGCGAAGGTACTCCGGCTGTTGTGCCGACTGGACTCCCCAAACTGCAGTGAGCAATGCGCGATGGGTGATGACCTTACCGGCATGCCGGGCCAGGTGCACGAGGAGATCAAATTCCTTCGGCGTGAGATGAAGGGGCTTTCCAAGCACCTCCGCGAAATGAGAAGCCTGGTTGACGACAAAGTCTCCGGTCTCGATTTCTGCAGCGGCGCGCTCGGGAGACCGGCGCAGATGCGCGCGAACGCGTGCGAGAAACTCCTGAATACTGAAGGGCTTGGTTACGTAATCGTCGGCTCCCGCATCCAGCGCTTCGATCTTGCTGCGTTCCTGGCTGCGCACAGACAGGACGAGTACAGGCGTCGTCGAGGTTTTGCGAATTGTGCGGCACAGATCCACTCCGCTCATGCCCGGCATCACGAGGTCGGTGACGACAAGGTCCGGAGTCCACTCACTGAACGTGCGAAGGGCCTCCTCAGGGTCGTTGGCGGTCCTCACATCGAATCCCTGCGAAGAAAGTGCGGCACGCAGAACCCGTGTGATCTGCGGCTCATCGTCGACAACCAGCACTCTTTCGGGCATCCTTGCACTTCTTTCAGGGCCAGCTTAAACCATTTCGTGGGCCGGGTATCATTCCGAAGAGGGCAGACAGGAGTGTCTCAGGCCCGTAAGACGATCATGCGCTTGACCCCTCAGCCGCGAGACCTGGCCCGGTGGTTCGGGGCTACGCTGGCCGCCGTACTGACGACGGCCGCTCTTATCTCGGTGGGGGCAGGAGCGACAACTGCCGGAATGGTGTTCCTGCTGGTGGTGGTCTGGACAGCAACTCAAGCGGGCATTCTCATATCGCTTTTTGGCGCGTTGCTTTGCGCGTTCTCCTTCGGCTACTTCTTTCTTCCGCCGATTCATACGTTCGCGCTTGCCGGTCCACAGGAATGGGTTTCGCTGGTGACGTTTGTCGCAAGTTCCCTGGTCGCGGGCCGGGTGGCCGAACGTGCGCGGCGCCAGACGCGTCACGCCGAGCAGCGCCGCGAGGACGTGGAGCGCCTCTACACCCTGAGCCAGGAGATGATGCATCACGAGGAAGCCTCCGGGCTGATTCGCGAGCTTCCCCGGCGGATTCAGCAGATCTTCGGTCTCGAGTCGGCGGCGCTGTACGTGCATGAGCACGAACAGTTCCACGCCTCCGGGTTCGAATTGACCGAGCCGTTCAAAGCCGCGATGCGCGCACTGGCCGCGAGTCGGGACTCCGCACCCACGTTCCACGAGGGGTTTGCGGCCCAGGCGCTGATGCTGGGTCTTCGCCCGGTGGGAGCGCTGGCGTGGCGCCCGGATCGTCTCTCGCGGGAAGTTGCGACCGCGGTCAGCGCCCAGGTGGCGATCGCAATCACGCGAGCCATTGCCATCGAAGCAAACACGCGACTGGAGGCCCTGCGTGAGAGTGAACGTCTTCGGGTGGCGCTGATCGATTCCCTTACGCACGAGTTGCGTACGCCGCTTACCGCCATTCGCGCCGCGGCCACGACTCTGATCGGCGGCGAAGGACTTGATGAGACGACACGGCTCGATCTTGCCTCGGTGGTGGATGAAGAAGCTTCGCGTCTCGACCTGCTGATCGGTGAGGCAGTGGAAATGGCGGAGATTGATGCCAAGGTTGTTCAGGTGAATCTCACCGCGCAGTCGATCCGCTCGCTGCTCGAGCGCGCGATTGAAGAGGGCGCGACGATGCTGGCCTCGCATCAGGTTGTCATCGAGGTGGACGAGCCCGGTCATCCGGTCGAGTTTGATTTCAACCTACTGCGCCGTGTCTTCCGACATCTGCTGGAAAACTCCTCACGCTACAGTCCCCGCGATAGCCGGATCGTTCTTCGAGGCCGGCTGCGGGACAACA
>Ga0335070_10003029_pt1 | contig 19552 bp, 19 predicted proteins | sample Lox_Sample_13_FD_206722 | JGI IMG/M metagenome (GOLD analysis project Ga0335070, IMG submission 206722) | Soil microbial communities from Loxahatchee National Wildlife Refuge, Florida, United States - Lox_Sample_1.3 | ecosystem: Environmental > Terrestrial > Soil > Wetlands | place: USA... | reverse complement strand
ATAGCTTGAGCTTTCGCGATTCCTGAATGCACCGCTATTGTTGTTGCTGTTGTTGTTGCTGCTTCTCGTAGCGTTCCTCGAGGTTCCCTTCCGTCTGAATAGCCAAAGATCGGTTCACCAGCGTAGGAACTAGTTCCTCAGGCGGAGGCACATCAGAAGGAACGACCGTCACTGCGACACTGAGCTCACTGTCGGCTTCTCCTTTGTACACTCCGCGAGTTGGCGGGACGTCCGCGTAGTCGCGCCCAACTGCCACGCGGATATGTCGCTGGGCCCCGATCAGATTGTTGGTGGGGTCGAAGGCTACCCAGCCGATCCTGGGAACGAGCGCGTCTACCCAGGCATGGGTCGCACTCTCCGGAGACCGGTCTTTGCTGTCGGCCCCGTGAAACAGGTAGCCGCTGACGTAGCGGCATGGGATGCGCAGGTAGCGGACCAGCGCGATCATAATGTGGGCGAAGTCTTGGCATACTCCCTGGCGCGACTCCAATGCTTCGTCAATGGGGGAGTCCACCTTGGTGCTGTTTGGCACATAGGCGAACCCGTCATAAATCGCCTGGTTGAGTTGCGTGAGCAGCTCCAGAGGATTTCCCTTCCGCTCCAGATGAAATTCGCGAGCCAAAGCCTCCAGCTGTCGCGTGGGCCGAACGAAGCGGCTGGGCAACAACATCTCCCAGTGATCCTCCGCAGCGATTAAGGCATCTAGATCCTGCCAATCGCCCGCCTCCGACTCCCGTGGCACCATGGGCGGCTGCAACTCCACCACCGCCTGCGCCGTTACTTTCACTTCCGTGTGGGTGGCGGCGATATCGAAGTGATGCACGGTGTTTCCCAGAAAATCGCGGTAAGACATGATCGACGCCGACGGTTTTAGGTCCAGACGAAAGCTTAGGCAACGTTGGTTGGCTTCACTGCGTGGCTGCATGCGCACTTCCATCACGCTCTCGCGGATGGCCGGCTGATAGCGAAATTTAGTCACGTGCCGAATGGAATAGATCACAGCCTCTCCTAACCCCGGTTCGCGTCCTGTCCTGCCTGTCTCATGGAACCATGGCCGTTTCTATGGGATAGTCGAAGTAAATCTGGTGAATGGCGGCGTGAGCCTGCCGGCATTGCTGACGGATACCGTCCACATAAGCGTGGGCGCCATCCGCCAAAATTTCTTCAATCTGGCTGAAGCTCAGCGTGGCTCGCAAGCGTCCTGCCAGGCGCACCGTCCGCTCATCACGGCGCTCGGTGAGCTCACCGATTGCCTGCAGCGCTGCATGCACCATATCCACCGAATAGCGTACGGAGTGCGGAAATTCCGGATTGAGGAGCAGAAACTCGGCTACTCGCAGCGGCCGCAGCTCAGCGGTATAGGTCTTGCAGTACGCCTCAAATGCTGCACACCACTTCAGCAGCCCCACCCATTCCAGGTACGCCTCACTTTCTACCGCTTGGTCGAGCGGCTGTGGCCCTTCGCGGAAATGCGCACCAATCAGCGTGGCCAGAGCGTCAATGCGCTCCACGTAGCGCCCCAGCTGAATGTAGTGCCAGCCTTCCCCGTGGCACATGCTGGAATCGGCGATTCCGTGAAACAGATTGGCGCCATCCTGTACCGTACGGAAGAACTGGTGCGAATGCAGCATCCATGCTTCATCCGGCGTTGTGGTCACGATTTGCAAATAAAGACGGTTCAATTGTTCCCACATCTCCGAGCTGCACTGCTCGCGCACATGGCGCAAATTTTCCCGGGCAGCTGCAATACAGGACACAATCGACGACGGGTTTGAGCGGTCGAACGTCATCGAGTGCACCAGGACCGCCGCGTCCATGTTCCCGTCCAGCGGCAGCGGGGCCCGCAGCACCTCGATGAGACGCTGCCATCGACCGGAGCCGAAATCTGGTGACTGATCAAGTCTCAACTGCAGGTCTACATCCACGAGCCGCGCCGTGTGTTCGGCGCGCTCCAGGTAGCGGCTCATCCAGTACAGACTGTCGGCAACTCGGGAGAGCATGGGTGTGTCTCTACGTTCTTTCATGCGCGCAACACCCAGGTATCCTTGCTGCCTCCTCCTTGTGACGAGTTCACCACTAGCGAGCCGCGGCGCAACGCCACACGAGTAAGGCCGCCAGGTACGAGGGTTACGTTTTCACCGTAAAGAATGTAAGGCCGCAAATCGACGTGCCGGGCTTCCACTGAACCATCCAGAAAGCACGGAGCCCGCGACAGACTGAGCGTGGGTTGGGCGATGTAGTTGCGCGGCTCGGCTTCGATTTGGCGGCGGAACTCCTCTCTTTGCTCCGCTGTGCTGTGCGGGCCGATTAGCATTCCATAGCCGCCGGACTCCCCGACCGCCTTCACCACCAATTCGCTCAAGTGCTCCAGAACATAGCTGCGTTGCACCTTGTCGGTCAGCAGATATGTCTGGACATTAGCCAGCACGGGCTCCTGATCGAGGTAGTAACGGATGATGGCAGGCACGTAGGCGTACATTGCCTTGTCGTCGGCCACGCCGGTGCCGATAGCATTGGCCAGCGTCACGTTGCCGGCGCGATAAGCATTGAACAATCCCGGCACGCCCAAGCTCGAATTGGTGCGGAAGCAGAGCGGATCGACAAAGTCGTCGTCCACTCGACGGTAGATGACATCGACTCTTCGAAGTCCGGCGGTAGTACGCATGTACACCACGTTCTCATGCACCAAGAGATCGCGGCCCTCGACCAGCTCGATTCCCATCTGTTGGGACAGAAAGGTGTGTTCAAAGTAAGCCGAATTAAAAACTCCGGGTGTGAGCAAGACCACAGTAGGTTCGTGAGCGCCAGAGGAATTCTCCGGGGCCAACGAGCGTAACGTCGACAGCAACGACTGCGCGTAGTGATCGATTGGCCACACGCCGTAGTCGCGGAACAAAGTCGGGAACACGCGCTTCAGCACTTTGCGGTTGGCCAGCATGTAGGAAACACCGCTGGGCACCCGCAAATTGTCTTCGAGCACGGCAAAACCGCCGTCAGGCAAGCGCACCAGATCTGTACCGCAGATGCTGACGTAAATTCCGCGCCGCACGTGCAGTCCACACATTTCCCGCCGGAAGTGGCGGCAACTGTAGACGAGTTCGCGGGGAACGATCCGGTCGGCCAGGATGCGTCCCTGGTTGTAGATATCCTGCAAGAAAAGATTGAGGGCGGTAATGCGCTGGGTCAGCCCTAGTTCGATGCGCCGCCATTCCTGGCCCGGAATGATGCGCGGCAGCAGGTCGTTGGGGAAAACCCGCTCAGTTCCCTGCTCATTGCCATATACCGTGAAGGTAATTCCCTGATGCAGAAATGAAAGGTCCGCCGCTTGCTGACTCTTGCGCAGCTCTTCCGGAGGAAGTTCTAAAAGCGTGCGGTAGAGCGCCTGGTAGTGCTGCCGCGGCGTGCCCACCCTCTCGAACATCTCGTCGTACGCGCCGTCAAACTCATAGTTCAGGAACGGAGACATTACTAGGTATGGCGGTGCTGCCCGCATCGTGGCCATGAGAAACCCCTGAGATCACGGCTTGCGCACCTGCCTCCGAAGGACAGCGCCCGCCAGGATTGGTGGTGAGACCCCACCCCACGTCCACCGACGGCTTGGGCTTATACTGGCTCGCCGCGTTTCTGCACAAGACTGTAGATGCGGGATTCGGATCAAGTCCAATTCAAATTGTTTATCGTGGATATAACCGCGCTGGAACGAGGAGGTGGTTATGCCATCTGCTACGGACTCCCGGCATCGAGGGGACGAGGCCGCGATTCGCAATCTGATAGTCGCCGCAACCGAGGCGTGGAATCGGGGGGATGCCCACGCCTACTCCGAACACTTTGATCACGACGGGGGATTCACAAACATTCTAGGCATCACACTCTACGGACGAGACAGCTTCGAAAGCCGTCACGCTGAGATTTTTCTCACCATGTTCCGCGGCAGCAGATTAAAACAGACGATCCGTAGAATCCGTTTCATTCATCCTGAGGTGGCGATCGCCGACGTGGATGCAGAAGTGTCCGGCTATCAAAGCCTTCCTCGCGGAGTGCAATCAGGAGCAGACGGCATTTTGCGGACCCAACTTCAGCAGGTATTCCTGAAGAAGCGAGGTGAATGGTGGATGGTTGCGTATCACAATACTGACGTGAAACCAGTCCGCGGCGAGTGAAACGGCTTCTCGATTTCTGTTTCGGGCGGCTGTTTCGTCGCGGACAGGAGTGTCCGCGCCACACGATTCACATCTTATAGCGGCCGAGATCTTCGTCGTTCAGCCCTTCCAGCCACTTGCGCAGTTCTTCGGAAGTCACGCGGGCGGAATCGCTGGAAGCAACCTTGGAGTTTTTCAAAACTTCGTCATCGACGAAAATAGGGCAATCCATGCGGAGTGCCAGAGCCAGAGCATCCGACGGCCGCGAATCAACGCTGATGACTTGCCCGTTCCGTTCCAGCCAGATCACGGCGTAAAACGTGTCTTCGCGCAGTTCGGTCACGACCACTTTGTGAACGATCGCATCGAGCCCGACCAGAACATTCTTGATGAGATCGTGGGTCATGGGGCGGGGGGTGGGAACCTTCTCGATCTCCAGCGCGATGGCATTGGCTTCATACACACCCACCCATATGGGCAGCACGGTATCGCTTCCCACATCTTTGAGCACGACGATGGGCGTATTGGTGACCGGATCAACCATGAGCCCGCGAATCTTCATTTCCACTTCCATCGTGCCCCCAGACACAGCAATCTTGCCCTTTATATCATCATCTCGCCCAAAAGACTGTTGGGAAAACTTCCCGTGGTCCGAACTGGAACATAGCTTCCCCCAGCCGGTGCCAGGTCTCCCGTAACGGAAAAGTTCATTACTTTGTTTTGCGATGTCCGGCCTACCCACTGATTACGGGCATCGTTCTTCCCTTCCACCATGGTCTCGATCACCTGGCCGAGGTGTCTCTGATTGCGCCGCTTCTGAATCTCGCGCTGCTTCTCCAAGACGACGGCCAACCGGCGCGCCTTCTCTGTATCCGGAATCGCGTCGTCAAGCTTCAGCGCAGGGGTGTTGGGCCGAGGCGAATACTTGAAGCCAAACACGCCGTCGTATTCCACCTCGTCCAACAACGAAAGCGTCTGCTCGAAGTCGGCTTCCGTCTCGCCCGGGAATCCCACAATGATATCCGTCGTCAGGCTGATGTCGCGGTGGGCAATCTTCATCCAGGAAATGCGTTCTAGATACTGCTCGCGGGTGTACAGCCGCTGCATGGCGTCGAGCATGCGGCTCGAACCGCTCTGCACGGGAAGATGCACATGATCGCAGAGCGTCGGTACCGCCTCGATGGTTTCGACGATGTCTCGGCCGAAGTCGCGCGGATGCGAAGTCGTAAACCGCACCCGCCGGATTCCGGGGACTTCGCCGACAGCGGCAAGCAGGTTGGCAAATGACTTCTTCCCCAGAGGATCGCGATACGAATTCACGTTCTGTCCGAGCAGCTGAATTTCCGTGTAGCCGAGATCGGCCATTTGCCGGGCTTCGGCGAGAACCGAATCGGAAGTCCGGCTGCGTTCCTTGCCGCGCGTGAAAGGCACCACACAATAGGCGCAGAACTTGTCGCAGCCTTCGATGATGGTGATGTACCCACGATAAGGATTGGTGCGAGCAGTGAATTCGGTTTCGAAACAGGCGTCGGTCTCGCGGTCGTCCAGCCCGGTGACCCGACGATTCCCTGCCTCGATCTGCACCAGCATTTCCGGCAGATTGCGATACGACGCGGATCCGCAGACCAGGCTCACGTGCGGCGCCCGCGCGAAAATCTTTTCGCCTTCCTGCTGCGCCACACAGCCCAGCACACCGAACTGCTTGCCCTGGGCTTGCAGTTTCCTGTAGTCGGCAAGACGGTGGAAGACTCGTTGTTCGGCTTTGTCGCGGATGGAGCAGGTATTGTAGAGGATCAGCCCCGCTTCCTCGACCGTGGGAACCTGGCGGTAGCCGTGGGAGACCAGCGTGCCAATGACTTTTTCCGAGTCATGTACGTTCATCTGGCAGCCGAAGGTCTCGAGGTAAAACGTCTTCTGGGGCTCACCCGCCATTGTTCAAGTATACCTTGCGGCTGCCCTGCCTTTTGTGCGTTGTATGCAACTTCTGGTTCCCACCAGATAGTTGATGTACACTGCTGTGGCTCAGAACGCCAAGAACGGAAAGAATCCTGGCTAAGTCACAAAAGGGTGAGGACCACATGCAAAGAAAAGTGTGCAGTGCTTTAGCAGGGCTGTGCGCACTCGCGATGGCTGCCCTCTGGGCCGCCGCGCCGGCTCGCGCACAGATGTCAGAAGTTAAAGAAAAGCCTCCCATGTACACCTACGTTGGGAATTGGAGTATTCCTCGCGCGCAGTGGGCGGAGATGGATAAGAACATCGCGGCAGATCAGAAGATTCTGGACAAGGCCATCGCCAGCGGGACCATAGTGGCCTATGGCAGCGATATGAATCTGATTCACCAGCCCGATGGCCCAACCCACGACGATTGGTGGTCAGCCACGTCCATGGCCGGCGTGCTCAACGTGCTTGACCAGTTCTACAAGTCCGGCAGCTCCACGACTCCCGTCCTGTCCAGCGCCACAAGACACTGGGACGAACTTCTTGTGAGCCGCTACTACAACTGGCATTCCGGCTCGTGGAAGGATATTTACAGCCACGGATCGTCCTACAAACTGAAACCGGACGCACCAGAGGATGCGCTAGACACGCTTAGCAAGAGCCTGATCGTGCCGCTGTTGGAAAAGTTGCTCGCCGACGGCACCATTCACGAATACGAAGTCGATACCGAGGCAATCCACACCGAAGCCCCGGGCACGTTCTGGATCTTTTACATTACGGCGAATGCGGAAGGTTTGGACAAGGTCAATGCGGCGCTACGGGAGGCCCTGAAAGCGAACCCCCTGGGCGGTCCGGCATTCGATTCCATGGTGGACTTCGCGCCACACCGGGATATTCTGGTTCGCACCAACGCCACGTACAAATAAAATTCTGTACATCGCACCCACACCCACTCATTCGCGTGATTTGCGAATGAGTGGGACATCCGTATGCTGCAAAGAACCCAGCCTTCGCAAAAGCCGCGACAGGCGGGGGTACCTTGAAATTGCCCTAGGCCCGGCTCTCCATCGTCTCGCTCCTCTCGACAAACGCCTGCACCCAGCCCAGAACGCGAGTCCAGCCCTGGGTGTGTTCTTGGCCTGCTCCAGATTTCCGGCGAATCCTTCGTGCCGCAGTCTCACGAGCGTGCCCGTGTCCATCTTGCGCGGGCCAGTGTGCTGCAAGCCGTGAACATCGCGCGGCTCCAGTTCCCAGCGAACAACGGTCTTCAGATCTCCCGCCCAGCTTGCATTCCACGTATGGACGAGCAGGCGCGGAGGATCGACCTCCAGATACTCGCCATCTACCCGAAAGGATTTGCCGCCGGCGCCGACGCCCGCGCTCGACCATTTGCCGCCAGGACGCAGGTCAACCTTCGATTCCGTGATGCTATACATCCCTTTCTGTCCCCACCACTGCCGGGTCTGGCTGGGATCGGTGAGCGCCTGAAACACCCGCTCCGGGGGCGCGGCAATGAAGATTTCCCCCTGAATCGCATTCTGATCGGGAGTAATTGCGACGGTCGCCTTGCAGATTCTCCTCTTCGTCTATTTCTGAATTTGCTCGGTGAAGTTCTTGAGGGCTTGCAGCACGCCTGGCCAGCCGCCGCTGTAATCCCTGCGGGCTGCGACTTCCTCCGCCAGGCCACTGTGAATCACCTTCACATGCGTGCCGGACGCCGTCGGCGTGAGTTCCCAGCGCACCAGCGTCTTGCGCTGCTTGTCGAGGTGCCAATTGCCCACCCAGGTGTAGGCCAGCAGTCGCGGGGGATGGAACTCCACGATCTCTCCGTAACACTCGAATTCGCTGACGCCATTGATCACGACCGTGCCCTTCTCGGTAGCGTACCGGTAACGTCCGCCCAAGCGCGCGTCCATCTCCCAGAGTTTGACCGGACAACTGGCGTCGGTGAACCATCGGATGAGTTCACTGCGATCAGTCAGTGCCTGGAAGACGCGCGGCGCAGGGGCAGCGACGTCAATTTCGCTAACGATCGCATCCAGATCCGCTGTAACAGTCGCCTGTGTCATGGTTTCCCCTTCCTATACGTTTGTGATCTGCCTGGTTATTACCGTTTGCGCTGCAAATCGAAGCGCTCGTGCGGCAGTTCCTTTCCATGCTTGAAGAACACCCATTCTTCGCTGTGATGGTCAGCGTCAGGAAAGGTGAAGACAACACGATGCATGTGTTCGGCTTGCGGACTGGCGAGATTGGTCGCGTCCAGGAAATCGAAAGCAATGCTTTTGCCGTCAGGAGATGCCGTGGCCACCATGCGTGGCTGGTTGCCGGCGGTACAGTAGTGCGTCAGGAGCAGGCGATCTCCGTCCATGTGGAACATCGTAATCATGTCCTCGCCATGACCTTCGATCTCGCTCATGACGGCGGAACCTCCCGAGGTCACGCGGAAGGAGACATGCATCACTTCACCCATGCTGTTCTTCCCTTCCCAGGAACCGCTGAGCGATTTCAGCTTGTCAAACGACTTTTGCGCGCTCGAATCCGCCAGCACAGCGGTGGTTGCGAGCAGCACGACTACGGGCAATGTAAAACGCAGTGACTTCATGGATATTTCTCCTCTTATAGTTTTTTCCTGGGGGCCGTTTCTTTTGCGTATTCCGTTTCCACAAAAGCCTTCAGGCTGGCCAGATTGGCGCTCCAGAAGACACGATACTGCTGCAGCCAGGAGTCCACTGTTTTGAGCGGCTCGGGATTGAGATGGTAGAGACGATGCCGCCCGTCCCTTTTCTCCCCCACGAGGTGTGCCCGCCGCAGCAAGCGCAAGTGCTTCGATATCGCTGGCCGGGAGACGGGAAAAGCCCGGGCAATCTGCCCTGCTGGCTGGCTTCCCTGCCGCAAAAGGTCAAGCACTGCCCGGCGGGTGGGATCGGCCAAGGCGCTGAAAGTGGCCTCCGGCGAATATGTAACCGATCGGTCACGCATAATGTGTAACTTTACGGTTACGCAAATATCCTGTCAACCAAAACTTTGACTTCGCCAATTCTTACCAGTTATAGTGTGGTAAGACAATATGAATCGGATCACAACAGTAAGCACAAAAGGGCAGCTGGTAATTCCGGCCGAAATGCGGGAATCCTTGAGCATCGGACCCGGCACCCGGATTGCGGTGACTCTGCAGGGATCGCGCATCATTCTGGAACCCGTGTCCGAGAAGCTCGTGGAAGAGACGCGTGGCCTGTTTGCGGGCGGCCCTTCTCTCTCGAAATTGCTGCGCCAGGAACGCCGCAAGAACAAAGACAAATGGTGACCTACACACTGGACGCCAGCGCGGTGCTGCGCTATCTCGATGGGGAAGCCGGTTCCGACCGAGTGGCGGAGATCATCAAGGGACATCTGGCAGGCCGGCATCAGGCGGTTGTCTCGGCGATCCACTGGGGCGAGGTGGCCGGCATCACCTGCAAAGTTCACGGCCCAGCGGCGGTGGATTTGGCACTGTCACGCCTTCTGTCTTTCGGAATGGAGATAGTGTCCGCTACGGCGGAACGTTGCGTGCGGGCTGCTCTGATCAAAGTCCGAAGGGAAATTTCCTACGCAGATGCTTTTGGCGTTGAGCTAGCGTCAGGTTCTCCCGATCACATTCTGCTGACCGCCGATTTCGATCTCAAGGTAGCCGCACATGAGGTAAAGATCGAGTTTCTGCCGAAGAAGTAGGGTTATTTCCCTCGCCAGCCATTGTCAATCAATGCAAGAAAAGCCTGGTGCACCCGCGTGTCCTCGGACAGCTCCGGGTGAAAGGTCGCGGCCATCACGCTCCCCTGCCGAACGACAACAGGATCGCTGCCTTCCGTAGCCAGAACTTCCACTCCTTTGCCCACTCGCTCAATCTTCGGCGCTCGGATGAAGACCATCTCGATTGAAGTGCTTCCCAGCTTTCCTTCTCGGATGGAACTCTCGAGTTGGCGGCCGTAAGCATTGCGGCGGATGCGAATGTCCAGGGCGCCCAACCCAAGCTGTTTGGGATTCTCGACTTCAGCGGCCAGCAGGATGGCTCCCGCACAGGTGCCGAACGTGGGCTTTGTCTGGACGAAATGCTTCAGCTTCTCGAAACCGGATTCGCCCAGCAGCTTCAGAAAAGTGCTGGACTCGCCGCCGGGAATAATCAGGCCATCGATCTCGTCCAGTTGCGCGGGCTTCTTGACGAGCACGACTTCGGCGCCCAATTCTTCGAGCCGGCGGCGATGAGCGTCGAAATCCCCCTGCAGGGCCAGAACGCCGATCTTCATGGCAGTTGTTGGTCGCGGCCGTCAGTCGCTGGCCAGGACACACATTCGATTTTAATCGATGACCTGCGAAGCACGGCGACCGCAGCAAGAGTTTGCGTCACGCCGTTGGCGTTACCAAGCCGGCATCCTGCGCCGCCACGCGGGAGATCGCCGACCAGTCCAGCGACTCGCCGCCCTGGGCCAGCAAGGTTAGGAAGCGGTTGTAGATCAGGCTGGCCAGCGGCATGGGAACGCGCAGGGTCTCCGCAGCAGCCAATACTAGCCGATTGTCTTTTTGTCCTAAGGGAGCGGCGAAGCCCGCAGGCTCAAATTTCTGATCCGCGATCAACCTACCGTAAGTCTTGTAGACAGAGGCCGCGAATAAAGTGGACGTCAGAAAATCAATGTACTCGTGCCGATCCAAACCCGCCTTGCCGACCAGCGCCAGAGCCTCGGCCAGCGCTTCGATCACCGAGGAGATCAGAAAATTGCCGCTGAGCTTAACCAGATTCGCGTCCGGGGGATTCTCGCCGAAGCAGAACGTCTTCTGTCCGATGGCATCGAAAATCGGTTTGCAGGCGTCCAATGCATCCGGAGCGCCGGCCACAGCGATGAACAGCTTGGCCGTAGCCGCGGCTTCGGGCCGTCCAAAAACCGGTGCCGCAACGAAGCGCTGTCCAGCGCTCGTGTGGGCCGCCTGCAGCTTCTTCGCGAGCGCGACACTGATAGTGCTAGCGGAAATGTGAATGCTGCCCTTGGCGAGATTGGCGAGCACGCCGGCGTCGCCGAAAACAACACCTTCCACGGCGCTGTCGTCTGCGAGCATTGTGATCGCGACGTCGCCCCGGCAAGCTTCGGCCACCTGCATAGCGGGGCGCGCGCCCTGCTTCACCAGCGCCTCGGCTTTGCTCGGCGTGCGGTTGTAAACCGTGAGCTCATGCCCGGCCTTCAGCAGATTCGCCGCCATCGCCGATCCCATATTGCCTAACCCGATGAACCCGACCTTCATGAACCTACTCCCTCCGTGAAATGGTTTGGATGCAGCGAGGAACGGTGTCAGACCACAGAAATAAACGGCACGCAGGTTTGCCCAGCGAATCGCGTACGGACAGCAATTGGCAGAACTACCGGCAGAGATTGAAACGCAGAATGAAAGCGTAGGGGGGCGGACTGGACCGCCCCTTCCGAAACTTACGCCCGCTCGTAGAAGCGGAAGAACAGTGCCTGCTTTGACACCGGCTCCGCCTTCTGCGTGAGCGCAGCCATTTGCTGCTGGCTGAACGGGGTGAAATCGTGCGCCAGTTGCACATTCTCTTCCAGTTGGGCAATGGAATCGCAACCAATAATCACCGTGCTCACCGGCAGAGAGAGCGTGTAGTACATCGCTTGCCGCATCTCCAATGTTCCGGGAGTGGGCGCGATCACCATTCCTTCCCAGCTGTGCTGCTGCTGCTCGATGGGCGGCGGCGTCCAGGCCGAAAGGATTCGCCCGCGCGCCGGAATCTTCATCCCGATGATGCCCATCTGCTTCTCCACCGCCAGCGGCAGCAGTTGCTCGGAGAAGCTGTAGTGATGCGGATCGGCCGCATTCATCGCCATCAAAATGGTATCGAACGGATAGCGATGGATGGCCTCGATCAAGGAATCCGGCCGGTAGTGTCCGGTAATGCCCAGGTAGCGCACCATCTTCTGCTCGCGGGCTTCGAGCAGCGCCTCCATCGCCCCGCCCTTGGCAAATATCCGGTTGACGTCGGTCATGGTGCCGATGTCATGCAGCTGCCACAGGTCAATGTGGTCGGTCTGCAACAGCTTCAGCGAGGTCTCGATCATACGCATGGAGTCATCGCGCGTGCGCTCGCGTGTCTTGGTGGCGAGAAACGTTTCACTGCGGCGGCGCTTCATCACTTTGCCGATGTACTGCTCGCTCCAACGCTCCGGCCCGCCGTAAATGGACGACGTGTCGATGTAATTCACGCCCAGGTCGAGCGCCCTTTCGACAATGGGCACGGCCACAGCTTCGTTGTGTGCCTTCTCGATCGCGGCCTGGCCTCCCAGACTGAAGATGCCGACCTTGTAGCCAGTCTTCCCCAGATTGCGCGTCGGCATAGCCGGGATGCTGCGCGGACGCGCAGACGCAGACTGTCCTTCGGCCACATTGGGAAGCGCTGCCGAGCCTAGCACTGCAGCCGTCATGGCGCCGCTGGCCTTGAGAAATGAACGCCGATTCTTGCCCGATGATTTGACAGATGAACTCTTGCTCATGATTCCCCCTCGCTGCGGTTATGAAACCGATGTTTGAGATACACACGGATTCTACCGCTTTACTCGATTAGCAAACATTGTCAGCGATTGCGAAACTTGGAGGGGCACCCGGCTGGGTGCGTTTCCGCATATACTCCCCTTTATGTCTTCCGCAAAAGAGATGTTATTGAGCGATGTCCGTTATTCTGCGTGGGCGAATCGGCTTCTGCTCGACGCCTGTGCCGCTCTCACCGCCGAGGAGATCAACCGCGATCTCCGCATCTCGCACGCCAATATTCTCGCCACGCTCAGCCATATCTATGACGGCGAAAGTGTCTGGCTTGACCGCCTGCGTACGCGCCCAGAAGCGGGCCCCTGGCGGCTCCCGATGGACCCGACCCCGAAACTGTCGCTGGACGAACTCAGGCGGAGGTGGCCCGAACTCTGGGACGGCTATCGCCGGTTGCTGGAAGACTCGTCTGAGGCTGATTTCGGCGTTGAACTTCCCACCCAGCTTCCGCAGAGCCTGGAGGTCCTCCCCTGGTGGAAGATTCTGCGGCACATGCTCGACCACTCCACGTTGCATCGCGGACAAGTCGTAGGCATGATCCGCAGCCTCGACCACCAGCCGCCCGCCATCAACCGTATGGATTATTTTCTGGTTGCAGAGGCATCGTAAACGGCGGCGGGTCCGCTCGCGTCTCCCCACTCAAGCCAAAACCGGCTTGAGTGGGGCCACCCGGCCGGCACTCACGCACTTACTTGCTATTTCTGTTCCATCTAACGTTGGCGATTTGCACCATCCTTGAAGGTCACGACTTCGACCACGCCGGATTCTCGAAACTTGACTAGTTCTGCCGTCTGCCGCGTGAACTCGGCTAGAGAAATCGGCCTCCATCCATCCTGCTCGGGTCAGTGTTAGCTACGAGGAAAAACGTAGCCGGAAGATTGAGCTTATCGAGAATTGGAACAGCTCTTTCGAATTGGCAGCACAGGCCATCATCGAGGGTAAGCGTGACTAAAGCTGTATCCATCTTACAACTTCCTGCTACTCCAATCAGACCAGCGCCGTTTCCGGATCCACTTCACCACCCCCGGGTTTGCAGCATCTGGGCTTCGTCCAGAGCGCTCACGGCGAGGCCCTTCATCGAACTAGGCACATCTTCGCTGACTTCAAGTAATACTTTAGGGTCGTTGTAGTGCGTGGTAGCGCGCACAATGGCGCGGGCGCGGCGCTCGGCCTCCTCCGGAGGCGCGAAGTTGATCGAGTCTTTCATGAAGATTCCCGAACCCACAAACACGGCCTCCGCTCCGAGCTGCATCACCAAAGACGCGTCGGCAGGCGTGGCAATGCCCCCGGCGGAGAAATTTGGCACCGGCAGCTTCCCTGTCTTGGCTACCATCTTCACCAATTCGTACGGGGCCTGGTGCTCCTTGGCTTTGGCGTAGAGTTCTTCTTCGCTGAGCACGGTCAGAATCTTCATCTCCTGCACGATCTGGCGCATATGCTTCACAGCGTGCACCACGTCTCCGGTGCCGGCTTCGCCCTTGGTGCGGATCATGGCCGCGCCCTCGGCGATCCGCCGCAGCGCTTCGCCCAGATTGCGGGCGCCGCACACGAACGGAACCTTGAAGGCGTGCTTGTCCACGTGGTGAGCTTCGTCGGCCGGGGTCAGCACCTCGGACTCATCGATGTAGTCCACACCCAGTTCCTGCAGAATCTGCGCCTCGGCAAAATGGCCGATGCGGCACTTGGCCATCACGGGGATGGAAACAGCCTCCATGATTTCGCGAATCTTCTTGGGCGAGGCCATGCGGGCTACGCCGCCCTCGGCGCGGATCTGCGCGGGCACGCGCTCCAGCGCCATCACCGAGACGGCCCCGGCTTTTTCGGCGATGACCGCCTGCTCGGCGTTGGTAACGTCCATGATGACGCCGCCCTTTAGCATCTCCGCCAGCCCGGTTTTCAGGCGCAAACTGGTCGGGTTTCCGTTGTTCTGCGACATAGTGGCACCCCTGTTCTGAATGCGGTAACGGCCTTCCCCTCATGGGCATGGCCAGGATGGCAACGGCCAATTCACCGCTTCCTAAATCTTAATTTTACATGGTTGCGCCGACTCTCAGGAGTCGATCCGCATGGGGCCAGAGGTCTGGAACCGTGCACTCGAAGGTGCCGGTTACCCGGCGAAATGGTACTTCCCTCCTTTGTTCCCGGTTACAATCGTCTTTCCCATGCACCGTGCGTGGCCGATTTCCGTCCTCCTCCTAACGGTTGCTGCCTTTTGCGCGGACCCGCCCAACGATGCCACCACGCTGCTTCCCTGCGCCCAGGGATCGCCCGGCACCGCCCCCTGTCAGCCCTCCAAGAAGGAACTCAAGGAGGCGAAGAAGGCGTTCGACCGGGCCCTGAAGTTACAGAAAACCAATCATCAGCAGGAGGCCTTTGACGAGTTTGAAAAGGCTGCTCGGCTGGCGCCGCAGAATGTGGGCTACGTGACCGCCCGCGAGATGGCCCGCCAGCAGCTGGTCTACCACCGTCTGGAGCGGGGGAACGATGCGCTGCTCAAGAACCGTCCCGTGGAGGCCATGGCGGAGTTTCGCGGCGCCCTGCAACTCGACGAGCACAACCAGTTCGCCCAGCAGCGCATGAACGACGCGCTGGCCGAATGGACGCCCCGCACGCATCAGAGCGTGGAGGTTCTGGAGGATTCTGGCGAAGTTCGCGTGTCTCCTGCGCCCGAGCCTCGCGAGTTCCACATTCGCGGCGACTCCCGCCAATTGCTAACCCAGGTGGCCGCAGCCTTTGGCGTCACAGCCACCTTCGACGATTCGGTCACTTCCCGCCCGGTGCGCTTCGACATTGACAGCGTGGATTTCTACACCGCCATGCGCGCCGCTAGCGACGTCACTCGAACCTTCTGGACGCCGCTCGACAACAAACAGATTCTCGTGGCTTCCGAGTCAGTGGAGAACCACCGCCGGTTTGACCGCATGGCGATGCGCAACTTCTATATACCCGGGACCAGTTCGCCGCAGGATTTAACCGACATCGTGAACCTGCTGCGGAACCTCTTCGAAATTCGATTCATCACCCCGCAGCCGCAACGCAGCGCCCTGGTGGTGCGGGCGCCCAGCCTGGTGCTGGACGCCGCCACGCGCTTTCTGCAAGGCCTGGACGCGTCGCGCCCCCAAGTCATGCTCGATGTGAAGGTGTATCAGATCAGCTATACCCTGACCCGCAATATGGGATTGCACATCCCCAATAACTTTCAGCTCTTTAACATTCCTGCGGGCGCGCTGGCGGCGCTGGGCGGACAGAATATTCAGGACCTGATCAACCAGCTGATCGCGAGCGGAGGCATCAACCAGGCCAATTCGCAGGCGCTCTCCGCGTTGCTGGCGCAGTTGCAGGGCCAGCAAAACTCGATCTTCAGCCAGCCCCTTACCACTTTCGGCAATGGCCTGACCCTGATGGGCCTGAGCCTGGGAACGGCGGGGGTGCAACTTTCGATAAACGATAGCACGGTCAAGACGCTGGAACATGCCACACTGCGCGTGTCTCAGGGCGACGAGACCACCTTCCGTATGGGAACCCGGTACCCTATACTGAATGCCAGCTTCGCGCCCATCTACAACACACCGGCTATCGCGCAAGTCATCCAGAACAACACGTTCCAGGCTGCATTCCCTTCCTTCAATTACGAAGACCTCGGCTTGAGCCTGAAGGCAAAGCCGGTGGTGAACAGCGGCTCGAGCGTGAGCCTCCATTTTGAGATGCAGTTCCGGGCCTTGGGGGGACAGAGTTTGAATGGTGTCCCAATTATTTCCAACCGCGAATATCAGGGCAGCATCACGTTGCTCGACGGAGAACCGGCGGTGGTCGCGGGCACCGTGTCACGCACCGAGCAGCGCAGTATGAACGGGATCCCAGGGATGGGATTGGTTCCGGGACTGAATAAAGTGATGACGACGAACAGCAAACAGGAGAACGACGACGAGTTGCTGCTCGTCATTACGCCACACATTCTGACCGCAAGGGCAGAGAATAAAGGCACGCTCGTGTGGATGCCGAATTAGGTGAGCCTGCTGATGACCAAGCCGGAACAGTCACGTGAGGGTCAGAAAACAATCTTCCTACTTCTTTTCTTGCGCCGCGAAATTCACCAGTTGCTTTAGCCCTTCGTACGGAATCTCTCCGATCACCACCTTGCGGCCATTGATGAAAGCGGTAGGCGTCGCCGTGACGTTCAACGACCTTCCTAACATGACCGAGCGTTCCACCCGCCCGGCGGTCTCCGGTTTGTCGGCACAGGCGGCGATGTCCGGTCCCTTCGCGCCAGCCTGTTCCGCCAGCGCTGTTAGTTTCTCGTCTGCATTGGACGTCAGGATGTCTGACTGCGCACTATAGACGCTTTCAATGAACTTCCAGAAAGCATCGTTCGAGCTGCGGCTGATGCAGTCGGCATAGTACGCGGCCTTCTCTGCCCAGTCGTGGTTGGGCAAGGGGAAGCTTTCGAACACCAGCCGGACATTGCTGTTTTCCGACAACAGCCGGTCAAGCACAGGCTGAGCCCCTTTACAGTGCGGGCATTGCAGGTCGCTGAACTCGACGATGGTCACAGGAGCATTTGCCGGACCGCGCGCCGGACCAGTCACTCCTTGCTTCAGTTTCGCGGCATCCGCGTCGAAAGGATGAACGCCAAAAGGAATTACTTCCCCAACCACCGCATGCTGACCGTCAGGGGTTACATAAAACCGGTTCAACTGTTGCCCCTGGGGGCTGCCGATCACCACCGTTACCTCGGCCAAGCCCGCGGCTTGAGACGGCTTGATGTCCACGATCTTCCAGTTCAAGCTGGGCTCGTAGCCGAACATCTCGTGCATGAAGGCATTGACGGTTTCTTCCGAAGGCAAGTGAGATGAACTTGTAACCGGCGCGACGGGTTTAGTGGTAGTCGTGGGCTTCGCATTCGCTGCGGGACCCGCTTGTTGGGCACTCGCCAGCGAACTAAGAAGAACAAGAAGGAAAGACAGTCTCAGGTGTCGGTGCATGCGCTCCTTTCGAGGAACGATAATCTTAATGGGAATGCAGCAGAATCGGCAGCCGAAGATTCGGCACGGCTCAAGAATCTACGCATCGTACCTGGCGGCAATTGGAAAACGCCGGCCGTAACCGAATGCCTTAGCCGATATCTTCAGCCCGGGCGCCGCCTGTTGTCTCTTGTACTCGCTCCGGTCGACCATTCGAATCACCTGCTGAACCACGGCCAAATCGAAGCCGTGGTCGGCGGCGATTTGTTCCGCAGAGTGTGAGTCCTCAACGTAGTCTTCCAGGATGGGATCAAGCACCTCGTACGGCGGCAAGGAGTCGCTGTCTTTCTGGTTGGGGCGGAGCTCGGCGGATGGCGGCTTCTCCAGGCTAGCTTGCGGAATCACGGGTCGCCGCGAATTGACGTAACGGGCTACCCGGTACACCATGGTCTTGGGAACGTCGGAGATCACGGCCAGTCCTCCGGCCATGTCTCCGTAAAGCGTGCAATAGCCGACGCCCAACTCGCTCTTATTGCCCGTGCTCAGCACGAGGGCGCCGAACTTATTCGACAGCGCCATCAGCAGCACACCTCGAATGCGAGACTGGATGTTTTCCTCGGTGACATCTTCCCGGCGTCCGGAAAAAACGCCACTCAGAGCTTTCTTGTATCCCTCGAAGGCTTCAGTAATGCAGATCAGTTCAAAGCGAATTCCCAGATTTTGGGCTAGCAACCGGGCGTCATCTACGGAACCTTGAGAGGAGTATGGACCTGGCATGCCCACCCCGATTACGTTCTCCGGGCCTACGGCGTCGGCAGCAATTGCAGCCGTGAGAGCGGAGTCGATGCCTCCGCTCAGTCCCACGATCACCTGCCTGAAGCCGCACTTGCGCACGTAGTCGCGTGTTCCCAGCACAAGGGCGGCATAAACACTGGCCTCTTCGCCCTCGATCTGAGGGTGCATCTCTCCGGTCAGGCGGTCAGAATCGAAGTAGATGAGATCCTCCTCGAACGACTTGCCCTGCGCGACCACCTCTCCTGTCGGGCTCAGAACCATGCTTGAGCCATCAAAGACTAGACTGTCGTTCCCGCCGACCTGGTTCACCATGGCCACAGGGACTTTATGGTTGCGCGCAATGCTGGCTAGCATCTCGCGCCGCAATTCCCGCTTGCCCAGCCAAAACGGAGAGGCGGAAATGTTAAGCAGGAAATTCCCTCCAGCGTGAACCAAGGCTTCCACCGGATCGAAGGTATACAGGCGCCTGTTCCAGAAATGTTTGTCGTTCCAGGCGTCTTCGCAGATGGTTAGTGCCATCTGCCTGCCACCGAACGGAAATGTCGTCTGGCTGCGGGCAGGCGCGAAATTGCGCATTTCATCGAAGACGTCATAAGTGGGCAACAGCATCTTCGACTGAAGGAACGCAACTTTGCCTTCTTCCAGCAAGGCCGCCGAATTCATCACTGACTTGCCCGTTTCAGCCTGTGCTGGCGTCACCAGACCGCAAATGAGAGCAATACCCGTGGTTTCCGCCGCGATGCGCTCGACCGCTTCCCGATTGCGGGCGACGAACCACGGCCGCTCGACGAAATCCCGAGGCGGATAGCCGCACAAGGAAAGCTCGGGAAACAAAATCATCCCAGCGCCCGCGGCTTGGGCTTTGTGCGCAAAGTCGATGATCTTCGCCGCATTTCCCGGGAAATCGCCAACCGTGGGATTGATTTGGCCCAGCGCTAGTTTCACACTTCAAGTTTAATGGGCAGGCTGAGGGAGAGCAAAGTCACTACCGAGCCTCCGACGGAATCAATCGGGAAGAAGCTGATTAGGTACGGGATGAGCGCTCGGGTCGGAGGGATCCGGTGGAAATGTATCGGGCGACTGTGGTGGCCGGTGGGGCGTTGACGGACCCTGGGTGGGGGTGGGCATCTCTTCTCCCGGACGTCGCAG
>Ga0335070_10003028_pt1 | contig 19553 bp, 16 predicted proteins | sample Lox_Sample_13_FD_206722 | JGI IMG/M metagenome (GOLD analysis project Ga0335070, IMG submission 206722) | Soil microbial communities from Loxahatchee National Wildlife Refuge, Florida, United States - Lox_Sample_1.3 | ecosystem: Environmental > Terrestrial > Soil > Wetlands | place: USA... | reverse complement strand
CTCTCGGGATCGACCTTCAGCAGCCGCGCCCAATTGGCCACCGCGAACAGCACGTCGCCGAGTTCCTCCTCGACCGCGGCCGCGTCGCCGGCTCCGATGGCCTCCTCGGTCTCGCGCAGCTCCTCGGCAATCTTCGGGCGCACCGCCCGCTCGTCGAACCAGTCGAAGCCCACGGCGCCGGCGCGCCGCGCGAGCTTGGACGCGCGCGCCAGCGCCGGCAACGCCAGCGCAACGCCCGCGAGCGCGCCTCCCGCACCCGCCGCAGCGCGCTCACGTGCCTTCGCCTCGTCCCAGGCGCGCGCGAGGTCGGCCTCCGCGCCGGGCGCCGCGTCGCCGAACACGTGCGGATGGCGGCGCACCAGCTTGTCGTGGATGCCGGCGGCGACGTCGGCGAATTCGAACCAGCCGCGCTCCGCCGCCAGCTGTGCGTGGAACACCACCTGGAACAGCAGGTCGCCGAGTTCGTCGCGGATGCGCGCCGCCTCGCCGCCCGCGATCGCGTCCTCCAGCTCGTAGGCTTCCTCGATCGTGTGCGGCGCGATCGTCGCGAAGTCCTGCGCGCGGTCCCACGGGCAACCGCGCTGCGGATCGCGCAGCCGGCGCATCAGCTGCAGCAGGGCCTCGAGCCGCCCGGCCGCGGCGCTCATGCCGCCTCCCGCAGCGCTCGATGCAGCACCAGCAGCATGCCGGCGGTCGCGCCCCAGATCACGCGGCCCTGGTAGTTCACGTCCTGCAAGTCCACCTCGACGCCGCGCAACACGCGCCGCACCGGCACGAAACTGCGCGCGTCGGCCAGCATCGACAACGGCATCTCGAACACCTCCGCCACTTCGGCATCGTCGACGCGCAGTTCGAATTCCGGCTGCAGCAGCGCCACGACCGGCGTGATGCGGAAGCCGGTCAGCACGATCTGGTCGGGCAGGAAGCCGAGCGGCCGGATGAAGCGGCTGTCGATGCCGATCTCCTCGCGCGTCTCGCGCAGCGCCGCGGCGACGGCATCCGCATCGTCGGGCTCGATGCCGCCGCCCGGAAAGCTGATCTGCCCCGCGTGGTGGCGCAGGTGCACGGCGCGCGCGGTCAGCAGCAATGCGGGGCCCTGCGGGCGCTCGACGATCGGCACCAGCACCGCCGCGTGGCGCAGCGCCTGCGGCAGCGCCGCGCGCGCCACCTCGGCGGCCGCTGCTTCCGCCAGGGGCTGTCCGGCGAGCTGCCAATGCGCGGGATCGTGGTCGGGCGCCGCGAACAGCGCGCGACGCAGCCGCGCCAGCCAGTCTGCGGGCATTGCGCTCACTCGAGGCCGCGTCGCTGCCCTAGCCGCCGCCGCTCGTGCCGCCCTTGATGCCGCCCTTGGCGAGCTCCGCGGGGTCGAGCAGCCGGGCCAGCTCGGCGGGCGGCAACTGCGTCATCGCGGCGGCCACCTCGCGGATCGGCTTGCCTTCCTTGTAGGCGCGCTTGGCAATCGCGGCGCCCTGTTCGTAGCCGATGACCGGATTGAGCGCCGTGACCAGGATCGGATTGCGCTCGAGCGCCTCGGCCAGCCGCGCACGGTTCACGCTGAAGCCGGCGATCGCATCGTCGGCCAGCAGCCGCGCGACATTGGCCAGCAGGCGGATGCTCTCGAGCAGGTTCCATGCGACCAGCGGCAGCATGACATTGAGCTGGAAGTTGCCGGACTGCCCGGCCACGGTGATCGCGGCATCGTTGCCGATGACCTCGGCGGCCACCATCGCCGCGGCCTCGGGGATCACCGGATTGACCTTGCCCGGCATGATGCTGCTGCCCGGCTGCAGCGCGGGCAAGGCGATCTCGCCCAGGCCCGCGAGCGGGCCGCTGTTCATCCAGCGCAGGTCATTGGCGATCTTCATGATGCCGACGGCGATCACCTTCAATTGCCCGGACAGTTCCACCGCCGCATCCTGCGCCGACAGCGACTCGAAGTAATTGCGGTTCGGCACGAACGGCACGCCGGTGAGCTTCGCCAGCGCACGGCAGAACGCCGCGCCGAAGCGCGGATCGGCATTGATGCCGGTGCCCACGGCGGTGCCGCCCTGCGCCAGGCACAGCAGGCGCGGCTCGACCGCGCGCACCCGGGCCACGCCATTCTCGACCTGCGTGCGCCAGCCCGACAGCTCCTGCGCCAGCGTCACCGGCATCGCGTCCATCAGGTGCGTGCGGCCGGTCTTGACGATATCGGCGGTGTCCGCTTCCCGGCGCGCGATGACCGCGGCGAGATGCTCGAGCGCCGGGATCAGCGCTTCGCGCGCCAGCAGCGCGGCGCTGACGTGGATCGCGGTCGGGATCGAATCGTTGCTGCTCTGGCCCATGTTGACGTGGTCGTTCGGATGCACGCCCGGCACGCTGCGCGCGGCGAGGTGCGCGATCACCTCGTTGGCGTTCATGTTGCTGCTCGTGCCCGAGCCGGTCTGGAACACGTCGATCGGGAACTGCGCATCGTGCGCGCCGCCGGCCACTTCCGCGGCCGCCGCGCCGATCGCGGCGGCGAGGCGCGGCTCGAGCAATCCGAGCTCCGCATTGGCCTGCGCGGCCGCCTGCTTGATCAGCGCCAGCGCGCGGATGAAGGCGCGCGGCAGCGTGCGGCCGCTGACCGGGAAGTTGTCGACCGCGCGCTGCGTCTGGGCGCCCCACAGCGCATCGGCGGGCACCTTGAGTTCACCCATGCTGTCGCGTTCCAGCCTGAATTCGTTCGAAGCCATGGGTTCCTCGCGGCGCAGGCGCACGGCAATTCGCGCTACAATGCTGATTCTAACCTCGCGCACAGATCGCTGCATGGACCAAACCCGGCTGCTGGCCATTTCACCTGTCGATGGGCGCTACGCCGCCGCGGCCGAGCCGCTCCGGGCGCTGTTTGGCGAAGCCGGCCTGATCCGCGAGCGCATCCGCGTCGAGGCAGCGTGGCTGCTCGAGCTCGCCGCCTCGGTGCCGCAGCTGGCGGGCGCGGCGCTGCCGCCGGCGGTTGCGGCGCGCGCCGCCGCGCTGGCGGCCGATCCCGGTCCGCAGGCCGCCGCCGCGGTGAAAGAGATCGAATCGCGCATCAAGCACGACGTGAAGGCGGTCGAGTATTTCCTGCGGCAGGAACTCCAGCAGGCCGGTGCCGGGCCGGCGACGCTCGAGCTGGTGCATTTCGGCTGCACCTCCGAAGACATCAACAACCTCAGCTATGCGCGCCTGCTGCAGCAGGCGCGCGCGCAGGTACTGCTGCCCGGGCTCGCGCAGATCATCGATGCGCTGCGCGCCTTCGCGCGCGAGCACGCACGCGTGCCGATGCTGTCGCGGACGCACGGGCAGAGCGCCAGCCCGACGACGCTCGGCAAGGAATACGCCAATGTCGCCGCGCGTCTGCAGCGCGCGCACGCGCGGCTGCGCGCGGTGCCGATCCTGGGCAAATGGAATGGCGCGGTCGGCAACTACAACGCGCACGTCGCTGCGCTTCCCGCCGCCAACTGGCGCGCGATCAGCGAGCGCTTCGTCGCCGGCCAGCAGCTTGGCTGGAACGCCCACACGACGCAGATCGAACCGCACGACTGGATCGGCGAATACGCCGATGCCTGCGCGGCCGCCAACGTCATTCTCATAGATCTGTGCCGCGACACCTGGGGCTACATTTCACTCGGCTACCTGCGCCAGCGCCCTGTCGCCGGCGAGGTCGGCTCCTCGACCATGCCGCACAAGATCAATCCGATCGATTTCGAGAATGCCGAAGGCAATCTCGGCGTCGCCAACGCGCTGTGGCGCCACTTCGCCGACAAGCTCCCGGTCTCGCGCTGGCAGCGCGACCTCAGCGATTCGACGGTGCTGCGCAATGTCGGCGTCGCGCACGCACACACGCTGGTCGCCTGGCGGGCGCTGCAGGCGGGGCTGGGCAAGCTGAGCGCGGACGCCGGGCGCTGCGCGCGCGACCTCGATGGCGCGTGGGAGGTGCTCGGCGAGGCGATCCAGACCGTGCTGCGCGCGCACGGCGTGCCCGATGGCTACGAACTGCTGAAGCAATTCACGCGCGGCACGGCGATCGACGAGGCGGCGCTGCGCGCCTTCGTCGCCACGCTCCCGCTGCCGCCCGAGGCGCGTGCGCGGCTGGCCGCGCTGCGCCCGGCCGGCTACCTCGGCCTGGCCGCGGAACTGGCCACCGACCTGCCCGACTGACCGCGCCGCGGGCCCTCCCGGGGCCCTCCGGCGGCCCCTCAGCGACCCGAACTGTGGCCTCCGTCACACTGCGCGCGGCGCGGAGCGTGATCCGTTCGGATCGCGCGACCGCGCGCGCTCCATACCATGCCTTGGCGATTCGCAGTGAATTAAGGCAAACGGCGTGCCCAAGTCCGACAAGCAGCGCTCGACGACCGAAGCCTGGCTCGAAAGCCTCGCTGCCGCGGAGCGGCCGGTGCAGCCGGTCGTCCTCGCGATGCCGATGCCGGCGGCCGACGAACTCCAGGTGCTGACCAGCCTCGCCGAAGTGCGGCAGACCACCGCGGCGGTCATTGCCACGGGCCAACGCCTGATCTCGATCTTCACGCCCGACCTCGAGCCGCAGCTCTACGATGATCCGAAGGTCATCGAGGTCATCAAGCGCTTCGTGCTCAGCCACAGCTTCGCCAAGGTGCGCGTGCTGCTGCGCGACCACACGCGCCACACGGGCTCGGGCAGCCGCTTCATGTCGATGGCGCGTCGCCTGACCAGTTACCTCGAGCTGCGCATCCTCGTGCCGCAGTTCCACCACCTGACGGCCTCGTACTGCATCTCGGATGACCGCGGCATCGTCTACCGCATGCGCTCCGACAGCTGGGACGGCATCGCCGCCGTGAACAGCCCGCCGGTCGCGCGCCAGTACCTGCAGGAATTCGACGCCGCCTGGCTGGCCAGCCACGACCAGCACCATCGCCGCGCGGCGCGCATGCAGTAGCGCCCGCGGGGCGCGCCGCATCCCGCGCGAACCCTGGCGCGCCCCTGGCGCCGGCCGTCGCAGTGGCCGCCATGGCCAGCGGATATACTCGCAGCCATGACCTGGAAGCCCGACATCACGGTCGCCGCGATCATCGCCGACGCCGACCGCTTCCTGATCGTCGAGGAGCAGATCCGCGGCCAGCGTGTCTTCAACCAGCCGGCCGGCCGCGTCGAGGACGGCGAGACTCTCATCGACGCCGTCGTGCGCGAGACGCTCGAGGAGACCGCCTGGCGCTTCGAGCCCGAATGGCTGCTGGGCATCTACACCTGGCACTCGCCCACGCGCGAGCGCAGTTCGCTGCGCTTCGCGTTCACCGGGCGCATCAGCGCGCACGATCCCGCGCGCCGGCTCGATCCCCCGGTCATCGCGACGCACTGGCTGCGGCGCGATCAACTGCAGGAGCCCTCCCGGGCGTTGCGCACGCCGCTGGTGCTGCGCTGTATCGACGACTTCCTCGCCGGCCGGCGCCTGCCGTTGACGGCGATCGGCGAGGCGTCATCCTGAGCATGGCAGCGGCAGGCACAGAGCGCGTCGTGGTTGGCCTCTCCGGCGGCGTCGATTCCGCGGTGGCCGCGTTGCGGCTCATCGAAGCGGGGCACGAGGTGCACGGACTGTACATGAGCAACTGGGACGACGAGGACGTCCACTGCAGCAACGCGCAGGACTACCAGGACGCGCGCAGCGTGGCGCGCGAGCTCGGCATCGTGCTGCACCGGGTCAGCTTCGAGCCCGAGTACCGCGAGCGCGTGTTCAGCGAATTCCTCGACGAGTACCGCCGCGGCCGCACGCCGAATCCCGACGTGCTGTGCAACCGCGAGATCAAGTTCGGCGTCTGCCTGCACTACGCGCAGCGGCTCGGCGCGCGGTGGTTCGCGACCGGCCACTACGCCCGGCTCGCCGCGGCCGACGACGGTCCGCTGCTGCTGCGCGGGGCCGACGCCGCCAAGGACCAGTCCTATTTCCTCTGCGGGGTCGAGCGCGGGCGTTTCGCGCACGTGTTGTTCCCGATCGGCGATCTGGCCAAGGGCGACGTGCGGGCCCGGGCGCGCCGCGCCGGACTGCCGGTGTTCAACAAGCCCGACAGCACCGGCATCTGCTTCATCGGCGAACGGCCGTTCGCGCAGTTCCTCGCCGCCTACCTGCCGGAACAGCCCGGCCCGATCGAAACGGCCGACGGCCGGCGGCTCGGCACGCATCGCGGCCTGCATTTCTACACGCTCGGACAGCGCGGCGGGCTCGAGATCGGCGGCGTGCGCGGCGCGAGCGGCGATCCCTGGTACGTGGCGCGCAAGAACACCGAGCGCAACGCGCTGATCGTCGTCGCGGCACGCGAGCGCGACACGGTCACGGCGGGCGCGCTGCGCACCGGCGCGATGAACTGGCTCGCGCGAGCGCCCACCGGGCCATTCCGTGCCGCCGTGAAGATCCGTTACCGCCAACCCGACCAGCCTGCGCTGGTCACGCCGCAGTCCGACGGCGGCGCACACATCCGCTTCGACCAGCCGCAATGGGCGGCGACGCCGGGACAGACCGCGGCGCTGTATGACGGCGATCGTTGCCTGGGCGGCGGCGTCATCGAAGAGACTCTATAATGTGCGGCTGCGGCCGGTCGCGTCGATCGGCAGCGATACGGAGGCCCTATGACCGATAGCTTCAAGGCGCGCTCGACCCTCACGGTGTCGGGCCAGAGCTACCAGATCATCAATCTCGCCGCGCTCGGACCCGAGCGCATGGCCCGGCTCCCGTACGCGCTGAAGATCCTGCTGGAGAACCTGCTGCGCTTCGAAGACGGCGTCAACGTGACGCGCGCCGACATCGAGGCGATCATCAACTGGGATCCGAAGGCGCAGCCCTCGTACGAGATCTCGTTCACGCCGGCGCGCGTCATCATGCAGGATTTCACCGGCGTGCCCTGCGTCGTCGACCTCGCCGCGATGCGCGAGGCGATCACCAGGCTGGGGGGCGATGCCGACAAGGTCAATCCGCTGGCGCCGGCTGAACTCGTCATCGACCACTCGGTGCAGGTCGACGAGTACGGCACGCCGCAGGCGCTGGCCGACAACAACCGCATCGAATTCGAACGCAACGGCGAGCGCTACGCCTTCCTGCGCTGGGGCCAGAACGCGTTCCGCAACTTCAAGGTGGTGCCGCCGAACACCGGCATCGTGCACCAGGTGAACCTCGAGTTCCTCGGCCGCGTCGTGTTCGGGAGCGAGGCCGGCGGCACGCGCCAGGCCTATCCCGACACGGTGGTGGGCACCGACTCGCACACGACGATGATCAACGGCCTCGGCGTGCTCGGCTGGGGCGTGGGCGGCATCGAGGCCGAGGCCGCCATGCTCGGGCAACCGGTGACGATGCTGATTCCGCAGGTCATCGGTTTCAAGCTGAACGGCAGCCTTGCGCCTGGAGCCACCGCGACCGACCTCGTGCTCACCGTCACCGAGATGCTGCGCAAGCACGGCGTCGTCGACAAGTTCGTCGAGTTCTTCGGCGATGGGCTCGCCAACCTGCCGCTCGCCGACCGCGCCACGATCGGCAACATGTCGCCCGAGTTCGGCAGCACCTGCGCGCTGTTCCCGATCGACGAGGAAACGATCCGCTACCTCAGGCTCTCGGGCCGAGCGCCCGAGCAGATTGCGCTGGTCGAACAGTATGCAAAGACCACTGGACTGTGGCGCGTCAACGGCGCGAAGGCCGCCGACTACACCGCGGTCATCGAGCTCGACCTTTCGACTGTCGAGCCGAGCCTCGCCGGCCCGAGCCGGCCGCAGGATCGCGTGCCGCTGCGCGTCGCGAAGGGCACCTACCAGGCGCACCACAAGAAGATGGCGGAGGAGCGCGCGAAGAAGAATCCCGGCGCCACCGGCAAGGGTTCCGCCACGGTCGGCGGCAAGAGCTTCGAGGTCAACGACGGTGCCGTGCTGATCGCGGCGATCACGAGCTGCACCAACACCTCGAACCCCTACGTGCTGATCGCCGCCGGGCTGCTGGCGCGCAATGCCCGCAAGCTCGGCATCAGCTCGCGCCCGTGGGTGAAGACCAGCCTCGCTCCCGGCTCGCGCGTGGTCACCGATTACCTGCGCAGCGCCGGGCTCCTCGACGAGCTCGCGGGCATCGGCTTCAACCTGGTCGGCTACGGCTGCACCACGTGCATCGGCAACTCCGGGCCGCTGAAGCCCGAGATCTCGGCGGCGGTGAAGGCCGGCGATGTCATCGGCTGCTCGGTGCTGTCGGGCAACCGCAACTTCGATGGCCGCGTGCACCCGGAAGTGCGCATGAATTTCCTCGCCTCCCCGCCGCTGGTGGTGGCCTACGCGCTGGCCGGCTCGCTCAATATCGATCTGAACAACGAACCGCTCGGCGTCGGCACGAGCGGCAAGCCCGTGTACCTGCGCGATGTATGGCCCGCGGCGCAGGAAGTCGCCGACTGCGTGCACCAGAACATCACCTCCGAAATGTTCCGGCACAGCTACAGCGGCGTGTTCGAGGGCGACGAGCGCTGGAAGGCGATCAGGGTCGCCCCCGGCAAGGTCTACGCCTGGGACGACCGATCCACGTACGTGAAGAATCCGCCGTATTTCGACGGCATGACGATGCAACCGCCGCCGGTCGGCGAAATCCGCGGCGCACGCGCGCTCGCCCTGCTCGGCGATTCCGTGACCACCGATCACATCTCGCCGGCCGGCAACATCGCCAAGAGCAGCCCGGCGGCGAAATACCTGATGGCGCAGGGCGTGCAGCCGGCCGATTTCAACCAGTACGGCGCGCGCCGCGGCAACCACGAGGTGATGATGCGCGGCACCTTCGCCAACATCCGGCTGCGCAACCTGTTGTTGCCCGGCACCGAGGGCGGCGTCACCGTGCACGTGCCGAGCGGCGAGCAGCTGAGCATCTACGACGCGGCGATGCGCTACAAATCCGAGCGCACACCGCTGATCATCCTCGCCGGCAAGGAATACGGCACCGGCTCCTCGCGTGACTGGGCCGCCAAGGGCACGATGCTGCTCGGCGTGCGCGCGGTGATCGCCGAGAGCTTCGAGCGCATCCACCGCTCCAACCTGATCGGCATGGGCGTGCTGCCGTTGCAGTTCACGGACGGCGCCAACGCGCAATCGCTCGGCCTGACCGGTCGCGAGTCATTCGACATCCAGGGGCTCGACCAGGGCAACGCCAGGACGGTCACGGTCTTGGCCACGGGGAGCGACGGCTCGAGCAAGCGCTTCGTCGCGCGTGTGCGGATCGACACGCCCAAGGAGCGCGAGTACTTCCAGCACGGCGGGATCCTGCAATACGTGCTGCGCCAGCTTGCCGCGGGCAGCAAGGCGGCCTGAAGCGGAGCTCGGCCAATGGCCGGCGGCACATTGGCGATCTTCGACCTCGACGGCACGATCACGCGCCACGACACGCTGTGGCCGTTCATCGGCGGCTACCTGCTGCGCCATCCTTCGCGCTGGTGGCGGCTGCCGATGTGCCTCGGGCCGGTGCTGCGCTACGCGTTCGGCGGGCGCGATCGCGGCCTGCTCAAGGGCAGCGTCATCCGCATCACGCTCGGTGGCCTGCCGCGCGAGACGCTCGAACGCTGGGCCGCGCGCTTCACGCAACGGCTGTTGCGCACCGGCCTGTACGCCGAGCCGCTCGAATTGATTGCCACGCTCCGCGGCGCCCAGGCGCACCTCGTGCTGCTGTCGGCCAGCCCCGATCTGTACGTGCCGATGATCGCGCGCGCGCTCGGGTTCGATGAGTGCCTGTGCACCGAACTGCGCTGGCGCCCGGGTGGCACGCTCGATGGCGCGCTCGCCACGCCGAACCGGCGCGGCCCCGAGAAGACGCGCTGCGTGCGGGAGCTGCTCGCGCGATTGCAGCCACGGTTGTCGCAGGCCTACGGCAACAGCCCGGCCGACGTGGAGCACCTGCGGCTCGTGACGGCCGGCGTCTACGTGAACGGCCGGCCCGAAGCCGTGGCGGACACGCCGTCCATCCGCGTGGTGCGCTGGTCGACGCCCGGCGACGCCGGCACTTTCGCCGCGTTCCGCGGTCTGTAACCTGTGTCCGCGCACGGCGAAATAGCAGTGCGAGGCCGCACATGCGACACCCCACACGTACCGCCATACGACCCTCTGAAATCACCGCCGAGCGCTATTTCCACATGCGCCGCGCGCTGTTGGCCGGCGCGCTGGGCCTGGCCGGCGCCAGCCTGGTTCCGGCGTCGGGCCGGGCGGCCGCGGGCAATGCCGACCCGGCGCCCGCGCCGCTGCGCTACGCGCGCAATCCGCGCTACGTGGTGGCCGACAAGCCCAACACCTTCGAGGAGATCACGGGCTACAACAACTTCTACGAGTTCGGCCTCGACAAATCCGATCCCGCCGCCAACGCCGGGTCGCTGCGAACCCGGCCCTGGAACCTGGCGATCGCGGGTGAAGCCGAGGTCACCGGCAGCTTCCACCTCGAAGACATCCTGAAGGCGCATCCGCTCGAGGAGCGCATCTACCGCCATCGCTGCGTCGAAGGCTGGTCGATGGTCATCCCGTGGGTCGGCTTTCCGCTCGGCGACCTGCTCCGGCGCTTCCGTCCGACCTCGCGCGCGAAGTACGTCGAATTCACGACGCTGCACGACCCGCAGCAGATGCCCGGGCAGCGCCGCGCGGTGCTCGACTGGCCGTACGTCGAGGGCCTGCGGATCGACGAGGCGATGCATCCGCTCGCGCTGATGGTGGTCGGCGTGTACGGGCGCGAGCTGCCGAACCAGAACGGCGCGCCGCTGCGCGTGCACCTGCCGTGGAAATACGGATTCAAGAGCGGCAAGTCGATCGTGCGCATCCGCTTCACCGAACGGCAGCCGCTCACGACCTGGCCGCTTGCCTCGCCGGGCGAGTACGGCTTCTACGCGAACGTGAACCCGCAGGTCGACCATCCGCGCTGGAGCCAGGCCACCGAGCGCCGCATCGGCGACGGATTGTTCGCCCCGCGCCATCCGACCCTGATGTTCAATGGCTATGCCGAACAGGTGGCAAGCCTGTACCAGGGCCTCGACCTGCGGCGCAATTTCTGAACCGCCGCGCGCTTCGCCCCCGCCATGGACACGCACACCGACCGGCGCTACCGGTTTCTCTACAAACCGCTGCTGTTCCTCGCCTGCGGCGTGCCGCTCGCGTGGGTGCTGGCCGACGTTGCCAACCTGACGCTCAACGTGCACCTGCCGGTGCCCGGCCTGGGCGCCGACCCGGTGCGTCGCATGCTCGGCATTTTCGGCCACAGCGCGCTCAACCTGCTGCTGGTCACGCTGTGCGTGTCACCGCTCCGCCAGCTCAGCGGCAACGCGCAGCTGCTGCGATTCCGGCGCATGCTGGGCGTGTGGGCGTTCACCTACGCGCTGCTGCATTTCCTGACCTACGTCGGCCCCTTCCAGGGCTTCAGCTGGAGCGCCATCGCCAGGGACCTGGTGAAGCGGCCCTACATCACGATCGGATTCGCCGCGCTGCTGATGCTGCTGGCGCTGGCGATCACCTCGACCAACGGGTGGATGCGCCGCCTGCGGCGCCGCTGGCAGAGCCTGCATCGCCTGGTCTACGCCTGCATCGTGCTCGGCGTGTGGCACTACTGGTGGCAGGTCAAGAAGGACATCCGCGAGCCGCTGGTCTACGCCGCGCTGGCCGCCGTGCTGCTGGGCTGGCGCCTGTGGCGATGGCGGCGCACCGCGGCGCGCGCCGCGCCGCGCGTTGCGGCGCCGGCTACATCGAATTCCGCGCTTCCCACAGCTCCGGAAAGAACCTGAGCCGCAGCGCCTTGGCCAGGTAGGCCACGCCGGCCGTGCCGCCGGTGCCGGGCTTGTAGCCGATGATGCGCTCGACCGTCTTCATGTGCTGGTAGCGCCACAGCTGGAAGCGGTGGTCCACGTCGACGAGGTGCTCGCCGAGCTCGTACAGGTCCCAGTCCTTCTCGGCATTCAGGTACACGCTGAGCCAGGCCGCGGTCACCTGCTTGCTCGCCTCGTAGGGCTGCGAGAAATCGCGCGCCAGCAGTTCCTGCGGGATGTCGCGCCCGCGGCGCGAGAGGAGCCGCAGCACCTCGTCGTACAGGCTCGGCGCGCGCAGCGCGTGCTCGAGCTCCTCGTGCGCCGGCACGTCGTGCGCGTGCACCCTGATCATGTCGGCATGCTTGTTGCCGAGCAGGAACTCGATCAGCCGGTACTGCTGTGACTGGAATCCGGACGAGCGCCCGAGCGCGTTGCGGAACGCCGCGTAGTCAAACGGCGTCATCGTCGACAGCACGTCCCACACGGCCAGCAGCTGGCCCTGCACGTGGTCGATGCGGCTGAACATCTTGAACGAGGCATCCAGTTCGTCGCGGCGCACGCAGTCCATCACCGCCACCAGCTCGTGGCGCAGCAGCCGCATCCACAGCTCCGAGACCTGGTGGACGATGATGAAGAGCATCTCGTTGTGTTCGCTGGTCAACGGCCGCTGCGCGGCGAGCAGCAGGTCGAGCCGCAGGTACTGGCCGTAGGAGAGCGACTCGCCCAGGTTCCAGTGCACCGGCTCGTCGCGCAAATCCACGCTGCCGACGTGTTCGCCGGGTGGCTTCGATTCGTTCACTGGACTGCTCCCTGAATTGAGTTCCGTGGGGTCGGCCCGGCTCAGGCGCGCAGCGCCTGCAGCACCCACCCGGGCACCTGGCTCCACCCGCGCGAGAGCTCGCGATCGCAGGCGCGCCAGTCCGGTTCGTATTGCTCGACCAGCTTCCAGAAGCGCGCCGAATGGTTCATGTGCGTGAGGTGCGCGAGCTCGTGCGCCAGCAGGTAGCGGACCACGGCCGGCCGGTGGAACAGCAGGCAGCAGTTCAGGCTCACCGTACCGCGCGCCGAGCAGCTGCCCCAGCGCGTGCGCTGGCGCCGGATCTGCACCCGCTGGTAACGCACGCCCAGCGCCTGCGCCCGTTCGGTGAGCCGCGGCGCCAGCGTGAGCCGTGCCCGCTCGCACAGCCAATCGAGCAGCGCCTCGCGCAGCGCCGCATCGTCGCCCGCGCCATCCAGTTCCAGCACGCCGCCGCCGTCGCCGGGCACGGCGCGCACGCTGCGCGCGCCGGCCACCGCCTCGGCGCGCAGCTCGCAACGCCAGCTCTCGGCGAGCGCCGGCAGCTCGATGCGCTGCGGCGGGAAGGCCAGCTCGACGCGCGGCGCGCGCTGGCGATGCCGCTCGATCCACGCGCGGTGGCGTTCGACGAAGGCGCTCACCTGGCGCGCGCTGGCCCCGTTGGGCGCGACGATTTCGACGCCGCCGTCGCGGAAGATGCGCACGCCGAGGCGGCGCGCCCGCCCGCTGCGGCGCACGTGCCAGCGGGCGTCGGTGTCGCCGTCGCTCCAGAGCGGCAGCTGCTGCAGGGCCGCGGTCGTCATGCTGCCGTCCATCATATCAGGGGTGCGCGCACCACCGCGCTGTGTACACTGGCGCGCCCATGGACCTGGTCGACATCGGCATCAATCTCACGCACGACAGCTACGCGGACGATCGCGCCGCGGTGATCGAACGTGCCCACGCCGCCGGCGTGACGCAGCTGGTGGTGACCGGCGCCACGCTGCACTCGAGCGCCGCGGCGCTCGAGCTCGCGCGCGCGCGCCCGGGACGGCTGTACGCGACCGCCGGCGTGCATCCGCATCACGCCGTGGAGATGACGACCGAATGCCTGCCGGCGCTGCGCGCCCTGCTGGCCGAACCGGCCATCGTCGCCGCCGGCGAATGCGGCCTCGATTATTTCCGCGACTACGCGCCGCGCGAGGCGCAACGCGCTGCGTTCGCGCTGCAGCTCGGCGCGGCCGCCGACTGCGGCAAGCCGCTGTTCCTGCACCAGCGCGACGCGCACGCCGATTTCACGGCGGCGCTGCGCGAGCACGCCGGCGCGCTGGGCCGCGGGGCGCTCCACGGCGTCGCGCATTGCTTCACCGGCGGCGAGGCCGAACTCACCACCTACCTCGAACTCGGCCTGCACATCGGCATCACCGGCTGGATCTGCGACGAGCGGCGCGGCCTGCACCTGCAGCAGCTGGTGCGGCACATACCGGCCGGACGCTTGCTGCTCGAGACCGACGGCCCCTACCTGCTGCCGCGCGACCTGCAGCCTCGGCCGCCTTCGCGCCGCAACGAGCCGGCCTTCCTCGCGCACATTGCCGCGACCGTGGCACGCCTGCGCGGTGAATCGCCGGAGGAATGCGCGGCCCACACCAGCGCGGCCGCGCGGCGCCTGTTCGGCCTGCCGCCGCCCGCGGGCGCGGCGCCAGCGCGCTAGATCGCCGCCTTCGGCGCCACCAGGCTGCTGGGCTTGCACGATGCGACGATGCGCGCCCAATCGGCGCGCCAGGCCTCGGGCAGGCTGCCCGACTGCGCGCGCTCGGCCGGCGGGAATTCGGCGCCGAGCGAGGAGAGCATCAGCGTGTGGCGCGGCAGTCCCTTCGGGAAGCGTCCGCGCGGCGCGAACACGACGCGGCCCTCGACCGGCAGTTCGGCGATGAGCGCGCGCACGGCGGCGATGCGGTCGTACAGCCCGGTCTGCGGGTTCGCGAAGGTGTAGCGCTGGTCGCGGTGCATGACGGTCCACTCGGTCATCTGGTCGCCGCCGAAGATGTTGCCGGCGATGTCGCGCAGGTCGATGACGACGCAGCCGCGCGCGGTCAGCAGCAGGAAATCGATGTGGAGCGAGGCGCCCTGGCCATCGGGCACCAGCACGTCGCGCTGGAATTCGAACGCGCCGCCGGTCACCAGCGCCAGCCGCAGGGCGGCCGCGCGCCGCCGGCGATACCAGCGCCACAGCAGCAGGAGGCCCGCGATCAGCACCACCGCGGCGCCGATGCTCACCCAGGTGCGCACGTCCAGGCTGCGCAACGCCTCGAGCACTGGCTGCAGTCCGTTCATGCCGCCCGCTCCGCCATGGACCCGCGCAACGCATCGAGCGTGGCGTCGATTTCGCTGAATCGCGAGGGACGGCGGAACAGCCGTTCCAGCGACTCGGGCACGGGCACCGGCCGGCCGACCAGCGGCTCGACGATCTCTCGGAACTTGGCCGGATGCGCGGTCGCGACCAGCACCCAGTGGCCGGCGTGGCGGCGCGCGGCATCGAGCCGCGCAAAGGCCTCGGCCGCCACCGCGGTGTGCGGGCACCACAGCGCGCCGAAGCGCTCATGGTCGGCGCGGATGCGCGCGCGGATCGCGCCATCGTCGACCGACACGGCGCTCAGCGCGAGGCGCAGCGCAGCCGCATCCGGGTACAGCGCCGTGAGCCGCTCGAGGTTGCTGGGATTGCCCACGTCCATCGCCGAAGCGAGCGTGGCGACGCTGGCGCGGATGCGCAGCACGCCCTCGTCCAGGTAATCGGGCACGGTGCGGTTCGCGTTGTGCGCCAGCACGATCTCCGCGATCGGCGCGCCGAGCCGCCGCGCCCACACGCAGGCCGTGGCGTTGCCGAGGTTGCCGCTCGGGATGATGAACGAGGCGGGCGCGCCGGTGCGCGCATGCAGCGCCACGCTGGTGGCGGCGTAGTACACGGCCTGCGGCAGCAGGCGCCCGAGGTTGATGCTGTTGGCGGATGACAGATCCCACTGCGCGGCCAGCGCGGGATCGAGGAACGCCTGCTTCACCAGGCGCTGGCAGTCATCGAAGCTGCCGCGCACCGCGAGGCTCCGCACGTTCTCGCCCCAGCAGGTCAACTGCTGCTGCTGCGTCGGCGACACCTGCCCCTTCGGGAACAGCACGACCACCTCGATGCCCGGCTGGCGGTGGAACGCCGCCGCCACGGCGCCGCCGGTATCGCCGGATGTGGCCACCAGGATCGTGAGCGTCCGCGCCGCGCCGCGCCGCAGGCGCGAGAGCGCGGCGGCGAGGAAGCGCGCGCCGAAATCCTTGAACGCGGCCGTCGGGCCATGGAACAGTTCGAGCACGCCCAGGCGCTCGCCGTCGAGCGGCACGAGCGGCGCCGGGAAATTGAAGGCCTCGGCGCAGACCGCGGGCAGATCGTCGGCCAGCCGGTCGCCCTGCGCGAACGGGGCGAGGAATCCGCCCGCCTGCCGCGCCAGCGCATCGCCCGGCTTCACCGCCGCCACGGCGGCAGCGGGCCACTCGAGCGGCACGTACAGCCCGCCGCCGCTGGCAAGCCCGCGCGCCAGCGCCTCGCTGAACCCGACCCGCTGTTGCGCATCGCGCGTGCTGGCGAATTGCATCAGTCCACCACCCGCGCGCCGACCGGCTCGAGCGCCGTCGTCCAGTGATCGCACTCGAGGCCGTGGTGCGAGAACTCCACCACCAGCGCCTCGCGCACCGCCAGCACGTGGCTCTCGACGCACCACGCGAACACGGTCGGCCCGGCGCCCGAGATCGAGCAACCGAGCGCGCCGGCCGACATTGCCGCGCGCCGCACCGCGGCGAACCCGGGGATCAGCGCCGCGCGCTGCGGCTCGATGACGACGTCTTCGAACGACTCGCGCAGCATGTCGAGGTCGTTCGTGTAGCAGCCGGAGATGAAGCCGGCGAGGTTCGCCGTCTGCCAGACGAAATCCTTCATCGGCACGCTGCCGCGCAGGATCGCGCGCGCCTCGCGCGTCGACAGGAACATGTGCGGATGCACGACCACGGCGCGCACGTTCGCCGGCACCGGGATCTGCTTGACGCGCGGATGATCGATGCCCACGGTCAGCACCAGCCCGCCGAACAATGACGGCGCGATGTTGTCGACGTGGAGCGATCCACTCGCGACCTGCTCGCCCTGCATCGCGAACTTCAGCAGCTGCAGCGGCGTGCAGGGTTCGGGCAGCAGCGCGTTGGCGGCCACCACCGCCGCGACCGCCGAGGCCGCCGAGCCGCCGAGCCCGGAGGCGAGCGGAATGCCCTTGTCGAGCTCGAGCTGCAGGCCGAACGGCAGCGCCAGCGCCTCGCCCATCGCCTGCAGCGCGCGGCCGGCCGTGTTGTTCGCCGGCTCGAGCGGCAGGTCGCCGGCGATGCCGCGCACCGCGGTGATCTGCACGCCCGGCTTCGGCGTGCGCCGCACCGTGGCGTGATCGCCGAGCGCGCCGACCGAAAAACCGAGGATGTCGAACCCGATCGCCACGTTGCCGACCGAGGCCGGCGCGAACGCACGCGCGTGCTCCCGCGGCGCCTGCGCGGCGCTCACAGCCGCGCCCCCAGGAAGGTCGCGAGCCGCAGCAGGTCGGCGAACACGCCCCCGGCCGTGACCGCGGGGCCGGCTCCAGGACCCTGCACTATCAGTGGGTTATCGCAATAACGTGAAGTGGAATAACGCACGACGTTGTCGGTCAGCGCGATGTTTGCGAAGGCGTGCCTGGTCGGCAGCTCGACCAGCCCGACCGTCGCCTCGCCGGCCGCCGTCACGCGCCCGACGTAGCGCAGCACGTTGCCGCGCGCCTTCGCCGCGTGGTAGCGCTGCGCCATCTGCGCATCGTAGCGCGGCAATTGCGCCAGGAATTCCTCGCGCGTGCCGCCGGCGAGATCGTCCGGCACCAGGCTCTCCACGCGCACGTCGCCGAGCTCGAGCTTCAGCCCCATCTCGCGCGCGAGGATGATGAGCTTGCGCGCCACGTCGGTGCCCGACAGGTCATCGCGCGGATCGGGCTCGGTGTAGCCGCGCTGCTGCGCATCGCGCACGATTGACGAGTACGGCGTCGTGCCGTCGTACACGTTGAACAGGTAGGCCAGCGTGCCGGAGAAGATGCCCTCGATGCTGGCGATGTCGTCGCCGGTCTCGCGCAGGTCGCGCACCGTCTGGATGACCGGCAGGCCCGCGCCGACGGTCGCCTCGTACAGGTAATGCGCCCCGCTCTGCCGGCGCGCGGCCTTCAGCGATTCGTAGTACGCCAGCGGCCCGCTGTTCGCCTTCTTGTTCGGCGTGATCACGTGCACGCCCGCGGCCAGCCACTCGCGGTAGCGGCCCGCCGTGTCCTGGCTGGCGGTACAGTCGATGATCACGGTGTGCGGCAGGTGATCGACCTTGAGGTGCGCGAAGAACTTCGCGTAGTCCGCCGCGACCGCGCCCTCGCCGATCGCCTCGCGCCAGCGCGCGAGCGGGATGTCCTGCTCGGCCAGCGTCATCGATTTCGAGCTCATGATGCCGCGCACGCGCAGGTCGATGTTGAATTCGCGCTCGAGCCGCTCGTGCTGGCTGGCGATCTGGTCGAGCAGCACCTTGCCGACCGTGCCCGGCCCGATGACCCCGATCGACAGCGTGTCCGGCGACAGGTAGAAGCCGGCGTGCACGGCGCGCAGCGCGCGCGTCGCCTGGTTGCCGGCGACGACCACCGAGATGTTGCGCTCCGAGGCGCCCTGCGCGATCGCGCGCACGTTGACGTTCGCGGCACCGAGCGCGCCGAACAACTTGCCCGCGACGCCCGGCATGCCCGCCATGCCGTCGCCCACCACGGCGAGGATCGCGAACGAATCGCTGACATCGACGCTCTGGATCTGCCCGTCCGCCAGCTCGCGCGCGAACGCCCGCTCGAGCACCGTCATGGCGCGCGCCGCCTGCGCCGCCGGGATCGCGCAGCAGATCGAATGCTCGGAACTCGCCTGCGAGATCAGGATGACGGAGATGTTCTCCTCGCGCAGCGCGCCGAACAGCCGGTGCGCCGTGCCCGGCACGCCGATCATGCCGGCGCCCTCGAGGTTCACGAGCGCGACGTCCTCGATGCTGGTGATGCCCTTGACCGGCTGCGTCGAGTCCGGTTGCGCGCAGATCAGCGTGCCGGGCTTCTGCGGCGCGAAGGTATTGCGGATCCAGATCGGGATGTCGTGCGCCACCGCCGGCGCCATCGTCTGCGGGTGGATCACCTTGGCGCCGAAATAGGCCAGCTCCATCGCCTCGTTGTACGACAGCGCGCTGATGATCTGCGCATCCGGCACGCGCCGCGGATCGGCCGACAGCACGCCGTCGACGTCGGTCCAGATGTGGATCTCGCGCGCCGCCAGCAGCGCGCCGAAGATCGAGGCGGAGAAATCGCTGCCGTTGCGGCCCAGCGTCGTCTGGATGCCCTCCGCGTCGCTGGCGATGTAGCCGGTGATGACGAGCGTCGCGGCGTCGGCCGGCAGGAGCGAGCGCAGCCGCGAGGTCGAGCTCTCCCAGTGGATGGACGGCCCAAGCGACCCCCACTCGGCCACGACGCAGGCGCGCGCATCGATCCACCGCAGCCCCGTGCGCTTGCCGCGCCGTTCGAGGTAGCGCCAGAACAGCCGCGTCGACCAGATCTCGCCGTATCCCGAGACCTTGTCGCGGATATGCCGGCCCGCGGTGCGCATGACCTGCGTGGCGCGCAGCACGCCGTCGAGATCGGCCCCGTCGCGGTCGAACTCGGCGACGAACTCGGCCGCCGCCGCCGCCGGCAGCAGCTCGCCGGCCAGGTCGGCGTGGCGCTTGCGCAGCGCCGCGAGCTGCGTGCGCCACGCCTCATCCTGTTTCTCGGCCAGCGCCACCAGCTGCAGCAGCGCGTCGGTCACGCCGCGGCAGGCCGACAGCACCACCGCGAGCCGCGGGCTCGGTTGCGATTCGATGATCGCCGCCACGCGCGCGAAGCAGGCGGCGTCCGCGACGCTCGAACCACCGAATT
>Ga0335070_10003027_pt1 | contig 19556 bp, 23 predicted proteins | sample Lox_Sample_13_FD_206722 | JGI IMG/M metagenome (GOLD analysis project Ga0335070, IMG submission 206722) | Soil microbial communities from Loxahatchee National Wildlife Refuge, Florida, United States - Lox_Sample_1.3 | ecosystem: Environmental > Terrestrial > Soil > Wetlands | place: USA... | reverse complement strand
TGTGAGCCCAGTAGCAGGAGTTGCACAGCGACTCGCTGGCCTGCGGCTTTCCATTTCGAATGATGACTGCCATATGTTTCTTCCTTGCAACTGATGAACCGCCGTACCTCTTAACCTCGATTGGCCGGGGAATCAGCGACAAAGGAACGTAGGCGCTTTACCGTTAAGCTATGCGGACATAAGTCCCGCAGCAGGATTCGAACCTGCATCTCCCGCTCCACAGGCGAAGTAACCCTTGTCTTCACCACCGGCCGAACTGGAGCCTCGCCCTCACGGGCTAAAGCCCTATCCTGGTTCACTCGAAACCGCACGACTACGAGGTCGGGCCCTTCCCACTTCAATACTCGCCGGGGAACAAGCAAGAAGAGAGACTCGAGGTCTGGTCGCTGCGGCAACTCTGTGCTTCGGGACGACGCCCCCAGACCCTTGCGGATCCCGGCATTCCCGCAGATCAGCACCTCGGCAGGGCTCGCGACCCTGCGCGTCTGTGTCATTGAGCGAAGTAACTCTTCTCTTCACCACCGGCGAAACTTTGTCCGCGTTGTGCAGCGCGGGCCAGGTTGCCCGCGCTGCTGCTTTGGTCGCAGCCAGGGAATAGGATCACGGTTGGGGGCTCGAACCCCGGCAAAAAACAGGCCGCCACGAAGTTGCCGTGAATGTCGCCACTGACTGAATTTCGTTGTGCGCGCTTCGCGCGTTGCAAGTGAAGGTCAGGGAACGGTCGCTTGCGGATGATGATGTACATCTAGAGGGTTCGAACCTCCTCGCCTTTCGGCTTACCGAAGTATCCGCAAACCTCACCACTGACCGCGAGTGTTCCAGCCGAGCTTCGCCCGGCGGGGCGGACGAATGCGCCCGCCCCTACACGGAACACTGATTCATGCCGGGGGAATGAACGGCAGCGGCCGTTAGTCGAGTGTCAAGTCGAAGGAACCGCGGCCTGCGCCACCCAGCGAGCTTTATTTTGTTAGCTTTGCGTTAAGGAGCGCCGAAGATTAATAAGCGCAATTGAACGACGCCCTAAAACTGACTCGGCATTCTGTTGGCCGTTTCAGCCCGCTAAGCGATTTATGCGTATCTATCGACAAATTTGGGCGTCCTTTCTTCAAGAGGATGATTGAAGATGCCATAGCTTTTAGTTTTTTGCAAGAGAGAAATAGAGTTCTAGCTAGATTTCTTGTAAGTGTTTTGTAAATCTACTTACCGAGCGCTATCCCAACATACGATCGTCCCATTCGTCCGCTGTACACATCGCTCACTGCAATTTCCAGTTTGTAACGACTGTTTCTCAATGAGAGATTGATCGAATGGACCGTTGAACCTCCAGGCATGAACGACCGATGCAGCGTCGACGTCGATCCTGTCGTCGAATTGTTCTGCCACACTTCCGGTCAGCGTGATCACTCTGCCATAGAGATTGAGTTTTGCGTGGGGAGAATTCTGATCCAGCGCGAACTTCAGATCACGATTCTGAAGCGTGACGGTGATGGAGACGAGCGAAGTCATGTCGGTCACACTCGACTGGTCGACTGAGACCTCAACAGGAATCGGGTTTGCCTTCGCTTTGCCGCGTAAATAGGAAACCAAATCGCGAAATTGAGGTTTTGGGATCCCACTTATGCGCCGAAACGAGTAAAGGTCTGGGGGCGTCTGGGTTCTTGATTCAGGCGTACCCAGCAGCCAAGGAGGTAGCAGGACCACGTCTTTTGACGCGGGATCCAGGGTCATTTGATACCTCCCGCAGCCACAGGGATCGACAAACTCCAACACCACATCCATCCCGACACCTTCCAAGTACCGGTAACTCCAAACTTCCGTGGGCAAACCAACTACCTTGCTAGCAGAATCGTCTTCTTGGCCGGAGGCCTCGGACCGAGTATCTCCAGGCAGGTACTTTTGAATTTCATCCGGCTTGCCGTACATCACATACATGCGGCCCCGATCGCTCCTCCAGCCCGGAGTGTCCTCAAAACCGAAGTTTTTGTTGGCGTAGTCCATCCGCTCATAGTGTTCGACCTTGAATTCGTTTTGAAAAGTATCGGGCGTGGGATCGCGGCGAGCCCAGAATGCTTCGACAAAACTGTCGCGCTCTTCGTCGTTGTGGAGCATTTTGAAAGCCTTACGCTCCTGGTCTGTGATAATCCATCGCACGTCCTGTTCAAGCCAAGTCTTGTAAAAGCTGGGGAGGCCATCCATTTGAAGTGCCCGAGTGGTGGCCTGCCTGTTCTGGCTTTGATCGTGTTGCGATTGCGCGTGCGAAGGAGTCGCGTAACAAATATTCAAAAGTTGAAAGCAGACTAATGCAGTTGGTTTGAGTATGGCGCGCATCATTGTTCCCTCGACTGAGCTGTGGGATGCGGGTCGATTGACGGCGGTTATCCAGCAATTAACTCGAACGCCGGATAACTTTCCGCGACCGCGGCAAAATCCTGGGCTGGGGATCCGGCGGAAACCGGAAAGTATCGCTGGACTTCCTTCTTGTAGCTGTCGAGGTAGGCTTTCAAGATTTCTGGTTTGTCCGGGCCTGCGATGGTGCGCAAGCGATATTTCTGAACGCTACTTCCCTTCTTGAGCGTGACTTCTCCGGCGGCCTCGGCATTGCGAACCCACTGCGTGCGTCCGCGCGGCGCGACCAGGTAACGCTTGCCGTTCAAGTCAAGCAGGTCGACGGGCGTGGAGAAGAGCTTGCCGGATTTCCGTCCGCGCACCTGAAGAAGATAGATGTGCGATGGACCGACGCCCATGCCGATGAGGAATCCGAAGGTGCGATTGAAGAAGGCTTCGAAGGCCGTGGGCTTGCGGAATTCGGGGAGGGCAGGCATGGTCACATTTTAAGGCGAGAGTACGACCGAAGTTGTCAAAACTCCTCTCCATTCCTCTTAGAACCTAAGCGTGCATGGGGTTCTTCGATTCGCGCAGAACGACGGTGCGATTGGGCGCAGTCGATTCATCATGATTTCACGAACTGCAACGACGCTGAGTTCATGCAGTAACGCAGACCGGTCGGCGCCGGTCCATCGTCAAAAACGTGGCCGAGGTGTGCGTTGCAGTGTGTGCAGGATACGGCTGTGCGCGTCATGCCGAACGTGGTATCGCGGATTTCAGTGACGTTTTCTTTGGCGATCGGCTGGTAGAAGCTGGGCCATCCGGTGCCGGAATCGAACTTGGTGGCGGAGTCGAACAGTGCGTTATCACAGCACATGCAACGGTAGATGCCTTGGTCGTGCAGGTTCCAGTATTTCCCGGTGAATGCGATTTCGGTGTCGGCGCGGCGCGTGATGTCGAATACGTTGGGAGTGAGTTGCTCGCGCCATTCGGATTCACTCTTGAAAATCTTGTTGACCTGGACGGTTTTGAGACGCTGGCCGGAATCGGAGAAGAGGACAATCGTGACCGGCTGCGGGTTCTGAGGAACGGCGGCTTCAATGATCCGCGGCCGTCGGAATTGCCAGAGCGCGAGGCCGGCGATGGTGGCGACTGATGTCGCCAGGAACGCGCGGCGTTGTTTGTTTGCGGGTGACCTATCTACAGCCGAGAAGATCTCGCCCTCCGTTGCTGCCGAGCTTTGCTGGGCCGGACAGCCGGGGGCGCCTGTCCCTGCATGTTCTTTCTCGGTTTCTGCTGACATTGCGTTTCTACTTTCCTGTGTAGAGATCCGGGAACTGTTGCTTCAAGTGTTCGACCTTGGGCGCGTCGTTGAACAGGATGTAGGGCTGGTTGGGATGAAGCGCGGCGTAGTTCTGATGATAAGCCTCGGCTGGATAGAACTGCTGCAGCGCAACAACCTTGGTGACAATCGGATGCGAGAAGATTTTCGCTTGATCGAGTTGCGCAATGTAAGACTCGGCGATGCGCTTCTGCTCGACGTTGGCATAGAAGATTGATGAACGATATTGTGGGCCTTCGTCGGGGCCCTGGCGATTGAGTTGCGTCGGATCGTGCGCGACGGAGAAGAAGATGCGCAGGAGTTCCCCGTACGTGACCTGCGATGGATCGTAGACGATCTGAACGGATTCGGCGTGGCCGGTGTCTCCGCTGCTGACGGTTTCATATTCGGCGGTCTTGGCGTTACCCCCGGAGTATCCGCTGGTCGCGCTGATCACGCCTTTCACGTGCTGGTAGACGGCCTGGATGCCCCAGAAGCATCCACCGGCGAGGACGGCGGTTTCGTGGCCGGAAGCGGCCGCGCGCGGTTCGTCGACGTTCGGCGCCGGAACCGCGGCGGGCGGATTTGCTTTCGCGTTGCAAGCTGCGGCGGCGAGTAGTGCGAGCATTAGAACGATTCGAGACTTCATTTCTTTGTCCTCATCGGAGTACGAAGCGGAGTGGGCTAACGGATTGGAGTTGTGGGACGCCAAAAAGTTTCAGGGTCACCATGCGTATTGGCCGGGATCGACAGAAAATTCCCGCTTCTGCCAAAGGCAGGCAGAAATGGGGTATCCGGGCGATAGAGAATTAAGGGGATCTTTCGACTGCACACTTCCGCTTTGCGCGGACGAACTTTTCGCTCAAGATGACAAGTCTTTTCTATGTGTATTCAACTTAGCTCTTGCTTTTTCGCTTTATGTTCGCCACAATGTGCGCATGGCTATTACACGCAGGCAGCGCGAAGTGTACGACTTCATCTCACGGTTCGTGACGGAGCATGGCTATTCGCCGTCATTTGAAGAAATCGGGCAGGGAATGAAGTTGAATTCCCTGGCGACGGTGCACAAGCACATCTCGAATCTCGAGAAAAAGGGATTGCTAACGCGCGACTACAACCGCAGCCGCTCGATTGATCTTTTGCCGCCGAAGGGCAAGTTGAAGCAGTCGATGAGCGTGAACACGGGCGTGGTGCTGCCGCTGCTGGGACGAATCGCCGCAGGCCAGCCGATCGAGGCGGTCGAGAATCCGGAGACCATTTCGCTGGCCGACTTTGTGCGCTCGAAGGAAGTGTTTGTGCTCGAAGTGCGCGGACAGTCGATGCAGGATGAACACATTCTCGACGGCGACTATGTGCTGGTGGAAAAGACGCGCACGGCGCACAACGGAGATATCGTGGTGGCGCTTGTCGATCAGACAGACGCAACGTTGAAGCGGCTGTATCGTGAAGGGGAGAATATCCGGCTGCAGCCTTCGAATGTAAATATGAAGCCGATTATTGTGCCGGCAGCCTCGGTGGATGTGCAGGGGCGGGTGATTGGGGTGCTGCGGAAGTATTAAAGGTAGTTCCCGGTTCCCTCTCTTGCATGTTTCAGTAGAGGTGGAAGTTTACTTCTACTGCGATTTCTACCTGGACAGGATGACCGTCTTTTTCGGCAGGAGTAAATCTCCACTGCTGGACTGCTTCTACGGCTTTGCGGTCGAGCCCACCTCCGAGGGGCTGCAGGATCTTGACGTAGGTCGGAAGGCCTTTCTCGTTCACGATCAGCGCAAGCGTTACAGTGCCCTCATATTTAGCTTGCCGGGCCCGTTCTCCAAACGGTGGATCTGGACTATAAGTCGGTCGAGGAGGACTGACGCCACCTCCAACGCGGAATACGCCGCCTGATCCTGTGACCATAGTGCCGGCCGTTGGAGTCCCAAAACCTAATCCTGGTTCGGACCGAACGCCCGGAGTTGCAAGTATCTGCTCTGAAAATTGACACTTGTCGTTGTTGGCAACCAAGCCTAATCGCACACATGGATCCCAATAGGCCGGAACAAGCGTACTGAGGTGATCGTCTTTGCTGAGAAAGATCTTGGCAATTTCGGCATCGGCTTGTTCCGCAGAAGGGTTCTCCTGGCCTATATCGGCTTCGATTTGCAGCACTACGGGCTTCTTTAGTTGCTCGTCCTTGGGTTTGTATTCCAGCGCGAGCAGCTGGAATTGATGGTTGACCGAAACAACGAGCAGTCGAGTTGCTGTGATCAACATCCGATTGCCGTCAATGTGAATATCTTGCACTGAGATAAAGCCGTCGGACGTCCAATCGCCGGGAGTCGCCACGCCGACAACGGCACCGCTGGAGTCGTACCTCAGCACGTCGTTTGAGTAGAAGCCGCGCAGCACAAATTTCTTCCCCTGATATTGATCGTGCAGATGCTGCTCCAAGTCGGACGCGAGGGCAGAGGGGCAGACCGCTAAAAGAGAAAAGCTCAAAGCTGCATTCAGAGCAAGCGCGAGCCAACACTTCATGGCCGACATTGTAGTCCGCTCGGCACTCGGGTAGAACGCAAAAACGCCCGGGAATGATCCGGGCGTTTCTTTCTAACAGCTGAATTCTGACGACTGAGAACTTTTACCCGATGTGCTTGTTCAGAGCTTGGGCGATGGCGTCTTTGGGGCGATAGCCGACGAGTTGTTCGACGACTTGTCCGCCTTTGAAAACCAGCAGAGTGGGGATGCCGGTGACTTTGTAGCGCATGGGGGTAGCGCTGTTGGAGTCGACGTCCATCTTGCCGATTTTGATTTTGCCCTGATACTCGGTCGCGAGTTCTTCGACGATGGGGGCGATGGCGCGGCAGGGGCCGCACCAGGTTGCCCAGAAGTCGACGAGAACGGGCTTATCCGATTTCAGTACATCCTGGTCGAAGTTCGCATCGGTCACTTCGACAATTCCGTTGCCTGCCATTGTTGTATCTCCTCGTAAGTAACGTCGCGCTTTCGGCGGACGCTCCATCGGGCGGGCCCTGCCGGGGTTGGCGATCGGTATGAGTGCATCCCTAAGGGAACCGAACTCATTATCGTAACACTCCGGTTAGATGCAGTGGGAGGGGGAAAGTCGCAAAGGCGCCAGATGGCCCTAAGAGCCTCAGGCGCTTGGGGTTTAGCTCTTGCGTTCTGCTGGGTGGAAAGCCGGAGGGATGTTTATTGGGGCGAGGTTCCGGTATCCGAAACCGCTTTTTTGGCAGGGGTTAGGGATTTGATGTAGCTCACCAGTTGCCAGCGCTGGGGCTCCGGCAGTTTGGACCAGACGGGCATGCCGCGGCGGACAACGCCGTTGGTGAGCAGCCAGAAAAGCGTCCCCGGAGTGGCCTGTTGCACCGGATCGACGCGAAGACTGGGACCCTTTTTCGTGCCTTCCGCCATTTCTCCGTGGCACTCGGCACAGTGCAGGTCGAAAAGCTTGCCCCCGGCGAGGACCGCGTCGGGATCCTTCTCCAGGGGATTGTGTCGATTCACCGCTTTCTGTGGAGCCTTGGCGAGTTCGGCGTAGACCAGTGCATCATTCTTGAACTTGGAGTGTTCCGATTGAGCCGCGGCGATGCCGAGGCACGACGAAAGAAGGATGGCACACAGTGAGAGGCTCATTGAGGTCCGGCTCCTTGTCATTTGCGACCTCCGAATAAACGGCTGACGGCCGATCCGAAACCGGAAAATTCCCGGGAGACGCCCCAGCGTAGCAAGAAGCGATGACTGTTGTCGTTGAGGCCGAAGCCGGGGGCGAGGCGAAGCGTCCAGTCGGAAGGAAGGTTCCAGGCGACGACCGGAGAGAGATAGTGCGAGGTGTCATGCAAGCCGAAACTGTAGCGGTCCCCGAGGCCGCCGTACATCTCCACTCCGGCAATGAAATTCTCGGGGCAAAAGCTGCAGCGATGGATCGATGCCTTCAGGCCCAAGGGGCGACTGGCCCCGAGGGCGTAGCCAAATTCCCAGGGCTCACCGGGAGAAACATTCTTGGTGACAATAGTGTTTTGGGCGATGTTCCAACCACGGAAGGTTTTCGAGAGCAGGAGTTTGGTTTCGATTTCGTGGTCGTGCTCCTGGCGGGCAACGGCATTAGGGTCAAGGTAGTCGGCTTCGACGTCGTGACCTTCGACCTCTTTGAGGATCTTGTCAGCCCCGCTGGTGTGCTCATATTCGATGTAGAGAACGGGGTTAATAAAGTGTTCCTGGCGCAGGAGGCGGAAACGGTTCTCCAAACGGAAACCGGTGAAGATGGTGCTGTCGCTGAAGGTGGTTTGTCCGTCGAGATAGATCTCGGTCGTCCACCATGCGGTAGCTCCGTACTCGAACTCGGCCCAGAAGGCGTGAAAGTCGTTGCCCCCGCGCTGGGTGCCAAAGGTGGAGAAGTATTCGACTTCGAGACTTCCCGGCTCCTCCAGATAGTGGTCGTAGGTCACGATGTAAGGACTTTCCTGGGCAGCAAGCGGGAGAGCAACAGCGGCAACAATTCCCACCAAAATAGCGGACAGGAACCAACGGCCGCTCCCGAGACGCTGACCGCATCGAAGCCAGGAAATAAGAAATGAGCCGGGAATCGTACGCAAGTTGAGCGGCGTCCTTCCTTGCATCCCATTTGCGACTCGGTCGCATCTATAATCGACCGATGAATGAGCGAGTTTTGCTTTCTTCAGTTGCAACTCAGTCGCATCAAGGAATACATTAAAAGAATGCCGGATTGAGCGGGGTTCTGTCTATCTCCGGCGACAGAATCTGTCGCATCCTTATTGCGACCAGTTGCGACGCACGAAGGAGTTGTTTCAAATGCCACTTCCTCAAACCGAAGTTCCGGGACGCCTGCAGGCTCATTTCAGTGAGCGCGGAATCCGCATGACGCAGCAACGGCGCGCCATCCTGAGCGTGATGGAAACTGCCAAGAAACATCTGGATGCGAGCCAAATTCTGCGAAAAGCGCAGAAGCTGGATGCGAGCGTCGACCGGAGCACGGTGTATCGCACGTTGCGGCTGTTGAAGCGACAAGGGCTGATTGACGAACTCGACCTGATGCACATCAAGGGCGAGGGCCATTACTACGAACGAAAACTGGAGCGTGATCACATACATATGGCTTGTTTGCGGTGCGGGAAGATCACGGAGTTTTTGAGCGACGATTTTGAGCGGCTGAAACAGCAGGTGGAAAAAGACTGCCGGTTTCGTGTGCTGGTCTCGCGGCTGGAAATTGGGGGGTATTGTGCCGGCTGCCGAGGCGCGCAATAGAGGATCATGATGGAATTTCGCATTTTGACAGCCGAGGATGCGCCGGAGTGGTGGAGGCTACGGCTGGAGAGTCTGGAGGGAGATCCGGAGGCGTTCAGCTCGTCGGCTGAGGATCATCGCACCCTTGGGTTGGATGAGGTCCGCAAGCGACTCGGAATTGGAACGAGTGACTCATTTGTGGTAGGAGCATTTGAGGATGGACGCCTGGTCGGGATGTCGGGATTTCATCGCGAGACAGGATTGAAGAGCCAGCACAAGGGACGCGTGTGGGGCGTCTACGTGACTCCCACAAAACGTGGCACGGGAATCGGCAGGAAATTGTTGCAGATGATCCTCGAGCGGGTCGAGCAGAACGAAAGTGTAGAACAGATATTGATTTCCTACTCGACGACGCAGGCAGCTGCGGGTGCTCTCTATCGCTCGTTGGGATTTGAGCCGTTCGGGCGCGAGCCGCGGGCTCTGAAGGTCGGCGGGAAGTTTTTAGACGAGGAATATATGGTGCTACTCCTGAAGCGGTAAAAAAAGGAAAAGCGCCCTCGACTTTGCAGGCAAGGACGCCCGGCAGCCCTCCCCCAGAACTGCCAAACCACGAGTGGATAGTAGGATTTTGCAACGGTACTGTAAACATCACTTTGGTAATGATTAGCGGAAAGCTAATAAATCAGGGGCTGGGGTTCAGGGATCAGAGCTCAGGAGCGTACACAGGGATCAGCCAAAAGCCTGTCTACTGCTTCTGCCAAGTTTGGCCTGCGTCGACCGTGCTCCAGACCTCGCTGGTCGACGTGGTGATCTTTCCGTGCTGGGGATCGGGAAAGTACACGGTCAAAACATCTCCGGTTAGAGCCGCGCTGGAAGAAGTGGGGAGCACCCGGGTCCAGTGATTTCCGGCATCGATCGAGTGATAGAGGATAGTGTTCGCGCCTCCGGCCCAGACTTCGATGCCATTCACCGCTAAGGCCCGGAATATTTGAACCTGATCGCCCGCTTTTTTGTTCGCGCCCTGGCTCTTGGCGGTTGCTGCTTCCACGGCCACTTCGCGCACGGCAAAGCTGGAAGAGACAGATCCCGCACTGGCGATGACGGGCACGTCGTGCCAAGTCTTACCCTGATCAAAGGAACGCTGCAAGATTCCCTTGGAATTGATGGTCCAACGAGGAGCATTCACCGGGGACAGGGTCGCGAGGCTCGTGACATCGCGGCCATTGACGGGCAGGTTGCTGACCGGCGTTGCAACGGCGTTTGCTCCCACCGTCGCCGCGATGGGTACCGCACCTGCACTTTGACTGGCTGCAACGTCAGCGGGCTTGGCGCGGCCTACCGGCGCGTCATACTGCGAGGAGTCGGCGGCAGCACCTTGCAGGCCCGAGTTCTCCTTCTTCAACTCCGCCACTTCGGTTTGAACTTCGGTTTGAACTATGGGCGAGGCGCCGCTGACTTCCACTGTCTGCGTGGCGGGCGGAGGAGGTGCGATTTTGGCGGCGGTCCTTGCCTGCTTGCCGAATTGGGGCTGGGCGGGAGCGGATGGAACCGGCGCCTGCGTGGGTCCCTGCTGTTGATAGGCGAAAGCCTGATTCGTCTTGGCTAACGGGCCTCCTACCGTGCCGTTCACTGTGCTCGCGTGGTACGCGTTGGTTTTGTCCTTCGCTACCTCTGTCCTCTGGGGCAGCACGGTGAGCGCGCTTTGCTGGTCAGTGGTCAGGTTGCCAGCGACGAAACCCATCGGTTCAGAATCCGGAGCGGACCTCAGGCGCTGGGAGGCGGGAGCTTTGTCCGATTTCATCGCTGGAGGCGTTTGAATGGCGGGCGGCGTGGGAAGCTCATTTTTCGCTTCTTTGGTAACTGCCTGCTCCTTCAGAGACACTGATACCGCGGTCGAAACAGCTCGGGCATTGGTGCGATACCGAACGATGCCGAACGAAGCAATGGCCAAAACGCCGGCAGCTACAAATGCCCAGCGCAGAGCGGGCCATGTCAGCCATGATTCGCGAGAGGGTTGCAGGGTCTTTTGGGCGGCATCGATCTCGGGCAAAGCTAGCGCAACAATTTCACGGCAATCCGTGCAGCGCGAGAGGTGGGCCAATACTCCGGCACGCTCGCGGTCTGGCAGCGATTGCTCGGCGAATGCGGTAAGAAGGTCGGGGTCGGGATGGTTGGTCCGCGACTCTCCGGCTCGCAAGCGCTCGGTCACGAATTTGGGGACTTGTTGCATTTCAGCTTCTAGCTCAAACCCAGCGCCTAAAGGCGCTTTCTTTTGCTTCCCTTTCGGCACTGATAAAGCCGTGCCCTGATACGAACCTTTTCGCGCTGACGCGCGTCACCCGAGCGCCCGCGGCCTTAGCCCGGGTCTTCGCGGACGCCCGCTTCGGCTGTCTTCTTATGGAACGGCGGGGGCGGCGAATCTTGCGTCAGGGTCCGCCGAATATCCATCTGCAGGTCACGCACGTCGGTTTCCATGGCCTCTTCGGCCTGACGCCGGGACATGCCCTGGCGGCCGAGTTCGGCCAAAATCTGCTTCTTCAGGGACTTGGCCAGCTTGTCGAGTTTCCGGCTGATGGTGGATTCGTGAACCCCCAGCATCCGGGCGATCTCGGCCAAGGTTCGTCCGTCGAGATAATACGCGCTGAGCACCATGCGGTCTTCTGACGAAAGGGCACGGATGGCCTGGTCCGTCGCGCGAGTCAGGCGAGGGTCGGCAGTCGGGACGGGTTCCGGATTGGCCGCCTGGAACTGAATACCTTCTTCGGACTCTTCATCGAGGCTGACGAGGCGCTTGGTGCGGCGATAGCGATTAACGTATTCCTGCGCCAGCACGGTGCGCAGCCAGCCTTCGAGCGATCCGCGTCCGGTGTATGAGGCGAGTTTGCAGACGCGTTGGCCTTCGCGGGTGCTGGTGCCATAGAGATCGGCGTAGAGCGTGTCGGCCAGGTCACGCGCCGCTGAATCTTCCCGTGCAATGCGAAGCGCAGCGAGATAGAGCTTTTCGCGATAGCGCGTCAGAAAAATTTCCCAGGCAGTGTTGTGTCCGGCAGCACAGGCACGAGCGAGCGCGAGTTCGTCGACGCGGAGACTTAAAAAGAATGTGCGGATCTCCGGTTCGGAATCGGTGGTGAGATATTTCGCGCCGACCTCGTGAAGAATCGTGGCGAACGAATCGCGAGTCAGACCGAAGGTTTCGCAAGCCGACTTCGCGTGCAACTCCGCAAGCAGGCCGGAAACCACCGACTGCATCGCGGGATTTGGTTTGGCAGAAGCCATGCGGCGAAGCGTTTGCTGCCGAACGACAGCGGGGCCCTCGTTCCCTTCGATGCTACCAATTTATTAGACGCTTGGTGAGCGAATTTTGGGTGCAAGTGAACGCGCGATGCTCGTTCCTTCGATGAGTCGAGACGCTGCAAGAATCTCTGCTCCGCAACAAGTAGAACGAAGCGGAGTACCCGCAGTTGTGTCTCTGGAGCGGTGATGCGGGCGCAGCCGTCTGGCCGGAGGGACGTTATGGTTCCGAAGATTCTTTTGGCTGTGACGTTGGCGATGCTGGTGGTCGGATTCTTGATGCTGGATCAGCACTCGGTGCAGGCAGGTGAAACGATTTCGTCGTCCGGACACAAGGTGCTGGATCCGATCCGCCATGGAAATTTGACGGTGTTTCCAGTGGTTGCGAGCAAGACGTATCCGACGGGCGAGTTCATCACATTGGATGAGGGACTGCGGTCGGGCGATGTGGTGGTGACCGAAGCAGGCAGTGTGCAGGGATTGATCCGGCGGCACGGCACCTCTGCGGTGCGGCACGATGGGGCGGAGGTGAACCGTCTGGTGCTGGTAAACAACTCAAAGCGTCCTCTGCTGCTGCTCGCGGGAGAGATTGTGACTGGCGGCAAGCAGGATCGCGTAATCGGAAAAGATCGGATCGTTCCCGCCGAGAGCGACCCTGTGGATTTGAGCGTGTTCTGCGTGGAACCTGGGCGATGGGTGGCGACGAGCGAACACTTTGGGGCTTCCGGTGCAATGTATGGTTCGTCAGTCGGGGGGCCGATTCACGGCAACGCAGCGCCGATGGCCATGATGGCGCAGCCATCCGTACGCGCGAAAGCAATGGCGGATAAAGATCAAGGCGCCGTGTGGGCGGAAGTGAGGAAGCAGCAACAGGCAGTCGAAGTTTCCGGAGCTACACCCGCGGTCGCAACCGAGTTAGCCAGCACCAGCTCCTACGCGCGCGTCATGGAAAATTCCGAGGTGAAGAAGCAAGTCGACGCGGTGGCGAAGCCGATCGAAGAAAACTACCAGAGCCTGATCGGACAACTGCGGGACCGGCATGCGGTGGGAGTAGTAGTGGCGGTGAACGGACGCATCATTTGGGCCGATGTTTTTGCCAGCACGGATCTGCTGGAGAAATATTGGCCCAAACTGGTGCGGTCCTATGCGTCGGAAGCTGTCGTAACGCGCGCCAAAGACGTCGAGGTATCCGTGACTCGCGCCCAGGAATTTCTGGCCGATATGGAAGGGCGGCGCGAAATGATCGAAAGCGAGCCGGGTGTGTATCGTCATGCAGAGGTTACGGGCGACGGCTTCAAGGCATTCTCATTGACGTCATTGTTGCCGAAGACCGGATTCGAAGTGCACGTGGCGAAAATGGCCGACTAGCAAAAAGCAGGGGCCAGGGGTTAGAGGTCAGGGGGCAGTAATTCGCCCCTCACTTTGAACGGCCGGGTGACAGGTCAGTCTCCTCCTGTCATTCGGCTTTTTCTTTTCAGGCAATTTTCATGGATGCCGCCTAGACTTCGTTGATCCCTAGTTGGATTGGGTGGAGTTGTACCAATCGCGCCAAGCCTTGGAATCGGACGGCAGGTGCTGGTGGGTGATGTCGCTCAGAGCGTGAAATGCCCAAGCGTGGGTCGGGGCGTCGAGGCTGGGATCGTCCGTGAACTTGAGTAGTGGTGGAACCGCCGTCAAGCGTTCTTCTTGCGTAAACATGCCGGACTCGGCAATGCTGCAGGCGGCACGTTCGCGAACGGACGGGGACGGATCGTCGTGCATGGTTTCGAGAAGCGGAGCGATGACCGAGCTGGTTCCTACGAGCGCCAGTCCGTCAACCGCCCAACGGCGTGATTCTTCGTCTGGATCTTTCAAGTGCATTTTCAAAACGTCGATGACGCGGTCGGTTTCAACGCCGCGATTGCCCAGTAAACCGAGAGACCAAAGGGACCAAACTTTTCGCTGCTGGTTGGAAGAATTCGCAGTCTGAGCCAGAGATTCGAACGTGGAGGAATTCTTGGGTAATCCGTAGGCGGCCAGTTCGACTTCGACTCCCGATTGGCGCACGCGCATGTCGCTGGAGTTCAGCGCGGCAGTGGTGAGCGTGGCCATTTGCGAATCCCATTGCAAGTGGCCCTGCCAACGATCCACGTGGGAGGAGATTTCTTCGACGGCGCCATCGGAATGAGCGACGGCGCGCTCGAGCAGGGCTTCTGCCTGTTTCTGCGGTCTCATGCCGTCGACCCGAACGGGAGCCTGCGTCGCTGGCAGAGCGGCCGCGGAACGCTGAGCTTTGCGCAGTGTCATGGAGTAGATGAAGGCGAAGTTGCCGAGCATGATCGCCACAATGAGTAGGACGGTGTTCGCTGGAGCTGTGCGGCGACCTTTCGGAGCGTTGGGACGGGAGGACGACAGTCCCTCGGGCACGATGTCAGAGCCGGGGCCGAGCGTGCCGTAGTCGGGAGTCGGGCGCAGGCGAGGATCGTATTGCGGCGAGTCCGGCGAAGGTGGCTGTGGTCCATCCATAATGAGGAGTTTAAGGCGACGATCGGAAGGCGGTAAGGTTACTTCAGTTCGTCCCACTTCTTAGATGCTGCAGAGTGGTTGGTAATTTCCTCATGATTCATCGAGAGCGGGTATAAAACTGAGAAGGCAGGAGATAAGGCTATGATCACAAAGTGCAGGTGGTGGGGATTCGCAGTAGCAATGGCGTTGTCCGCGACAGTGTGGGCAGCAACGGCGCCGGGATATCACATTATCAACACCTACAAATTGGGCGGCGACGGCGGATGGGATTATCTGACGACGGATGCGAACGCACGCCGCCTGTACATTTCGCGCGGCACGCACGTCATGGTGGTTGACGCGGACTCGGGCAAAGTTGTGGGCGATATCGCCGACACACCGGGAGTTCACGGCATCGCGCTGGCGCCGGAGTTGGGCAAGGGTTTCGTGAGCAACGGCCGCGAGGGCACGGTGAGCATTTTCGACATCAAGACGCTGGCGACCAGCGGCAAGGTGAAGGTGGGAGACAATCCGGATGCGATTCTGTATGATCCGGCGACGAAGCGCGTGTTCACGTTCAATGGGCGCAGCGCGGATTCGACAGCGATCGATGCGGCGAGCGGGAAGGTGCTGGGCACGATCAAACTCGATGGCAAGCCAGAGTTCGCGGCCAGCGATGCGAAGGGCGAGGTCTTCGTCAATATTGAAGATAAGAGCGAGATTGAGAAGATCGATCCGAACAAGCTGGAAGTGAAGGCGAAGTGGCCCCTGGCGCCGTGCACCGAGCCGAGCGGGCTCTCGATGGATCGCAAGAACCGGCGCTTGTTTGTGGGATGCGATAAGAAGATGATGGCCGTGGTCGATGCCAATAGCGGCAAGGTGCTGGCGACTCCGGCGATCGGCGACGGAGTTGACGCAACCGCCTTCGACGATGGAACCGGGCTGGCGTTCGCTTCGTGCGGCGAAGGCGTACTTACGGTGGTGAAGGCGGACTCACCGACCGCCTACAGCGTGGCGGAAAATGTGAAGACGCAGCAAGGCGCGCGGACCATGGCACTCGACTCGAAGACGCACAATGTCTTTGTGGTGACCGCGAACTTCGGCCCGCCACCCGCGCCCACGGCAGACAATCCGCATCCGCGGCGGTCGATCTTGCCGGACAGTTTTGTAGTGCTTGTTCTTGGAAAATGAGACGGTTCGATCATGGGGCGAAAGCCCTGCTCGTGCTTGGGGCAGTCTTGATGTTGGCGCAGGCGAGCGGGGCTTACTCCGTTTTGACCCATGAGCAGGTGGTGGATCTGGTTTGGGAAAACCGCCTTCTGCCAATGGTGAAGGCGCGATTCCCGAACTTGACCGACAAACAAATCCGCGAAGCTCATGCCTATGCCTACGGCGGATCGCTGGTGCAGGACATGGGCTATTACCCTTTCGGCAGCCGCTACTTCAGCGACCTGACTCACTACGTACGCTCGGGAGACTTCGTCGTCAGCCTGATCGAGGACGCACACACTGCGAACGAATATTCGTTTGCGCTAGGAGCCTTGGCTCACTATGCGGCCGATAATGCGGGACATCCGATGGTGAACCATGTGGTCGCGATGGAGTTTCCTGCGCTGCAGAAGAAATATGGCGATATCGTGACCTACGCGGACTCACCGAACGCGCACATCCGGGCGGAGTTTGGGTTTGACATGACCCAGGTGGCGAAGAATCGCTACACCTCCGACCGCTACCACGACTTCATCGGATTCGAAATCTCGCAGGGACTTTTGGAGCGTGTCTTTCCCAAGGTTTACGGAATCAAGTTCGACGATGTGGTGGACGACGAGGACCTCGCGATTGGAAGCTTCCGGCACGCGGTGAGCAAGGTGATTCCACAGATGACGCGCGTGGCCCTGTTGACGCGGCGCAACGAGATCGTGGCGGACACGCCCGATGCCGCGGAAAAGAAATACCTGTACTACCTCTCCCGCGGTGATTACGAAAAAGAGTGGGGATCGGAGTACCGGAAGCCTGGGTTTGGGACTAAGCTTCTGGCTTTCATTTTGAAGATGTTCCCGAAGAAGGGGCCGTTCAGCGGGCTGGATTTCAAGGTCCCCTCGCAGCAAGCGGAAGACTTGTTTATCAAGAGCATTGATGAAACGGTGGACCATTACAAACACCTCCTTGAGGATAGCCAGAACGCGACGATGCGCCTGCCCAACCGCAACTGCGACACGGGCAAGGACACGCAAGCCGGCGAGTACGTGCTGTCGGACGCGACCTACGCCCACTTGGTGGACAATCTTTCGGACAACAATTTCATCCAGACCTCGCGGGAGCTGAGCGAAAACATCCTGGCCTATTACAGGAATCCGGATGCACCGATCGCCACCAAGAAGAAAAAGAAGGACTGGAAGCGGATTCAGGATGAGTTGCAGGAAATGAGAGTGGCGATGGCGAGGAGCCTGACCCCGGCTGCCGGGCCGGAGCGAGACATCGGAAAAACTGATCCGGTCGATTCACAAAATCGATAACTGAGACCTTCCCGAAACAGCTGTTTCGGGCTACGATAGCAACCTCTGTGGATCGTACGACCGTTCGGTTGGCAGGTGGCGTGCAATTGAATGGGGCGTTGGGAGATACGCTCGCATCTAAGCGATTAGGGGCGTAAGCAGTTGTTCAGATCACCGAACGGGTTGGAAAAATTCTGAACAGAGTTTGATCGAGGCCGGCTGATGACGATTGCTGAAGACAAGTTCTATCGCGGGCAGGTTACCCAGCGTGTCGACTTCGCGCCGGATTTGTGGATGTTCCGCATCCGGAGCGGCGGCGAGTTCAACTTCGTTCCTGGACAATATGCCACGCTTGGGGTGGAAGAGAATGGGAAGCGGATCGAGCGTCCGTATTCGATCGCATCCTCTCCTTCGGAAAACGAGGTCGAGTTCTTCTTCGAACTTGTCCCCGAGGGCGCGCTGACGCCGAAGTTGCACAAATTGCAGATTGGCGATCAGTTGCTCATGCGGAAGATCCCGAAAGGAAAGTTTTCGCTCGACACGAGCAACGGGCGAAAGAATCATCTGCTGATCTCGACCGTGACGGGAGTGGCTCCCTTCGTCAGCTACGTGCGAACGTTACATCAAGATTGGGAAGAAGGAAAATTCGACGGCAGCCACAAACTATTCTTGCTGAATGGGGCGAGCCGCCCCTGGGAGTTCGGATATTTAGAAGAGTTGCGGCAATTCGCCGAGAAGGCAGCGCCGTGGTTCACGTATGTGCCGACGGTGAGCCGTCCGTGGGATCATGCCGACTGGCCGGGCGAGATCGGCCGCGCCGACGATGTGCTGCGCAAATACGCCGACCAGTGGGGACTCGATGGAACCAACACAGTCGCTTATCTGTGCGGGCATCCGGAGATGATCGAGCACAGCAAGGCAATCTTGAAGCGGCGCGGCTTCACCGATAAGGGTTCAATCAAAGAAGAGGTTTACTGGATACCGGCGAAGTAGTATCGAGTCCGGAGTCGCGAGTCCGAGTCCTGAGCTAAACACCAGCCACGCTACTTCTTCGCTCCAGCAGGAGCACGTCTCGCCACCTATCGCCTAGTTTTCCGATGCGGCTTCGCCTTCCGACTTCGCGGAAGCCGCACGATTTGTGAAGGCCGACGCTCGCGACGTTCACCGGGAAAATTCCGGCTTGCAGCGTCCAGATGCCTGCCGCTTCCGATTCGCGAATAAGCGCTTCCAGCAAGGCTTTGCCGACTCCTCCTCCGCGCGCTACCTCCGTGACGTAGACAGAAACTTCGGCAACGCCCGCATAGACTTGGCGGGCCGAGACCGGGCTTAGGGCGGCCCATCCCAAGACGATGGGCTCTTGCGAGTGACTCGAATCCATAGCCACCAGCCTGCAGTCTCTGCGGTGTCCGCTGTCCCATTTTTCCCAGGTCGGCAACTGCGTTTCGAACGTAGCGTTCTCCGTCGCGATGCCTTCGCGATAAATTTCGCGGACTGCGGGCCAGTGTTCTGGACTCATGTTTTGAATCTGAAAGACCATCGTTGTCTGTTCGTAGACTCAGCCTTGGAGCGACAAGAGAAACATTCCAACAGAGACGGGCCCGAGTAATGCGAGGAACCACACTCGCGACCCAAGTATTCCAGCGCCCAGTGCGGCCGCCAATGAGGCCAACAACACACCAACAATCCACTGCAGAGGCAAGTCCCCCTTCGATAACACAATGTAATACCAACAACTGATCGAACCCAGCGCGCTCGCGACTCCAAGGCAGCTACTGACTCCGCGTTTGATCATCGAAATTCCGCTCAAATAAAAAACTAGGTGGAAGTTTGCAGAGGTTACGTTTCCGCCGGCGCAAAGAAGACCAGGACGGCCAACTCCTCGGTGATGTCGTGGAAACGATGCTCAATCTCCGCTGGGACGAACAATACGCTGCCCGCCGAAACTTCCTGATCCTGGTCCCCGGCGCGAAAGCAGCCGCGGCCCCGAACTACGTAGTACATCTCGTCTTCGTGATGGGGACGCTGCAAGTCGGTTGCGCCGGCAGCCAATACATAGAGCCCCGCACTCATCGACGGAACGCGGAGAAACTCGAGATATGGCTTTTGCTTCTCTTTGCGGCGCCCATCAATCGCCGCGAGCGAAAAGAACTCTGGGTTTTGTGCAGGCACCACGCCTCCATCCGGTGGCACTATGGTTCGTTCCACTCATCCACAGACGACGTGTCTTCCCCTTTGTCATCGGTGATGATCGCCTCGACCTTGTTATCACCGGGATACTGGCCCTTTTGGCGCAGCTGCGTTTGCCAGTTGGAGATGGCCGGATTGAACTGCTCGTCGTATTCCGTGAAGCCGTTGACGAGAACCTGGGCGCGCATGATTTTCTCGCCCTTTTCCGCTTTGGC
>Ga0335070_10003026_pt1 | contig 19564 bp, 18 predicted proteins | sample Lox_Sample_13_FD_206722 | JGI IMG/M metagenome (GOLD analysis project Ga0335070, IMG submission 206722) | Soil microbial communities from Loxahatchee National Wildlife Refuge, Florida, United States - Lox_Sample_1.3 | ecosystem: Environmental > Terrestrial > Soil > Wetlands | place: USA... | reverse complement strand
GTCCCCATCCAGGTCTACATACGTCACCCCGATCTCCCTGCCCCTGCGCTCCAGGGGGTTCTCGATCCGATCTGCGCGGTCGGGTAGCTGGCGGCGGATCCGGGACAGGGCCGAGTCGTCGATTTCAAGCACGGCGTCAACGGCGAGGAGGCCACCATTCGGGAGCACGACAAGAGGGTTGATCTCGGCGATCAATGCCTCGTAACGTAACGCCACATCATACAGCTGACCAATGACATCACTCCAGGGCGCGATGAGCTGCTGTTTCAGTCCGAGCATGCGGAGGAGTGAGCGGGCCTGGTACGGGTAATAACCGAAAGACGGTTCGATGTGGATCGCCGCAATCTTTTCCGGCGAGACTCTCGCTGTTTCCTCGATCAGCACTCCGCCTTCAGTGCTGACGACGATCACGGGCCTACCCGAATAGCCGTCTATCGTGATACCCAGATAGAGTTCTTTCGCAATCTCCGCTTTCTGGCAGACGAGTATCTTCCTCACCGGGAGTCCCTTGATGTCTGAGCTGAGCAGTTCCTCGGCCATATCCTTCAGTTCGTCCGGTGTGGAAGCAGCCTTTATGCCGCCGGCAAGGCCACGCCCTCCGACAAGAACCTGCGCTTTGAGCATAACCGGATAGCCTATTTCTCCGGCAATTTGAAGGGCTTCGTGCATGGTCGATGCTACGCCACGATGAGGGACAGGAATGCGGTTCTGTTCAAAGATGTCCAAGGCCTCGTATTCGTGCAGTCTCATAGCAATTTTTTTCCTTTGAATAGTTTTTCTGTGCAGCAAGTATAAAACTGAAGGCGATGCATGTCAACGAAAATAATCAGATATTTGATTTCTTATCGACTAGAACCACGAGACCATAAATTTGGCTAAAAATTTAATTGCAAATTTAATTTAATTTATGTAGAATAATCCAGGCTTGAACAAAAAAAGAAAAAAGGTGCGGAAATGGCGCAGAAGAAAAGTGAAAACGCCGGTAAGCAGGTGGAAGACTCAAGCCAGATAGCCTATCAAGGCATCAGGCGCATGATTTACACCAGGGAGCTCGTGCCGGGGCAGAAAATCGCGTACCGGGACCTCGCCGAAAAGCTTCACCTGAGCCCAACGCCAATTATCCAGGCACTCAAAAGGCTCGAACTGCTCAGCTTCGTCTCTCACGAGCCGAATCGCGGATTCTGTATGACGCCTTTCAGTGTCAAAGAGATCGAAGAGATCTACGAGATGAGAGAGCTTATTGAGCCTTCACTTGTGCGCGCCACTATACATAACCTGAACAAGGAGGGCCTTGGTAAACTGAAGGCAGCGCTCCACGCGCATCAGGCGGCAGAACGCGAGCTGTTTTTGAAAGACCGACTATTTAAGAACCGGGAATTTCACCTGACGCTGGCCTCCCTTTCGGGGAAAGAGACGCAGATCCGCATCCTGGAGAATCTGTTCGATATTCTGTTCCTCAAGTACAGCAACCTTCCGAGGACATCCCTCACGGCAACGGACCAGGAACACCAGGAGATATATGATACGGTTGCGGTACGCAGCGTTGAAAGGGCGCAGAGTGTGCTGAAGAACCACGTAACCAACGTGAAAGTGCAGGTCCTGACGAGTGTCCGCAAGTTGATCGCGGAGCAGGAGAAGGCCCAGTTTTAAAAAGGAAAGGTTAAGGTTGAGATTAAGGTTAAGGTGAAGCTGAACGAAACCTAATCAATTGATGTCAATATTTTAGTGAAATAGAAGGAGGTTGTACCATGGGTCTTAAGACAAAAGCGGAATACATCGAATCGATTCGGGCTCTCAAACCGACCGCATACATGTTCGGAGAGCGCATCACCAATGTGGTGGACAACCCGCGCCTTCGTGCGGGTATTGAGGCGACGGCAGCGACGTATGAGGTGGCAGAGGGCGAGTTCCGTGACCTCGTGGTTACCACGAGTCCTTTGATTAATGAACCTGTCAACAGGTTCACTCTGCCTCCTGCCAGCATCGAAGACCTGGTGGCGCGCGTGAAAGTCAACCGGGCCCTGGGCAACTACGTGGGCACATGTCATCAGCGTTGCACGGGCCTCGATTGTCTGTCGACCCTTTCCATCGTGACCTATGATATCGACAAGAAACACGGCACCAAGTACAACGACCGTTTCATCGAATTCCTGAAATATGTCCAGAAGAATGATCTTGCCGCGAATGCTGGCGTTACCGATGTTAAAGGCGACCGCTCACTCGGGCCGAACGAGCAGTCGGACAAAGATATGTATCTCCACGTGGTCGAGCGCAGGAAGGATGGCATTGTCGTCCGCGGGGCCAAGGCGCATCAGACAGGCTCTCTTTCGTCACACGAAATCATCGTGCTCCCCACCCGTGCCATGGGCAAGGGAGACACGGACTACGCCGTAGCCTTTTCAGTTCCCTCTGATACGAAGGGATTGATTCACGTGGTTGGCAGATCGACCCTCGATATGCGTGAACTGGATGGATGCGATATAGGGAATACCATGTATTCCAAATATTGCCCTACGCTGATTTTCGACAATGTCTTCGTACCATGGGAGCGTGTCTTCATGTGCGGCGAAACAGAATTCGCGCAGGACATGGTTGTAAAATTCTCTTCCCTGCATCGCCAGAGCCACGGTGGGTGCAAGTCCGGGAAGATCGACTGCATGATCGGGGCAGCCCTGACCCTGATGGATTACAACGGGACCGCGAAGGTCAGCCATCACAAGCAGAAGGTTATCGACATGATCCACAGGGCGGAGACGCTCTACGCCTGCTGTCTGGCAGCCTCATACGAAGGCAAGAAGCAGCCTTCAGGCACGTACTACATCGACACGGTCCTCGCCAATGCATCGAAGCTCCACGAAGGCAAAGAGCTGGCAGAGGCCATCCGGCTCATGATCGACGTAAGCGGTGGTTTTGTGGCGGATCTGCCTTCTGACAGGGATTTTCAGAACCCTGAAGTCGGGAACCTTTTGAAGAAGTACCTAAAGGGTGCTGAGGGTCAATCGGTCGAGGACCGCGTCAAGATGTACAGGCTCGTAGAAAAGATGGCCCTGGAGAGCGCTGATACGATTTCCGATATTCATGGTGGTGGCTCACCCGAGGCTCACCGCGTGACCATTTACCGTGAAACGGACCTGAACAAGAAAAAGCAAGCAGCCAAGCGTCTGGCAGGCATCGGAAAGTAAGGTAAAGCAGGAAAAATAGGAAACCAGCTCGGTGTCTACCCTCCGGCAATCAGAGGGATGAGGTGCACTTCAGAACCCTTGGGCACAGCAGCTTTTTCAAAGTCAGGTCCTGAGACAACGGTGTCGTTGACACGCACGACAGCATAGGGGTAAGGGTCACCCAGGTCGGCCAGGAGGTCGGCTACGGTCATCCCCTCACGCCAGCGAAATTGCCTGCCTTCAACGAGTACCATCATGCTACTCCGTGCGCTTTCAAAACGTCCAGAACCTCGGGTAAGTCTATCCCGAGCCGCGTTACTGTGTCAAGTGTCGGGATGCCGTCCTTTGACCAGCCTCTTCGCTCGTACACCGCGTCCTTAAGCTGCTCATACTTCTCTTCCCGCAATTTCCGCAGGGTTTTTACTTTCTCCGCCGTGCCCATGCCGCCGATGTCTATCCTGTGGATTTCCTTCAACTGCTTGTCGTAACGCTCTGCCCTTGATTCATATTCCTCAACGGTCACCGGACCCATCGCCCTGTAGGGAATAGCATCATGCTCCCTGCGGCCAAAGCCCAGCTTCAGACAGAGGAGACGCTGGAGGTTATAGACCTTTTCACTCATGAAGATCAAATCAGCGGGCTTGAGGCTCTTGCCCGTCACCGCGTTGAAATACTGCGTGTACCACTCCACGTGCTGGATGACTTTGGCGGGCTCTTTGGTTTGTTTGTTGTCCGCAGGTACCACATCGTTCCAGGGAAGCTTGCAGAGCCCGCAGAGGCCGAACCAGGTACGCCACAAAGGGAACCAGTGGAGCGCTTCTGCCTTTTGCTCAAAGGTGGGCAGGAAATTATGGACCATGTCGAGGAAAATGAGCCATGCCTCATCGTGCTGAGGTCCTTTGAGCGCCAAACCGTAGCCTCCCTGCTGGGCGAGGGATTCCTTGGGCATGTATTCGGAGAACTCGAGGCCTTTGGCCTCCATACCGATGTCCTCCATGATGGCACGATCCGCGCCGAACTCTTTCGAGAATATCTCTTTCATCTTACGGACACCCTGACCTACTACTCTGCCGAACCCTTCGCCTCTCCCGATTTGATGGAGGATCTCCAGGGCGCTGGTTTTGTTCCCGAAGGAGAGGTCCATGCCCCCGGTGTGGGTCTTGTTGATGAGGCCCATCTCAAAACACTCCATGGCAAAGGCGATACTTGTCCCGACTGAAATAGAATCGAGGCCGTAATTGTCGCAGTAAAAGTTCATCTCAATGATGTGGAGGGGATCAAAGATCCCGTGATTTGAGCCGCATCCCGCGATCGTCTCGTACTCCGGCCCGTCAACGAAGACCTTTCTTCCGGCATGAGGCCCGGTTGTCGGCGCAAAGTCCTTTACCCCATGGGAGCAGGCGAGTGAGCAGCCCATCCAGCAACCGTCAAACCCTTTGTCAAACAGAGGTCTGTATACTTCCATACCCACGTTAGGAGCTTGGGGATGCTGGCCGTAACGGAAGTTGTGGGTGGGTAGAAGGTCATAATCGTTCATGATGGTGACGAGATGGGCAGTGCCAACCATGGACATCTGGTTTTGCTTGGGGTCCTGGTCGAGGATCTCCTGCGAGTGGAGTTTTGCCACCTTCTTCAAGGTTTCTTCATCCGCAGGATCGTTTAGCGCCAGGGTGACACTCTCCCAGCGGGCCACGATGGCCTTCAGGCCCTTGTCTGCAAATACGGTCCCGAGGCCTCCACGGCCGGCCTGCTTGAGTCGGGCCCTTGATCTCTTCGGGTCATACCAAGAAAAGTTGAGAAGCCCGATCAGGCTGTGTTTTGCTCCGGGCCCCGTAGAGACCACCGATATGTTCCTTGGTTTCCCCTGGCCAAAATGGTTGGTCAGTACTTCCGTGATTTCGTGCGCCCCTTGCGGGAGCCCTGTAACTTCCAGTATCTGCACCTGCTGGTTGATGCCGTCGATGAAGATCACCCTAGGTGCCCCGGTCTTGCCCTGGATTTCCAGGGCATCGAAACCTGAGAACTTCAAATACGGGCCAAAGAAACCTCCCACGTTGGAATCCATCACGGAGCCTGTGGTGGGAGAGATGGAAGTCACGATGCTCTTGCCCGATCCCGGATAAATGGTGGTTCCGCCCAAAGGACCGCATGCGATGCAGAGCGCGTTCTCAGGGGAGTTCCACTTGGTGTCCTTGTTTACAGCATTCCAGAGGAGCCAGAGATCAAAGCCCTTTCCCCCTACGAAGGTTTCCTTCATCTTCTCACTTACGGGTTTGATGGAGATCTTCGAATCCGAGAGGTTAACGTAGAGAGTCTGGTTCGCATACCCCCTCTTTATCGCAGGCCTCGCGTAAGATAGTCTCGCGATCTCCTTTACCTTCAAATCGGTCATGCTAGTTTTCTCCCTTTCAATGGGCCAAGCCTTCGTCTGTGAGAAGCTAGCCCTTGACCCCGAGCCTGTACACAAGCCCGGACGCGAAACGTTAAAGTATCACGGGGGCTTGCGAGTGTCAAGCCGGTACTGTGGCGGCTGAGCAGCGGCTAACAGCGGGGCAGGTCTTCGTTTGTGTTGCCCCGGTTCTGTGCATAGAGTATACTTCACGAGAACCACGTGTTCTTTATTGTTATGCGTTTCATTGCCGACCTACACATCCATTCGAGCTATTCCAGAGCTACGAGCGCAGAGATGGTGCCCGAAGGCATCTGGAAGTGGGCCCAGATGAAAGGTATCACCGTTGTCGGTACCGGAGATTTCACCCATCCCAGGTGGTTCAAGGAACTCGGGGAGAAACTGGAGTCAACCGGCGATGGTCTGTTTCAGCTGAGGGAGGATCGGCAAGCGGGGCCTGTGCCCGAATCGTGCAGGGCTGATGTCTTTTTTCTTCTGTCGGTGGAGATAAGCTGCATTTATAAGAAGCGTGAGAAGACGCGAAAAATCCACTGTCTCGTCTTCGTTCCTGACTTTGCCAGCGCGGCAAAGTTCAACCTCGCGCTTTCCAGGATAGGCAATATAACATCGGACGGAAGGCCGATCCTCGGGCTCGACGCAAAAGAGTTGCTCAAGATAACGCTCGATACTTCGCCGGAAGCTGTGCTCATTCCTGCCCACGCCTGGACACCGCATTTCTCTGTTTTCGGCGCCGCTTCCGGATTTGATTCTCTAGACGAATGCTTCGACGAACTTACGCCGCATATCCACGCCATAGAAACAGGGCTCTCTTCGGACCCACCTATGAACTGGCGGCTGTCGGCACTGGACAGGATTACACTCATCTCCAACTCTGATGCGCACTCTGCGCCCAAACTGGGCAGAGAGGCAAATATCTTCGATAGGGACGTGTCCTACGGGGCGATCATGGAGTCCATAAAGACGCAGGCAGGATTTCTCGGTACCATCGAGTTCTTTCCGGAAGAGGGGAAGTACCACTACGACGGCCACAGGCCCTGCGGTGTCCGCTGCTCTCCAGGAGAGACAAGAAAGAACGAGTATCGTTGCCCTGCCTGTGGCAAACGACTCACCGTGGGAGTAATGCACCGTGTAGAGAAACTTGCGGACAGGGCGCACGGCTTCAGGCTGGCCGGGGCACCGCCCTATCATTCTCTTATTCCGCTTCAGGAGGTGCTGGCGGAAGCACGCGGTGTGGGCTCGAACAGCAAGTCCGTGTACAATGAATACATGAACCTGATCACCAGCCTGGGCAGTGAATTCAAGATCCTCATGGATACGCCGCTCAGCAACATCGAGCAGGTAGCCTCACCGCTCGTGGCCGAAGCGATAGCAAGGATGCGCGCAGGCAAAGTGCACATCAATCCTGGCTACGACGGCGAGTATGGAGAGATCAAAATATTCGAGACAGCGGAGCGCAGAGAGATCACGGGGCAGGGCACGCTTCTCTAATGCCAATTCTATTTATGGCCGATGGCTCACTCCGACGCCGGCAGGATTGGAATCTGCAGATCCTTTTCAGGGATGCTCCCTGTTAATGCCCTCAGGAAGGTCGAGATATCTTCGATCTGCGTTTTTGTAAGCTCTTTTGCCAGCTGGACCTTACCCATAATCCAGACTGCATCGTACAAGTGGTCTATTGACCCGGCATGGAAATAGGGCGCAGTTCTCCCGACGTTTCTGAGAATGGGCACTTTGAACACGTACTTATCACTCTCGTTCTTGGTAACTGTGTATCTTCCTTCATCGATATCCGCGCTCTTTGTGTATTTCCAATAGGGTTCGATGATGCCGAACTTCTGGTACATTTGCCCACCGAGATACGGACCTGCATGGCACCCGGCACAGCCTGTCTGCATGAAGGTTTGAAGTCCTCTTTTTTCCGATTCGCTCAAACCTGTGTTGTTCCCTTTTAAGTATCCATCGAACGGGGAGGGTGTGACGAGCGTCCTTTCAAAGGCCCCCATGGCCTTGGCGAAATTGTCCGCGGTTACCGACTCTTTCTGGCCGGGGAACGCTTTCTGAAACAGGGCCGGATATCCTTTTATCTCTTTCAATTTTTTCTCAGCTGCTTCGTATGATGGCATGCCGAACGAGGGCGGGCCTGTGAGTGCTTGTTTGGCCTGGTCTTCAACGCTTAACCTGTTTCCTATCCAGTGTGCCGAGATCTGGCCGGCGGCATTGAGAATGGTCGGTGCATTCCTCGGATTGACTTTACTGTTGTTACCGATTGATTTTCTCAGTCCGTCTGCGGCGTACAGGCCCATTGGATGGCATCGCGCGCAGCTGACCGTTCCATCCACAGAAATCCTCGTCTCGTAAAAGAGTATCTTGCCCAGTGCGACCTTCTCGGGTGTGATCGGATTTGCTTCCGAGAAAATTGTTGCTGGAAGCGGACCGAATGTCTGCTTCGCCTGAGTGAACAAAGTCTCAGAGTCATCCGCCCCAACGGGCCAGGGTGCGGAGGCCACAAGTAAAGCAAACAAGATCACATTCAGGGTGAGTCCTACTCTCTTGATACCAGCCATAGAATCTCCTTTTCACCCTGGAGCAACGACACCGAACGAATGAATTTTGATTCTGTAATTACTAATAAGTCCGCAATCAGCGCTGTTCAAGGGGCTTGCTTTGGAGAAACAGTGCTTTACAGACTTGCTGATAATGGTTATACTCCATGGCACTCGAATCACATACCGGTCCCGAGACCTCGTGAGCGGTATTGTTAAGAGTTTATGAACCATGCAGAGCGCGGCTCAACCTTTCCTAAGCGAAGCATTGCGAGAGTCTCTCGGGACCCGTCTTATGTTCGGAGGGAGCGTTGCACGGTGTGGGTCGCATGCCGAGGACTGTCTGAGCGGTAAGCCTGCTGTCGACAGCAGGCGTGCGCGAGTTCCACAGGCAAGCGGAAGGAGAACTTAGAACGGGTGAGAGACGGAGCACCAGCGAACGAAGGAAACGGTTGACGCCAGCGCGGATATTGACAATATATCGAGAATCAAAAGGAGGAACTAATGTTTAAAAGGATTGATCACGTTGAAATCACACCGAGCGATATGGACCGAACCATCCGCTTCTACACCGACATTTTCGGTTTCGCGGTGAAAATGCGGAAGAAGGTTGATAGCCCTCCGCTCGAGGAGGTCTGCTTCCTGGAGCTCGGCGGCACTGTCCTGGAGCTGGTATCGGTGAAGAATCCGGCACCTCCGTCAAAGGTGCCGCAGGTTGGCTACCGAATGATGGCGATCGAGGTTGAGGATATGGACAAGGCAGTGGAATACCTTAAAAGCAAAGGAGTGGAGATATCCACGCCTCCGGTGAGCCTGGGTCCATCGAAGCGGGGCGAGATCAAGGACCCTGATGGGCTAGTGATCGAGCTGAGGCAGTGGTAATACCGATTCGCCTTCAAGCGCTTACCTTCGTTGCCCTTCGGCCCGTTCTTACTCGACGTACCATCAGGTACGCCTCCGTAGCCCAGGCCTCGGCTCGCCTCGGTATCCATCTTGAATGCAAATCGGTATAGGAAGCTAGCTGCTCATCGTTGTTCGAACTCACTCTTCTTGTTGGCGGGAATTGTCAGGATACCGTCTCCCGCCACGTCTTCGAGATCGAACCACCACTTCGTGCTGTAATCAGGCTTCCCGTATCCGAGAAGATCGTCTCCCCAGATCGCAAAACTGCGAGCTATCCCGGAGTGCCTCATAGCCCAGCCCACTGCCCTGTGGAAGGGAGTGTACGGTTTGCTCCAGGGACAGACCTTGATGCAGGTGCCGCAGCCTGACCCTCTTTGATTGCCCACGCGCATACCGGTACACTTCTTTTTGTCCACAGGCCATTTCTCGTAACCGTTGAACATCTCCTTGGAGCCGTCACTTATGGCGCCACTGGGGCATTCGCGAGCGCACTTCTTACACTTGGAGCAGAAGTCCTGAAGACCGAAGTCGATCGGCTTATCAGGCAGGAGAGGCAGGTCGGTAGTCACCACAGCTCCTTTGAAGCGCGGCCCGAGAAAGGGATGAAGCACCGAATCGCCGATCCTGCTCATCTCGCCCAGGCCGGAAAGCAGGATCAGGGGCGGCAGCACCACATCGTAAAACGGCGCGTAGTGGGCCTTGGCAGGATAGCCGAGTCTCCTGATGTAATCAGCAAGGATGATAGCGACAAAACCGGACGTGGCGTACGACATCATACTCATCGCGTTGCTTATCCAGTCACTGCCCGTGTAAGCCCGAGATGCCCTGTAGTCCTGATCGATAAGGACCGTTACGGCATACTTGTGATTCAGCTCGACCGGAACCTCTCCCGCTTCCGGTTTCATGAAATTGAACTTGTGGCTGTAAACGGCGTAGCGGGGCAGTTCACACACACCAACTGCATCAGCCCTCAGAAAATAGGCAGCCTCCTTGATATGTCGGGTGAGGGCCGCTGGGTCGGCCGGAATTGGGGCCTTTTGGGCAGCAACCATGCCGTCCACGAGCGGCATCATGGCGTTCCTCATCCAGGAGAGCGCACCCGAGAGGGGATGCTTCGGTACAAAGCGTCGAAACTCCCTCTTGAGCACAGGACCATAGTCGCCGGCAGCGGCCTTATGAAAGCCGCTCTCCCGTTCCCTCACTCTCTGGACCTTCTCATCGTTGATTGCTGTCGTGGGTCGGTCGACCCTTTTCAGCTTATGCATGGGAAAGGTTTCCAAATCCCGTTTATGGTATCCGCTCATAGCGCCTCCTCGTTACAGACGTTCCTCCAACAATGATAGCATTATACGTGAAGAGAATAAACATCCTGTTCTGTGCCCAGCCTTGATGTGGAAGAGGACGTCATCCTCCTCCTCATTCACACATTCATGCGGGAATCGAGAGAAGCTTCACGTATGCTCGCGGGATGGTTACATTATGGGTGAAATGACTGATCGCCCGCCTGCCAAACGCCCACGCCTTCCTGTCATGGATGCCCAGCGCGGACTGATAATGGTGTTGATGGCACTTGATCATGCGAGCTACTTTATCGCCCGTGCGCACTCTTTGGAATTCTGGGGCACTTCGCTGCCGGTCTATCCGAATGCATTCTGGTTCTGGACGCGCTGGGTCACGCATCCCTGTGCACCCGGTTTCTTTTTCCTGATGGGCATCGGGATGGTATTGTTTGCTGCGTCGCGTCAAGAGGCTGGATGGCAAGAAGGTCGCATAACCCGCTTCTTCATCGTGCGCGGTCTTCTGTTGATCCTTTTACAGCTCCTGGTGGAGGACCCTGCATGGGTCGTGGGTTACCTATCGGCGAATCCCGGTGCCATGATTACTCGGACCGGCGGTGTGCCCGGCGGAGGCACCGGTGGCATAGTCTATTTAGGGGTATTATTTGCCCTTGGCGGAACCATGGTATTCTGGGCTTGTGTGCGGAGAGTGTCATCGCAGTTCATCTGCGCTATCAGCCTGGCAGCGATAGTAACCACACAGCTCGTGACGCCCGGTTCGGAACGCGTTGGTGTCCTCTATCCACCCCTCGCACGGTTTCTGATAATTCCGGGGCACACCAATAGCTGGGAGGTATTCTATCCGGTCGTACCCTGGCTGGGCGTCACCGGATTGGGTTTCTTCTTCGGCAGACTTCTGAAGAACGATGCGCATCGAGCCGGGCGAGTAGCCGGCCCTGCAGGCATCGCATGCATTGTCCTTTTCGTCGTTGTCCGGGCTATCGGGAGCTTCGGCAATCTCAATGACGTGCCTTCAGGCTGGCTGGGCTTCTTGAATGTGGTCAAGTATCCGCCCAGTCTGGTTTTCCTGGCGATTACGCTCGGCATCAATCTTATAGCCATGACCGCCTGGGAGCGGGCCGAACCATACTTTCAAAACCCTCGCAATCCCCTTCTCGTATTCGGCCGTGCACCGCTATTCTTTTATCTGGTGCATCTATGGATGTACTGCCTGCTCGGATTATTTTTTGCTGGCGGTAGCGGTCTAGTAGTAATGTACTGCTTTTGGTTGGTGGGACTGGTGCTGTTGTACCCTCTCTGCTATGCGTACAACCGCTTTAAACAGCGCAGGCCGGTGGACTCTGTCTGGCGGCTCTTCTGACGTATACCAAGTTACCTTCATTCATGCGTCTGGATGCAGCCCTGCCTGGAAATCCGGTGCATTAGTGGTGGCAACCGTGGTAACTTCTATCAATTGTCATCCTTTTTGAGCCCACTGTCCAGCGCCTGTCAAGGTGAAACGGCCTCCCTCGAATTTTGCTCGTTAATTCGACTTGCTTATTTCGTGATTTTAATCTTTTGCAACCACTCATCTACTTTGCTTTGCGCGGTTTTCACATCCCCTCCCCGAATCGCAACAGCATCGAGCAGGATCGATTTTGAGCAGAGCTTTGTGATATCCGTAACGCTCCGTCCCAGACCGGTTCCTTCGTGCGTGCAAAAAGGTGCTATGGTTTTCCCCGGGAAGTCGTATTCCGACAAAAAGGTTCTGACCGGGGCGGGAATGGTCCCCCACCAGATAGGGTAGCCTATGAACACCACATCATACGCCGTGATATTCTCAACTCTGGTTTTCAATGCCGGTTTGTAGCCTGAATTCAATTCTTCCTTCGCTTGTCGTACACACGCGTCGTAATCATCAGGGTACGGCTCCACAGCCTGAATTTCAAAACTATCGCCGCCCGCGCTCTTCTGAATCTGATTGGCAAGTGCACGAGTGTTGCCACTGTGGGAAAAATAAGCCACCAGAATCTTCTTTCTGTCCTTCAACTCCGAAGCCTGAATATCAGCTCGCATGCTATTCCTCCTGCTTTGATCTGACAAAGACGTAATACATGACAGCGTCCCAGGCATTGTGAATGCCAATGAAGAGCAAAAGAAGCGCTGCCGCGCCCACGAGGAACAATGCCGGGCGGGTATGGGAAAGAGCCAGGTACCCCGATAGAGCCAGAGCTATGTATGCCGCACATGGAAGCAGAACATGAAACAACCAATCTTCGAACACCGGCTGGTAGGCCCTTTGCACGCGCATACGGCGAGCCACGGCGACGACGTACACTGCCCCGCAGAGACCCACTAATCCCCAAAGAACTGCGACAGCTATGACTCCGTTCCATGGAACGTTTGCAATCGCCGACAGCAACAGCACGACTCCGAAATGAACGACGGTTGGGGTTGCAAAAGCGCCGCCGGTTTGCGCATCAGCTTGTGCTATCGGCCTTGCGGCAATGAGCGTAATGACGACGAATTGCAACCCGATCAGGGCGCCGGCAGACGAACCGACGATCACGTAAAAGTTTTTCCATCCGTCGAGTACTGTCATCATCGATCGACCTCCCTCGCACAGAGAATTCCACGGGCGGGTTCGCGGTACTCTTGCGCCACGCGTCCACGCAAACAGAAGACGCCTCCACCCGCACGCAATTGCGTGGTCCCCGCCACGTCGTTCGTGAAAATCTATCTAGCGAGCACGGCGAGCGAGAGGGGGAGGCTCCGGCGGCTTTGCCGCAGGAGGGGGCGACCGGGTACCCGCTTGCGGGTGTCCCAGGGATAGCATTCGCCGGGTTCGTTGATCACTGACCCTATCCATTACCTTGCTGCCTGAGCTATAGGATATAACCTGAATAGACATTGTTCGCTCTTTATAGACCGGTCCTTTTCTCCAGCTCTTCGGGGTACCGCGCCCCCTGGATCGTGATCTTCGAGGCGGCGCTATCGATCTCGCGCAGATCGTTTGGCGTCAGTTCGACCGTAGCTGCCCCGATGTTCTCGTCCAGGCGCGCCAGCTTCGTGGTGCCCGGGATGGGAACGATCCATGGTTTCCGGGCAAGGAGCCAGGCAAGCGCGATCTGAGCCGGCGTCGCCTTCTTCTGTCCCGCGATCTTCCCAAGCAGATCAACCAGGGCCAGATTGGCCTTCCGGGCCTCCGGCGTAAAGCGGGGAACGATGTTGCGGAAGTCCGAACTGTCGAAGGTCGTGTTCTCATCAATCTTTCCGGTGAGGAAGCCTTTACCGAGAGGACTGAATGGAACGAGCCCTATTCCCAGTTCCTCAAGCGTCGGCAGCAATTCCTCTTCGGGGCGCCTCCACCACAGCGAGTATTCGCTCTGGACCGCGGTGACCGGCTGGACTGCGTGTGCGCGGCGGATCGTCCGCACGCCTGCTTCGGAAAGCCCGAAGTGCTTCACCTTGCCTTGCCGGATCAAGTCCTTCACGGTCCCTGCCACGTCCTCGATCGGCACGTTCGTGTCAACGCGGTGCTGATAGTACAGATCTATGGCATCGACCTTAAGTCGCTTGAGCGAGCCCTCGACGCTCTGCCTGATGTACTCGGGCCGACTGTCCTGGACCTGCTTCCCGCCGGCATCGAGCTTGATCCCGAACTTGGTGGCGATTACCACTTGCCCGTGGAAAGGAGCCAGGGCTTCGCCCACGAGCTCTTCGTTGGTGCATGGGCCGTAGATTTCGGCGGTGTCGAAGAAGGTGACGCCGCGTTCAACGGCTGCCCGAATAAGAGCGGTCATCTCCTGTTTGTCTTTCGGCGGACCGTAGGAAAAGCTCATGCCCATACAGCCCAGCCCGAGAGCGGAAACTTCCAGGCCGTTCTTCCCTAATGTGCGCTTCTGCATTGTTTATCCTCCTTGTTTATTGAATGCCATGCTTCCTTGCCATAGGTTCTTTTTCAATACTTAATGGCTTCAGCCACTCCACGGTGATGACGTAGGAAAAACCATTCGTTGCCCCTCAACGGTCGATCAGTTGCATATGTTCTTCCGGGAGTCGAGTCCCTTCGACCGTGATCTTTGAGAAGGCGCTATCGATCTCGCGGAGGTCATCGGGAGTGAGTTTGACGTTAAGTGCTCCGAGGTTCTGGTCCAGGTGCTCAAGCTTCGTCGTGCCCGGGATCGGAACGATCCACGGCTTCTGGGCGAGAAGCCAGGCGAGCGCTATCTGAACGGGTGTCGCTTTCTTCCGTTTCGCGACGGTGCGGAGCAGATCGACCACTGCCTGGTTTGCTCTGCGGGCCTCCGGAGTGAAGCGAGGGAAAACGGCCCGGAGGTCGGAACTGCTGTCGAAGGTCACGGTAGCATCGATGCTTCCTGTGAGGAATCCCTGGCCCAGAGGGCTCCACGGGACAAAGCCGATCCCGAGTTCCTCGCACGTGGGTAGCACTTCCGCTTCAGGATCTCTGGTCCACAGCGAGTATTCGCTCTGGACCGCGGTGATCGGCTGGACGACTTGTGCGCGACGGATCGTCCGCGCTCCCGCTTCGGAAAGGCCGAAGTGCCTAACCTTGCCTTGTTGTATCAGCTCCTTCACCGCTCCGGCGACGTCTTCGATTGGCACGGCCGGGTCAACCCGGTGCTGGTAGAACAGGTCGATGACATCGGTCTTGAGCCGCTTGAGTGAGGCCTCAGCGACCTGTTTGATGTGCTCCGGTTTGCTATTCAGCCCGGGAGAGCCGACAGCGTTGGCAGTAAGGTCGAACCCGAACTTTGACGCAATCACCACCTGCTTACGGAAGGGAGCCAGAGCCTCGCCCACGACCTCTTCGTTCGTGAATGGGCCGTAGATTTCGGCAGTGTCGAACAATGTTATCCCGCGTTCGACGGCCGACCGGATCACTGAGATTGCCTGTCGCTTGTCTGTAGCCGGACCGTAGCCAAAGTTCATTGCCATGCATCCGAGACCCATGGCCGAAACTTCAAGACCGCTTTTCCCCAATGTGCGTTTCTGCATTGTCTCCTCCTTTTTTTTCCTTACAACTGCTTAGGACGGAACGACTTCATATCGAATCCAGACGTATCGTTTTCACGCTTTAGCCGGCCCTGCTGCTCAAAATCTTGCTCAAAATTTGGTTCGCGTTATCAGCCTCTTTCTTGCCAACTTTGGCTTCGAGAATGGATACCAGGCTCCTCATCTGCGCCTCAGTCAGGCCGACGTTAAATCCGATGTTAAAATGAGCCTGCAGCTGGGGATTGAGTCCTTCCATGCTGGCCAGAGCCGAAATGGTGGCAATCTCCCTGCTCTGGAAATCCAGGTTGTCGCGCCCGAAGATGTCTCCGAACAGGTGGCCTTTTAAAAATTGATCTATGGCGGGACAGAACGTATACATTGCCCCGGTGACCGGCTTCCCTGACAGGCGTGTCTGAATTTCTGTTCCGAGTTCGATGCTGCTTTTGTTGGCAGGCATTGGGCTTGGTTCCTTGCCGAGCTTGTCCTTGATGCCTTTCGCGTCCCGTTCTTTCAGGACCCCCATAAACGTGTCGATGCCGTTCAGGCTGCGGGGAAATCCCGCATAGGCGTACATCTGCACGAGGATTTCCTTGATTTCGTTGACGGTCAAGCCGGCATCCAGCCCTTCGTTCAAGGCCGTTTTCAGTTTCTGCAGATCGCCCTTGGCGGTGAAGGCCGCAATGGTGACAATGTTTTGCTGTTTGGCGTTCAAGCCTTCGGTCTTCATGGTCTGCGCCTCCGAAATGGTTGCAATGCTCAACGCTGAGATAAAAATGCCTGTCAATAGCAACGCGAGGTTGTTGTTCATGATTGTCTCCTCATTTGCCGTTGTATTGCTCGTCGGAGACCTTTTCCATCCATTCAACGTTCTTGCCGTTGATTGTTCCCGTGATTGCGATATGTGTCATTGCTGTGGTTGGTGAAGCTCCGTGCCAATGTTTTACCTTTGGCGGGCACCAGATCACGTCCCCGGCTTTGATTTCCTGTATCGGGCCTCCCCACTCCTGTGTCCGGCCAACGCCGGAGGTAACAATCAGGTGCTGCCCTGCCGGGTGCATGTGCCATGCGGATCTGGCCCCCGGCTCGAAGGTGACATACGACGCGGAAAAGTGCGCCGTATCATTTGCAGGGAACAGAGGGTCGATATGGACATTTCCGGTAAAATAATCGGCAGACCCTTTGGCCGATGCCTGAGAGCCGGCCCGGAATATAGTTTGCGACTCTTTGTTCGCTTCGGCGGCTAGCGCCTGACCCGCAAAAGCACCTGCCGAAACCAGTAGAGAAAGCGCTAGAAGCATTGAGGTGCATTTCATTGTTCTCTCCTTATGATTGTTTTTTTGCCAATGTCCAATGGATATACTTAATCCTAATCACTTCCATGTCGTGCGCGCGCGGACCGCGACGTACAAAGCGATAGTGGGCCAGGGCGTCCTTAGCAGACTATGCCCCGTAGGGAAGTACATTCATCGTCATCGTTTTTCCTCCATGGTTAATGAAGTCGGGATCACGCCGTCGAGCTACTCATTCTTCAAGAAAAATGTTCATCCCGCGGCTGCCCCATATAACCCATACTTTGCTCATGATTATTTCTCCTTTCAAGGTAGCCGCGGACATCGCGGGGATGTATGTATTATACTGACCGACCTAAGGAAAACCTTGCCTAAAACTACGAACTTTTGACACGATCCTACCGATATATGTAATACCAAGCTGCATTCAAAAATAGAGCGAGGCGCATAAGCCGTGGCGAACGGAGGCGTACTTAGAGTACGTCGGAGTGAGACGGGGCGCAGGCAACGAAGCTATATGAAGGAAGGCAACTTGGTATAAGAGGTAAAGTTCTCCGTGATGGCAGCTTAAGAACGGTTTGTTTTAAAGCCGAGCAGAGGCAGAAAGGAAAATACCCTAATTCAGGCGGTAATCATGAAACACTTCAGGGGAACCAAACTGAAGACTGGCAGGTGGAGCGTGCAACTACTGATCAGTTCTGAGTGCCGAACATTATGAGTGGCAACCAAGTGCGCAGCGATTCCTTACGCTCCCGTGCCTGGTGAACGAAGTGAGGAACGTCTCCTTTGCCCCACCCGAGGTGAACTGTTTGATACCAAGTTGCATTCAAAAATAGAGCAAGGCGACCAGGAGGATAGCGACGGAGGCGCACTACAAGTGCGTCGGAGTCGTGCCGACGCAGGCAACGAAGCTATATAAATGAAGGCAACTTGGTATGACACGCACTGTAACCACAGCAAACTCATCAGTCTGTCCCTTGGCGGGGCAGGTTACCGGTACCTCCGCATGATTGATAGCCCAGTTCCAGCGCTGGAACGCGCAGGTCTCTTGCTGGATGCGTAGGGGATGGGTATTGCATAATAGCGCGTAAGGCGGCTTTCGTCTGATCCTCAGGTAAGGCTGCCCGCGCGAGGGCGCAGCCAGCCCAGGCATCCGCTCGTAATTCCCGATCCCACGAGTCAGGCATCCAGGCTACGTTCCCTCGGCCATCAACAACATGGCCGACCTCGTGAGCAAATATTCCGAATACGGCACCGTCCCCGAGACCCTTTTCGACTGATTGCAGGAATTGCGGCTTATAGACGATTTTAGCTGCGCCATTCGGGAAAACAAATGTCAGAACATTACCTGCGGTAGGGTTGCGAATCAGGGCAATACCGCACGAGCCGTTGCAGAGGGCATTAGCGACCTTATGCGCGATACGGAGCGCATCCGGCGTCGCGTTCATGTCTGAGTTGGGGTTGTAATAGCTGTCCCCTCCAGGCCCGAGCGAACAGGCTAATTGCGCCTTGGCAACCGTGGCCAGAAACAGTGAAAAAGCCACCCAGACAGTAATCGTCCCGTACCTTCTCAGCATTCTCATTACTCCTTCGCTTTCACGTACGTTCTGTGGTGCTGATGCAGCGCACTCATCCCCTGTTTTAGCCTTCTTTGGCCGTCGCTTGTCTACGACGGCTTCTTGTCTTGTGACCGAAAACGCTGGAGTTCCTCCCTGAGCCACTCGCCGCTGGGGACCGGCACGCTGTCGCCGCACTTGATCTGGTAGGGCTTACCGCTCAGGCTGCTTCTGGAACCTGCCCGCTCGATCACGTCCTCGGTGCAGCTGACCACGCCTTTTCTGCACAGGTAGTGGTACTTCAGTTCCAGATGGGCACGGGCCTGGTGGCCGTCATGCCAGCTGCCATTCCGGTAGAACTGGCATCCGGAGTTCTCGATGTAAGCAAACAGATGCGCAACCTCGGCCTGAACCGGAGCCGGTGGATCCGCCGCAAGCGTAACGGAACACATGAGCATGCCGAATAGAAAAGAGAGAAGCATCACCTTTAGCGATCGACTGGTGCTCATGATAAAATCCTCATATGCAGCGCTGCTTAGCCGAAACGGCCGGTGATATACTGCTCCGTCCGCTCGTCCTTCGGTGATGTGAAGATAGCCTCGGTCTTGCCGAACTCTACAAGTTCACCTAGCAGCATAAAACCTGCGTAGTCAGAAACGCGCGCGGCTTGCTGCATGTTATGCGTCACGATAAGGATGGTGTAATCCTTTTTTAGCTCTGACATCAACTCTTCTATTCTGAGCGTAGCGATCGGATCGAGCGCAGAGCACGGTTCGTCGAGGAGGATTATTTCCGGTTCGACCGTCAATACACGGGCAACGCAGAGCCTCTGTTTCATCTCGTCGGACAGGTTGAGTGCCGGCTGTTTAAACTTGTCTTTGAGATCATCCCACAGACCCACAGCCCTCAGGCACCTCTCCACGGTATCAAGATGCTGTTGTTTCTTTACCCCGTGGACCTTGAGGCCGTAAACCATGTTTTCGTAGACGCTGAAAGGGAAAGGGTTGGGCCGCTGAAAGACCATACCGACCCTTCTTCGCAGGTCAATCACATCGATCTCGCCGATAGGAGTCTCATGAATATGTATCCCACCCTCGATCCTCACCCCTTGAATAAGCTCATTCATGCGATTGAAGCAGCGGAGCAGGGTTGACTTGCCGCAGCCCGAGGGACCGATAAGGGACGTAATGGAGTTCTTGTAAACATGGAAGTCTACGTTTATGAGTGCCTGAAATGCGCCGTAGTACAGGTTCAGCTGCTCTGTAGCCAGCGCATATCCACCATTGTTCGTTGCAAGCTCCATTAGCCGAACTTCCCCTGGATGTAATCTTCCGTCATTCTGGCTGCGGGCGTGGTAAAAACTTTGTCAGTGGGGCCGAACTCGATCAGCTCACCCAGGTAAAAGAAAG
>Ga0335070_10003025_pt1 | contig 19564 bp, 15 predicted proteins | sample Lox_Sample_13_FD_206722 | JGI IMG/M metagenome (GOLD analysis project Ga0335070, IMG submission 206722) | Soil microbial communities from Loxahatchee National Wildlife Refuge, Florida, United States - Lox_Sample_1.3 | ecosystem: Environmental > Terrestrial > Soil > Wetlands | place: USA... | reverse complement strand
GCGCTGCAGAGACGCCGTATTCGTCGCGGAGGAAGACTACAACAGCAGGAAGATCAGCGCGGAACTGTCCGGCGACCCTGCGGCCAAGCAGAGGTGGAGCGACGTGGAGGAGCCGCTCCTGCGCCAGAAGTTGGATATCCTGCGGGAGGAGTGGAATACGCAGGGTTACAGGACGCAGATAGAGAACGCATTGAGCACCGTCACCGCTCTGGGTGCGAAGGCCCCTGGGGCGATGTGGGCGAAGTGGGGATCCCTGTACAACGACGAACTCGACACGAAGACTGACACGAATCAGTGTCATTTCGCGGCGTGCAGTTTTTCCCCATCGAATGTCGTGAAGAGCGGCGGCTGGAATCAGTTCCTTCTGAGCGGCCCCGAGGCAGACGCGCTGATCGCGGCGTCGCCACCCGAGCTCCGCGCACGATTGGTGCCGGATGCGGTGGATCTCGAGATCGCGTCGCTCTCGGTGGAACTCACGTCCGTGGCAATCACGCGGCCCTGGTTCGTACCGGACGTGTTTGCGGCCCGATTCTGGCGTTTCCTCGGTTCGCCCCGGATGCTGTCGGACGGTGGCGAGCTGCCGAAGGGGGACTTGCCCGCATTCGTCGCGGCTCTGGTTCTGGCAAGGAATCTCCAGATCAAGCCCAGGCCGGATTCGACGCGGAACGAGGCAGTCATCAACCGAATCAAGGCCGGGGCGGCGGTCGACCTGGGATTCGTGAAGATCAATAGAGTCGCTACGACGCCTGGGGTGGACGGATCGCGGGGGCTCCTCGTGGCGCCGTTGGCGGTGCTGCCGCCTCGAGATGTTTCATCGCCGCGGGTTGCCGCGACGGTGAAAGCATCGGTCGCTACGGCGGTGCCGCTGCGCGCAACCCTGGCGACGCCGGCGGGGCCACTTGGTGGACCCGCGATGCGGGCCCCGGCCAGTGCGCTGATGGCACGGAGGATTCAGCTGAATGACTTCACCCGTACCGCGCTGCCTGCAGCTTCTGCGACCGATGCACCGCCGACGCGTCAGCCGCCGCCTGCCCCGGTACCGGAGGTCGATCTCGACACCATCTATGTGATGGCCTTCATTTGCAAGCGCGTGCCACTATGCCCCAATCCGGATTCTTCCCTGCCATGGTGAAGATGCCGATCAAGCACTCGGGAGGTGGTCGGGATTCATTCCGTCACCTTTCAACCCGCGATCAGCATCCCGCCGTCGACCACCAGCACCTGCCCCGTCACCAGGTCGCTGCCCGTGAGGAGCGATAGGATTGCAGCCGCGACGTCCCCGGGCTCGCAGACCTTGCCGAGCGGTGCGCGCTGCTCCATGGCGTGCTTGATCGGCTCGTAGGCGGCGCCGAGTCCGCCGGCGAGCCAGCGGCCGGTGATGAAGCCGGGCGCGACGGCGTTCACGCGGATCTTCGGCGCGAGCGTGCGCGCGAGGATCGTGGTCAGGACGTTGAGCCCCGCCTTCGAGGCGCAGTAGGGGATCGAGGAGCCGATCCCGGCGATGCCGGCCACGCTCGAGACGTTCACGATCGCGCCGCCGCCCGAGGCCTCCATCGGGCCCTTCGCGGCGCGCGCGAGCTGGAAGGGGCCGATCAGGTTCACGCCCAGCACGCGCGTCCAGTCCTCGCCCTGGATCCCGTCGAGGTTCGCGTGCGGCACGAACACCGTCTGGCCGGCGTTGTTGACGAGCACGTCGAGGCGCCCGAGCTCGCGCACCGCGATCTCGACGAGGCGGCGGCAGGCGGCGTCGTCGGCGACGTCCGCCTGGACCGGAATGGCGTCCACGTCGAGCTCCGAGACCTCGTCGGCGGTGCGCTCGGCCTCGTCCTTGGAGCGGCTGTAGTTCACGACCACCGAGCAGCCGCGATGGCCCAGCTCGAGCGCCGTGGCGCGCCCGACGCCGGTGCCGCCGCCCGTCACGATCGCGACCTTGCCTCGGAGGTCCATCTAGATGACCACCGTGCTCGCGGGCTCGTCGATCACCGCGTTCTCGAGCGCTCCGATGCGCTCGATCTCGATGCGCACGCGGTCGCCGGCGCGCAGCATGCGCGGGGGCTTCATGGCGATGCCGACGCCGGCCGGTGTCCCGGTCGAGATCACGTCGCCGACCTCGAGTGTGAAGGCGGTGGAGAGGTGCTCGATCTGGTCGTAGCAGTCGTAGATCAGGTGCTTGGTGTTCGAGTCCTGGCGCAGCTCGCCGTTCACCCAGGTGCGCAGGCCGAGCGCGTGCGGGTCGCCGAGCTCGTCGGGCGTGACGATCCACGGCCCGAGCGGCCCGTGCGTGTCGAACGACTTGCCGATCGTCATGGTCGGGGTGCGCAGCTGCCAGTCGCGCACCGTCACGTCGTTGCAGATCGTGAAGCCCGCGATCACCTCGGCGGCGCGTGCCTTCGGCACGTGGCGGCAGCGGCGCCCGATCACGAAAGCCAGCTCGCCTTCGTAGTCGAGCGCCGTCGAGACGCGCGGCGCGTGGATCGGGTCGCCGGGTCCGATCACGCAGGTCGATTGCTTGTTGAAGAAGACCGGGAACTTGGGCGGCTCGAGGCCGGCGCCGCGCGACTCGGCGATGTGGTCGGCGTAGTTGAGGCCGATCGCCAGGAACTTCGGCGGCCGGGCGATCGGCGCCTCGAGCTTGACGGCCGCGAGCGGGAGCTGCCCGCGGCCCGAGCCCAGCGCACGCTGGGCGGCGGCGAGCGCCTCCGGTCCCGCCGCGAGGAAGGCGATCATCTCGGTCGGCAGCTCGGGCGCCGCTGCCGCGAGGTCGACCAGCGCGTCGCCCGCGGCGACGCCGATGCGCGTGCGGCCCTGGTGCGTGAAGGTCGCGAGCTTCATGGCTCCTCCGGGTTGGGCGCGAGGATAGCCGCAGGCTCGCGCCCGGCGCGCGCGCGGAGCTTCGCGAGCTGCGTGCGCAGCTCGGGGTCGAGCGGGCCGCCGAGGGCGAGCGCGCGCTCGAGCGCCGCCATCGCCTCGGCGCTCCGGCCGCGCAGCTCGTAGGCCTCGGCCAGGTCGCGCAGATCGAGCTGCGTCAGGCGTCCCCGGCGCCCGGCCGCGGCGATGCGGTCGTCGGCGAAGCGCGCGATCAGCGCCTGGAAGGCCGGCGCCGAGCGCACCGGCTCGAAGGCCGGGTGCAACTGCAGGTAGCCGTAGTAGTCCCAGCCGCGCGCGCGACAGAACTCGAGCGCCGCGACGGCCTGCTCGACGTCGCCGGCCGCGGCGGACCGCCGCGCGCGCAGCAGGTGGGCGATCACGCCTTCCGGACTGTGCGCGGCCGCGTCGGCGAGCACGCGGTCCTCCGACAGCCAGAGCGCGGCGCGCGCGTGGCTCCAGACGCCGAAGCCCGCGATCGCCCCGACGGCGAGCGCCGTGGCCGCGCCGGCGGCGAGGCGACGCCGGCCGGCGTCGCCGATGCGCGCGCCGAGGTCCTGGCCGGCGAGCCCGACGCCGCCGATCAAGCCCGGTAGCATGAAGTAGAGGTAGCGGTCCGCCATCGGGTAGAGGAACGGGAAGAGCTGCGAGACCGGCAGGAACGCCGCGGGCGCCCACGCCCACCACGCCGCCTCCTCGCGTCCGCGCCGCAGGCAGACGAGCGCGCGCGCGCCGATCGCGGTGGTCGTCGCCACACCGAGCAGCCACCACGGGTCGAGCCACGAGAGCGCCGGGCCGGGCTCTTGGAACGCTCCTACACCGTGGCCGGTCAGCGCCATCGCGGCGTAGCGGCCGGCGCTGGCGACGACACTGCGCGCGTGCACCAGCGGGTCGGGATGGAGCGGGCTCTGCGCCGCCGCGCCGGAATCGCGGAAGACCCGCAGCTCCGCCGCGCTCAGCGCCGCGAAGACCACGAGCCAGCCGAGCATCCAGACCCAGCGGCGGCCCTGCGCCTCGCGCCGCCAGCTCCACTCGCGCAGCATGGCGACCGGGAGGAAGCAGACCGCCGTCGGGCGCGAGAGCAGGGCGAGGGCGAACAACGCGAGCGCGGCAGCGGGCCGTCGGCGCTGGAGCAGCAGCGCGCCGACGCCGAAGCCGAGCCCGACCGGTCCCCAGATCTGCGACATCCAGGCCACCGCCTCGACGGCGGCGGGGTGCACCAAGAACAGCGCGCCCCCGAGCGCGGCCGCCGCGAGCGGGAGGCCGGCCTGCGCGAGCAGCAGTGCGAGCAGCCAGGCGGTGAGGGCGTGGACCGCGACGTTGACGGCGTGATAGGCGGGCGCGGGATCGTCCACGCCGAACATGCGCATCAGAATGCCGGGCTGCGTGTTCTGTCCGAACCAGTGCCACTCGAGCTCCTGGATCAGCGGCCGCACGGGCGCGTAGTTGCGCAGCACGAGGGTGGCCTGCGAGCGCGGATCGAGCAGCTCGAGCGTGTGCTGCGCGGAGAGGTCGATCACCCAGGGGTTCAGCAAGAGACCGTAGTCGTCGGAGACGGGCGGGCCCGGGAGGCAGGGCGAGTAGATCGCGAAGCCGATGGCGGCGTAGCCGAGCAGCAGCGCGGCCCGGCGTTGGCGGGCCGGGCCGCGTTCGGGCCTGCCGGTGGAGGTCGCGGTCGTCGCTTCGGCTCCCATCGCCTCCCCGCGCCAGGACGGCGCAGTATACCGGGGTGGGGCGTTATGCTGCGGGCTCGAGATGAGCGGATCTCCCACGGCCGTCGAGCGGCTGCAGCGACTCGCCGCGCTCGCGCTGGCGCTCGGCGCGCTCGCCGCCCTCGGCTGGCACTGCGCGATGTCGCCCGAGGTGACCTGGATCGCGCAGCGCGGCGACGCGGCGTGGGTCACGGATTCCCGCCCCGTCGACGCCGCGGTGCAGCAGTTCGGCCGCGCCGCGGTGCCGGTCGCGATCTTCACGCGGCGCTTCGAGCTGGCGGCCGCGCCGGCGCGCGCCGAGCTGGGCGTCGAGGCCGCGCGCGCCTACCGGGTTCGCGTCAACGGCGCGATCGCGTGGGCCTCGCCCGACCCGGACCCGCAGTGGCGCTCGAGGCGCTCCCGCGACGTGACCCCGCTGCTGCGCGCCGGGGACAACGAGGTCGCCATCGAGGTGTGGAACCCGCGCGGGCCGCCGCTGCTGCGCGCGCGCCTCGACCTCGACGGCCGCGTGATCCCGAGCGGTGTCGACTGGAGCGCATCGCTCGACGGCGGCGCGTCGGCCGCCGCGGCGCTGCCGGACGACACGCGCCCGCACCCGAGCGCGCCCGCCGGCCCGCGTCCGGCGCGCGCGCTCGCCGAGCACGGGGTTGCGCTCGCGGCGATCTTCGCGCTGGCCTGGATCGGCTGGGTGCTCCTCGCTGGCAGGATCGCGGCGCTCGGCCCGCGGCTTCCGGCGCTCGCGCTCGTCTTCGTCCACGCGCTGTGGCTCGCGCTGTTCGCCGCAAAATTCGCGCGCATCCCGCTCACCACCGGCTTCGATGCGACGAACCACCTCCGCTACGTCGAGCTGCTGCGCGCGAACGGCGCCGTGCCACTCCCGAGCGACGGCTGGTCGACCTATCACCCGCCGCTCTACTACGCACTCGTCGCGGGAATGCAAGCGCTGCTCGGCCCACTCGGGCCGGCCTGGGGCGCGATCGGCACCAAGAGCGTCTCGTTCGTGGCCGGGCTCGGGCAGGCGTGGCTCGCGCTCGCGCTGGCGCGCGTGCTCGCGCCGGGGCGGCCGGGTCTCGCGGCGGTCGCCGTCCTCTTCGCCGGCTGCCTGCCGCTCGACCTCTACGCCTCGGCCTACGTCTCGAACGAGCCGCTGCACGCGCTCTGGTTCGGGCTCGCCACGCTGCTCAGCGCGCAGGCGCTCGCGCGGCCCCGCGTGCGGATCGGCGACGCGTTCGCGATCGGCGGGGCGGTCGGGCTCGCATTGCTCACCAAGGTGACGGCGCTCGTCGTGGCCGGCGTGGCAGGCGCGTGCCTGGTCGGTCGTGCCGCTCTGGTCGGGCGCGCGCGGCCGGCGCGGCTCGCCGCGCTCGCCGCCGGCCTCGCGCTGCCGCCGCTCGCCCTCGCCGGCTGGTTCTACGCGCGCAACCTGCAGCTCTACGGAAAGCTCGTGGTCGGCAACTGGAACCTTCCCGGAATGCGCTGGTGGTCGCAGCCGGGCTTCCACACCGCCGGCTACTACCTCGGCTTCGGCGAATCGCTGCGGCTTCCGGTGTTCTCGGGCTTCCACTCGTTCGGCGACGCGCTCTACTCGAGCTTCTGGGGCGATGGCTGGATCGCGGGGCGCGCGACGGCGGCGCTGCCGCCCGAATCCTGGAGCTGGTCGTGGGTGGCGCTCGGCTACTGGCTCGCGCTGCCCGCGAGCGCCGTGCTGGCGATCGGCTGCGCACAGGGCGTGCGGCTCGCGTTCAAGCCGCTGCCATCTGCCCGGCGCGCGGCGTGGTCGTTCGTCGTCACGCTCGAGGCCGCGATGGGCTTCGCGCTGGTCTGGCTGACGCTCGAGCTGCCGTACTTCGGACAGGCGAAGGCGCTCTACGTGCTCGGGCTGGTCGCGCCGCTGGCCGTCGGCTTCGCGCTCGGCGCCGAGGTCTGCGATCGCGCGCTCGCGCACGCCGGCGGGCCGCTCGCGGCTGCCGCAGGCCGCGCGCTGCTGACGGCGGCGGGAGCCGTGTTCGTGCTCTCCTTCGCGGCGTGACGAGACGGAATGGCCCGCCGCGATCGACGTGAGCCGGCCGGTGTCGGGGCGTCGCGCACCACGCGCCAGCAGCTGCGCGGGCTGCTGCTGCGCGACGAGCTCTCCTTCGACACGCTGCGCGAGCTGCTCGGTCTCGGCGTGCGCGCGCTCGAGGACGAGCTGCGCCACGTCGAGAAGAGCGCGCGCGGCGCGGGCGAGCGTCTGGTCGTGGCGCCGGCGCGCTGCCTCGGCTGCGGCTTCGTGTTCCGCGAGCGCGGCGCGCGCCACCTGCACGCGCCGGGGCGCTGTCCGCGCTGCCGCGGCGAGCGCATCGCCGATCCCTGCTTCCGGATCGAGTCCGCTACGCTTCCGCCCTCGTAGCCGCGGAGGACGGCCCTCGTAGCCGCGGAGGACGGCCCTCGTAGCCGCGGAGGACGGCGGATGGCGCGCGTGATCGTGGCGGGCGGAGGCGTTGCCGGTCTGGCGGCGGCGCTCGCGCTCTCGCAGGACGGGCACGCCGTGAGCGTGCTCGAGCGCGACGCCACGCCGCTGCCGGCGAGCCCCGTCGAGGCCTTCGAGCGCTGGGACCGGCGCGGCGCGCCGCAGGTGTGGCACTCGCACGCCTTCCTCGCGCGCCTGCGCAACCTGCTGCTGGCACGCGCGCCGCACGTGCTCGAGGCACTCTACGCGCACGGCGCCTACGACCTGCGCTTCGCCGACTACCTGCCGCCCACCCTCGTCGACCGCACGCCGGATCCGGGCGACGAGCAGTTGACGCTCTTCGCGTGTCGCCGCATCACCTTCGAGTGGGTGCTGCGCCAGTGCGTGCTCGCGAGCCGGCGCGTGGCGTGGGAGGGCGGCGTCGAGGTGCTCGGGCTCTCGGCCGAGCGCGACGCTGCGACCGGCCTGCCGCGCGCGGTCGGCGTGCGTACCCCCTCGGGTGCGTCGGAGCGGACGCGCCAGGCCGACCTCGTGGTCGACGCGAGCGGGCGCCGCTCGCGCCTGCCGCAGTGGCTCGCGGCGATCGGCGCCGCGCCCGTCGAGGAGCAGCAGGAGGAGTGTGGGATCTTCTACTGCTCGCGCTTCTACCGGCTGCGCCCGGGGGCGTCGCCGCCGGCGCAGCAGGGCGTCGTCGGCGCGGACCTCGGCTACATGAAGTTCGGCATCTTCCCGGGCGACGGCGGGATCTTCTCGATCACGCTGGCGGCATCGCTGGACGACGATCCGATGCGCGCGATCCTGCGCGAGGCGCCCTTCGAGGCTGCGGCGCGCGCGCTGCCGGCCACCCGCGAGTGGATCGACCCGGCGCGCGCGGAGCCGATCAGCGCGGTGCGCGCGATGGCGAAGCTCGTGAACCGGCGCCGCCGCTTCGTGCGCGACGGCGCCCCGCTGGCGCTCGGCGTGCACGCGATCGGCGACGCAGCGCTGTGTACAAACCCGCTCTACGGGCGCGGCTGCGCGCTCGCCTTCGTGCACGCCTTCGCGCTCGCCGACGTGCTGCGCGCTGCGGGCGGCGACGCGCGCGCGGCGGCGCTCGATTTCGACGCGGCCACCCGCCGCGAGCTCGAGCCCTGGTACCGCGCAGCGCGCGACCAGGACCGCGAGGCGAGGGCGACTGCGGAGGCGGAGCGGGCGGGCACCGCGCGCGAGCCGCGCGAGCCGTCGGTGGTCGATCCCAAGGACTTCCTGCGCTCGGTGATGCGGGAGGGTCTGGTTCCCGCGCTGCGCACCGACATCGCCGTGGTGCGCGCATTCATGCGCGTCTTCAACCTGCTGGCGGCGCCCGATGCCCTGCTGCGCGACGCGGACGTGATCGGCCGGGTGCTGGCGGCCTGGCGCGAGCGCGACAGCCGGCCGCCCGAGCCGCTTCCGGGGCCCGAGCGCGACGCGATGCTCGAGGTGCTCGCCCGGGCCGCATGACTGGCACCCGGGCGGTCGGGCGATTAGCCTGTGCGGCCGGCCGGAGCGCCCCCGGAGGGATCGAAGCCCTCCGGAGCCCGCGCCCGGCCTCGGTCGGTTCCTTCGGTCGGTTCGGGCCCGTGCAACCGGGTCAGTCCACACCGGGTCGGTCCACAAGTTGGGGGAGAGCGCAGCATGATCTTCATCTCGATCCTGGCCGCGCTGGTGGCACTCGGCGCGGCGGTGCTGCTGTACACCGCGGTTCGCTCGGCGCCGGCGGTGGATCCGCGCGCCCTCGAGATCTCGGGCGCGATCGCGGAGGGCGCGGGCGCCTTCCTCGCGCGCCAGTACCGGACCGTGGCCATGGTGGGACTCCCGATCGCCGCGCTGCTGTGGATCGCGTTCGGCTTCTGGATGGCGGCCGGCTTCGCGGTCGGCGCGACCGCGAGCGCCGCGGCCGGCATCATCGGCATGCGCGTCTCGGTCCAGGCCAACGTGCGCGTCGCCGAGGCCGCGCGCCAGGGCTTCCGCAACGCGTTCTCACTGGCGTTCCGCGGCGGCGCGGTCACCGGCCTGATGGTGGTCGGCGCCGGTCTGCTCGCGCTTGCGCTGTTCGCCTCCGCGATGCTCGAGGGCGGCTTCGAGTCGATCGGGCACGAGAAGATCCAGGCGCTGGTCGGCCTCGGCTTCGGCGGCTCGCTGATCTCGGTGTTCGCGCGCCTCGGCGGCGGCATCTTCACCAAGGGCGCCGACGTCGGCGCCGACCTGGTCGGCAAGGTCGAAGCCAACATCCCCGAGGACGATCCGCGCAATCCCGCCGTGATCGCGGACAACGTGGGCGACAACGTCGGCGACTGCGCCGGGATGGCCGCCGACCTGTTCGAGACCTACGTGGTGACGGCCGTCGCGGCGATGCTGCTCTCCCACCTGCTGTTCCCCGAGAGTCGCTCGATGTTCCTCTACCCGCTGGTGATCGGCGCGGTTTCGATCTTCGGCAGCCTCGCCGCGCTCTCGTTCGTGCAGATCGACGAGCCGGCGACGGGCGAGCAGCCCGCGGTGATGCGCGCGATGTACACCGGCCTCGGGATCGCGACCGCGATCTCGCTCGCCCTGCTGGTGCTCGTCAACTGGCTGGTGGAGATCCCGTCGGCCACCGCCGAGGGCCAGGTGATCGGCGGCTTCCGGCTCTGGCTGTGCGCGGGCATCGGCGCCGTCGTCACCGCCGCCATGATGTGGATCACCGACGTCTACACCGGCGACGGATCGCGCTTCGTGCGGCGCATCGCCGACGCGTCGCTCGGCGGCCACGCCACCAACATCATCAGCGGCCTCGCGGTGGGCATGCAGGCCACCGTGGCGCCGGTGCTGGTGATCGTCGCGGCGATGCTCGCCTGCTACTCGCTCGCCGGGCTGTTCGGCGTGGCGACTGCGGCGATGAGCATGCTGTCGCTCGCTGGCATCGTGGTCGCGATCGACGCCTACGGGCCGATCACCGACAACGCCGGCGGCATCGCCGAGATGGCGCAGATGGGCGACGCGGTGCGCCACGTGACCGATCCGCTCGACGCCTTCGGCAACACCACCAAGGCGGTCACCAAGGGCTACGCGATCGCGTCGGCTGGTCTGGCCGCGGTGGTGCTGTTCGCCACCTACCTGCAGGACCTGCGCACGGCGGGCGTGCACGAGAACTTCGACCTCTCGGGCGTGTGGGTGCTGGCGGGCCTCTTCGTCGGCGCGATGATCCCGTTCCTGTTCGCTTCGCTCGCGATGGAGGCGGTGGGCCGCGCCGGCCAGCAGGTGGTCGACGAGGTGCGCCGCCAGTTCCGCGAGATCCCGGGCCTGATGGAAGGCAGCGGGCGCCCCGACTACCGCACCTGTGTCGACATCGTGACGCGCAGCGCGCTGCGCGAGATGATCGCGCCGGCGCTGATCCCCGTCGCCATGCCGCTGCTGGTGGGCCTGCTGTTCGGCCCGAAGGCGCTCGGCGGGCTGCTGATCGGCTCGATCGTGTCGGGCCTGTGCGTGGCGCTCTCGATGACGACGGGCGGCGCCGCCTGGGACAACGCCAAGAAGTACATCGAGGCCGGCGCGCACGGCGGCAAGGGCTCCGACGCCCACAAGGCCTCGGTGACTGGCGATACGGTCGGCGATCCCTACAAGGACACCGCCGGGCCTGCGATCAACCCGATGCTCAAACTGCTGAACATCGTGGCGCTGATCATCATCCCGTTCCTCACCTAGGTGAGCGAGCCCGAGCGCAGCGAGCCCGACCGCCATCCGCGGGACCGGCTCGCGCGCGAGCTCACGCTCGCCGACGCCACCGGGCTCGTGGTCGCCTCGGTGATCGGCTCGGGCATCTTCCTGACCCCGGGCGCGATTGCGGAACGCTTGCCGCAGGCCGGGCTGATCCTCGGGGTCTGGGCGGTCGGGGGGCTGCTGTCGCTGGCCGGCGCGCTCGCCAACGCCGAGCTCGGCGCGATGTACCCGCACGCCGGCGGCGACTACGTCTACCTGCGCGAGGCGTTCCACCCCGCGGCCGGCTTCCTGGTCGGGTGGCTCAGCTTCTTCGTCATCTATGCAGGCACGATCGCGACCCTCGCGGCGGGCTTCGCGGGCGGGCTCGGGGAGCTCGTCGGGCTCGGCGAAGCGAGCGTGCTCGCGATCGCCGTCGCGCTGGTGATCGCCTGCTCGGGCCTCAACTACGTCGGCGTGCGCTGGGGTGCGCGCGCCAACAACCTCACCACGGCGATCAAGGTGGTGGCGCTCGTGGCGTTCGCGGCGGCGGGCTTCGCGAGCGGCCACGGCCAGCTCGCGAACCTGGGCGCCCCGGACGGCGCGACGCGCGTCGCCCTCTCGGCGTTCGGGATCGCGCTCTCGCCCGTGCTGTTCAGCTACCTCGGCTGGAACGCGTCGATCTACGTGGCGAGCGAGATCCGCGACCCGGTGCGCGACGTCCCGCGCTCGCTGTTCCTCGGGCTCGGCTTGTGCGCTGCGATCTACCTGCTGATGAACGTCGTCTACCTCTACGCGCTGCCGGTCGACGCGCTGCGGGGCGTCGCCAACGCGGGCGAGGCGAGCGCGCGCGCGCTGTTCGGACCCGCCGGCGGCACGCTCGTGGCGCTGCTCGTGCTCTGGTCGATCCTCGGCACGCTGAACGCGACGATCCTGGTCGGGCCGCGCATCGCCTACGCGATGGCGCTCGACGATCTCTTCTTCCGCGGCGTCGATCAGGCGCACTCGACGTTCCGCACGCCCTCGGTCGCGATCGCGTTCCAGGCGGTCGCGTCCGCCGGGATCCTGCTGCTGCTGCGCTCGTTCCCGAGCGCGCTCGACTACACCACCTTCGCGATCGTGCTCGCCACGATCGCCGACGTCGCCGCGCTCTACGCGCTGCGGCGGCGCCAGCCGACACGCTCGCGCCCGTATCGGGCCTGGGGGTATCCGTGGGTCCCCGCGCTCTACGTCCTCGCGAACGCGGCGATCGCGGCGAACATGCTCTGGAACCGGCCCAAGGAGTGCGGCATCGGGCTCGCGATCCTCGCGGCGGGGCTGCCGTTCTACTGGCTCTTCGCGCGCGCCGCGCGCCGCTCCGCATGACGGCGTCATCATGGCCGGGCATCCGGTTCGGGCGGGCGGACGTACCGTCCCAGGAGGAGCGGAGATGGCCCGGCACGGCTCGAGAATCACGGCGCTCGCGGCGGGGATCGTCGCGCTGCTGGCGGCCGCCCCGGCTCGGGCGACCTTCCACGAATGGCAGATCGAGCAGATCTTCTCGAACGCCGACGGGACGATCCAGTACGTCGAGTTCAAGACCGGCGCTCCGGGGCAGAACTTCCTGACCGGCCACGTGCTCGACTCGGACCAGGGCGCGACCGTGCTGGACGCCTTCACCTTCCCGAGCGACCTCGACCACCTGGTCTCGACGGCGGGCCGCTCCTTCCTGGCCGCGACGCCCGCCTTCGCGGCAGCTGCCGGCATCCAGCCCGACTACGACCAGCTCCCGGCGGGCTTCATCCATATCGGGACCACCGACACCATCTTGATCGTCGGGAGCATCACCACGCCCTTCACGTTCGCCCCGCCGGCGCTTCCCACCGACGGCGTGCACGCGCTCGACGCCTCCGCCGGCTTCCCGGCGGTCGTCGCCGACAACACGCCGACCAACTTCGCGGGCGAGACCGGTCACATCGTGCCGGAACCCGACGCGAGCGCGCTCGCCGCGGCCGCACTCGGCGCGCTCGCGCTGCTGGCGCGGAGGCGCGCCCGCCGGGAGGCTGCCCGCTAGACGATCGGGGCCGGTGCCTGCGGCACCGAGGCCCAGAACTGCGGGTCGTGGCCGTAGAAGATGCGGGCGCCGGCGGCGCGCAGCGCGCGCAGGCGCAGCAGCGACGCGCGCATCGCGTCGCGGTCGTGCACCGTGGGCGGGAGCGCGAGCGCCTCGAGCGTACGCCGCAGGTAGCAGGCGTCGGCCGCCAGCACGACGTCGCCCGAGGCCAGCCGCACGCGGAGTGACTGGTGGCCCGGCGTGTGTCCGTGGGTCGGGATGCACACCACCGCGCCGTCGCCGAACACGTCGTGCTCGCCGTCGACGGCCAGCACGTCGTGGCCGAGGTCGTAGTCGCGCGGGTCGTAGGCGTTGGCGGCGCGCAGGTCCGCGTCGGCCCCGGCCTCCCACTCGCGCCGCTGCACCACGACGCGGGCGTTGGGCAGCTGCGCGTTGCCGCCGGTGTGGTCGAAGTGCAGGTGCGAGTTCACCAGCCAGCGCACGGCGGCGGGATCGACGCCGAGCCCGCCGAGCCGGCCGCTCAGCTCCTCGCCGGGCGCGAAGTCCACGCGGAAGGCGCGCGCGATGCGCCGCCCCAGGCGGGCCTCGGGGTCGGTCTGCGTCGCGACGTGCAGACCCGTGTCGAAGACCAGCGCGCCGCGCGGGTGGTCGACCAGGTAGCAGGGCACTGGGACGCAAATCGGGCCCGCCGCGCCGGCCACGAACAGCGCGAGGTCGGAGTCGAGCCAGCCGCAGGTCAGCGCGAAGACGCGGAGCGACACCGCGGCGCAAGGTAGCCCGGCTTGCCCGCTTCCGTTTTCTTCAATACCGTTCGGGGCTTAGGCTCTCCCCCTTGGAATCGATCCATGACTCCGATCCGGCACGACTTCCACAAGCTCAACCGGCTCCCGCCCTACGTCTTCGCCGAGGTCATCGCGCTGATGACCGCCGCGCGCAAGGCGGGCGAGGACGTGATCGATCTCGGCATGGGCAACCCGGACCTCGCGACGCCGCCGCACGTCGTCGAGAAGATCTGCGAGGCGGCGCACAACCCGCGCAACCACCGCTACTCCGCCTCGCGCGGGCTCCCGAATCTGCGCGCCGCGGTGACCGAGTGGTACGCGCGGCGCCACGCGGTCGAGCTCGACCCGAACCGCGAGGCGATCGCGGTGATCGGCGCCAAGGAAGGCCTCTCGCACTTCGTGCTGATGACGGTGGGGCCGGGCGACGTCGTGCTGTGTCCCGACCCCGCGTATCCGATCCATCAGTACTCGGTGATCATCGCGGGCGGCGACCTGCGCACGGTGCCGCTGACTCCCGACTCGGACTTCATCGCCAACCTCGAGACGGCGATGCGGCGCACCTGGCCCAAGCCGAAGCTGCTGATCCTGTCGTTCCCCGCCAACCCCACCACCCAGGTAGTCGATCGCGCCTTCTTCGAGCGCATCGTCGCCTTCGCGCGCGAGAACGACCTGATGGTCGTCCACGATTTCGCGTACGCCGAGATCTGCTTCGACGGCTACCGGGCGCCCAGCATCCTCGAGGTACCCGGCGCGCGCGACATCGCGATCGAGTTCGGCTCGCTCTCGAAGAGCCATTCGATGGCGGGCTGGCGGGTCGGCTTCGCTGCCGGCAACCCCGACATGATCCACGCGCTCGGGCGCATCAAGAGCTACCTCGACTACGGGATGCCGCAGCCGATCCAGATCGGCGCGATCGTCGCGCTGCGCGGGCCGCAGGATTGCGTGGCCGAGGCCGTCGCCACCTACAAGGAGCGGCGCGACGCGCTGATCGACGGGCTCGGCGCGCCGGGCGAGGGCGCCTGGAAGATCGAGAAACCGCTGGCGACGATGTTCGTGTGGGCGCAGATCCCCGAGCCGCTGCGCGCGATGGGCTCGCTCGAGTTCTCGAAGCGGCTGCTCCAGGACGCCAAGGTCGCGGTGTCGCCCGGCGTCGGCTTCGGCGAGCTCGGCGAGGGCTTCGTGCGCTTCGCTCTGGTCGAGAACCGCCACCGCGTCCGGCAGGCCGTGCGCGGCATCCGCCGCTTCCTGCGGGAGAACGGGGTGTGAGCGCGCGGGCTCGCGCCGCGGGCGCGCAGCCTCGAGCATCCGCCGCGGCGCTGGGCGTCGGGCTGATCGGCTTCGGCACGATCGGCACCGGCGTCGTGAAGCTGCTGCAGCGCAATGCCGACGTGATCGCCGGTCGGCTCGGCTTCCCGCTGCGGCTGGTACGCGTGGCCGACCTCGAGCTCGAGCGCGACCGCGGCGTCGACCTCGCGGGCGCGCGCTTCGACGCCGACGCGGAGGCGCTGGTCGACGACCCGAGCGTCGACCTCGTGGTCGAGCTGATCGGCGGCTGCAACGCGGCGCGCCGGCTGATCCTGCGCGCGCTTGCGCGCGGCAAGCCGGTGGTGACCGCGAACAAGGCGCTGCTCGCCCTGCACGGCAAGGAGATCTTCGAGGCGGGGCGGCGCGGCGGCGCCGACGTCGCCTTCGAGGCGAGCGTGGGCGGCGGCATCCCGATCCTGCGCTCGCTGCGCGAGGGCCTCGCGGCGAACCACATCCTCTCGGTGCACGGCATCATCAACGGCACCACCAACTACGTGCTCACCGAGATGGAGCGCGGCGGCGAGCCCTTCGAGGTGGTGCTGAAGCGCGCCCAGGAGCTCGGCTACGCCGAGGCCGATCCCAGCTTCGACGTCGACGGCGTCGACGCCGCCCACAAGATCACGCTGCTCGCAGCGATGGCGTTCGGCGCCGAGATCACCGCGAAGCAGGTCCCGACGGAGGGCATCCGCCACGTCACGCCGCTGGATCTCGAGGCGGCGCGCGAGTTCGGCTACCGCGTGAAGCTGCTCGGCATCACCAAGCTGCACGACGCGGGCCGCAGCGCGTCGAGCGGTGAAGAGCTCCGCGAGGAGCGCATCGAGGTGCGCGTCCATCCGACGATGATCCCGGAGTCGAGCCTGCTCGCGAAGGTGGACGGCGCGATGAACGCGATCGCCGTGCAGGGCGACGCCGTGGGGCCGACGCTGTTCTACGGCGCGGGGGCCGGAGAGCTGCCGACCGCGAGCGCCGTGGTGGCGGATCTGATCGAGCTGGCGCGCGAGGTGCGGCGCGGCAGCGCCGGCCGCGTCGCGCCGCTCTCGTACCTGCCCGAGTCGCTGGTGCCGAAGCCGATCGTTCCGCTCGGCGAGCTGTTCGGGCGCTGCTACCTGCGCTTCACCGCCGCGGATCGCCCGGGCGTGCTCTCGCACGTGGCGGGCATCCTCGGCGAGCACGACATCTCGATCGAATCGGTGATCCAGAAGGGCAGGGGAGCCGCCTCGGTGCCGATCGTGGTGATGACGCACCCGGCGCGCGAGGCGTCGGTGCGCAGCGCCCTCGATGCGATCGACGCGCTGCCGGAGGTGACCGCTCCGACGCGCCTGGTGCGGATCGAGGAGGGGCTCTGATGCCCGCGAAGCCCGCTTCTTCGCGCGCGAAGCCCCGCTATCGGGCGTGGTTCGAGTCGCTGCACGATGCCGCCGAGCGCTACGCGCTCGACGAGGTCGTCTACACCGCCCGCGACGGCGGCCTGCTGCAGGTGGTCCACGACGTCGGCGAGCTGCGCAAGACGCCGGCGGCGGAGTGGAAGCGCCTGTTCGAGGATCGCGCGCACCGCAACGAGTGGCCCTACGGCTCGGGCGTGTGGGGCAAGAAGGAATGGGTCTGCCCCGAGCTCGACGACGAGAACGTGGTGTCGATGTACGAGGGCCACTCGAACCTGTTCTGGGCGGAGCGCTACGGCCGCGAGCTCGGCGTCGACGACCTCTGGATCAAGCAGTGCGGCAACTCCCACACCGGCTCCTTCAAGGACCTCGGCATGACCGTGCTGGTGTCGATGGTGAAGGAGATGATCGCGCGCGGGAAGTCGATTCCAGCGGTCGCCTGCGCGTCGACCGGAGACACCTCGGCGGCGCTGGCAGCCTACGCGGCCGCGGCCGGGATCCCGGCGATCGTCTTCCTGCCGCGCGGCAAGATCTCGGTGGCCCAGCTGATCCAGCCGGTCGCCAACGGCGCGATCGTGTTCGCGCTCGACACCGATTTCGACGGCTGCATGGAGATCGTGAAGAAGGTCGCCGAGCGCGACGGGATCTACCTCGCCAACTCGATGAACAGCCTGCGCATCGAGGGCCAGAAGACGGTCGGCATCGAGATCGTGCAGCAGTTCGACTGGGAGGTGCCCGACTGGATCGTGATCCCGGGCGGCAACCTGGGCAACGTCTCGGCGCTCGCCAAGGGCCTCGACCTGATGCTCGAGCTCGGCCTGGTGGCGCGGCGCCCGCGCATCGTGTGCGCGCAGGCGGCGGAGGCGAACCCGCTCTACCTCTCCTACCAGCGCGGCTTCGAGGTGTTCGAGCCGATCGCCGCGCGCCCGACGCTGGCCTCCGCGATCCAGATCGGCAATCCAGTCTCGATCGAGAAGGCGATCGACGCGCTGCGCCGCTACGACGGCATCGTCGAGCAGGCGACCGAGGCGGAGCTCGTCGAGGCGTGCGCGCACGCCGACCGCACCGGGCTCTTCAACTGCCCGCACACCGGGGTGGCGCTCGCGGCGGCCGCGAAGCTGGTGGCGCGCGGGACGATCCGGAAGGGCGACCGGGTCGTGGTGATCTCGACGGCGCACGGCCTCAAGTTCACCGACTTCAAGGTCCGCTATCACTCGATGGCGCTCGAGGGCATCGAGCCCGAGCTGCCGAACCCCCCGATCGAGCTGCCCGCGCGCTACGAGACGGTGCGCGACGAGATGATGAGGCAGATCGATCTCCGCGGCGGACACTGAGCGATGTTCACCGGCATCATCGAGGCGATTGGGCGGGTCGTGGCGATCGAGTCGCACGGCGAGGGCGCGCGGCTGCGCATCGAGGCGCCGGCGATCGCCCGCGACGCCGCGATCGGCTCGAGCGTCGCCGTGAACGGGGCCTGCCTGACCGTGACCGACGGCGCCGCGGGCTGCGTCGCCTTCGACGCCGTTCGCGAGACGCTCGAGCGCAGTTCGCTCGGCGACCTGGTGGTGGGATCGCGTGTGAACCTGGAGCGGGCGCTGCGCGCCGACGGCCGCCTCGACGGCCACATCGTGCAGGGTCACGTCGACGCCACCGGGCGGGTGCGCGCGCTCGAACGCCACGGGGCCGACGTGCGCCTTGCGGTGGACTGCGACGCGGCGTTCGCGCGGCTCCTGGTTCCCAAGGGCTCGATCGCGATCGACGGGGTCTCGCTGACGCTCGTGGGTGTCGGGGAAGCCGGCTTCGACGTCGCCCTGATCCCGTTCACGCTGCGGGAGACCAACCTGGGCGACCGCCGGCCCGGCGATCGGGTGAACCTCGAGGCCGACGTGCTGGGGAAGTACGTCGTGCGCTATCTGGAGAGGGTGCTGCCGGGAACGCCCGGATTGCGGCCCGGATGACGGAGGGCGGAGGTCGCGTCGCTTGTCGCTGCTGCGCGTGACGCTGCTGCTGCTGGGCGCCGGGTTGCTGGCCGGCGCGAACTGCGCGGCGCCCGATCCGTATCGCTGCTCGGCCCCGTTCTCCAGCGACGGTCCGCTCCAGCTGCAGTGGCCGCGCGCGCGCATGGTCTACCAGCAACACGGGGGCGTCGGGGCGATCCTGCTGCGCGGCTGGTACGACGGCGCACCCACCGCCATCGAAGCGCGCTGGAACGGCGGCCCCTGGCGCGTGATCGACCCGCAGCCGCGCTTCGGGGTGTTCAAGGGGAGCCTGCCCGACCAGCCGATCGGGAGGGGGCTCCTCGAGGTGCGCTTCCAGAACGATCCCGCTGCCAGCACGGCGGTCGCCGACGTCGGCGTCGGCAACGTGCTGGTGCTGGGCGGTCAGTCCAACATGGTGATGTGGCTCGATACGCTCAGCGCCTCGCAGCGCGGAGCGTCCGCGCTCCCGCAGCTGGTCTCTCCGTTCGATCCGCAGGGCATCAAGTGGGCGGTGGATCCGATCCACCAGTGCGTCCCGCCGGTGGGCTCGATCTGGCCCGGCTTCGGCGATCGCGTGATCGATGGAACCGGCGCGCCGGTGATGTTCATCGCCACCGCGGTGAGCAGCACCGGGCTCGTGGTGCCGCCCGACTGGCGGCCGGGCAGTCAGCACTGGTGGGACATGATCGAACAGGTCTACGAAGGCACCGCCGGACAGATGTGTCCCGCGGCGATGCTGTGGCTGCAGGGCGAGGCGGATGCGCTGCACGGCGTCGCGAGCGACGTCTACGAGGGCGCGCTGGTCTCGTTCGCGGAGGCGTTCGAGAAGAACATGCACTGCGAGGTTCCGATCGTGGTGGGCGTGATCGGCTCGATCGAGGACAGCGGAACGGTCCTCGCCCGCTTCGCCGACGGGATCCGCGCCGCGCAGCGCGCCGCGCCGCTCGCGAGCCCGCACCTGCGGCCCGGCCCGGAGACGCAGGACCTGCCGCTCAACGGCGTGCACTTCAGCGACGCCGCCGCTCCGGCCCTCATCGAGCGCTGGTGCGCCGCGATCGCGAGCCTCGGCCTCGCCTGCGCGGCGCCACCGTGAGGCGCCGCTGCGCTGCTACCCTCGCGCCGTCGAGGAAGGAGGAGGAGCCATGAACCGCATGCTCGACGTCGCGACCTCGCTCGCCGCCACGATCTCCCGGCTCGGAGCCGGGCTCCGCGTGGAGGCCCTCGGCCCGCGGCCCGAGCAGCCGCTCGAGCTCTACGAGTTCGAGGCCTGTCCGTACTGCCGCAAGGTGCGCGAGGCGCTGACGGCGCTCGACCTGGAGGCGGAGATCCGGCCGTGCCCGAAGGGGG
>Ga0335070_10003023_pt1 | contig 19572 bp, 18 predicted proteins | sample Lox_Sample_13_FD_206722 | JGI IMG/M metagenome (GOLD analysis project Ga0335070, IMG submission 206722) | Soil microbial communities from Loxahatchee National Wildlife Refuge, Florida, United States - Lox_Sample_1.3 | ecosystem: Environmental > Terrestrial > Soil > Wetlands | place: USA... | reverse complement strand
GGGTGGCACCGTTCATCGTGGTTCTCGCGGCTTTTACGGTTTTTGTAGTCGTCCCTTTTGGCCCCACGCACGCCATCACCGACATGAACATCGGCATCCTTTTTATGCTGGGGGTTTCGTCGTTGAGCGTACTCGGCATCGTCACCGCCGGGTGGGCCTCCAATTCGCATTACCCGCTGATCGGCGCACTGCGCTCCAGCGCGCAGATGGTGTCGTACGAAGTCGCCATGGGGCTGGCCGTGGTCTCGGTGATCATCATGACCAGCCTGAACAATACCGGCACGGGCACGCTGAGCATGATCGGGATCGTGCAGGCGCAGTTGGCACAGGGCGAATGGTTCATCTTTAAATTCTTTCCGCTGGGGCTGGTTGGGTTCGTAATCTTCGCCATCGCCATGGTGGCCGAGACGAACCGCGCTCCGTTCGATCTGCCGGAAGCCGAATCGGAACTTACCGCCGGATTCCATACGGAATATAGCGGCTTCCGCTGGTCGTTGTTTTTCCTGGCAGAATATTCGGCGATGATCGCCGTGAGTTCGATTGCGGTTACGCTCTGGCTCGGCGGATGGCTGCGGCCCTTCCCGAACCTGCTCAGCGGATCGACCTGGGATTTTATCTTCAATCTGTGCCCGGGCATCACCTTCCTGCTTCTAGCCGCGATTACGTTCTATAACGTCGTGCGCATGCCGAAACACCCATTCTTCAAGATCCAAACAATTGGTTTGGCGGGATTCGGCGTGGTGCTGGGATTGATCGGACTGTTCCTGCTGATTCCTCCAGTCGCCCGGACGGTCCAGGACATTTACTGGTTCTCGGCGAAAGTCGCAGCCTTCATGTACCTCTATATCTGGTATCGTGGCACGTTCCCCCGTTACCGCTTTGACCAACTCATGAAGGTGGGATGGAAAATCTTGCTGCCGATCGGCTTCGGATTGCTGATCCTGACCGCAGCGATGGGTATGCGCGAGGAAATCTGGAGGGCCATTCATCCATGACGCCGCAGAATCCTCCAGTCGCCACCGCCTTCTTCTTCTATCTGTTGTCCGCGACGATGATCATTGGCGGCATCCTGGTCATCACGCGTAAGAACGCGGTGCACTCCGCTCTGGCACTGATCGCTGCTCTGCTCGCTCAGGCCGGCATCTACCTGATGCTCTACGCCCCGTTCGTCGCTGGCGTGCAGATCATTCTTTACGCCGGCGGCATCATGGTGCTGTTCCTGTTTGTGATCATGCTGATCGCAATTGACCGCAACATGCGCGAACGGCAATTCAACAAGCAGTGGCTGGTTGGAATTGCAGCGGCAGCGGCCTTGGGCGCGATGCTCGTCGGCGTATACACGAAGGGCAGAGCCCTTTTCCAAACGACGCGAGTGCCGCTGGATGAAACGAATAACACGCAGGCCATTGGAAGCCTACTGTACGGGCAATATATGTTCGCCTTCGAGATCGCATCACTACTGTTGCTGGTTGCGATTATCGGGGCGGTGGTGATGGCGAAGAAGAGAATTTAGCTGTGAGCCGCGAGCTATGAGTTGTGAGCTGTGAGCTTCGAGCAGACAAGCTCATAGGCTTTTGAATAACTCACGTCTCATAGCTCGTAGCTCGAACCTTGAACTATGGATGCGATGCTGCACATCTCGACCCTGCACTACCTGGTTCTGGCGGCGGCGCTCTTTATTCTGGGCGTGATTGGCGTACTGACGCGGCGTAACGTGGTCATCGTGCTGATGTCGATTGAACTCATCCTGAACGCCGTGAACCTGAATCTGGTCGCGTTCTCGCGCTACTGGCAGTCTCTGCATGGTCCAGCGGCATTACATGGACAAGTTTTCGCGATTTTTGTCATCACCGACGCTGCCGCAGAAGCGGCGGTCGGGCTGGGAATCTTGATCGCCTTCTTCCGTAACAAGGAGACGGTCAATGTTGACGAAGTGAATTTGTTGAAGTGGTAGAAACGCGCTGTTAGCCGTTAGCTCTTAGCTTTTAGCCAGGACCGATGGGCGAAGAGTTTTGAGCTAAGAGCTAAGAGCCAAAAGCTAAATGTTTCTCGACCACATCTACCTGATCCCGTTGCTGCCCGCCCTGGGCGCGGCGATCATGTTCTTTTTCGGACGCCGCCTGCAAAAGCAGACCGTCAGCGCCGTGTGCGTCGGCGTGGTGGTGCTGGCGTTCATCATGGCATGCGGATGCGTGCTGCAATACAACGCCTGGGCCAACGCAAACGACCACAAGCCCTTCGAAAAGATTGTCTATACCTGGCTGGGCACCGATACCGGCCACGTCAACTACCTCACCAAAGATGGCGCGCAGGCCACGTTCCAGGCCGACGCCGGCTTCCTGCTCGATCCGCTCTCCAGCATCTGGCTCCTGTTCGTTACCGGAGTCGGCATGCTCATCCATATTTATTCGACAGGCTACATGGCGCACGAAGGTGGGTATTACCGTTTCTTCGGATACCTGAATCTCTTCATGTTCTCCATGCTCACGCTGATCCTCGCCAACAACTACGTGCTGATGTTCGTGGGCTGGGAGGGCGTGGGCCTGTGCTCGTATCTGCTGATTGGGTTTTATTTCCATCGCAAGTCGGCCAGCGACGCCGCCAACAAGGCGTTCATTACGAACCGCATCGGGGATGCCGGGTTCATCCTCGGAATGTTCTTCATCGCCTGGTATTTCGGATCGTTGCGCTACATTGACGTAAACCGGCTGGCGCACAGCGGACACTTTCAGATCGGCGATCCCATCATCACCGCAGCCACGTTGCTCCTATTCGTTGGCGCGTGCGGCAAGTCGGCGCAGCTTCCTCTTTATGTGTGGCTACCGGATGCCATGGAGGGCCCGACGCCAGTCAGCGCTCTGATCCACGCCGCCACGATGGTCACTGCGGGCGTCTACATGGTGGCGCGGTCGAATGCGCTGTTCGTGTTGGCTCCAACCTCGATGAAGACGGTGGCGATCATTGGCGCACTCACGGCCATCTTCGCGGCCTCCATCGGGCTGGTGCAGAACGATATCAAACGCGTGCTTGCGTACTCGACCGTGTCCCAGCTTGGCTACATGTTCCTCGCGCTCGGCGTCGGAGCCTTTGCTGCAGGCGTGTTCCACGTCTTCACGCATGCGTTCTTCAAGGCCCTGCTGTTCCTCGGTGCCGGTTCGGTGATTCATGCCATGTCGGGCGAGCAGGACATGCGCAACATGGGCGCACTATCAGGCAAAATCTCGACTACCTTCCGCACCATGTTTGTCGCTACGCTCGCGATCGCAGGCATCCCCGGTCTCGCAGGCTTTTTCTCGAAGGACGAAATTCTTTGGCAGGCATGGAAGTCGAGCCCCTACCTCTGGGGCATCGGCTTTGTCACCGCGCTGATGACTTCGTTTTACATGTTCCGGTTGATCTATCTGACATTTTGGAGCCCGTCGCGGGTGACTAGCCACGAGGTTGAGCACCACATCCATGAGTCGCCTGCATCAATGACCGGTCCGCTGGTGATTCTCGCAGTGTTGTCGATCACTGCCGGATATCTGAACTGGCCTTCGAACGCATTTGAAAGATTCCTTGAGCCAGTGTTTGCGAATGCGGCAGTGGGAGCGGAATCCACGCCAGCACCGATCGAAGGAGGAAGCCGCGGCACTGAGCTCGGTCTGATGGGCCTGTCCGTCGTTGTCGCCTTCGGCGGATGGTTTCTGGCCGCACGCTTCTACAAGAATGCCGACAAGGGATTCACAGAGCCTATCAATGAAGCTGCCCCCCCTGTCTACAACACGCTGCTGAACAAGTATTACGTCGACGAAGGTTACGACTATCTCTTCACCGGTCGCCGCAAGCTCGGAGGAGTGCGTCTCGGCGTAATGGGCGCTGGCGAGGCAAGTTCCTGGTTCGATACGTATGTCGTCGACGGCCTGGTGAATTTCGCCGGATGGCTGACCCGCCTCACCGCCACGATTTCCAGTTGGTGGGACAAGTGGATCATCGACGGCGTCGGCGTGAATGGCCCCGCCATTCTGGCGCGCATGTTGAGTTATCCCACGCGCCTGCTCGAATGGGGCCTGGTGCAATGGTATGCGCTGGTGATGACGGCGGGGTTGGTAGGGTTCGTATTTTATTACGTGTATCACTGAAGTTGCGAGCTATGAGCTACGAGCCTCGAGTAAGCCCGAGTGAATTTGCTCGAAGCTCGGAGCTCAAGGCTCACAGCTAGAAGCTGACTATGGACCACATACTCTCGATCATCCTCTTCACGCCGCTGGTGGGCGCGCTCCTGCTCTTGTTTGTCCCTAAGGACAACAAGAATGCCATTCGCTGGATCGCGAACATCTTCGCGCTCGGTGGATTCCTGATTTCGCTGCCCCTGGTGCCCGCCTTCTGGGCACAACGCGCCGAGCCCGGCTTCAAGTTCGTGGAAGGCGCGGCGAATAACTGGATCCCGTCCATCGGTGCCGGCTATGTGATCGGCATCGACGGCATTTCGTTCCTGCTCATCATGCTGACCACGCTGCTGGGCTGGATCTCGATTCTGTCGTCGTGGACCGCGATCGAGAATCGCGTGAAGGAATACTACATCTGGTTTCTGGTCCTGCAGACCGGCATGCTTGGCGTCTTCATGGCGCTCGACTTCTTTCTCTTCTTCGTCTTCTGGGAAGCCATGCTCGTGCCGATGTATCTGCTGATCGGCATTTGGGGAGGCCCACGCAAGCTTTACGCCGCCATCAAGTTCTTCCTTTACACCCTGGCCGGGTCAGTGTTGATGTTGCTGGGCATCTTGTTCCTCTACTTCCATCACCACACGGTCACCGGCGTCTATACTTTCGGCCTGGAAGCCCTCTACAAGACCGCGCCTCAAATCTATTCCGACCACGGCCCTTATGCGGCGACTCTGCTGTTCCTGAGCTTCTTCTTCGCCTTCGCCATCAAAGTCCCAATGTTCCCCTTCCACACGTGGCTGCCTGACGCACACGTGGAAGCTCCAACAGCAGGCTCGGTCATCCTGGCGGGCGTTCTGCTGAAGATGGGAACCTACGGTTTCATCCGCTTCTCGCTTCCCTTCTTCCCGAACGTGCTGTCGAATCCCGCCACATTCCTCGGCATGACGGTCCGCGGCTGGATGATTTTCCTTTCCATTGTCGGCATCCTGTACGGTGCGCTCGTTTCATTGATGCAGAAGGACATGAAGAAGCTGGTGGCCTACTCGTCCGTCAGCCACCTGGGCTTCTGCACGCTGGGAATTTTCGCCCTCACTCCGCTCGGGTTGAGCGGTTCCGTCCTGCAGCAGATCAACCATGGCATCTCCACCGGAGCACTGTTCTTGATCGTCGGCATCCTCTACGAACGCCGTCATACGCGCGAGATCGCCGAGTACGGCGGCATCTCCAACGTCATGCCTGTCTATGCCACCATCACGTTGATCATGTTCCTCTCGTCGATGGGGCTGCCCCTGCTCAACGGATTTATCGGCGAGTACTACATCATGCTGGGCACGTTCATGGCGAACTGGAAGTGGGCCGCATGGGCCGTCCCGGGTGTCGTGCTGGCGGCCGCATATTTGCTCTGGCTCTACCAGCGCGTATTCTTCGGCACGGTCACCAATCCGAAGAATGAGAAGCTGCACGACCTCACGCCGCGCGAGGTCGCGACCTTCGTTCCCCTTATCATCATGGCACTGTGGATCGGGCTTTATCCCAAGCCGTTCTTGCAAATTCTTGAGCAGCCGGTGAACCATACCATCGCCATGGCGCGGCCGGATTCTGCGCAGCCGGCGGCAACCGCGAACGCCTCGGCCCAGGAAAGTCACGGCCTGACCACGGACTCCACTGCAAGCCCGACACCAATGGCGAACAGCCCCGCAATCAAGACTCCAGCGGCGGCCACCAAGGGGAATCGATAGTGCCCAGCGCGCTTCCATTCTCAGCGATAGACTACCTGTTTATCCTGCCGATCACTCTACTGGCGCTCTTTTCCCTCGGCATCCTACTGATCGACCTCATGCTCCCTCCGGACATGAAGTGGGTGAATGCCGTGACTGCATTATTCGGTGTAGCGTTCTCGGCAGCAGGAATATGGAATCCTTTCAGACCCACAATTCTTAGCTATCTCCAGGCTCATGGGCAGGGTGGTCAAGCTGTCGTCGCGAATTCAATGGTGGTCGATCACTTCGCAATCTATTTCTGGTGCCTGTTCTTAGCAGCCACGGCGATTGCGATCCTGATGTCGGTGCGGTATCTCGAAACCGAACACGAGAATCACGGTGAATACTACGCCCTCATGCTGCTGTCGGTCGCCGGTATGATGTGTATGGCCGCGGGCTATGACATCGTCCTGATCTTTATAGGCCTGGAATTGATGGCGATTTCCACGTATGTGCTCGTAGGATTTCTGCGACGGGACCGCAGGTCGAACGAAGCCGCGTTGAAGTATTTGCTGCTCGGAGCATTCTCGTCCGGCATTTTTGCCTATGGACTCTCGCTGCTTTACGGCCTGACGGGATACACGAATCTTGCTGGAATTCGCCACGAATTACCGCGTCTGCTAACGGGAGAATACCGTCCTGTCGCTGTCGTTGCATTAGTTTCAACGATCACCGGACTACTATTCAAAGTTGCTGCCGTTCCCTTTCACCAATGGGCTCCAGACGCCTATGAAGGCGCCCCCACGAGCATTACAGCATTCATGTCGGTCGCGGTTAAGGCAGCAGGATGGGCCATGCTGCTGCGCGTGCTTCTGATCGGCATGGGAGCACTGCGGCCGGTCTGGGTACCCATGCTGGTGTTTGTGTCCATCGCCACCATGACTGGCGCGAATTTCGCTGCCCTGACTCAGACAAATACCAAACGCCTGCTTGCGTACTCATCCATCGCGCACGTCGGATACATGCTGCTAGGCCTGGTCGCGGGGACTGCGGTCGATCCCAGCGTCAACGGCATCAAAGGCATTCTGATTTACCTGCTGGTCTACACCTTCATGAATCTGGGCGCGTTCGGCGTGATCACGTCCCTTCGCCATCGCAACATCATTGGCGACGAACTCGACGACCTCAACGGCCTCTACTCCCGCGCGCCGGTAGAAGCCGTATTCATGCTGATCTTCATGCTTTCGCTCGCCGGCATCCCGCCGCTCGCCGGTTTCTGGGGCAAGTACTTCATCTTCCTCAGCCTGATTGAAAGTGGACATTACGCCCTCGCTTCGCTGGGCGTGCTCTACTCTGTCTTCGGCCTCTATTACTATTTAAAGATCGCCAATGCGATGTTCATGAAGCAGCCGGAGAAGGGCGAAGGGCGACTCCCCGTCAGCTTCACCATGCGGCTGGCACTGGCCATCACCGGAATCGCGACCCTCTACATCGGCATTCTGCCCAACAGCTTCATCAATCTTGTAAACTGGGCGATCGGGATTACACAGACCGCCACGACCGCGAAACTGATTCACTAGCCCGATTTGCGGCAGGGTTTTCGAGTCGGCCAATCCACAGTCACCTATGAAACTTCATCCGACAAAACTCGCCGCTTTTTTGTCTCTGTTGCTGGTGGCCGCATTCGCACAAACAACGAAAGGATCTTCCATGCACGCATCCGGTCCATTCGAAGTAAAGATGGCCCCCGCCGAGGGAAAGTCCGCCGATCCCGCGATCACGCGATTCACGCTCGATAAGAAATACCACGGAGACCTGGAAGGAACAGCCAGCGGAGAAATGCTCAGCGCCGGCAATCCGTCGTCCGGTAACGCGGGCTATGTCGCGATCGAGAAAGTCACCGGCACACTCCAGGGCCGCTCGGGTAGCTTCGTTCTGCAACATTCCGCTAGCATCAAGGCAAACGTTCCGCAGATGACGATTACTGTTGTCCCCGGATCGGGCACAGGACAACTGGAGGGCATCTCCGGAACGCTGACCATCACGTTCGCGCCGGGTGGCAAGCACAATTACGATTTCGAGTACACGCTGCCTGCGCACCTGTAGAAAGTGGGCACGCGTTTGCCTGTGCCCACAATTGCCCCGCCAGCAGTTAAAATGCTCTCAGCCGTCTTTTCAATTACCCAATTACAAATTACTCAATTACCCGATTCCTCATGTCCAAATTTGCCGAACCCATGTCGCGGTTGATCGATGAATTGAAGAAGCTGCCCGGAGTCGGCACCAAGAGCGCCCAGCGGCTGGCCTTTCACATTTTGCGTTCCTCCGACGAAGACGCCGAAGCGTTGGCCGCCGCCGTGCGCGACGTGAAGGCCAACCTCCGGCTGTGCTCTGTCTGCAACAACATTACCGATGTCGACCCCTGCGTGTATTGCACCAGCCCGACCCGAAACCAGCGACTGGTATGCGTAGTCGAGGAGCCAACCAACATCGCCGCCATCGAAAAGACCAAGCATTTCAATGGAGTCTTTCACGTCCTGCACGGTGCGATTTCTCCACTGCACGGAGTAGGTCCGGAGCAACTACGTATCGGCAACCTCATCTCGCGCGTCGATTCCGGCAACGTCGACGAAGTCATCGTAGCCACCAATCCCACAGTAGAAGGCGAAGCGACGGCGACGTATCTCTCGCAGCAGTTGAAGCGGCTCGGAGTCAAGGTAACGCGCATCGCCATGGGAATCCCGGTCGGCAGCGACATCGAATACACCGACGAAATCACCATGCTCAAGGCCATGGAAGGCCGCAGAGACATGTAGATCCGTGGTTTGAAATTACAAATCCGTGACTCTGTATTGACACCTGCCTGCTTTCCTCCCGATACCCTGCCGATCGAGACAAAAAAGACAATCCGGAGGACTCGTGAAGCTCGCAAAATTTCTCACCCCTGCGTTTGCCCTGCTCTTACTGCTCCCGAGCGCGCAATCGCAGACCGACGCATCATCCATCTTCAAGGTCGTTTCCACCCCGCATCCCAACTTCAACAATGGTCTCGTCGCCGTATCGGCATCTTCTTCAGACGACATTTGGGCCGTAGGCAGTGCTGTAATGCATTACGACGGAACCGCATGGACCGCGTTCAAACCGGCGCTGAGTAACGAAATCAGTTCGCTCAACGGCGTCGTTGACATCTCGCCCAACCTCGCTTGGGCTGCGGGAAACATCACCAACCAGCAAGGCATCCGCGGACAGGTCATCGAGCAGTGGAATGGCACGGCCTGGAACGTCTTTCCCGGACCGAAGTTTAATGCTGGCGATCAGCCCGATATCTTCGCGATGACTTCGACTTCCTCGAATGACATCTGGGCCATCGGCAGCCTGCTCGGCGACAACGGCCAGCAACTTTTCTACTTGTTCGAGCACTACGATGGCACGAAGTGGACGGCGACCACTTCCCTTTCAGGCGACGCATTTCTTTTCGGCGCCAGCGCCGATGCGGCCAATGATGCCTGGGCCGTAGGCTTCAATGGTCCGGAGAACGACGATAGCAAGACGCTTGCCATGCATTTCGATGGGACAAGCTGGAAAGCAACGTCAACGCCCAGCGTGGGCACGGGCGCGAATCAACTGAACGCCGCGCTGGCACTGGCTCCGAATGACGTTTGGGCGGTGGGATTCTCGACCCCGGTTCCGCCTCCGAAACAAGCAGCAACACTTACCCTGATCGAACACTTCGACGGAACAAGCTGGAGCGTCGTGCCTAGCCCGAACGTCGGCCCGAACAGTATTTTTCAGTCGAATCGTCTCTTCGGCCTTACCGCCAACTCGCCCACCGACATCTGGGCCTTCGGATCATACTTCGCGTCCGACGGCTCCGGTCAGCAGTTCACGCTGCTGCTTCATTGGGACGGCACAAGCTGGACGATCCAGCCCAGCCCGAATCCCACCAAGAAGAGTGTGAACTTCGTTTCCGATCTCTTGTTCGCCGGCACAGTCACTTCACCGGGAAACATCTGGATCGTCGGTGCGGAAGATGAGGCGCCACATGAAGGAGCGCTCGCGATTCACACGACGGCGGGGACGGAATTCTAGTATCTGGTTAATGCGATTAGCCGAATGGAACCGGGCGCTCTGCCCGGTTTCCTATTTGTGCCCCGGAATCAACACGGTATCTCGGGCTCTAGAAACACGTTCATTTCTTCTTCTGCCGCAGTGATTCCCTCGGGCAGTGTGCCGCGATTGTATTCCGCCATGCGGTTCTTCCACTTCAGGAAGTCGGTGATACTTTGAGGTTCGATGCGAACTTCGACGCGGCGCAAACTCGCCAGCAGCAAATTCATTTCGTAACGAAATCCGGTTGCGGTCCGCAGATCCTTCGCCGACGCCTGCACGAGTTCCACGCGGCCGCGGCGCAATTCCAGCAATCCCCAACCAGCGGGAAGTTCTTCGACCTTCATCAGACCGGGAGGAGTCAGATAAAAGCGCTCGCTGCCCACTCCTTTTTCCGGTTTCAGCCGGAAGGGCTTGGCGCGATCTGCAAGAAAATCCGCACGCGAAACTTTGCACTCGACCAACACCGAGTGACACGCCTGCTTCCACCCAATGGCGTCCGGCATCTCGCCGCTGGTGCAAGCCTGCTCCGACAACACCACTCCACAGCGATACCATCGCAGCCAGCGTACGGCACGTTCAACCAGTTGAGAGTGCGTCATAGACGTTCCTGTTGTATCGTGAGCATCACGCCAGAGGGGAGTGACTGAACGGTTTCTAGCTCTTGGTTGTGGCGCCTCGAACGATCACAGGCCGCCGCAAAACGGTTTCCAGCAGAAGTCTCTCGGCCGCAACCGTCTGCGCTGCCGGACTGGTCGGGGTGTACCCGTGCGCGGAAATGACCAGAGCCTCGTTCTTCGCCAACGCCGCTGGCTTGCGCAGCAATCCATTCGTCCGCCTCTTCGCCGTGTCGACATTATCGATGGCAATGTTCCGGATGTGCCCGTCGTGCGATGAATCCAACGCATTGGCCAGGCGCAGCACGGCGGCCAATTCTATGGTTAGTTTTTGCTCCGGCAACAGCAGGTCGCGGAGTACCTTGTGGCTCCGGGTAGGCAGGGCACCGCAGTGAAAACGCGCCACTCTCGCGGCCCTCTGCATCGCATCGTTCTTCCATCCCAGGGGCGTGCCATGCTTCTTGATCAATTCCATCGATTCTTTATGATGGCCCTTGTTCCCTTTCGACTTCCCGACATCATGCAAGAGCGCAGCCGCGTAGAGGCTCGCGCGTGCATCGCTCGCTGCACCATTTGTCCCAACCAGAGACCGCAGCAGTCCAGCCGATATGAGCCCGTCATACAACGCCAGCGAGAATCTGGCAACGCGCTCCGAGTGCGCAAAATCCGGGTCTAACACCTTGGCCCAGAGTCTCATGCGTTGCGTTGCGAGACTCTGAATCTGTTTCTCTTTCGGCAGGCCGTTGCGCCAGACATTCCAGAGCGCGTCCGGCCCGGTCATCTTCTGGCGATATTCGTCGACGCGCTTGGCTCTCTCTTCCACAATGCGTTGATGCCAGGCCTGCCGTGACGAAGCGTCCGGAAACACCTTGCACGACACCGCCGTCGCCCACAGCACATCCAGATCGTGGACTTCGCCCAGCAGATCCTGCATATGTTTCAGGTCATTGCTCCACAGTTTGTGTTCCACCGGCAGAAAGTTCTCGACGATATAGCGGAAGCGCTTGATGCCAATGCGCAGCGTATGCAGCGCAACCTGAGAACGCGTCCGCATGGCGCGCGCGTGAAGTTCGCGGGCAGTAGTCCAGCGCTCCAATGCCAAATGCTTGAAAACGGCGCTACCTGGACGAATGCGCGTGGCCCGCTGCGGAAGGACTTTGCTCCACTGCCGCCATTGCTTGCGATCAAACTTCTCAAGAGCGGCGCGGGCCTTGTGCTTTTCTTCGGTTTCGCGATGCTTCAGAATTTCGAGCAAAGCCTGGGCGGCAGGATCGCGCCCAGAGTCCGTATTTTCGACCGCAACTTTCGGCTCGTCTGCGAGTTGCATGGTAGTGACGTTCCCCTGCTGCGGAACAGAACTAGAAGATTCGATCGTCTCCACAGTCCCGGCTTTTTCCGGATGCAGATGATCGATCCATTCCATCATGATCTGAACATCACGCAACGCGCCGAGGCTCTGGAAGAGTTGCTTGCCCGCTTTTTTCATCGCCTTCCAGTTGGGGTCGGGATCCATGGCGATCATGCCGTCGGCAAGGGAGCGGCAACGGCGCAACGCGACGCGCAAGTCATGCACAGGATCGGTGCTGAAATCGGCGGCGACGTGGTCGCACTCGTCGAGCACGCGCAGCATCCAGTAACGCAGTCCGATGGTTTTGGAGTTCGCCTTCACGGGATCACTTTTATCTTAGAGGAGTTTCGACTGAAGTTCGAGAGGATGGCATGAAGATCATTCTGGCGCTTGTGGCGGCGGCAGTCCTGTCGGTTGCATCGTTTGCCTCGGATAAATCAACCAGCCTTCTCGATGCCCAGGCTGCCATCGAGGCCAACCTGAAAACGCCCGAGGGCAAGGCATTTGATGAACAAGCCGGCAACGATATCGTCAAGAACCACCTAGCGCCGCTGCGCGCGTGCAAGTCAGCGGATGGCGGCAACCTGACCGATTTCTGGATCCTCCTGAAGCTGGGCAAAGACGGAAACGTCGAGGAACTGTTGTTTCATCCCACAACCAAGCTGGCTGACTGTGCCCGCGATGGCTTGATGAAAGAGAAGTTCCTCGCGCCTCCCCGACCCGAGTACTGGATAAGCGTGTACATCAAGTGGTCGCACTAAAAGCGTCGCCAGATCAGCGCGGCAGCAATGACAGCATGGAGGGGGACTTCGACGCATCCGGCGGACGAGCCTCAGTCCAATCTTCGGTGTTACGCCGCAGCACGGGCCCTTTGCTGTCGTCATCGCCAGAGCGGCGGTTACGCAAGACCGGCATATGCACCGCCTGTAGCCGCGCCTTCACCTCTTCGAACTCATTCGTATCGATGACATAGTCGTCCTTCTTCGGCAAAAACACAGGAATCTCCGACTGCAGACGACGAATGCGTTCTTCGATTTGCGGATAGTTCGCCATGCTCTTCGCAATGGCATGATGAAACGGCAGTCGGCTCACGAAATGCGAGCCCGGCATCTTGGCGAAAGGTGAACCCTTCACGTCAAGGGCGTGCAGCTTCTCCAGTGCATCTAGCAGCGCCTGCGGATCATATCCCGCCGCGTACGTGTACTCCAATCCGAGCAGGTCGGCTTCGTATTCGGCATCGCGGCTGAACTTCTTGCCCGACAGCGGGCCCGCAATCCCAGCCGCATTCGAGATTCCCACTCCCGCCGGTCCCGCCACCAGCGACATCGAACTCGCGATGCTGTACACGCGCCGTCGACTCAAAGCTCGGGTGGCATGGCGGGCTGCCACATGGGCGATCTCATGCGCCATAATGCCGGCAAGTTCGGCTTCCCCATCGGCGTCCATCACCAGCGCACTGCTTACATAAAGGAATCCGCCCGGAAGCCCGTAGGCTCGCGGGACATCGCTGGAATCGATGACTCGCACGGTGAACGGAATATTGGCATCCGAGCACCGCACCAGCTTCTGCGCGAGGCGATCGACGTACTCATTGACCACTGGATCGTTCACGAGTCTGGCATTGCGATTGAAGGTTGCCGCAATCCCTTCGCCCAGTTCGTGTTCGCGCTTCAGCGAGTAAAGGTTGAAACCGTGGCTGATGTCGCGCTGCCCAATGCGACCAACATCGTACTTGCCGATTTCCTTCGCTTCGCTCTTCGAAAGAGGATCGTCTGAGTGAGATTTGGGGGCGGACTCAGGATCGGCGGAAGTTTCGCTCTGCCCGACTGCGAGAAGAGTTCCTGAAAATGCAAGCAGGACCGCGAGCATGCCGGTCAGGAAAAGTGCAACAAGGCTTCGTTCGCGATCTTGGACACAAGGAGAAACAGAAGGGAGCATGGACCACCTGCCGCGAGCGCCCGCCATTGTACCCCGAATGGCAAGAAAAGCAGCTGGCAATATTTTGCAGAGGCGCTGGATCGAGAAGAAAGGAAACCGGGAAGAAGGCGACCGGGAAAAGGACCTAGCGGCCCGCCGTTAGCAGCAGCTTCCCCAGAACCACGACCCATCCCGCAATCGCCACGATGCCGTGAACGCGGAGAGCGCGCTCCGTGGCTGGCCAGGGAAACATCATGATGGCGAAGTACGGCATCAGTTTGTCAGGCCAAAGAAGCCCGGCGACGCCAAAGATCAGGTTGGCTTGCACCAAAAGGCAGAAAAGTACTGTTTCCATTCCGTGTCCAACGTCTGGGAGTTGCTCATATTAAAGCGTTAACAGTTGTGGAAGCGGAAGTTACCAAGGTGCCCCCCTCCGGCCCTCCCCCGGAGCGAGTCTTAATCCCTCATCCCGGACTCCGGCTCCGTATCTCCGCCGGTCCGAAACTCACTTCAGGCCCATATTATTGGGATTTCCAGTCACTTCGAAGCGTCCTCCTTCCTGAACGCCGCTCGGGGAGCGGCATCCCCGCCCCGGCGATCTGGCCCGAAGGCTTATGTCCAATTACCTCCGTAATATTTTGGACCTTACCATTTCGCCGTACCCTTAACGAGAACAGCTGTGTTTCGAGGGGTGTCTTATTTCTGCTATCAACACATCGCAGGGTGCCCGGGCCGCTTCGGCACGAGCGTTTGTGCACAGCCTCAACATCTTGATTAAGTATGCGCGGATGTACGGCTACGATCACAAGCGCACCGAAGCGCAGTTTGAAATCGCGTGGAACGAATTGCAGAACGGGTTGCCGACCACCGGCGACGCCGGGTTCCTGCTCGGCGTTTCCGACAACAAGCTGTTGCTCGATGGCATTCCCCTGGAGACCGGCAACGCCGAGCGCAGCTTTGCGACTCTGCTGACCACGGCAGGACTGGCCAGCCTTCACTTCTCGAAGGATGTTACGGTTGAAGATTTCACGCGCCTGGTGCGCGCCTTCACTGCTGCCGGATCGAAAGGCACTGACGTCGCTAAGCAGATCAAAGATGCGCTGGGAGCGGGCAAGCAGAACAGCACGATCAAAATCAACGAAGTAAAGTTTGTGGCAGCCGATCCGCTCACCGGCGACGTCAGTATCGCTGCGCAGATTGCCGCTCAGACCCTTGGTCCCGAATTTAAAGCGTGGCTGAATGACCCGCAGAAACTATTGCAGCTGATTGCGGCCGCAGAAGGCGCAAATTCCGGTGGAGGCCCTCCCGGAACCGGAGTGCCCATGGTGCCGCTCGGAAGCGTGCCGAATGCTAAAGGCGGCGGAGGAGTTGGAACAGGCACGGGGTCCGGCGGTGGCAGCGGAACGGGCACCGGCGCGGCGCCAGCATGGACCGGAGGCGTGGTTCCCCTGCAGGAAGAAGAGGTCATTCAGGCCATCCGTCTGCTCACGCGGTTTGGCCAGGTGCAGCACGATCCCGGAATCAAAGAGGAAGACCTGAAAAAGGATCTGGCCGAAGCTGATCCGAATGTCCGGCTCAATTTGCAGGACTTGCTGGGAAGCCTGGCCGCAAAAGCGTCGGTCTCCACCGAAGAAGACACGCCCCTGCTGATGAAGGCCGCCGAGCACATGGCCATTCGCTTCGCGCTGGAGCGCTACCAGAAGGGCGAGGTCAAGGTAAATGCCGTGCACCAGATGATGGAGCACATGAGCCGCCAGATGGACTCATTGCGCCAGATTCTGAAGATGCAGGAAGAAAAGATGTCGAAGGCCGGCATCCTGGTGGAGTCGCATGCCGACATCCTCGACCGCATGTTCTGGGCGGAAGTTCCAGAGTCGGGTAAGAAAAGCGTCTTGATGTCGCATGAAGCGCCGTGCGTCCCTCCCAGAAACGTACGCCAGTTTGTCGAGATGCTGCTGGACCGCGAAGACAATCAAATGGCGGCCGAAATTCTGAACAATTATTCCGGCTGCCTGAACTTGAAGGACCTGGAGCCACGCCGGAAGACAGCTATCGGCCTGAGCCAACTCGCTGACTTATACGCGCGTCTGGGTGGACAGCCCATGGCGCAGGCGGTCCGCAAGTTGAGCGAGCAGTTGATCGTCGAGAAAGACGCCGAGTTGCAGAGCCAGCTTAGCGCCGCCTTTGTGCGCCTGAGCCAGGAAGCGAGCGCAGCCAAAAATTACGCCGCCATCAACGAAGTCTGCGCCGGCATGGAACTGGTCAGCGTTGAGCGCCCGGTGTTGATGAGCGACCTGCGTCCCCGCGTGGGCGTCGAAAATCGCCTGCCCGAGTTCATCGAAGAAGCGCTGCACACCGAAACCATTGCTGCAGACTTGCTCGCCGTGCTCCGGCGTACCAGCCAGTCCGGCGCCGAGCACCTCGCTGATCGCTTCTTCCGTTGCATGCGCCGCGATGAGTGCGACCGCATGATCGAACTGGTCAAGCAGATGGGATCGCCGGTGCTGGCGCAATTGCGCGAGATTCTGCGCACCGGTCAGCCCCGTCAGGCTTCCGGAGCAGTCGGGCTTCTGAGCCGTCTCGATGTCGGAACCTTGCTCGAATTGCTGCCGGTCCGTTTGCCCGAGTGGAACCGCTTCTATCACGACGTGGTCGTGCGCCAGATTGCCTATGGTGCTGCCGCCGATCGCGGACGAACGCTGCTGGAACTGGCAGAAGTGCTGGATCCGGTCGTGTTGCCCGAGGCCGTGGACGAAATCGGCATGAGTGGCGACATGTCATCCGTGCATCCACTCATCGCGATGGCGAAGCCCGGAGAAGCGGCGTCGCGTTCTCCCTTCGTGCAGTTGAAAGCTCTGGAATCGCTCGGCCGGCTGAAAGACGCGGAGGCCGTTGCTACCCTCCGCGAAATCGTGGAAAGCAAGAAGACCTTCGGTTGGATTTATCACAAGGAGCTTCGCGTTGCCGCGGCACAGGCTCTGTCGAAGACTGACCCGCGCTACAGCACGCAGGTGATGTCCGACAGCGGCCTCGAACCGGCCGAACTCGCTATTGCTCCCCTGGATATGGCCCCGGCTTGTCCGTGGGTGCGCCAACGCCGCTATGAACGGCTAATTCTGGCAAAGACCGTGCAGGCGACGATTGGCAGTTCCTGGGGCAAGTCAAGAATTCAGATTCGCGAACTCAGCTTGGGCGGCGGTATGGGCACGAAAGAAGACAATCTCCGCATCGGCAGCGAAGCCGACCTGGAAATCTCGCTCGGCATGCGCTCCAAGATTCGCGCTCACGTTCTGTTGCGCCGCGCCCGCGTCAACGAAGTCGGATTCGAAATCGTCAACACCGATCTCGACAGCCGTTACAAGCTGCGCCGCTTACTGATCGACGCCCTCAACCACGCTCCGCAGAATAAGAGCGGCGAGTGGGGCGGAGAAAGGAAGATCTAGAAGCCAGGTTTCAAAGTTTCAAGGTTTCAAAGACAAACTCCACCGGCCGTGAAGATAGAGGGATAGAAAAAGCCTCCGAGTCATCGGAGGCTTTTTGATTTTCTGCTCAAGGCTGCTCAGCCGTACAACCTTGAAACCTTGAAACTTTGAAACCTGCCTTATTTCACCTTCAAGAAGATGATGGCCAAGGTGTACAGGGCCAGCGACTCGATCAGCACCAGACCGAGAATCAGGGCGAACTGGATTCCGGGGCGGGCGGCTGGATTGCGGGCCAGCGATTCGGTGGCCGAGGCGACGGCTTTGCCTTGGGCGAGTCCGCAGACGGCCGAAGCGATCGCCATAGAGAATCCGGCGGTGATGGCGACCCAGCTTGCATCGCTCATTCCGCCGCCCTGCGCAAACGCAGGCATGGCGAAGCAGAGCGCGGACAGGGTCATGAAAATACGGCTCAGGTAACGCATAGTGTGTTGCTCCTTGTATGAATTGCCGTCAGGAGGTGGTTGACGCCATACCGTGCAGACGCCCTCACACTGACTGCAGTGGCCAGTGGCCAGTTGTCAGTTGCCAACAAAGGCAACGAACAACTCGAAACTGGCCCGGAATATAAATCCGGTCCGTATCTTCCGACTTCTAAACCCTGACCTCTGATCCCTGGGCCCCTACTCTTAGTGTTCTTCCGCCACCGCGCCGCTGACGTAAATGATCGACAGGAGCATGAACACATACGCTTGCAATACCGCTACGACAATATGCAGGCCAGAGAAAACAATCGGCACGCCGATCGGGATCATCGAAAAGAAAACCAGGGTGATCAGGTCGCCGGCAAAGATGTTCGCCCAAAGACGTACCGTCAGCGAGAGCAGCCGCGCCGTGTGGCTGATCAGTTCGATCGGAAGCATCAGCGGCGCCAGAGCCGGGATGGGCCCGAGAAAATGCTTCAAATACCCTATGCCCGCATGCTTGAATCCCTGCGTGTGATAGTAGAGGAACGAACAAATCGCGCAGCCCAGAGGCACCGAAGGTACGCCCGTCGGTGATTCGAACCCTGGAATCAACCCGATCAAGTTCGCCATCAGGATGAAGATAAAAACGATGGCGAAAAATGGCGTGTACTGCTCGCTGTGATGTCCGATGATCTCGTGACTCTGGCTGAGAACGAATCCTTCAATCCCCTCAAATGCGTGCTGCAACCCGCCCGGCGAATCCACCGAAAGCCGCGACCGGACCAGCAGGAAGACGACCAGCAGGAACGCGAAGACCAACAACTCCATGGCGAATGAGTTCGTGAGAGGAGCCTGTGGATGCTTTGCGTGCAGGCCAAGCAACGCCAGGAATGCGTTGACTGGACCGGCAAACAGCCGGTTCAGTATCTCGGTAAACCAGAGTTGTTCGGGCATAAAGAGCTATGAGCGATGAGCTTCGAGCTATGAACAAACCTTTTCGGACTTACCACTACATCCCACGCACCAACCCCGCATAGACCTCGTAAACTGCTTCACAGGCAATGGCCGCAACGGGCAAAAACAGACCCGCAAACAAGCCCCTTAGGCTCGCCGGGAAACTGGTTAATATAGCATACGCAGCCGCACCCAACAAAGCATAACGAAGCATGAATTTGGCCACGATCCCCTTTCCGGACTGAGACTTACCCGTATTCGTCACTCGGTCGGCCAGGTGGGTCACGCCATTCTTCAGCCAATGAAAATTCAAATATGAGATCACGCATCCGAGCAGGAAACCGGCTGCCGCTCGCGGCCCAAACCTAAGCCATGCCGCAGCGCTCAGCACCAACGCCAGCACCAGCATGAACCTGCCGATGCGCTGTAGCGCGCGACCGTGGAAGGAATCTGCGGCTTCTTCGGTCGTGACCGAGGATGGCTGTTCCGTCGTCATTTGCTGTCGCGTACCACCGTGCGGATCAGCTCGACCAGCCCGCCTGCGATCCCCAGAAACAGGCACAAAATCTTGAGCCATGTGGTTCCCAGCCAATGATCCAAAGCCGTGCCGATCAGCCATCCCGCGACCACACCCGCCGGGAGCATGAGCGCCAACTGGCTGTAACGGGCCACCTGCACCCACGGATTCTTCTTCGGATCCGGGGCTTTCTCGTCCTCGGGTTGCTCTGGCATGGCTGGGGCAACGATATCATCTTCGACCCTTACCCTTCAGGTCGCGGCGGCAACTGGCTTGTCCCCGCCGCGTTTTGCGTACAATACGCTGTATGACTACTGCTCCTTCCCATCCGCATTCCAAGCCGCAAGCCCCGGCTGACGTTCCTGCAGTCCCTCTTACGAC
>Ga0335070_10003022_pt1 | contig 19573 bp, 21 predicted proteins | sample Lox_Sample_13_FD_206722 | JGI IMG/M metagenome (GOLD analysis project Ga0335070, IMG submission 206722) | Soil microbial communities from Loxahatchee National Wildlife Refuge, Florida, United States - Lox_Sample_1.3 | ecosystem: Environmental > Terrestrial > Soil > Wetlands | place: USA... | reverse complement strand
GACGCGGCCGCTCGTGCGCACCGTGCGGAAGCCGAAGTCGGAGAGGAAGTCGCTCGGGAAGATCGTCTTGTGCACCTGGAACCGCTCGTACGCCGGCTCGCCGTCGGCGTAGCGGTACGCGAACGCCTCGAGCGCCCGCGCGCCGCGCTGACGCGCCTCGCCGATCGCCGTCAGGAACAGCGACTGCATCACCCACGGCTTCGAGGCATCCGCCAGGTAGGCGCAGGTCACGAGCACGGCGTCGTCGCTCGGCGGCCCGGCCGGCAACTCCGTCGCGCGGGGGAAGAGCCCGGCCGGCCCGTACTGCATCGACCCGAGCAGCCGCCCGTCGTCGTCGTGGTACACCGTGCCCCAGGCGCCCCATTCGTCCTCGGTTCCCTGGATCCAGCGCCGCTTGTCCACCCGGCGGCCGGTGCGCGACTGCCACCAGGTGCACTCGTGGCAGACGGTCGGCGCCGTCTCCAGCGTCGCCCCCGTCAGACCGGCGATGCGCGTGCTCATGGGCGCGGGCCGATCTCGTCGACGACGACGTCGACGGCGACGGGCTCGACGTCCGCCATGCGCAGGAGATACTCGCGGACGCGCTCCTGCACCTCGCGGCCGAGGTCGACGATCGACGCTCCCCAGTCGACGACCAGGTGCACCTCGACGCGCACCCCGTCGTCCTCGCGCCCGACGCGTACGCCGCGCCGTCCGGGCAGCGGGCTCTCGGCGAGACCGCGCACCCCCGCCACCTCGCACGCCGCATCGGCCGCGTACCGCGCGAGGATGTCCGCGGAGATCGAGGCCTGGCCCTCCATTACCGGGACGAACGTAGCACCAGCTCGGTGGCCTCGGGCCGGGCGGCGAAGCGGAAGGGGACGAACGTCGTCCCGAGGCCCGGGGACACGTGCAGGGTCGCCGCCTCACTCCGGTAGACCCCGCAGGCGTAGCGGGCGGTCGGATGCGCGAGGCGCAGCTTCCGACCCGGGCACGGGATCGCGATCTGGCCGTCGTGCATGTGCCCGGCGAGCACGAGCTCGAAGCGCCGCGGCTCGAGCTGGTCGAGCACACGTGGAAAGTGGCAGAGCAGGACCCGCAGGTCGGCGTCGCGCGACAGAGCGTTCGGATCGACCTTCTGCAGCCTGTGGACGATCATCCGCGGATGCGTGCCCGCCACCCAGACGCTGCGGCCGCGCAGCTCGACGAGCACGCCCTCGTCCCGGAGCAGCGCAGCCGGCTCGAGGCTCTGCAGGTTCGAGGCCCGCGCCTGGGGGTCGCGCGAGATCGCGAGGTCGTGATTGCCGAGCACCGCGAACGCCGGCAGCGGCAGCCGCTGCACGAGCTCGCGCAGCCGCCGCTCGCCCCGCGGGTGCGTGAGCAGGTCGCCGGTGATCGCAACGAGATCAGGCCGCCGCTCGGCGACCCAGTCCACCGCCCGCTCGACCGCGCGCACCCCACGCGAGGGCACGCCGAGGTGGAAATCCGAGAGATGCGCGATCCGCAGCCCGTCGAGCTCGGCCGGCAGCCCGGGCAGCTCCAGCTCCAGCACGCGCAGCCGTACCCAGCCCGCCTCGAACGAGCCCCAGCCCAGGCCCGCGGCCGCAACCGCCGCCAGACGCAGTCCGGCGCGGCGCCCGAAGGCCACCGCGCCGGCATCCGTCCCTCCGTACCTCATGAGATGCCGGACGGCCCGGGAACTTGCGCCCGACTCAGACTTCCAGCCGGGCCAGAGCCGGCCGCGGGTCGACGATGTGGCGCCTGAACTTCAGCTCCGACTCCTCGATCCCGGCCGCCACGCCGACGAGCTGGGCGAGGTGGAGGATCGGCAGCCCGAACTTCCGCCCCGTCGAGGCCTCGAGCTTCTGCTGCCAGGCGTCGAGCGAGAGATGGCAGAGCGGGCACGGCGTCACCATCACGTCCGCGCCCGCCTCGAGCGCTTGCTCGACGGGCTGGATCAGCTCGCCCATCGCCGTCTCCTCGCGCGCCTGGATGATCGGAAAGCCGCAGCACTTGATCTTCGCCGGGTAGTCGATCGCCTCGCCGCCGCAGGCCTCGATGATCCGCTCGAGCGACCACGGCCGGTCGGGGTCCTCGAAGCCCATGATCTTCGAGGGGCGCAGGATCTGGCAGCCGTAGAAGGGCGCCACCCTCAATCCCTTGAGGCCCTTGTGCGCCGCCTCCTTGAGCTTCTCGTACCCCTCGCCCTCGGCGATCTCCCAGAGCAGGTGCCGCACGTCGACCGCGCCGCTGTACGCCGGCACGCCGACGGCGCGCAGGTTCTCGTTCACGCGCGCGCGCAGCGTGTCGTCGCCCTTCAGCATGAAGTTCGCCTGGCGCAGGTTGAGCGTGCAGACGTTGCAGACGGTGAGCAGCGTGTCGCAGCCGGTCGCCTCCGCGTACGCGAGGATGCGCGCGTTCAGGTGGAGGTAGAAGTCGGGCTCCGCCTCGTGGATGTCGCCGGCGCCGCAGCACGTGACCGACTCGAGCTCGACGAGCTCGAGCCCGACGCGCGGTGCGAGCGCCTGCGTCGACGTGTCCAGCTCCTTCGCCGACAGCGAGGCGAGACACCCCTTGTAGTACGCGACCCGCTTCATGTCGTCTCCTCTTCCTCGCCGGGGAGATAGGGCTTCGGGAACGAGCCGGGCCCGTACGGATCGCGGCCGGCCTGGTAGCCATGCCCCAGGCGCGCGAGCGCGTGCTCCCCTTGCACATGCCCGAGCGCGCCCTGGCGATCCTGCTCGCGAACGAGCCTGTGCAGGTTGCGCGCCTCGTCGACGTCCCTGGCGACATGCGGCGGAAACGAGAGGCCAGCCTTGTTGTGCGCCATCAGGTTCATCGCGAACTTCATCTGCTTCACGGTGGACACGATCCCCTGCGTCTTCGGCACGAGCTCGGTCTCGCGCAGCCAACCCGTCGTCTCGCTCGAGCGTACGAACCACTTCGCGTGCTTCGCCCCCATGTCGCGGTCGATCCCGTTGCGGATCGCCTCCGCGCCGAGCTTCGCGATTGCGTCGCGCGGGTCGACGCCCTTCGGGCAGCGTTCATTGCAGAAGAAGCACCGCGTGCACTCCCAGATCCCGTGCTCGCCGCTGTACTGCTCCAGCCGGTCGACCGTCGCGCCGTCGCGCGGGTCGCCGACGAAGCGCATGCCCTTCGCGAGCGCCTGCGGTCCGAGGAACTCCGGATCCGACTCCATCGCGTTGCACTCCGAGACGCAGCAGCCGCAGTTCACGCAGAGCGCTTCCTTGTGGATGACGTTCATACGCTCCTGCGTGATCCGGTACTCCTTCTCGTCCTCCGGCCGCTCGTAGCCCGGCTGGAGGTACGGCTTCATCGCCTTGAACTTCTGCCAGAACGGCTCCATGTCGACGACGAGGTCCTTCACGATCGGCAGGTTGCCCATCGCCGAGATCACCGGGACGTGGCCCGCCTGCGCGATCTCGTACATACGCGTCTTGCAGGCGAGCACGGCGGCGCCGTCCATGCGCATCCCGCACGAGCCGCAGATCATCATCCGGCAGCTCTTCCGGTAGCCGAGCGAGCCGTCGATGCGGTCCTTGACGATGTCGAGGCAGTCGAGGAGCGTCGCTTCCTCGGGTGCGTCGAACTCGTACTCCTTGAGCGCGCGCTCGCCGCTCGTCGAGTCGAAGCGCCAGACCTTCAGTGCGACCTGCACGCGACTATCCTCCCAACCCCGGTAGGGACCCGGTCGAGGTGAGCGTCTGCGCAGGCGGCGGGACGGCGACCGACACCGACTTGCCGAAGTCGGACAGATCTGCCGTCAGCGTGACGACCGACTTCTGGCCGCCCGAGCCGGTCATGATGTGGGCGCGCACACGGTGCACGTACCCGTCGCTGCCGACCCACGCGTCGTACGCGCTCGGAGCGCCCGCCGCGCCCGCCGCCGACAGCTTCGACAGGTCGATCCGCGCCCGGTAGCGCGTCGTCGCAACGCCGCCGATCTGCTCGCTGCCGACCTTCGTCGCGCCCTTCAGGCTCTGGAGCGCGGTCAGCGACTGGGTCGGATCCTGCGAGAGCAGGGTGTTCAGGTTCAGCCCCTGCGCCGCGCCGGCCTTCTTCAGGTCGAGCTTCAACCAGGACTTCCCGACCGGCAGGAGCGCAGCGAAGAGCGAAGACTTCAGGTACATGTCGGTGCTGCTGAGCACCGCGTCGATCGAGGCGGAGATCCCCGCGGCGGAGAAGTCGACGTGCAGCGAGCCGACGTGCAGCTTGTTGTCGAAGTCCCCTGCCCCGGTCACCACGATCCGCTGCCCCGAGGCCGAGCCGCCCACGTTGAGGGTCAGGTGCTCGCTGCCGGCAAGCGTCGTCTTCTTCGCGGCGTTCTTGACGACGTCGATCGCCGCCGCGCCGCCGGTCGCGCTCGGCGCCTTCGACTTCGAGGAGCCGCCGCATGCGGCCGCTGCGAGCGGGAGCGAGAGCAGGACGAGCGCGACCGCCAGACGGCGCATCAGTACTTCCTCTCCTGAGGTTCCCACTGCGTGAACCGCACCGGCTTGGTCGAGAGCTCGGGCCCTCCGTCGCGCCAGTAGACGATCGAATGGTGCAGGAAGTTCGAGTCGTCGCGTTCCGGATAGTCGTACGGACGGGAGTGCGCGCCGCGGCTCTCCTTGCGTGCGATGCCCGCGGTGACCATGCAGAGTGCGGTGTCGAGCAGATTCCCCAGCTCGATCGCCTGCGTGAGATCGCTGTTGAAGACGTCGCCCTTGTCCTCGACGTGCACGCGCGTGTAGCGCTCGCGAAGCTTGCCGATGATCTCGACCTGGCGCACCATCTGCTCCTCGCGCCGGAAGACGGCGAAGTTCTCGAGCATCGACTCGCCGAGCTCGTCGCGAATCTTCCAGGGGCGCTCGCCCGAGTCGCGGTCGAGCAGCTCGTGCAACTGCCGCTCCGCATCGCGCTCGACCGACTCGGGGATGTCGATCGTCGTGTGCGAGAGCGCCCACTCGGCTGCCGCGCGGCCGGAGCGGCGCCCGAACGTGATCGTCTCCATGAGCGAGTTGCCGCCGAGCCGGTTCGCACCGTGCACCGAGACGCACGCGCACTCGCCGGCCGCGTAGAGGCCGGTCAGCTCGGTGGCACCGTCGCTGTCGGTCTCGATGCCGCCCATGTGGTAGTGCGCGCCCGGGCGCACGGGGACGGGCTCGTAGATCGGGTCGACGCCGGCGAACGTCATCGCGAGCTCGCGCGAGCCGGGCAGCCGGTCGAGGATCTTCTCGGCGCCGAGATGGCGCATGTCGAGCATCACCGAGCCGTTGATGCCGCGCCCCGCGTCGATCTCGGTCTGCTCGGAGCGCGAGACGACGTCGCGCGACGCCAGCTCGAGCGCGTTCGGCGCGTACTTCTTCATGAAGCGCTCGCCGTCCTTGTTGAGCAGGTACGCGCCCTCGCCGCGGCAGCCTTCCGTGAGCAGGATCCCGGTCGGATAGAGGGTCGTCGGGTGAAACTGCATGAACTCCATGTCCTTCAGCGGCACGCCCGCGTGGAGCGCCATCGCGGTGCCGTCGCCGGTGCAGGCGTACGCGTTCGTCGTCACGCGGTACTGCCGACCGGCGCCGCCGGTCGCCAGGACGACGGTCTTGCCCCCGAGGGTCTTGAGGCCGCCGTTCAGCAGATCCCAGGCGATGACGCCCTGACAGCGGCCGTCGTTGACGACGAGCTGCCACGCGAAGAACTCCTCGTACACCTTGATGTCGCGCTTGCAGACCTGCTCGTAGAGCACCTGGATCAGGACGTGCCCGGTGATGTCCGCGGCGAAGATCGTGCGCGGCGAGCCTGCGGCGCCGAACGGGCGCTGCGCGAGCTTGCCGTCCGCCTGGCGCGAGAAGAACGCGCCCCAGTTCTCGAGCTGGTAGATGTCGCCCGGCGCCTCGCGTGTGAAGATCTCGATCGAGTCCTGGTCGCCGAGGTAGTCCGATCCCTTCACCGTGTCGAAGGCGTGGGACTCCGGGCTGTCGTCGCCCGCATTCCCGAGCGCCGCGTTGATCCCGCCCTCGGCCGCGCCCGAGTGGGAGCGCGTCGGGTGGAGCTTCGAGACCATGGCGACGTCCGCGCCCGCATCGTGCGCTTCGATGGCGGCGCGCATGCCGGCACAGCCGGCACCGACGACAAGGACGTCATGCTCTGCGATCAACGCTCCACCCACGCTATCTCACGAGCCGGACCTGCCGCGTCAGACCCGAGGCCCGGCCCCGGTGAGAGCGAGGTCGGCGAAGGCGAACTTCTCGAAGTTGTCGCGGAACATCTGCGCGAGCTCCCGCGCCTTCCGGTCGTACGCCTCCGGGTCGCGCCACGTCGACCGCGGCTCGAGCAGCCTCGACTCGACGCCGGGCACCTCGACCGGCACCTGGAAGCCGAAAACCGGGTCGGTGCGGAACTGCACGCCCTCGAGCCTTCCGGCGAGCGCCGCGTGCAGGAGCGCGCGGGTGGCGGCAATCGGCATCCGCTCGCCCTCGGCGAACGGGCCGCCGGTCCAGCCGGTGTTCACGAGCCAGACCGCCGAGCCGTGCTCGTCGAGCTTCCGCCCCAGCATGTCCGCGTACACGCGCGGAGGCTGCGGCAGGAACGGGGCACCGAAGCACGTCGAGAACGTCGGCTGCGGCTCCGTGACGCCGATCTCCGTGCCGGCGAGCTTCGCCGTGAAGCCGGAGAGGAAGTAGTAGAGCGCCTGCAGCCGGTCGAGCCGGGCGATCGGCGGCAGGATCCCGAACGCGTCCGCGGTCAGCATCACGACGGAGGCCGGATGCCCGGCGCGCTTGTCCGGGTGCGCGTTCGCAATCTGCTCGAGCTTGTAGGCGGCACGCGTGTTCTCCGTCTTCGATGCGTCGTCGAGGTCCAGCCGGCCGAGCTCGTCGATCACGACGTTCTCGAGGATCGTCCCGAACGTGCGCGTTGTCTTGTAGATCTCCGGCTCCGCACTCGGCGACAGGTGGATCACCTTCGCGTAGCAGCCGCCCTCGAGGTTGAACACGCCCTCGTCGCCCCACCCGTGCTCGTCGTCGCCGATCAGCTCGCGCTCGGGATCGGCGGAGAGCGTGGTCTTGCCCGTTCCCGACAGCCCGAAGAAGATCGCAGCCCTGCCGTCTCCGCCGACGTTCGCCGAGCAGTGCATCGGGAAGACGCCCTCGAGCGGCAGCCGGTCGTTCATGACGGTGAAGATCGACTTCTTGATCTCACCGGCGTAGAACGTGCCGCCGACGAGCACCTCCGAGCGTGACGGATGCAGGACGATGAACGTGCCGGTGCGCGTGCGATCCGTCTCGGGATCCGCCTCCAGCGCCGGCGCGTGCAGCACGAGCGCCTGCGGCGCGAAGCCGGGCAGCTCCTCCGGCAACGGGTCGATGAACATCGTCTTCGCGAACAGCGCGTGATACGGGTGCGTCGTCACGACGCGGACCGCGATCCGGTGGCCTGGATCGGCGCCGGCGAACGCGTCGACGACGTAGAGCGTCGCCTCGCCGGACAGGTGCTCGGTGACCTTCTCGCGGAGCTGCTCGAACGCGTCCTCGGAGAACTCCTGGTTGCCCTCCCACCAGATTCGGTCCTCGGAGCCCGGCTCGCGGACGACGAACTTGTCCTTCGGCGAGCGGCCGGTGTGACGGCCGGTGTCGACGACGAGCGGCCCGCCCTCGCCGACGCGGGCCTCGCCACGCGCGATCGCGTGCTCATAGAGCAGTGAGACCGAGGGATCCCAGACAATGCGACCGCTACCGGCGATTCCGTGGCCCGTGAGGTCCACGCGGCCGCGCACGTCCATCGTCGTCATCGCCCATATGGTATTCGCCATGAGCAGCGGGCGGCCTCGGGAGGCGCTCTCGGACGGGGTCGTCACGCTCCGGCCGTGGACGGAGGACGACGCAGCCGCGATCGTCGAGTGCGTCGACGGCGATCCTGAGATCGCGCGCTGGCTCGACCAGATCCCACAGCCGTACGGGCTCGAGGACGCGCTCGCGTTCATCCGGGGGCTCGGTGAGCAGTCGTTCGCCGTCACCGACCTCGCAAACGGGCGCGTGCTCGGGTCGATCGGCGTGCGCTGGAGCGACCCCGGCGACGTCGGCGAGGTCGGCTACTGGCTCCGCGCCGATGCACGCGGACGCGGCATGGCGTCTCGCGCGCTCGTGCTCGTCTCGCGTTGGGCGCTCTCCCACGAGGGCGTCGTCCGGCTCCAGCTGCGCGCGGCCGAGGAGAACCGCGCGTCGCGCCGCGTCGCGGAGAAGGCCGGCTTCCGGCTGGAGGGCGTACTGCGCGCGGCACACTGGAGCCCGCGACTGGAGCGGCGGCTCGACTGGGCGATGTACTCGCTGCTTCCCGGCGAGCTCCGGTGATCCCCGTCGTCGACGGGCACAACGACGCGCTGCAGCGCATCTGGCGGGGCGGCGGCTCGCTACGCGACCGGAGCGAGGAGGGCCAGCTCGACCTGCCGCGCATGCGCGAGGGCGGGATTGCGGCCGGCTTCTTCGCCGTCTTCGTCCCTGCGACGGACGAGCGGCCGGATTGGCGCGCGGCCTTTCGGCGCACCGCGGACGGCTACGAGCTTCCGCTCGAGGCGCCGCTGCCGGCCGAGCGCGCCGAGCGGATCGCCGCCGAGCTGGCGGCGATCTTCACGCGCGACCTGACGCCGGTGCTCACCGTCTCCGACCTGGAGCGCTGCCTTGCGGGGAAGGAGGTCGGCGCGATCCTCCACCTCGAGGGCGCCGAGCCGATCGCGCCGGACCTCGGGAACCTCGAGACCTGGCGGGCGCGCGGGATGCGCTCGCTCGGGCTCGTCTGGAGCCGGCCGAACGCCTTCGGTTGCGGCGTCCCCTTCCGCTACCCGGGCACTCCCGACACAGGGCCGGGGCTCACCGCCGCCGGCCGCGCTCTCGTGCGCGCCTGCAACGAGCTCGGCGTCATGCTCGACCTCTCGCACCTCACCGCGGCCGGCTTCGCCGACGTCGCCCGGCTCTCGGACGCGCCGCTCGTCGCGACGCACGCGGCGGCGCACGCGCTCGCGCCGATCCCGCGCAACCTCACGGACGCGCAGCTCGACGCCGTGCGCGATTCCGGCGGGCTCGTGGGGGCCTTCTTCGACCGGACGATGACCCACCCGCGGGCCGAGATCGACGCCGACACGCCGCTCGACGTCCTGCTCGACCACATCGAGCATCTCGCGGAACGCATGGGCGTCGAGCACGTCGCGCTGGGCTCGGACTATGACGGCTGCACGCCGGTTGCCGCGGTCGGCGACGCGTCGAAGATGCAGACGGTGCTGCAGGGTCTCGCCGCGCGCGGCTGGCCCGACGACGGCCTACGGGCCCTCGGTCATGGGAACTGGCTGCGGGTGCTCCGCGCCACGTGGCGCTGACTCGGTTCGCACGACGATGGCGACGCAGACGAGCACGAGCGCGGCACCTGCTCCGATCGTCCACGTCAGCGACTCGTGCAGCACGATCGCGCCGAGCGCGATCGCGACGACCGGGTTCACGTAGGCGTAGGTCGCCACCCTGCCGAGCGGTGCGTTGTCGAGCAGCCACACGTACGCCGTGTAGCCGACGAGCGAGCCGAACGTCACGAGGTAGATCCAGCCGAAGATCGAGCGGGCCGAGAACTCGGAGAAGTGTGGATGCGTCGCCGCGAGCCCGATCGGGAGCAGGATCGCGCCGCCCACGAGCATCTCGATCGAGGTCGCCGCGAAGACGTCGGCGGGCATGGGCAGCCGACTCGAGAGGAACGACCCCGAGGCCCACATGAGCGACGAGCAGACGACGAGCAGCATTGCCCAGAGCGGCGCGCCGCCGCTGGGACGCACGAGCAGCGCCAGGCCGCCGAACCCGGCGACGACGCCGCCGAGGGCGGCAGGAGGCGGCCGGTCGCCCGTCGTCGTCCGCATCACGACGATCCAGAGGGGCACGGCGCCGATGATGAGCGCGGAGAGGCCCGTGGCGACGTGCCGCTCGGCGACGAACAGCACGGCGTTGGCGCCGGGAAGCAGCGCGCCGACGAGCGCGCACGACCCGAGCTCCGTTCGGCTCACGCGAAAGACGCCGGGGCCGCGCCGCCGCACCGTGTAGGCGGACATGAGCAGCCCGGCGGCGAGGAAGCGCGTGCCGACCGCGAACAGCGGCGGGATCGTCTCCCCGGCGAGCTCGATGCCGAGGTACGTCGAGCCCCAGATCACGTAGACCGTCGACAGGGCGATCCAGACTCGGGCGCCGTGGCTCACGGTGCCAACATTGCCCGATGCGGCGGAGGCTGCGGCCGCGGCACGTCGAATCCCGGTGCGTGGACGCACGCACGGCCGCCGCACGCTTCCTCGACTCCCCCGCGCTCTCGGACGGCACGCGGCGGGCCTATCGCCTCGACGTCGAAGAGTTCTGCGGGTGGCTGGCCGCGCGCGGCACTGCGCTCGAGGACGTCGACGTCCGCGTCCTCGTCGACTACACGGCACACCTCGGTGCCGCACGGCCGGGGAGACGCCCGAGGCGTCTCGCCCCCGCGACGATCGCGCGCAAGCTCGCCGCGGTGCGCGCGTTCCTGCGCCTCGCGCTCGGCGCGGCGCGGGTCCCGGACGCGCGGCTCGCGCCGCGCCGCGGGCGGCGGCTTCCCGACGCGCCGCGGCCGGCGGAGCTCGAGCGCGAGCTCGCCGCTCTCGAGGGCGAGGGGCCGGTCGCGCTCCGCAACCGGGCCCTCGTCGAGCTCGTCTACTCCGCCGGCCTCCGCAGCGCGGAGGCGGTCGGCCTCGACCTCGGCGACGTCGACTTCGAGCAGGAGCTCCTGCACGTGACACACGGCAAGGGCGGAAAGGAGCGCGTCGTGCCGCTCGGCGAGCAGGCGGCCTGGTGGATGGCGCGGTACCTCCGGGAGGCACGTCCGGCGCTGGCGCAGGGCGCGAACGACGCGCTGTTCCTCTCCGTCCGCGGCCGCCGCCTCGACACGAGCGCGCTGCGCCGGATCGCCCCGCATCCGCACCGCCTGCGGCATGCGTTCGCAACGCACCTGCTCGAGGGCGGTGCCGACCTGCGCACGATCCAGGAGCTGCTCGGGCACAACTCCCTCTCGACGACGCAGGTGTACAGCCACGTCGACGCGCGCCGCCTGCGCCGCGTGTACGACCACGCGCACCCTCGGTCATAGCGGGGCGAACCTGCGGTTCGCTCTAGCTCCGGCGTCGCACCGCCGCCCGCTCACTCCACCGCCGCCTAGTAACAAGGTGTTACTAGGCGGAGAGGGAGGCGCTCGAGATGCGTGACCGCTCCACGGTCATGCTTCGTTGATGACGACGGGTGCGGCACAGATCTCGCAGGCTCTGCTCGACGCGCTCGAGCACATCGACGACGGGCGCATGCCGATCGCCGAGGTGGTCCGCCGTCTCGGTGCGGAGGCCGAGGCGCGAAGGGTCACCCGGCCGAGCTACGAGTGCATCCGGCGCCTCGTCCACGAGTCGCGACGGCTCCGCCTGCGCCGGGGCCCGTCCGGCCTGCAGGTGCTTGGGGAAGCGTCCGCCGGCCTGCGCAGCCTCGGCGCGACGATGGACGCCCTCGCCGCCCCACGGGACGAGCGCCACTGATTCCCGAAATGGGCTATGCCGACGGCTCAAGTCGGCTGAGGCTTGGCAGACGCAGCCAGCCGTCGACGCTGCGAGCTGCCTCGCTTATGGTGGCGGCGTGAACGTCCCCGAGGCGCCTGTGGAACCGACCGAGCACGGCCTCGCGTGCAAGGGCGAGGGCTGGTTCGTGGTGAACGCGTGCGAGATGCGCTGGTTTGAGTCGGAAGGCTGGGGCAAGTTCTCGAACTTCGGCGGCGACACGCTCTTCGAGCAGCTCGGGTTCGGGATCACCGTTCTCGGGCCGGGGCAGCCGCTGTCGATGTATCACTGGGAGACTGACCAGGAGGACTTCCTCGTCCTCTCCGGCACGGGAATCTTGATCGTCGAGGGCCAGGAGCGCCCTCTACGCCAGTGGGACTTCTTCCACTGCCCGCCGTACACCGAGCACACGATCGTCGGCGGGCCGTGCATCGTCCTCGGCGTCGGCTCGCGCGAGCGCCACACCGAGATCGGGCCGGACGGCCAGCGTCGGGGCCGCGAAGACGGTGGCGCCTACACCGTGAATGAGACGGCGATTCGATACGGCGCAGGCATCGAGCCGGGAACCGCACAGGACGAGGCGTACGCCCGCTTCCCGCCGCGTACGCCGGTGCGATACGGCGGATGGCTCGACAGGCCGTAGGGCGTTGCGTCGATCTCGGGCCACGACGCGACAGCGGACGTCCGTCCCTCCGGCAGAAGGTCTCAACCTACCGGAGCCATCGGCATACACCACATCCCGAAAGGCCAAGTAACACGTTGCAACTTGGCGACGGAGGCGTCGGTGGACTCGGGGCGAATCCAGAGACCCGATGGACGACTCTGCCGTCGAGTCCTTCCTCGCGCTCGCCGCGGCGCGGCTCGCGCCGCGTACCGTCGACGCGTACCGGCGTGACCTCACCGACTTCACGGCCTTCCTCGGGAAACCGCCCGCCGGCGCGTCCGCGGACGACCTCGCCGGCTACGTCGCCTCGCTGCGCGCCGCCGGCCGCGCTGGGACGACGATTGCGCGCCGCGTCGCGGCGCTCCGCTCCTTCTACCGGCACCAGGTGCTGCTCGGCGCGCGCAGCGACAACCCGGCCGCCGAGGTCGAGCTCCCCCGCCGCCGGCGCACGCTGCCGCGGACGCTCTCGCCCGGCGAGGCCGAGCGCCTGATCGAGGCGGCCGCCGGCACCGGCCCGCGCGCGCTCCGCGATCGGGCGCTCGTCGAGCTGCTCTACGGCGCGGGCCTGCGCGTGAGCGAGGCGGTGGGGCTCGAGCGCTCCGGCGTCGATCTCGAGCAGCGGCTCGTCCGCTGCCTCGGCAAGGGCTCGAAGGAGCGCATCGTCCCGGTCGGGCGCGAAGCCGTCGAGGCGCTGCGCCGCTACCTCGCGCGCGGCCGGCCGTACCTCGACAAGCGTCACCGGCCCGAGCTCTTCCTCAACGCCCAGGGCGGTGCGCTCACCAGGGCCGGCGCCTTCCTCATCCTCCGCCGCCTCGCCGGGAAGGCGGGCCTCGAGCCGGAACGCATCCACCCGCACCTCCTGCGCCACTCGTTCGCGACGCACCTGCTCGAGGGCGGCGCCGATCTCCGCTCCGTGCAGGAGATGCTGGGCCACGCGGATCTCTCGACGACGGAGCGGTACACGCACGTGTCGGACCGGCGCCGGCGCGAGCTGTACTTCCAAGCGCACCCGCACGCGCGCAAGAAGGCCTGACTACTTCCGCGTCTGCTTGCGCTTCAGCAACTGCGCGGTCTTCGCGGCGGCCTGGCGCAGCTGCGGGTCGGCCTCGTCGTCCCCGCCGATCCCCTCGAGCAGCACGATCGTCTCGCGCTGCGGCGAGCCGTTCTTGAGGCAGAGCACCGCGAGCCGGCGCACCGCCGCGTTGCCGTCCGCGTTCACGAGCGTGTGGAGAAGCGAACGGACCCCGTTGACCGTGCTCGGATGGTCCCGCGACAGCAGCTCGAGCGAGAGCAGCGCCGAGCCGCGGCAGGCAGGGCTCTCGTCGTCGAGCCCACGCCGGAGCAGCTCCTCCTTCGCACGCCAGCGGAACTGCCCGAGCGCGCGATAGGCGACGGCCCGCTCGCGAAAATCGGCGCTACGCGCGGCGGCCTCGAGCTCGTCGCCCCATTGCGCCCGCAGGTCCGCGAGCTCGCGCTCCGACCCTGCCTGCGCGAGCTCGTCGGCACGGGTCGCAGCTTCGGCGAGCGTCACGCCCGGGAATCTACCGACGCAGCCGCGCGAACGACTCCGCTAGATTCGCCCACATGGCGCACAGGGTGGTTCTCATTCCCGGCGACGGCACCGGCCCGGAGCTGACGGAGGCGACGCGGCGCGTGCTCGAGGCGACCGGCGTCGAATTCGACTGGGACGTCCGGGACGCCGGCGCGGACGTGATGGACCGGTACGGCGGCAATCCGCTCCCACCTGACGTGCTCGACGCGATCCGCGAGACGGGTGTCGCGCTGAAGGGGCCGATCACGACCCCGGTCGGCGGCGGCTTCCGCTCGGTCAACGTCGCGCTGCGCAAGGAGCTCGACATGTACGCGCAGGTGCGCCCGTGCAAGAGCTATCCGGGGGTGCGCAGCCGCTTCCACGAGGTCGACCTGATCCTCGTGCGCGAGAACACCGAGGATCTCTACGCGGGCATCGAGTACGAGCAGGGCACGCCCGACGCCGAGGAGCTCATCTCCTGGATCGAGTCGAAGGGCGGCCGGCTGCGCAATCGCGACGCGGGCATCTCGATCAAGCCGATCTCCGTCACCGGCACGCGCCGGATCTTCGAGTTCGCCTTCGACTACGCGCGCAGGAACGGCCGCAAGAAGATCACCTGCGTGCACAAGGCGAACATCATGAAGTTCAGCGACGGCCTCTGGCTGCGCGTCGCGCGCGAGGTCGCGATCGAGAACGGCGACATCGAGTTCGACGACCGCATCGTCGACAACATGTGCATGCAGCTCGTGCAGCGTCCCGAAGAGTACGACGTCCTCGTGCTGCCGAACCTCTACGGCGACGTCCTCTCCGATCTCTGCGCCGGCATGATCGGCGGCCTCGGGATGGCGCCGGGCGCCAACTACGGCGAGAGCGTCGCCGTCTTCGAGCCGACGCACGGCTCCGCGCCGAAGTACGCCGGGCAGAACAAGGTCAATCCGATCGCCCAGCTGCTGTCGGGGATGCTGATGCTCCGCCACCTCGGCGAGCAGTCGGCCGCGCAGCGCGTCGAGCGCGCGATCGCCGACGTGATCGCCGAGGGCGAGAGCCTGACGTACGACATGAAGCCGACCCGCGACGATCCGACCGCGGTCGGGACGAGCGAGGTGGCGGACGCAATCATCGAGAAGCTGGAGGCTGGGGTGCCGGTATGAGCGCGAGACGGAAGATCACAGTGGTCGGCGCGGGGAACGTCGGCGCGACGTGCGCGCAGGTGCTCGCGACACGCGACTACGCGGACGTCGTCCTCGTCGACATCAAGGAAGGCCTGCCACAGGGCAAGGCGCTCGACATCAACCAGATGGGCGCGGTGCTGGGCTACGAGCCGAACGCCACCGGCTCGAACGGCTACGAGGAGACCGCCGGCTCGTCGGTGGTCGTGATCACCGCCGGCCTGCCGCGCTCGCCCGGCATGAGCCGCGACGACCTCGTGACGACGAACGAGAAGATCGTCACGGACGTGACGGAGAAGGTGACCGCGCAGAGCCCCGACGCGATCCTGATCGTCGTCTCGAACCCGCTCGACGCGATGTGCCACGTGGCGAAGAACGTCTCGGGCTGGCCGAAGCACCGTGTGTTCGGCATGGCGGGGATCCTCGACACGGCGCGCTTCTCGACCTTCATCGCGTGGGAGACGGGTTCGTCCGTGAAGGACGTCCAGGCGATGGTGCTCGGCGGTCACGGCGACCAGATGGTCCCGGTGGTCTCCGCGACCACCGTCGGCGGCATCCCGCTGCGCAAGCTCGTCGCCGAGGACAGGATCCAGGCGATGGTCGAGCGCACCGCCAAGGGCGGCGGCGAGCTCGTGAACCTCATGGGCACCTCGGCGTGGTACGCGCCCGGCGCGGCCGCGGCGCAGATGGTCGACTCGATCATGCTCGACGAGAAGCGCGTGCTCCCGTGCACGGCGTACCTCGAGGGCGAGTACGGCATCGACGGCCTTTACATGGGCGTACCGGTGAAGCTCGGCCCGGCAGGGATCGAGCAGATCGTCGAGCTCGACCTCACCGATGCCGAGCAGAACGCGCTGCGGGCCTCCTCCGAGGCAGTCCGCGAGGTCGTCGCGGTCCTCGCGACCACGTAGCGAGAAGGACGGCCGCGGCTTCTAGCCGCTGAACTGCTGGTAGAGCAGGAAGACGTTGAGGACGCTGATCAGCGTCGCGATCGCGACGGCGATCGCCGTGGTGACGCGCCGGTTGACGTGGGCGCCCATCACATCGGGCCGGCGGGTGAGGAGGAGGAGGGGGATGAGCGCGAAGGGGATGCCGAAGGAGAGCACGACCTGACTGAGGACGAGTGCGCTGGTCGGGCTGACGCCGAGAGCGAGCACGACGATTGCGGGGATCATGGTGACGGCGCGGCGCAGGAGCAGCGGGATACGGAGGTTGACGAAGCCGGCCATCACGACCTGGCCGGCGTAGGTGCCGACGCTGGAGGAGGAGGCGCCGGAGGCGAGCAGGGCGACGGCGAAGGCGAGCGCTGCGGTGCCGCCGACGAGGTGCGCGAAGCCGGCGTGAGCTTGCTGGATCGTCGTGACGCTCGTGTGCCCGGTTCCATGGAACAGCTTCGCGGCGACCGCGAGCATCGCCATGTTGACCAGGCCGGCGAGGCCGAGCGCGACGACCACGTCAAGCCGTTCGAAGCGCAGCACGCGCGCGCGCTCGGCGTCGTCGCGCACGGGCATGCGGCCCTTGGTGAGGGCGGAGTGCAGGTAGATCGCGTGCGGCATCACGGTCGCGCCGATGATGCCGACCGCGAGGTAGAGCGACTGCGTGCCTTGCAGGTCGGGGATCAGGCCGCGCGCCGATCCGGAGGCGGAAGGCCCGATCTTCAGCGTCTCGTAGAGGAAGCCGAGGAAGATGATCCCGAGCAGCCCGGTGATCGCGAGCTCGAAGCGGCGGAAGCCGTGCCGCTGCAGCTCGAGGATGGCGAAGGCGATGAAGCCGGTCATCACGCCGGCGACCACAAGTGGGACGTGGAAGAGCAGGTTGAGCCCGAGCGCCGCGCCGAGGAACTCGGCAATGTCGGTGGACATCGCCATCACCTCCGCCTGTACCCACAGGCCCCAGGCGACCGGGCGCGGGTAGTGCTCGTGGCAGAGCTCGGGCAGGTTTCGGTCGGTGACGATGCCGAGCTTGGCGGAGAGGTACTGGATCAGCATCGCCATCACGTTGGCGGCGAGCACGACCCACAACAGCAGGTAGCCGAACCGCGCGCCGCCCTGCACGTTGGTGGCGAAGTTGCCCGGATCGACGTAGGCGATCGCGGCCACGAACGCGGGCCCGAGCATCGCGAGCGTCGCCCTCAGACGCCCCTTCGCCAGCAGCCGCTCCAGCGAGCTCGCCTCCTGCGCGAACGGGACCGGAAGCGAGCCGCCCTCTACCGCGGCTGCAGGCACCGGCTCGGCGGGCGTGGGCGTCATCGCTTCTCCGCCGCGGTCACGCGCATCGCGCGGGCCAGGGTCGCCCCGAGCACGTGCACCTCGTCGCCGAAGCGCACGAACAGCGGCCCGTCGAACGGTTGCTTCTCGATCAGCTCGAACTCGGCCCCCGGCGCGATCCCCTGCTCGGTCAGGAAGCGGAGCATCTCCGGATCGGAGTCCGAGACGCGGACGAACCTGCCCGAGTCGCCCGGCTCGAGCGCATCGAGGCTGCGGCTCTCCACGTCGACGATCGCGAGCTCGCGGTCCGGGATCGGGTCGCCGTGCGGATCGAGCGTCGGGTTGCCGAGATCGGCCGCGATCATCTCCTCGAGCTCCTCCGAGAGGACATGCTCCAGCACCTCCGCCTCCGCATCGACCGAGTCCCACGCCATCCCGAGTCGCTCGGCCAGGTAGAGCTCGAGCAGCCGGTGATGGCGCAGCACCTCGAGCGCCACCTTGCGGCCCGACTCGGTCAGGCGGGCGCCCCGGTAGTTCTCGTGCACGACCAGCCCCAGCGCGTCCAGCTTCTTCAGCATCCCCGACACCGATGCCGGCCGCACCGCCAACCGTTCGGCCAGCGCCGTCGTCGAGGCGATCCCCGCCCGACTCTCGAGCACGTAGATCGCCTTCGCGTAATCCTCGATCGCCGCCGAAAGTTCGAGCTGCGAACTTGCAACTTTAGGCATGCCTATAAATTAGCTGAGGAGCGCAGATCTCGCAAGCGCCCGGGAGCTCAGCTCCCGAACCAGTCCGCGAACGACCACGCCCGCAGGCGCTCGGGCTCGAGCCGGAGCACGTGCCCGTCCCGGTCGAGCTCGTCGGGGAACACGCCTCCGAGGTAGCGGGCGACCATCCGCTCGGCGAGCGCGAGGTAGCCCTCGTCGAGGAGCCGCGCCGTCCCCGACGCCTCTACGCCGCGGTAGGGCGTCGTGTGCTCGGCGACGACGATGACGGCCCGCGGGTCGGCGCGGACATGGGTCGCCTTGATGTCGCCGTGGGAGACGGTGAGGTGGAAGCAGCCGTCCCGCCACTCCTGCCAGACGGGTGAGAGCAGGACCGTGCCGTCCCGCCGGTAGGTGGCGAGGACCGCGAGCACTGGTCCGGCGAGAAAAGCGTCGAGCGCCTCGCCGGTGAGGTCGGTCGTCACCACCCGATCGTCGCAGATGGACATGGTCCGCGCGTATAGGCTCGCCCTCGTGGACCTCGGACTGAAGGGCCGGACGGCGCTCGTCACGGGCGCGTCCTCGGGCCTCGGGCTCGCGAGCGCGGAGGCGCTCGCGGCGGAAGGGGCGAACGTCGCGCTGCTCGGCCGCCGCCGAGAGCTGCTCGAGCGCGAGGCGGCTCGCATCGGCGGGCTCGCCGTCCCCGGCGACGTCACCGTCCCGGACGACCTCGAGCGGACGGTCGAAGCGACGCTCCAGGCGTTCGGCGGCATCGACGTGCTCGTCTGGAACGGCGGCGGGCCGCCGCCCGGGACCGGCGTCGACGTGACGCCCGAGACGGCCCAGCGGGCGGTCGAGCTCCTGTTTCTGCCGGCAGTGCGGCTCGTCCACCTCTGCCTGCCCCACCTCGAGCGCAGCGCAGGCGGCCGCATCGTCGCGATCACCTCGATCGCCGCGAAGGAGCCGGTCGACCACCTCGCGCTCTCGAATGCGTTCCGGCCCGCGGTCACCGGCTGGCTGAAGACGCTCTCGCGCGACCTCGGCCCGAGCGGGATCACCGTCAACTGTGTCGCACCGGGCCGCATCGCGACGGCTCGGCTCGAGCAGCTGTACCCGCAAGGACCGACAGAGGCCGACCTCGCCGATATCCCGCTCCGCCGCTGGGGCGCGCCGCGCGAGCTGGGCGACGTCGTCTGCTTCCTCGCCTCCGAGCGGGCCCGCTATGTCACCGGCCAGACGATCCTCGTCGACGGCGGCCTCCAGCGGTCCCTGTTCTGAGCGCCTCGCTACGCTGACCTCGTGGCCCGCGGCGTCTTCACACCGCTCCGGATCGCGGGCGTACTCGCCGGCCTCGTCGTCGCGGCCGGGGTCGTCCTCTACCTCGTCCCCTCGAACGACTACCTGCTGCTGCCCGACGGCGCGCATCCCGTCGCACCGCTCGTCCGCGTCCAGGGCGGCCACGATCCGAAGGGCGCGGGCGGCATCTACTTCGTGGACGTGTTCGAGCGGCGTGCGAGCATGCTCGAGTCGCTGTTCCCGTTCGTCCGCTCGGAATCGACCCTCGTGCCGGCGAAGCTGCTCGTGCCGCCGGGGGTGAGCGACACCGCGCAGCGCCGTGCCGACCTGCGCGCGATGACGTTCTCGCAGCAGGTCGCGGCGGCGGTCGCGCTGCGCCGGCTCGGCTACCACGTCGTCGCGAAGCCGAACGGCGTGATCGTCGACGCGGTCGATCTGG
>Ga0335070_10003021_pt1 | contig 19581 bp, 16 predicted proteins | sample Lox_Sample_13_FD_206722 | JGI IMG/M metagenome (GOLD analysis project Ga0335070, IMG submission 206722) | Soil microbial communities from Loxahatchee National Wildlife Refuge, Florida, United States - Lox_Sample_1.3 | ecosystem: Environmental > Terrestrial > Soil > Wetlands | place: USA... | reverse complement strand
CCTCCGTAGCCCTGATCATGTCACCGATCTTTATTTCGCCGGGGGTACGAGCGAGATAATACCCTCCTGATGGTCCCCTGATGCTTTTGACAATGCCAGCCCTTTTCAGTTTCTGGAAGATCTGCTCGATATACCTCGGGGAGATGCCCTGTCTGGCGGAGATATCCTTAACCTGGGTAGAAAGACCTCCTGAATGATAGGCAATGTCGAAAAGCGCTCGTAAGCCATACCTGCTTTGAGTCGATATCTTCATGAAGCAATAAGATACATTGCACTACTATTTCTGTCAAGAATAGAGGACGTACTTATCCCACCTGCGCAAGATACTCAGATAGCTCTCGAACGTTTCTCGTGTGTAAGAGCTCGACTCCGGCAGCTTTGTCCAGACCTCTGGGGCAAAGCACTTTCTTGATCTTAAGCCTCTCGCACTCCCTGACCCGCAGCTCCATATTCACTACCCTTCTCACTTCTCCCGTAAGGCCAACCTCTCCGAAAAATGCAGCATCCTGCCAGCTCAGGTTCTTGTAGCTTGAAAGAATGGCTGCTGCGACTGCCAGGTCGATGCCCGGCTCGTTTACTTTTATCCCACCTGTCACGTTCACATACACGTCTCGATCAGAGAACGGGAGACCGAGGGTTTTTTCCATCACGGCTGCGAGGATGAATAACCTGTTTACATCGTAGCCGACTGAGAGTTTCTTGGGGATAGGGAAGACTGTTTTCGGAGTCAGCGCTTGAACTTCGATAAGCAACGGCCTTGAGCCGGTAATGTAGGGAAAGAGAGTTGTGCCGGAGCTTGCTCCTTCCCGTTCTGACATGAAAAAGAGGGAAGGCTCAGCGCTTACCAGGCCCCCTCGAGTCATCTGGAAGAGACCTATCTCGTCAACCGGGCCGTACCTGTTCTTTATCGCGCGGAGCATCCTGTAGGGGAGCATTTTGTCGCCCTCGAAGTAAAGGACAGTATCGACCATGTGCTCAAGTATCTTGGGGCCTGCAATCGCTCCCTCTTTGGTGACATGACCCACAAAGATGTGGGTTGCCTCCCTGCCCTTCAATTCTCTGATAAGCCTGGAAGAGACGTCCCGTATCTGGCTCATGCTCCCTGGCAGGAATGGCAGCTTTGCGTTGTAAATAGACTGGATCGAGTCGATGATAACAAGGGCGTATGCCTTTTCCTGCACTGCATCCATGATATCACTAAGGCTGCTTGTAACCAGTATCGAAAAAGGTCCGGAGAGGCCCAGCCTTTTTTTTCTGCCCGCCAGTTGCCGGAGTGACTCCTCGCCTGATACGTAGAGCACTTCAAAGCCCTTCTCGACCATGCGCGCGGCGATCTCAAAACACAAGGTGGTCTTTCCGATTCCTGGGTCACCGCCGAGCAGTATGGATGAGCCTTTGGTAAGGCCCCCTCCCAAAACCCGATCCATTTCTTCCATTTCCAGAAGCAAACGTTCCTCTTCGACTTCTTCATCGCGGATGGTAACGGCGAATTTCCTGTCTTGCCTTTTTTCCCCTTCCTGTTCTATTTTTATTTCCCTAATGGTGTCCCAGGCGGCGCACCTCGGACATTTCCCCATCCACTTGAATGTTTCGTAACCACACGCCTCGCAAATGAAGGTCTGTTTGATCTTAGCCATATTCCTCCTCGCCCAAGTGCATCTTCATGAATGAGGCAGCATACCGCATGGTCTTGACGAGCCATTCTTTGGTGACGGGGAGTTCCCGGGGCGCGACCTCCAGCGTGACCATTTCGTCGTACCCTACCCTCCGCATGGTGTTGAGAAGCTGCGCGATCGGTAATGTTCCTGTTCCGAGAAAGAGGTGGCTCTCTGCGGCCGCCGCATCGCTCAAGTGAACGTTTTTGAGCCGTGCTGTTTTGTGGAAGCTGAGAAACGATACTACAGCGTCGCGGTCGAAGGTCGCAACGTGGGTTGTGTCGAACGTAAAGTAGAGGTTTCTTTTGATGCCAAACTCCAGGAGGTCCTTGTAATCGTTCAGTAGATAAGGGGCCAGCTTCAACCGCTTCCCGATGAGGGGCATGTTTTCTATAGCCAGCAGCACATCCCCACAGTCAAGCTCTTTTTGGAAATCATGTATCTTTCTGAACCACCGGTAGAATCTTATTTCGTGATGAAACCATGAAGGCGGATGAAAGTTGACGAGGCCTATTCCAAGCTCTCTGGCTGTCCGGATGCTACGGGTCAAGGCTTCCACATGGGCTCCCCACGTCGCCAGTCGGGTAAAAGGCGCGTGCATAGAATAAGCCGGCAGGATGGCCAGAGCTTCCACGAGAGTGTCCATGAAGCGAGGTTCATCGAGCGACCTGTTTATGACAAGATCGCAGCCATCAAAGCCTGTCTCCTTGGCGAGACGAAAGACCTCTTTAAGAGGATACTGGTAAAGTGTTCCGCTCGAGAAAAGAATCTTCATACAATGGTGATCTGTTCATCTCTGTTCGTCAGTATCCGGTAGCCGGCAGGTTCCAGAAGCACGGTGTTCTCAATGCCGCACGCACCCTTTTTTGGGAAAACCATCTTCGGCTCGATCGCGAAGGTCATATAAGGCTCCAGGGGATAGTCATGGGTCTTTGCAATGAAGGGAAGCTCAGCAAGCTCCAAGCCGATGCCGTGCGCAAGAAACTTTACCTTGTGAAGGCCGTAGCCCAGATAGTTCTCACCGAATCCCGCATCTTCCGCAAGCTGCTTCGAATACTTGAATAGGTCTGCTGTGCGCATGCCCTCCAGAGCCCTGTCCAGTACCCTGTACTGGATATCCCGGCAGACATTGTAAGCCTTCACAAAGGGTTCCGGCATATGGCCTATGGCGTACATCCGTGTCTGGTCCACGTGGTAACCGTGGTAACAGATACCGAAGTCAACGAGGATAGGCTCGCCCCGCTTCATTTTCTTCATGCTTGCTCCCACAGGAAAAGCAGGCGAGAGACCCAGCCCTCCCATGGGGGAGTCGGACTGGCTCACAATGCTGCCTGTACGGCCGCTGAGGATGTGCCACGTGTACGCCTCGTAGTTGAGCGACCTGACTCTGAGTAGTCCTTCGTGGCCGAGGGTTTTGGCAAGATGCTCCAGCATCCCCCCCAGCTCTATCTCGCTCAAGCCTTCCTTCAGGAAGTTTGGCACTGCATCGTAGACCTGGTTACTGATGGCAGCCGCGCGCTCCAGGATGCTGATCTCGAAAGGCGATTTGTACTGTCGCAAGTGCTGGGTCAGCGGAGAGACATCGACGAACGTCACGTCGCCGAGGATCTCCCTGAACTTCATGGCCATTGCATAGGGGATCACGTCGAGCTGCATCCCCACCCGTTTCAGGGGACCGAGGAAGGGTTTGATATCCCTGAAGGTCTTGATGGGGACGATCTCCTCCAAGGGGGACTCGCGTCGAGCCCTCTCGAGTTCGCGTCGAACAAAGAGGATCGGCTTTGCATCCACGGGAACATAGAGAAAGGCATCCTGCATTGTTCCCGTCAGGTAGAAATAGTCAATCTTGTAGTGGAAAAAGGCCCCGTCGAGCGAGGCCTTTTCCACCAGAGGTTTCAGCCGCTCCAGCCTCGACTGGATCTCAGGCTTAGGAGTATGCCGTATTCTGTGCGTCATTTATCCTTACTTGTCCTTCCAGACCGCTTTTCTTTTCTGCATGAAAGCGGCTATTCCTTCCTTGGCATCCTCTGCCTTCATGCATCCCTCGAGGTAGAGCACTTCTGCGGAACGGAGGCTATCGGGGAAATTGATACCGAGGCTTGCCCTGATCGCACGCTTGCTCCAGATCAGGATCGGTCGGCTCTTGTTCAGTATGTCGGCCAGGAACTTGTCCGCATCCTCTCTGAAGGTCGCTACGGGAAAGACCGCGTTGACCAGTCCGATTTCCTTGGCCTCCTGTGCGCCGATCATCTTCCCCGTAAATAGCAGCTCGTAAGTCTTCTTGAGGCCGACGATCTTGTTGAACCAGGCAGCCGCGACCGGTGGGAAGACCCCAACGGCGATCTCCGGCTGGCCGAGCCGCGATCTGTCTGAGGCCAGCACGATATCACAGAAACTTGTGAGCTCGCACCCCCCGCCCAACGAGACGCCGTTCACCAGTCCGACGATAGGGATATCGATCTCGTACATGAGTCTGAACATTTGATGGAAAGTCTTGATCATCTCTTCCACCTTGTCTTCAGTGTGATCCGCTACGTCGACGCCGCTGGAAAAAGCTTTCTCTCCTGCGTGGTCAAAGACGAGGAGCTTAACGGTCTCGTCCTTCCCCACGTCAACGAGCGCGTCGTTGATCTCCTTCAACATGGGGATCGTGATCCAGTTAAGCGGTGGTACGTTAAGCGTGATGCGGGCAACCTTTTCTTTCTTTTCGTAATTGATCAGTTGGTAGGCCATACCATCCCTCCTTATAATTATACCGATTCGCCTTCAGGTGGATACCTTCGTTGTCGCTGCGTCGCCCTCCTCGACGTACTTCTGAGTACGCCCGGGTACCCGCCATGCGGGTGGGGCTCCTCGCTGCCGCCTCGGTCTCCATCCTGAATGCAAATCGGTATTAGAGGCTATCAGCTTTTCAGCGACAAATAGGCGTGTTACTCTCATTTACCACATTTTCCCTTGCAAAGCTACAGCAGCGTTGCATTGGGCCGAAGCCTTCCGTGAGGGAGGTTTGCTGTTTACTTGGTGAGGGTCGATACGGACCTACGCGGAGGGCATGTGATGTTTCATGAAATGGTATAAATGCCTGTCAGCACTTACGGAGATCTGAGAGGCCGGGGCCGCGAGGCCCCAGCCTGTTCTGTTACAGAGGATGTTAAGCTGCTTTCGCTATCCTGCAGAGTAAGGCCTTCATTTCCGTGTAGCCTGTAACCGGATCGCGCGGTTCGAGTTCCGTCAACATGTTTGCATTTGCCTTTGCCCACCCGTGGGGGATGCTCAATACCCCACGGGCCAGCGCCTCTGTCGTCTTCGCCTTCATGGCGATCTTACCCTTTGTCGTCTCTATGGTCATCATGTCGCCGTCGGCAATGCCGTACTTGCTCGCTGTCTCCGGATGGATCTCCGCGAGAGGCTCAGGCGCGGTGTTTTCCACATAGGGTACGCCCCTCATCTGGGTGTGGGTATACTCGGGAATCCTTGCACCGGTCGTGAGAATCACCGGGTACTTCTTGTAAATCTCCGGCGAGCTTATAGGGCTCTTACTCGGCTCCACAGGCCGCGGCAAGGGGTCATAGCCGTTCTCAGCCAATGTCTGAGAATAGAGCTCTATTTTGCCGGAAGGCGTGTAGTATCGTTTTGGATGCTCATATTTGAGCTCGGCATAATAGGCCCCTTCCGGATGGTCCTTGGTCAACTGCTCCCTGTTCAAGCCGCTCGGCTTCAGGAAGAAGTCTATGATCTCCTCTTCGGTATTCCAGGGGAAGAACTGCCCGTAACCCATCCTCCTTCCTATCTCGGTCCAGATTTTCCAGTCCGGCCAGCATTCGCCGATGGGATCTATCACTTTCTTGCGGACCATTGCATAGGGGATGCAGTTCGTCACGCCGTACACGTAGCCGACGCCACTCTTCTCAAGGAATGAGCAGGCGGGCAACACTATATCGGCAAGTTTGGCAGTCTCGGTCATGAACAACTCTGACACGACAACAAAGTCGAGGGCCCTTATCGCCTCTTTGATGCGCTCGGAATCGGGCAGAGTAACCGCAGGATTGCCGCCGGTGCAGATCAGACCCTTGAGCGGATATGGTTTGCCTTTCAACACCGCATCGGCAAAGAGCATCTGCTGACCGTAGGGAGAGGTCCGGCCCCAGAACCGGCGAAAAAGCGGATGCTCATCAGTGCCGATAGGATCGCTGATCTCGGTAACCCTCATGTCTCCGAGGCGGATAAACGGAATATTCACCCACCCGCCGGGGATGTCCATATTGCCTGTTACAGCCTGCATGATTGCCTGGACGCGGTTGCCCTGAAAGCCGTTTACGTGCTGGTCTATCGAGCAGGTGCCGGGGACGATCGAAGCCGGTTTGACCGTGGCAAAGAGACGGGCTATCCTTCTGATGTCGTCGGCGGGCACCCAGGTGATCTCGGACATCTTTTCAGGCGTATACTGCTTGACGTGCTCGGCCAGTTTGTCAAAACCGATGCAGTTCTTTTGGACAAATTCCTTGTCGTAAAGATCTTCTCCTATGATCACGTTGAGCATGCCGAGGCAGAGTGCAGTGTCTGTGCCTGGTCTCAACTGGATATGAATGCCCCTCTCCGCCATGGGGATCTTTTTCGGATCAACGATTATGACGTGCTTAAGTGTCCCGGCGTCCATGGCTTTATACATTTTGCGGCCCACGGTGATCCTTGAGTTGTCCATGTTCTGGCCGAAGATGATGGCGCACTTGGCATTCCAGGGCTCCTCTATCGGGTAACCTCCGAACGTCATCTGGCGCGCCATGATGCGTGAGCGGAAACAGTTGCCTTCCACGGACAAGAGGTTAGGAGTCCCGTAGACTCCTCGAAACCTCTGTGCGTACGCTGCCAGTTCAATATTTTCCGTTCCCAGCGAGCCTGTGTAGACAGCGAGCGCTTTGGCGCCGTATTTGTCCTTTATTTCCTGAAATTTTTGAGCTATCGTGTCCAGCGCAGTATCCCAGGATATGCGTTCCCATCCGCCGTCGGTCTTTTTCCTCATCGGGTATGTGAGCCTGTCCTTTGAATATACCCACTGAGGCAGGGCCGCGCCGCGAGGGCAAAGTTCCCCCTGGCTGATCGGGTGCTCTTTCATGCCCTCGACTTTTACGAGCTTACCGTCCTCAACATATGCGTTAATGCCGCAACTGTTGATACACATTATGCAATCGGATTTAATTACTTGTTGGGCCATACTTCTGATCCTCCTTACTCAAGATTGACAAGACTAACATAAGCCTTCACCGTGTTCAAGACCGGCTCCGGCGGCGTTTTCCTTTCCTTCAGTTTTCCTTGTCTGCGGTTATAACGGCCTCTTTATTTTTACTCCTTTTCCCTTGACAAGTCAATCACATAGCCTGTATATTCAACCTTTAAAGATCGTAATGCCCCTCGTTGTGATATGCATCACGCCACGTGAAAAAGCTTCTGTACGCGGTCGAACGAGCATGATGCGGGCAGAAACCTGAAAGGAGGAGAGAGCCATGGAAATTAAGAAGCTTGGAGTGTTGGGATGTGGCCAGATGGGCGCCGGTATCGTCCAGGTTTTTGCTCAAGGGGGATATGACGTCATCGCTGTCGACACAGTGCCGAGCATGCTGGAAAAAGGATTGAAGGGCATAGATAAGAGGCTTGCCGGCCGGGTTGAAAAAGGAAAGCTGTCCGAAGACGAGAAGAAAGCCATCATGGGCAGGATCAAGACCAGTACGAAGCTTCAGGACCTGGCAGACTGTGACCTGGTGGAAGAGGCTGCGCCCGAAGACCTGGAGCTTAAGAAGAAGCTCTTTGCAGAGCTGGATAAAATCTGCAAGCCGGAGACGATTTTCGGCACCAACACGTCAGGCCTCTCGGTCACCGATATGGCTGTAGCAACGAAGCGGGGCGATAAGCTGCTCGGTATGCACTTTCATAACCCGGCTCCTGTCATGCAGCTCCTTGAAGTGGTACGCACGATCATGACGAGTCAGGAGACCATCGACGCGGTCAAAAAGTGGGGAAAGACCTTGGGTAAGACCGTGGTCGTGGCGCCTGATGTGGGTGGCTTTATCGTGACGAGGCTTTTTACGCCCTTTCTTCTCGGTGCGGTGCGCATGCTGGAAGCAGGTATCGCGACGCGGGACGAGATCGACATTTCGATGAAACTTGCGGTCAACCATCCCATGGGCCCGCTGGAAGTCGTTGACTTCATAGGGCTCGACACCGAGCTTTCGATCGCCGAAAGTCTCTACGAAGAGACCAAGGACCCGAAGTATGCACCACCCTTGCTGCTCAGGAAGATGGTGACTGCAGGTTGGCTCGGGAGAAAAACCGGCAAGGGATTTTACGATTACAATAAGTGAGTGACACGCAGCACTGAACGCCAAGGTCCCACCCTGCGTCAACTCTCGCTAGGGGGTCAACTCTCGCGGAGCCGACGCAAGGTGGGACTGTATTGTTTGTCTTTATACTGGAGAACTTATGAGTACGGCTGACGTCCCGATCGTCAGGTTTAAGGATCAGCAGGTGACCCGCGAAGATGACCGGGTGGTTATGGAGGAGCCGCTGGAAATCTTCGTAGACGACGAACCCTATTATGTAACCATGAGACTGCCCGGTGAGGAATTGCCGCTTGCCGTGGGCCTCTGCCATTCGGAAGGCATCATCGACTCAATCGACGATACCTTGAGCGTCAACTATTGCCAGGACATATCGAGTAACAGAATCATCGTCTACCTGACTCCTGCGCGGAAGGAACTGGCTGCGGCTAAATTGAAACAGAAGCGGGGTACAGCATACTCCAGTTGTGGTATCTGTGGGAAAGAGATCGTGGAGGATATTGTGGTCTCTCTCAAGCCGATTGCGGCAACGGTGAGCGCGGGGTTTGCCTTTTTGAGGCAGCTCCAGGATGTGCTGCGTGAGAGCCAGCACCTTTTTCACGCTACGGGTGGAACGCATGCAGCGGCCATTTTCGACAGGGCAGGAGGGCTTCTTGCATTGTCAGAGGACGTAGGACGTCACAATGCGCTGGACAAAGCCATCGGCAAGGTATTGTTCAGTCGAAGGACGAAGGATGCTGCCATCTGCATGTTGAGCTCGCGGTTAAGCTACGAGATGGTACAGAAAGCGGCCCGGCTCGGCATCGAGGTGCTTGCGGGCGCATCTGCACCTACGAAACTTGCGGTTGATCTTGCGCAGTCGGTCAACCTTACGCTGGTCGGTTTCTTGAGGAAAGAGCGTTGCAACATCTATTCGGGCCCGGAGCGAGTAACGTTAGAAGACGTAACACGTTGATACGTTACTCGTTGATTTGTGAAGACAAAGAGTCTGTTGCGGGTTACGTGTTTCGCGTTATGAGTTACACGGGTTGAACCGTCGTGATGAGGTGCCGTCTGCCACGTATAACGCATCAACGTATAACATATAACGTTTTCTGCGCGTAGGAGTAGATATGTATATATGGCCTGACTGCATCCCGTGCATCGAGAAAATGGCTCTGGGATTGGGCCGCCTCGCCCTGAAAGACGAAGCCAGGGTCAGACAGTTTATGACCGATGTCATGAAGCTGCCTCCCCTGAGAGGAGAAAACTGGGATGTAATCTCGCCTCGGGTGGTTCGTGAGGTCTGGCGCATGCTCCTTGATTATGCAGGCGACAGAGATCCCATGAGGGAAGTTAAGGCTGAGCAGAACCGCAGGGCCATGGAGATTTATCCTCTGGCAAAAGAGCTGGTGCTAAAGAGCCCTGACGCCTTTCTTAATGCGTTGAAGCTTGCGATAGCCGGCAATGAGCTGGACGCCATGGTCAGCGTGACCGAGGACGGGGCTATCGGCATGTTGAAGAAGCTGGATAGTTTCACTCTGGACGGGGAGAGCGCTGAAGAATTTAGAAGGAGATTGGAAAGGGCAAAGACGATCGCATACTTTATCGATAACTGCGGCGAGATCGTATTCGATAAGCTCTTTATAGAAACATTGAAGTCAATGAAAAAGTTTGATATAGCGGTCGTTACCAGGACGGTTCCCATCCTGAATGATGCGACGCTGCAGGATGCTCAGTCAGTGGGTCTTCAGGAAGTGGCGCGACTCGTTGAAAACGGTATTCAGGGAGCGATAGCCGGTACACTTGTTTCTGAGGTCTCTTCTGAAGTGAAGAACCTGATTGACAAAGCCGACCTGCTCATTTCAAAAGGTGTGGGTAACTACGATGCGTTCACGGAAGAGGCATGGTTGCGTGGCAGGCTCACCATGCTTTACCATGGGAAATGTCATCCCTGTTGCAACGCCACGGGCGCCCGGATGGGCGACCTCGTAGTCTACAACTTCTGATACCAAGTTGCCTTCAGCGCATACCTTCGTTGTCGCTGCGTCGCACTCCTCGACGTTCTATAGTACGCCTGCGTCGGCTCCTCGCTGCCGCCTCGGTCTGCATCTGAATACAACTTGGTATCACAACCCGTAAATGACTGAGGGTTCCAAGGAGGCCGGTGGCACTTTTCTGGAGCGAACATCGCGGAAGGTCTGGGGACCCGTAAGCGAAGAGGAGCGGTGCCGTACTATGGCACGATGCGTCGGACTCCGAGACATGGCACACCGGAATAGTGCTGGTTTGCGAGCTGCCACAATGACCAACGACACCCGAGAGGTTCGCACTCAAAAAGCATCGAGCGAAGCGAAGCGTCCAGCGGGTCAGACCGAGAGCGCCAGAGAGCGGAAGAAACAGTGCGACCGGCCTAGTCTTCACGGTAGTGCGCGCCGATGCTTTCCTTCCTGTCCAGCGCGGCCTGCGCTATCATCTCCGCTGTCTCCATGCTGTTGGAGACGGCCACCGCAAGGGGGAGCTGAGATGCATCGGCGCAGCGGACCCCCTCGTGTTTCAGCTTTTGTATCGACTCAAGGGCCTGTAAAAGCCCTTGCTTTCGCCTGACCGGCCCGCAAAAGTTCCAGAGGGTTTCCCGCAATGCATTGAGCGCCTGTCTGGGTAAATGCTTCCCGTTTGAGTAGTCACCCGGATCGAACCGCACCGAAGCAGCGCTGCGCCGCGACCTGTCCGACTGCTCCCTGCAATAGCGAGCGGCAGCAACGCCGGCTCTGTAGCCGAACACGACGGTTTCCGTGAGTGCATTGCCTCCCAGCCTGTTTGCACCGTGCAGTCCACAGGCGGACTCACCCGCCGCGAAGAGCCCTTCCACACTCGTCCTTGCCCAATCATCGATGACGACGCCGCCCATCGTAAAATGCGCGACCGGAGCGATACGGAGCGGTTTCTTGTCTGTCTGGAACCAACGCTTGAATATCTCCCGAACGTCATGCGCAGAAGGATGTTTCCAGTCCTCCTCGCTCAGCATCCTCAGATCGAGATAGACCGTATTTCCCAACTGATACTCTTGGCACATAGCCCGAGAGAGCCTGTCACGGGCCTTGACGGCCAAAGGTTTTAGTTCTGTCAAGCCATACTTCTCCAGAAGGTTCTCATTCTTGTCGTTGAGTATGAGCCCTCTGTCAGTCAGGAAAGGGTGTATGAGCATCCTCGGAGTGTGCGCCTGGTGCGAAATAAAGGGATAGAACTGGATGAATTCCATGTCTCTTAGATGGGCACCCGTCTGAAAGGCAACCGCGTAGCCATCGCCAAGGTTGGCAGTCGGGTTGTCGTGAAATTTATAGAGGGCTGAAGCCCCACCGGTACAAGCGATCACAGCCTTTGCGTTGATCGTCAATAGGCGTCCGTCTCGGCCTATGGCGATGCATCCTGTGACACGGCCATCCTTGTGGAGCAGTCTTGCGACCGTGTACCAATCGACCATAGTGACGCCGCAGTCCCTCGCCCAGCTCAGAAGCACGTTGACAACTTCTCTTCCCGTATCAGGCTTTTCCCGAAGGGCCTGGAACCCTGCCGAGAATCGTGTAAATCGGGCGCCTCTTTTTTGAAGCTCCTCTACGCGGAGCGGTGCTTCCCGGGCAAGGACATTCACGAGCGACGCATCATTCAGAAAATAGCCCGCTTCCAAGGTGTTCTGGACATGCTCTTCTACACTTCTCTCAAAGCCGCTTGCGTTAAAAGCTCCCTTGCTTATGACGGTCGCAGTCCCAAGGCCCTTGCTGCACCTGGAAAGAAGGAGCGTCGTGAGACCCTCCTCCCGCGCAGCGATGGCAGCCCTCAAGCCGGCACCGCCCGACCCTATTACCACTACATCGGTCGCAAGCTCATCCTTCATGGATTTCCTCCTTATTTTCCAGTCTCGACGCTGCCCGCCTTCGGCATATCAACCTAATGAAGCCTCCCACTGTCAGGAGTGCGGCTACAAAAAAGAGTATCTCGTACAGGTGCATGCTTACATATAGAAGCCACGTGTGTTCCTTCCTGAGGGAACGTTGCCAGTTGTTCTCCAGTTCAGGGAGGCCGATACCGAGACTCCCCTTTACGGCCTCCTGGAACGGCTCACCATTGCGTAGCTGATTCAACACCGAGAGAAGTTTCCCGGTGCCGTACTTTTGAGAAATAAAGGTCACCATACTTAGACTTTGTTCGTAAGCGAGCATGAGGGAGCGATCCTCTCCCGGGAAGCGATTGTTCAACTGCCACAGTGGTGCGACCTGCCCAGCGAGTACGGCCGCATCGAGGTATGAGGCCTTCCTCTCCATGATGATATCCGCCATCCCGTTGCTCGCCCATTGACACATACCTTCGTCGAACCATTTCGGGAGCGCATCCTCGTTTATGTAATGATGCAATAGCAGGTGGCATAGCTCATGCTTCATGGTAGTCTCAAGAACAAACGCGTGTTTGGACATCTTTGACAAGTCGAGCAGCACCAGATTGTGCCGCGGGATGGCAAGGGCTGCGACGAGATTTGATTCAGCCATTTTTTCCAACTCACCTTCTGCCAGGAGGACGAAGGTGGGGCTGAAATCGATGGGCCATGGGATGACTCTTTCGAGGTTGCTGCGGACACTCGGATAAAGGCTCAACACTTCTCTTGCGGCAGCTTCCTGCGATGCATCAAAACGGACGGAAGCCGCATCGCCTTGGATGATGAGGGACTGCGACGCATCCGCGTCCGCTAAGGCAGCAAAGAAGAGGGTCACGAAGAATAAAAGAGCAGTTATGCGAACCCGTGCCGGAAGGATGGTTAGTGATTTCAGGTAAGGTGCGTTCACTTATACTTGATCTTCAAGCCCAACAGGGTGAACGTCAACACAGTACTGATAAAATTGGGAAGTATGATTGGCAGCGAGCGCAGGCAAAGGCCGTAAATGAACCAGAGAAAAATCCCCGTCGAAGTGAGACTCACCATTCCCAGAGAAATGTCGTGTGTCGACTTCGTGCGTGCCGCTTTCACTACCTGCGGCAAAAAGGCAAAGGTTGTCAGGCCCCCTGCAATAAAGCCCAGGATGGATACGCCGTCTAGAGCAAAGAACATCTTCTCACTCCCTATTGAGCATCGCCAGAGTACGTTTTTATATCACATTCGGCCGAAATTATCTTGAGGGAGGCAGGCCGCACAGTATTCATGGCCTTGCGCTCTTTTCCCTGCCCGACCCCATCCAGGTATGAGCTAAAAGGAGTGAAAAGCCCGTAAAACCTTGAAATTTAGAGACCAAGCTGTTTTAATAGGCCATGATCCCTAAGGTCGGGCGCCCACAGAGCGTCGGGGGTGCAGAAGCCCCAAGCGTGAATACGACCAAAGCCATCGTACTTATCATGAGCACGATTGCAAGTTTTTCCTGGCCTCTGATGGGTTCATCCATCAACGTTGCTCTGCCCGCAATCGGGAGGGACTTCAAAGTTGACGCGGTGCTCTTAAGCTGGGTTGCCCTGTCATTTACCCTTGCCACAGCGGCACTGCTCGTGCCTCTCGGGAGAATATCCGACATTTACGGAATAAAGAAAATCTTCCTCGGCGGGGTAGCGCTCTACGCCGTCGCCTCTTTGCTTGCGTCTGTTGCAACCTCAATCTACATGCTCATTGCATCGCGCATCTTACAAGGTATTGGTGGGGCTATGAGCTTTGGTACCTCTGTTGCGCTTGTTACCTCGGTGTATCCTCCCGGTGAAAGAGGGAAAGCCATGGGAATCAATATTGCGGCCGTCTATCTCGGGATATCATGCGGCCCGCTTATTGGCGGGTTTCTGACCCAACAGTTTGGATGGAGAAGCGTATTTGTTACCAACATCCCTTTCGGGATACTGGTGGTTGCGCTCGGCCTGCTGAAGCTGAAAGGTGAGTGGGCTGAGGCACGCGGGGAGAGATTCGATCTGGGCGGCTCGGTAATTTGCTCGGTCGCGTTGGTAGCCCTGATCGTCGGGCTCTCCATGTTACCTGCGCTCACGGGCTGGCTCGCTATCGCCTTCAGCCTCTTTGGTTTTTTCCTATTTGTGAAATGGGAGTTGAACAGCGAAAGCCCTGTCGTCAATCTCGCCCTCTTCAAGAATAACAGGGTCTTCGCACTTTCGAATGTCGCAGCACTCATCCATTATAGCGCGACAAACGCTGTCGCATTCATGTTAAGCCTTTATCTCCAGTACGTCAGGGGAATGAGTCCGCAGAGTGCAGGCCTTCTTCTAATCGCCCAACCGATTGTACAGGCAGTGGTGACAACTTGGGCTGGCAGACTTTCGGACCGGATTCAACCTCGACTGGTAGCATCAACGGGTATGGCAATAACAGCCCTGTGTCTCTTCATACTCTCCACTATCGATGAGCAGACGAGCCTTTCTTCTATTGTGGCGGAGCTGGCTCTCCTCGGGTTCGGGTTCGCCCTGTTTTCCTCACCGAATACAATTGCCGTGATGAACTCTGTCGGAACGAGATCTTACGGTATAGCCTCCGGTATCCTCTCGACCATGCGCGCTGTCGGACAGGCAGCCAGTATGGCTATCGCCGTTCTTCTCATTGCGCTTTATGTGGGCAGGGTTCGCATCAATCCCGAACACTTCCCCTTTTTCCTGAAGAGCATACGTCTGACGTTCCTCATCTGCGGCACTCTTTGCGTGGGCGGGGTTTTCGCGTCTATCGCGAGGGGTAGGACACGGTGAATAATGACGAACGATTGCGGAGAAAGGCTCTGCGCCTCTCTTATCTGACGGTGGGCTACAACATTATTGAAGGTCTGGTCTCCGTCGGCGTCGGCGCCTTGTCAGGCAGCATTGCGCTCGTCGGGTTTGGTCTTGATAGCTTTGTGGAGTCCTTTTCCGGTGGTGTCATGATATGGAGGTTTGGCAAGCGGCGCGCTCTATCGGAAGAGGCCGAAGATCGGATCGAACGCAGGGCCGCGAGGCTCGTGGCTCTTACGTTCTTCATTCTGGCTGCGTATATACTCTTTGAGTCGATCAAGAAACTCTGGTATCGGGAAGTAGCGGAGCCAAGCCTTTTAGGCATTGCTATTGCCGTGGTATCGATCATCATTATGCCGATATTGGCGCGGGCAAAATACCGTCTCGGCAAACAGATAGGCAGCAGGAGCCTGGTGGCAGACTCGAAGGAGACCCTGGCTTGTCTTTTTCTTTCCATCGCACTCGTAATTGGATTGGGGCTCAACTATATCGCCAGCCTGTGGCAGGCTGACCCGATCGTCGGTCTTCTCATATGCGGGTACCTTGTTAAAGAAGGTCGCGAGACAATGGAATATGATGAAGAATAGTCTCTCAGTGTGCTACAATCAGTCGTATCCGAAGCAAAGGCTGTCGGTTCTGGAAATACTGTAACCTTAATTTATTACTTTAAGGGAGGTGTTCCATGCTGAAAGAGTTCAAGGAATTTGCAATGAAGGGCAATATGCTGGATATGGCTGTGGGTATCGTCATCGGTGCTGCCTTCGGGCTCATCATCACCTCGCTCGTTGCTGACGTGATCATGCCACCGATCGGGCTTCTGCTCGGCAACATCGATTTTGCCAACATCTTTTCAGTGCTGAAGGAAGGTAAGACCCCGGGACCCTATGCGACTGTGGCTGCGGCCAAAGCAGCCGGTGCCGTCACGGTGAACTGGGGCGTATTCATTAATACCATCATCAATTTCCTGATCGTGGCATTCGCCATTTTCCTCATGCTGAAGGGCGTCAACAAGATGCGCAGGGAGCAGGAGGCGCCACCCGCCGCGCCCACAACGAAAGAGTGCCCGTATTGCCTTTCCGAGATTCCCATCAAAGCGACGCGCTGCCCTCAATGTACATCCGAACTGACGACGGCTTAGGCTTAATGCAGGGCCGAGGAGGGAGGACCGAGGTATAAGGCACGAGGTACAAGTGGTCGGCTGTTTGCGCCTTAATCCTCGTACCTCGGTCCTGAGCTTATGACACTGTGGTGAATGAGCGACGCATACGTCTGATAAAGGATGGCCCCGAACATGAAGGCCCGGTTCTTTACTGGATGAGCCGGGATCAGCGGGCCCAGGATAACTGGGCACTCCTTTTTGCACAGGGTCTGGCGCTGGAGCGCAAGAAACCGTTAGGGGTGCTCTTCTGTCTTGTGCCTCAATTTCTCGGCGCGACCACGCGCCAGTACGGCTTCATGATCCAGGGGCTGCGCGAGATAGAAAAGGGCTTAACGAAGGCAAACATCCCTTTCTTCCTGGTCACCGGCATGCCGGAAAAAGAGATACCCCGCTTTGTCACTCAGCATGAGGTGGGTACACTCGTAACCGATTTTGATCCGCTTCGCGTGAAAAGAGCCTGGAGGCAATTGGTTGCGGCTAAGGTAAAGATTGCCTACTACGCGGTCGATGCCCACAATATCGCTCCTTGCTGGTTTGCGTCTCCGAAACAGGAGATCGGGGCACGCACCCTTCGCCCGAAAATAGAACGGCTTCTTCCTGAGTTCCTGGATCCTTTTCCGCGCCTGCGAAAGCATCCATATCCCTGGAAGAAAAAGCCACTGCCTGTCGATTGGGAAGCTGCCGCACGAGGCGTTCGGGCTGACCCGGTTGCTCCTGCGAAATGGATAGAGCCGGGAGCGACGCAGGCTGCCAAGAGACTGCGTCTGTTTATCGAGAGAAAACTTGCCTCCTATGATGAAGGAAGAAATGATCCGGCGAGAGACTGCGTCTCCCATCTTTCTCCGTATCTTCATTTTGGCCAGCTTTCTGCACAGCGGGTTGCGCTGGAGGTGTCGAAGGCTCCCCTGCCGGGCACGGTCAAAGAAGCCTTCCTCGAGCAGCTGATCGTGAGGCGGGAACTGGCAGACAACTTCTGCTATTACAACGGGCAGTATGACTCTTTCGAGGGCTTTCCCGGATGGGCACAAAAAACGCTACGCGACCATACGAAAGACCCGAGACCTTACCTCTACACGCACGAACAACTTGAACATGCGCAAACCCACGATGATCTGTGGAATGCTGCCCAGTCAGAGATGGTGATGCGGGGCAGAATGCACGGGTACATGCGTATGTATTGGGCCAAGAAGATTCTTGAGTGGACCCGCCGCCCCCAGGAAGCACTGGAGGTTGCCATCTATCTCAACGACCGATATGAACTGGACGGCCGGGACCCTAACGGGTACACCGGTATCGCCTGGTCCATCGGAGGGCTGCACGACAGGCCCTGGCCGGAACGCCCTATATTCGGGAAGATTCGCTATATGAGCTATAACGGTTGCAAGTCCAAATTTGATGTGAAGGCCTATATGGAATCTGTTCAGCAATCAGGCTGACAGACGGCCTCAGGCACGGAACGCGCCCAAAATGAAGCCTGCCGTGTTCCGAGCGATAAACGGCTTCTGAACTCAAGAAGATACGTTTCTCTCATCATGCTGCATCGCATCATGTACAGGCTCGCTCCACCTTGTGATACCGGGCCGAACATAAACCGCTTAGAATTTTCTTGACATACGCAGACCCATCAATTAAAACAATTGTAGGGGAGTGCATGTCGGCCAATCAACAGGCAACGTATGGTGTACCTGCAGCCATGCGGTTAACTCGGTCCAATATTGTGAAAAAGTGAACTACGTTGCGCGTGAGAAAATACGATCACGTCATCGCGCGGAGGGATAGCATGCCAGAAACGGTTGATGCAATACTGACGAAACATAAGAGAAAAGCGGAGAATCTGATCCCTATTCTCCAGGACGTGCAGAAGGAGTTCGGCTATATTTCGCCAGAGTCGGTCAAAGAGATATCCCGTTATTTGCGAGTCTCCGAAAATGAAATCTTTGGAGTCTCTTCGTTTTATGCTCAATTTCGGTTCACCAGGCCGGGGCGCCACTCCTTGCGGGTCTGCCTGGGGACAGCCTGCCATGTGAGGGGCGGTGCCACAGTGCTTGACACGCTGGAAAATGTATTGGGAGTCAAATGTGGAGATACGACGCCTGACGCACGTTTCGACCTGGAGCGGGTTGCCTGTTTAGGGTGCTGCGCCCTTTCCCCGGTGGTGCAGATCGATAAGAGAATTTACAGTCGGGTTGCAGTCAACAAACTATCGGAGCTATTGAAGTTCTATGAATAATCTAACGAAGAGCATAGAATCGGCCAAGGAGAAGTGGGAGACTTTTCAAAAAAATAAAGAACCCATCATTTATATCGGTGCGGCTTCGTGTGGCCGTGCCGCTGGTGCGGTTCAGCTACTGGCGCAGACCAACCGCTGGCTCAAAGAAAACGAGTTGGCCGCAAAGGTCGTCCAGGTGGGCTGCATAGGTCCCTGCTATCTTGAGCCTCTTGTTGATATCCAGATGCCCGGCCAGCCGAGGGTAAGTTACAACAACGTTACCCCCAAAACACTTCCGGTTATTCTCGGTTCGCACGTCGGCGAGTCTGTGCCCTATACGAAAGCCGCGATCGGCCATTTCGGCAAGGACCCGTATAACGGGATACCTCGATTCTTCGACTTGCCGATGTTGAAGCCACAAGTACGCGTAGTGCTACGGAACTGCGGCCTCATCGATCCTGAGCAGATCGACCACTATCTCGCGGTCGACGGGTATCGGGGATTCATGAACGCCCTGAAGATGTCCCCTGACGATGTTATCGGGGTTGTCCGCCGCGCGGGTCTGAGGGGCCGTGGCGGCGCAGGTTTCCCCACGTTCAAGAAGTGGACTGCTTGCAGAAATGCCCCGGGCAACCAGAAGTATCTGATCTGCAACGCGGATGAAGGAGACCCTGGAGCGTTTATGAACAGGTCGCTCATTGAATCTGACCCGCACGCGCTGCTCGAGGGTATGTTGATTGCCGGCTATGCCATCGGGGCCAGCCAGGGCATCGTGTACATCAGGGCCGAGTATCCCCTTGCGATAGAGCGTCTCTATCAGGCCATGCAGCAGATGAGAGATTACGGACTATTGGGTGAGCATATCCTCGATTCCGACTTCAGTTTCGATATCAAGGTCAAGGAAGGAGCCGGGGCCTTTGTTTGCGGAGAGGAGACTGCACTGATCGGCTCCATCGAGGGAAAGCGCGGCATGCCCAAGTCGCGCCCTCCGTTCCCGGCCATATCAGGCCTTTTCGGATGCCCGACCATTATAAATAATGTGGAAACGCTGGGAACGCTGCCCAACATCCTGAGGAACGGGCCCGACTGGTACAACAGATTCGGTAAGGAAGGAAACCGTGGTACAAAGACCTTCTCCCTGGTTGGAAAAGTTCGCCGCCAGGGCCTGATTGAAGTGCAGCTCGGCACATCGCTGCGGGAGATCATTTTTGATATCGGTGGTGGACTGCAGAAACCGTTCAAGGCCATTCAGACCGGCGGGCCCTCCGGTGGCTGCCTGTCTGAGGAGTTCCTCGATCTCACCGCGGACTACGAGTCGTTGACGTCTGCCGGGTCGATCATGGGATCGGGCGGACTCATCGTGATGGATGAGGACACCTGCGTCGTGGATCTTGCGAAATATTTTCTCGACTTCACGCAGAAGGAATCGTGCGGTAAATGTACGCCGTGCCGCGTCGGGACCCGGCACATGGTCGAGATCCTTACGAAAATAACACACGGCGAAGGTAGTCC
>Ga0335070_10003020_pt1 | contig 19586 bp, 21 predicted proteins | sample Lox_Sample_13_FD_206722 | JGI IMG/M metagenome (GOLD analysis project Ga0335070, IMG submission 206722) | Soil microbial communities from Loxahatchee National Wildlife Refuge, Florida, United States - Lox_Sample_1.3 | ecosystem: Environmental > Terrestrial > Soil > Wetlands | place: USA... | reverse complement strand
CAGCCCTCAAGGCTCAAGAAGATGGCATTCCGATCCAGATATTGACCATCGATAAGGTCGAACCGGGCGAGCCTACGGTGAAGGATGGACGATATCGACTGCGCCGGCCGGTGCTCCTCCTGACGGGTACTCAGCCGGATCCACTCACGGAATCCTTTGTTACCTTCATGCAGTCGCCAGAAGGACAGTTGCTTATTCGCACGCTCTATGTTCCCCTGGACCATCCGAGCCCGGTTGCGCCGACCACAAATGCACGACAGCCAGAGCCAACAGCCCCGACGTTGTGATCCGTTTTCCCGTCCCTATTCATTTCTCCCTAGACAGTTGATCCTTGGGCGGGTAAGATTCAAATCCTGAACCGCATGAGTTCTACCGTATGGCTACGATACTCATCATCGACGACGAAGATTCGATTCGCACCCTGCTTAAGGATGTGTTGGAAAAAGCAGGCCATCAGGTCATTCAAGCGGCCGACGGCCGTGCAGGGTTGACAGCCTATCAAAAAAACAAGGTTGATCTCGTGCTGATGGATATTTTAATGCCGGACACAGACGGACTCGAAGCCACACTCCAATTGACCCGCGAATACCTCGACGCCAAGATCATTGCCATGACCGGCGCCCAAGGTGATAAAAACTTCCTCGATGTCGCAAAGCTCTTCGGTGCACGCCGCGTGTTTGAAAAACCGTTTGATCTCGTGAAACTCGTACAAGCCGTGAACGAAGAACTTGCACGCTGACTCCTTCCTGATCGCCGGAATACGGCCGCCTTCACCCGTCACTCCAGTTACTCCCATCCCATCGGCTCGTACCCTCGCTCTGTCAGACAACGCTGGACGAATTGTTTATAGGCGTTGCTGGGAGGAGATTTTCGAAACAGGCTGCGGAGCAATCCGGCCGTGGCTCCACCAGCCGCGCCGACCATGGCCCCACGACCGGGATGCCCAACTACCGCACCGCCGACCGCACCGGCAGCAGAACCCACGGCACCACCAGCCGCCGTGCCGCCTGCCACCTGCCCGGTCTTGCCCTGACTCGACTTCGCTCCCGCATCCTTTGCCATATCCTTGCACTCTTCGATATCCTGTTCGGCTGCGGCTTCCCCAACTTGCTGGTAGTGAGCATTCGGGTAGAGAATCGGCTTGGGAGAGCACGCTGCAATCAGCGCAATCACCAACCAAAGAACGCCTGACCTCTTCATACTAGAATCCTTTGTGATGGAAGAACGAATGAGGAAGCTCGGCGTTGACTGTCATCGGCCGCTGGTCAGCTCCTTGCGGACAAGTCCTCGCATCATGGCGGGATCGCTGTAACCCACTTCACTCAAGGCATCCATGAGGTGGAGCCCTTTCGTCGCCACCAACTCCTTGGCTTTCGTATAATTCTTCGTACTGAAGCGCGCGACCGCCGGTTGGCCGTTCACGATTTGACAGGCCAGCACCTCGCCATTGACTTCGAGTGTTCCCCCCTGCTCGACGAGCGTCTTGACTTCTGAAATCGTAATGCCGTGTAATTGCGCAAACTCTTCCAGCCCCCCGGTTTCAATGAGACGACCATCCGGCATGATGCAGAGACGTTTGAAGTGGGGCGACCAGTCCTTGCGGAAGTCGATGTACTTAATGTCGCCTCCTTTCGCCACAGCGCGATCCAACATCCGATAGTCCAAGCCCAGATTCTTTTGTTGCAATTTCGTCTTCAACTCTTGCGACAAGGTTCGCCGAAAGATTTCCAACGCAGCCTCGACTAACGGAAGAGACCGGGCCCGCGCGAGTTGTTCTGCCTCGGCAAACTGCATCAGATCCAGCACAAAGGTCTGCTTCGGACTCCCGCCGGTCGAGTCGACCAAGCAGGCAAATAACCCGCGCGTCAGCAAACCACTGATTTGCGGATAGACATATGCTCCTCCCTCGGTCAGAAGTGTGGTCATCGTGTCCAACGGCACCTCATAACTTTCGGAGAGGATCTTCGCGTGCCCGGACAGATCTTCTTTCTGCGTCATGGCGCAGACTGTCACATTTCCTGGCGCGTCAAACTCGGAATAGTCTTCGATAATGTTATACAGAACAGGAGCCTTCGGCTTGTCGATTTTCTTCTTTATTTTAAACATGAGCTATTCCTATTTAACATATTGAATTATTAACGTCGTATAAACTTACCTGTCGAGATGATGATAGGCAGGCAACGTCATGAGTCTCCGATCCTCCACCGGTCCACCGATCGTGAAGTGATAGAGCGATTGCAGGCTCAGACCCTTCACCGCCACAATCTCATGCACCGGGTCATCAAAGAAACAGCCAATCCCGGTCGCCCGCACACCAGCGGCTTCTGCTTCCAGATAGAGCACCTGCCCCAGCAGACCAGACTCCCAGAAGAGACGTGGATACCACCAGGCCCCCCCATCCCGCAAGCGTCCTTCGAACTCAGCCAACATGCCAAACGAGAACGCACTGTCCCCGGCAATGTCCTGATGGCAACTCACTTGTCCGGCCAATCGCCTCGCGTCGCCTTCGAGCAACCAATAGAGCGGCAGACCATCCGGCGCCCCTGGGGCGAGCGTCCAATTTAACTCGGGGTTCACGGATCTCCGAATAAGGGTCAGCTTTTTCGGATCGCGGACAAGAAAATAGAGCCCCGGCGTCAGACCATCGATGCGATGAACAAACAATAGCAAATGAATCGCCGGATCATACGGCCAGACATCCCACGGCATGGGGCGCTCCAATTGCGGACGTTCGATCCACGGCATCACCAACTGCATCATCCGGAAGAACGTGGCGGCGGAAATCGACGTCTTCCCATCAAATGACACGGCACTTCGCCGCTGGCGGATGATCTGCCCTGCAGAAGGGCCCTCGTGAAGCGTGAGGCGTGAAGCGTAAGGCGTGTCGGACATGGAGTCAGAACCCTTCGGGAGCTGAAGGACGAGCGTCTCGGATTGTACTTTCCAGGAAGCATCGGCCGCCTCATCGATAATGTCCCAGTGCACACCGTGATCATGGCTCAACCGATTGGCTTTTCCATACCAGGCTCCCTGTGACACCTCCTTGGCTGCTGCCGGATCAAGATATAGGGGAACCTCCATGGATTCCTCGCACTTCACGTTCCTATGTGGCCACATGACCGCAACGCAATCCGGATGTTCCGGTTCCACGTCGCGAAAATCGTCGGTGCGATGAGTGCCCAGCAGCACCGCAATGGTATTTTGCGCTACGCCATCCAGCAACGTCATGTTCCAACCGAGTGTCGCAGCCGCGATCCGTGCCGTGCCGATTGCATGGCCTGCATCGTGGTTGCAATAGCGAAACGCCCGCTCTCCGTACTTCCAGGCCTCCCGCCAATGAACAGAGGTCAGGCCAAAGAGAAATGCATTCTGGGGAAACGGAGCGAGCAGCCTCGCCACATGGTCAGCCGAACATTCCGCACGTAATTCCAACCCGTGCTCCTTTGGCGCGTAGTGATACAGCCCCGGCTTGAGATCGAGCCTGTCGATCTGCGGCAGGAGCACATAGCCTTCTGTAGGATGGAGATTCCCGGACGACGGATTACTCCGTAGCGCCCATTCCGACTCCCCTGCTTTCTTCCACGCTGACAGAGCGAGCGCAAATTCGAAGAACCTGGAAAGAGTCCGCACGGTGACTGGCTGAGTTGGGACCACCCCTTGCTGATAGATCGAATCATAGAACGGGGAACTCGGTTCTTCATCCGGCTTGAGCAATGGGAGCGGGATGAGTTGCGCCCCCTCGTACCGCCGGAACGGATCAGGCTGATTCGCCCAATCCAGATAACCAAGCGAGCGGGCATAGCGATTAAAGTGATGTTTGGTCTGGACGTGATAGCGAATGACCTGATCGATCGGATCAGCCGGATTAGACTTGGCAGCAGTGGCTTGTGGGAGATGTTCCTGAGTCATTACTGTGATGAGCCACAGTCTAACGAGCCGCATGAAGGAAAGTAAACGCAATCGACACCTTGTTCCTTGGAAGTCCACTTTGACTCATTGACCTCCTTTTCCCTTCCCGAGTATCCTGCCAGCGCCGAAACGATAGGCGGCGACAAAACGGCATAAGGCAAAGGAGATTGCATGAGTCAGGTTCAGAAAGGCATTCTTGCCCCAGTTCCACCACTGGCACGCTATCTACTGTTCACGTTGGCCCCAGGAAAGAATCCAACCAGTGCGTTGCTCAGTTTGAAGAAACTGGCCGACGGTGACAAGACGGTCGTGGGAATAGGCCAGTCATTAGTACGCGCCATCGGTCGTGACGTTCCAGGACTCGATGTCTTCCCAGCCTTTGCTGCTCCCGGCTTCGACATCCCTTCGACACCAGCAGCGTTATGGTGCTGGCTCCGAGGAGTCGATCGCGGCGAACTCGTCCATCGCGCCCGAGCGATCGTCCAGAGCGTCGCCCCCGGCCTTCCATTGCAGCAGACGATCGACGGCTTCCGATACAAGTCTGGTTTCGATCTTTCCGGTTATGAAGACGGAACCGAGAACCCGAAAGGCGCAGCCGCAGTCAAGGCTGGCGTGGTCGCCGGACAAGGGACCGGTCTCGATGGAGGGAGTTTCGTCGCGGTTCAGCAATGGATCCATAACCTGGATGCATTCGACACAATGACGTCGACGAAACAGGACCACACGATCGGCCGTCGCAAACGCGACAACAAAGAACTCGGAAATGCGCCTGCTTCCGCCCATGTCAAACGCACCGCGCAGGAGAGTTTCGACCCCGCTGCGTTCATTGTGAGACGGTCGATGCCCTGGGCCGATGCGCACCAGGCAGGATTAGTGTTTGTGGCGTTTGGGAAATCTTTCGATGCGTTCGACGTACTTCTACGCAGGATGATCGGAGCAGAAGACGGCATCGTGGATGCCTTGTTCACGTTCACACGTCCTGTTTCGGGGAACTATTTTTGGTGCCCCCCGATGAAGAATGGGCGTCTTGACTTACATGCCATTGGTCTCTAATGCGTTTTGATCCTGCGCTCGCTGCTCAAGCGGCGTTTCACAAAGCAGCAACCGAACTCGGCTCCGACTGGGATGTGGCCGTTGAGCTGGAAGAGACGTTTTCCTCCAACGCCGGATTGGCAGCACGGGAAGCGTATGAGGAACTGCTTGCTCTTGCCCAGCGCTATCCCAAGGCCCATTCCTTTCAAGCGTTCTGCATCTACATCACCTGGCAACAGGTGACCGAAGAAACGATCGCGCGTCACTTTCAAACCGGGATGAAACTATCCGAAGCCTATCTTGCTTCCCCGGCCGGCAAAGACCCGGGGGATATCGACTGCGTCACTGAACTCTATACGTCGTTTCGCGCCGGATTGGGGCTTGAGGAAGAGCACGAGATTCAGGTGGAGTTTCGGCGGGATACGCCAAAGGGAGGAGACTAGCTCTTCGAAATGCGACGTTAAACGTGCTGCGTATGGGAATGTCGGGAGCTGAATGTTGACGGCTGATGGCTCATGGGTGATCAGGACAAACATCGGGCGCGCATCTTTCTCCATCGTGGCCAACTCGCGCAGGCCAAGGCCGCCTATGAACAGGCCGTTGCGGATGACCGTCTGACCAGCGACAACGCCGCCCTATCGGACTCACTGGGTAATCTTGGAAATGTTTGTGCGTTGTCGGGCGATCTGGCACAGGCGGAATCCTGCTACCGGGAAGTTCTGAAGATCCAGCGCACGGAACGCAATCAACACGCGATCGCCCATACGTTGGTGAATCTGGGCAACTTGCACTTCGGAACCGACACACCGGAAAAGGTCCGCCCCTACTATCTGGAAGCGCTCGATCTGCTGAAACCCCTGAACGATCATCGCGCCCTCGGCATTCTCTATCACAATCTTGGAATGGAAGAAGCGCGCCAATCGAACTGGGATCAGGCGGTCGCACATTTCACGGATGCGCTCGAATCGCATCGGGTGGTCGGCAATGAAGAAGGCTTGGCCCTCACCTATAGCCAGCTCGGCAAGACGTTTCTGGATGCGGGCCTCCTGCGCAAGGCAGAGAAGTGTTTCAACAACGCCTCCGAGCACTTCATCAAACTGGGGAATCCTTCGGGCGAGGCCACGGTCCTTCGACTCCTTGCCGACGTGTATATCCGCGTGCAGGACTCGGTATCTGCCATCCGTTGTCTCGAACGAGTCGTGTCCTTGGGCACTCATTACCGATTCGTCGAGTTAGGTCAGGATCAGGACCGGTTGCACCAGATACGCCATTCAACTCCCCGCCGCTCATAGCCCCTTGAGAGTTTTCGCCTATCTTCAGACAGAATTTCACTTGGTTCTGGACAGGTAACGCGGCTCTGGTACCTTGGGAACGTCACGCCTGTTGATTTTGTTTCGTAAGAACCAGTCAACAGGATTCTGACGCGAATCTCTCAGGCAGGTTGAGATCTTGTTCGTTCATCTTTGTGTGATGGGACTCATGGCGATCCTTGCCACATCCGCTCATGCCGCCGATCCAGCCCCTCAGATCACCATAGGCACTCAAGAGGTCGGTCTCTCGGCTGGATATCTTCTTCCTGAGCGATTAACCAAACATCACGTGACAAAACAACAAGGTCCCGCTTTCATGCCTTCGTGGATGATCACGCTCACTGATCCTATCGGCGATGGCTGGTATCGCGGGCAAGTCTCGATCGGCGCCGAGGTGGTGTATATCCAATTCCAGGAACCGGTTCTCACGCACGGTGTCGGATTTAATCCGAAGATCAAGTACACGTTCGTAGCAGATGACCGAATCCGCCCCTATGTCGAATTTGCAGGAGGCCCCTTCTGGACCGATCTCGGCAACAAGATCCCGGAAGAATCCTCTGAACTAAACTTCATCTTAACCGCGGGCGTCGGAATTTCATATTTCGTCACGTCGCAGGCTTCGATCAACATCGGTTATCGCTTTCAACATTTTTCCAATGCCGGCACGAGTTACCCAAACTATGGGATCAATTCCAGTCTTCCATTCGGCGGGTTTTCCTACTTTTTCTAGTTGAGGCACCGTGTGACGACTCGGCACTCCCGACTTTTAACATATGGCCTCGCTGGCCTCGTCGTCTTGTTGGCAAGCGGTTGCTCCCATTGGATCGAACTGAACGACCAGGCAACTCCGCCAACCCCGTCGCAGGCTACAATCGCCAGTGATCTTCGGGTCCCCCTGCTCCTTGAAACAGTTCATATTACGCAGAACGGCGCGCCCCTGGCTACCCCACCAGCTCTTGAACGCCAGGTGCTTGGCGCCCTCGAAACCACGCAGCTCTTTTCCCAGCACTTTCAGTCTGGGTATGCACAACCAGAACCAAATCAAGCCCATGTGACGATTCGACTCTCAATGGACAATCACGTTGAACCTCATGCCGGCGAGACCGCCTTCCGAGGATTCGTGATCGGGGCTTCGATGTTTCTCCTGGCACCGGTGATCTCACTCGACTATGACTATGGCACGGAGATGGCCCTTGAAGTGGAGCGATGGGACGGCCAGACCAAGCAATACACAGCTTCCTCATCCGGCACCGCGCACTACTATCTATTCGGTGCAAGCCCGCACGTTATCGAAGAACTGAAAGGGCAGGTGACGGATACCTGCCTCACCTCCTTGTTGGATCAACTCGTTCGCGACCACACCTTCTATCTTGCCGATAGTTCGTCTCAATCTGAATCCGCTATCCGAACAGTCTCAGTGGGAACCCGACGACCGATCGCCGACGCACATCCCGTGTCGACAAATACACCGGCCTCCTCACCGTAGCATTCTTTCCTCGTCTGGAAGATCGAGCACCTACAGTTGACTATCGCTCCCGATAGGGCTAGTCCTCCAGTTCCCTCCGATGCTATCATTGCGAAGATTATTCATCTGGACGTCAGAATGGACCTGGATGCATTTCGACAGATGGTGGCCAAAAATCCGAAGGGCTTTCTGGGCCGCTATGGATTGGGCAATAAGATTCTGCAGGAGGGCGGAGATGCCCGCGAAGCGGCGGAACACCTTCAGATTGCAGTGCAGCTCGATCCAACCCACGTCGCCTCTCATCTGGCCCTTGGTCGAGCCCTCATCGGACTCGGGCAACGAGATGAGGCCAAACCAATCTTGAAAGCCGGGATCGATGCCGCGATCTCCGGTCGATCCAACGGAGGCGTCGACCTCGTGCCGGAGATGCAGGCATTGCTCCGGACTTTGGGATAACCGGTACGCTGCGGCCGGCCGTGAAACAGAAAGAACATCATGACCCTTGATGACGCAAAACAGCGGATCGAATCGGCGAAGACTCAATACGGTCCACACGCCGGCGCGGCCATCGACCTTGTGATGAACGAGGTCCGTTCGGATATGGGTGCAAAAGTTTTCAATCAACTAGTTGAGGAATTCGACCTTGAACTCGAATACAATATCGCCCCGTTAGAGTCCGATCATTCCAGCAGCTGATTTATGATTGTGGTACAGACTCCCTCCTCTTCAGGGCGCTCAAAAAGGTCAACCAACAAGGCCGCAGGCGAGAAAGCCACGCAGGCGTACCTTCGGAGGTACGTTCAGGACGGTTTCGAGTCGAGAACGAAGTTGGGGAGCTTTTTCAGCGCCCTGCCATGCCGATAATTTGGTGCGCCATCTCTGGACACGGCTATGGACACGCAGCCCAAGTTGTACCGGTTCTGCATGCCTTACGTTCGCTCGTCCCAGATTTGCGCATTATCCTCCGAACTACCGTACCAACAAACTACTTTCAGGATCGTTTGATCGGGCAATGGGAGTATCAGGACATCCAGCAGGACGTAGGCTGTATTCAAGATGGACCGTTAACCGTCGATGTGCCGGCAACATGGGCAGCTTATCGACAATTTCACGCGTCGTGGGACAAACGTCTTGCAGTTGAAGTGGCTGCCATTCAACAGTCACAGCCTGATCTCATCCTGTCCGATACTTCCTATCTGGCATTAGCGGCTGGCGCAATAGCAGGACGGCCCACGATCGCGCTGGCGAGTCTCACGTGGGACGAGATCCTCGATCCTTATCGAGCTCCAGGCGATCCTCTCCAACAAGAATCGGTTGCCAACATTCGGCAGGCCTATGCGCAGGCTGATCTCGCTTTGCGTATCGAGCCTGGTTTATCGATGCCTGCCTTCCGCAAGATTCAGAATATCGGCCCAATCGCGTCTCTCTTTTCCTCACAACGCGGGACAATACGGGCAAGGCTTGGGGTTACGCCTCAGGAACACCTCGTCCTCGTAGGATTCGGGGGAATTCCCCTTCATGACCTGCCTTGGAAACAGATGAGTGCAATGTCGAGCTTTCGCTTTATCGTCGATGGTCCCGTCGAATCACGCTACTCCCGGATTGTATCGCTTCGAGATTTACCGTTCAGATTCAGCACCGTCCTCGTCTCTGTTGATACGGTCATGACCAAGCCCGGTTACGGGACTGTTGTGGAATGTGTCACAAGTCAAATTCCACTCGTGTACGTGCGTCGATACAACTTTGCAGATGAAATACCGCTCGTTGATTACATCGCTCGGTATGGTCGAGGTATTGAACTCGCAGTGGACGACTTTCATAGTGGGAATTGGCAACGAGCCCTCGAACAGGCTCTCACGCTTCCCCTCCCCAATGAATCTCCACCCTCGCCTACAGGAGCCGACGAGGCTGCCCGCTTGCTTGCCCCCTTGCTTGCTTGATCACGTGTCAGAGAGAAAATCGAACAGCCGCTCGCAAGAGATCGTCATAATGTGCTGTTTTATCAGCTGAATTACTGATCGGATTTCATGCATCTCTTTGGTGGCTGAGATCGTAGATGATATAGTTGTGGCGTGCCAGAAGAGGCGTTTTGTTCGCCAACCAACAAATTTGCTCTATGAGCAGTCCTCCTCGTCACGCTACATCCACAATCGATCCGGCGTTGCTTGCTCGTATCATCAAGGGCGACCAACAGGCCTTTAGTCAGCTCTATGACCGTTCCAATACGCTGCTCTATACCCTGGCCTTACGCATCTTGGGCAATCGCGAAGAGGCGGCGGAACTGTTGCAAGATGTGTATCTGGAAGTCTGGAGGAAAGTTGCGCGATACGACGTAGGCCGGGGTACACCGGTCGCGTGGCTGGTTACATTGACACGAAGCCGAGCCCTCGATCGACTACGAGCTCGGACAGCTCGGGGGCAACAATACAAGGATCGGCTCGACGGGGAAGCGGCTGCGCGAGTGCCGGATTTCGGTCCCAGCCCGTTTGAAACACAGGCGGACCAGGAACTGCGTCTCCTTGTGGGCCAGGCCATCAGCGCTCTTCCAGTCGCACAACAGCAGGCCATTGAATTGGCATATTATGAGGGTCTCTCCCACATGGAGATCGCCACGAAACTCAATCAGCCTCTCGGAACGGTCAAGACCCGCATCAAGCTCGGGATGGCCAAGCTCCGAGATACGCTTCGCACATGTTGGGAACAGGGTGACGTGACATGACACACGAAGAACTTGAAGAGGCAGTCCCCCTCTACGCCGCCGGCGCGCTGGAGCGAACTGAGCGACAAGCCTTCGAAGCCCATCTGCTTTCAGGATGCGCCGCCTGTCACGCGGCCCTCAAGGAGTATCAGGCCGTTGCCGCGCTGCTGCCGTTCGGATTGAGTCCTGCGCAACCACCGCGATCTCTCAAGGCAAAGCTCATGGCTTCAAGAAATCTACTGCCTGTGGCCCAGGAGTCCAGCACGAAAGAACCGCCACGGCCAAGCCTTGAACCGGGGGAGTGGATGAACCATTTGTTTCCGCCCATCACCCCAGCTCGCTCGGGATCGCTCCCGTGGGCAATCGGGTTTGCCAGCTTGCTGGTTCTGGGTGGCGCAGGCTATATGGGCTGGAACTATGTCACCCAAATCACTTCGGACTCGATCAGGCTGGAACAGCTCTCGGCCCGACTGCAGGACCAGTCTTTGAAGCTCGCATCCGTTCAACGAGAGCTGGCGGAACGCGAACGCACCTTATTTGAGCTCCGCGAGGACATGCACAAACGCACCCTTGACGTCGCTGAGTTAAAAGACCAGCTCATTCAACGCGAAGCTGAACTGGACGATCTCCATAACCAACTGGCAGCCACTCCTAAGCGGGGACGAACCACCCAAGATGAATTGGTTGCTCTGTTGCGCATGCCGGATATCCAAGCGGTGTCACTCTCCGGAGCAGATATGGCCAAGGGAGCCGGCGGAGTACTCTTGTTCGACCCCCGCACACAAAAAATCTGGCTCTATGCGGTGAATCTCCCTGAATGTCCGACCGGCACAACTTATCAGCTTTGGGCCATCACGGATAAGCCCACGAGTGTCGGTACCTTTCATATGGACAGCGGCGAGACAGCCCACTTGTTGGTCAAGCGCCTGCCCGATTTTTCAAAAACCAAACAATTTGCCATCAGTTTGGAACCATCTGGCGGCCGACCTCAGCCGACCGGCGCGGTCTATCTCACGGGATCTCTCTAAGCACTGACCTCTCGAACACGCGCCCTAGAATCGCCCCAGCTTTTTCCCGTATTCGACCCGTAGCAAGGAAATTCTTATGAAGTCCTTTCCTCGCCAGATAGTGGCCCTATTCGGGATCGTCGCGTACCCGAGCCATCTTTATACATGACGGCGGTGCGGACATCAGAAACGGATTGACGGTCTGAGTCGGTAACCAATTGTATGAAGGCGAGGAAAATGTCTTGACAAGAGCTTTTTACTGGCGTAAAGGCACACAAAGTTGATCACTGGAGCAGTTCACCATGGATGATGGCGGTAGTAGTAGACATAAGGTAATCGTCTCTTTGCTCGGCTCGCTGGGCCAAGAGAGGTCGGAGTTCGTCTCTCGAATCCCACGTTCGTAGCCTGCCTCTGACCTCTCCTCCCGGCCAACGGGAAGGAGAGGATGTCCATTCCGGATTTAGTTTCAATCGTAGTGGTCGTCGCGTGTACTGCGGATCTGGCTTGCCAGAACTCAGGGTACGCCGTCTGACGTGAGCAAGCCTGCGAAACCGCGGTGGGCACGGGAATTGAGTAATTGTGCTGTGATTGTTGAGCTCCATGCCTAAAATGTAACGGATAAGGGATGACGATGAACGGAAATACTCCGACCATCAAAGAGAAGAAGCAACCTCTGTCGGAGGCCACCATGGGTGAGGTTCACTTTTTGAGGAATCTCTCCAATCTCGATCTGCGCACAGTCTGCCGTGTCCTCATGACATCTGAGCAAGGCTTGACGGACTCTCACGTTGCCCTGGGTGTCGAGAAATACGGCAAGAACGAAGTGGCTCATGAGCCCCCGCCGCCGTGGTACCGGATGCTCTTCAGGTACCTGAAGAACCCCTTTATCCTCGTGCTCTTGGTCATTGGTGCCGTGTCCTACGTGACTGGGGACCTGAGGGCCACCGTCGTCGTGGCCGTGATGGTCGCCTTAAGTGTCGTAATCCAGTTCGTCCAGGAGTTTCGCTCCTCCCAGGCTGCCGAACGTTTAAAAGCGATGGTGCGCGCCACAGCCACCGTTACCCGACAACAGTACCAGCGGCTCGCCGATGGCACCGTCAAAGAATTCAGTGAGAAGCGGGAGGTGCCCTTTGAAGAGTTGGTGCCAGGCGACATTGTGCATCTCTCCGCGGGCGATATGGTCCCCGCGGACCTTCGCGTTTTGACGGCAAAGGATCTCTTTGTCAGCCAGTCGGTGCTGACGGGGGAATCTATGCCGGTGGAGAAATACGAGTCGCTAGGCACACGCCCGAACGGAGCCCGCCCTCGAACGGACGACATGGCCGACAATCTGCTCGACCGGGGAAACCTCTGCTTCATGGGGACCACTGTCATTAGTGGCACGGGAGTGGCGGTTGTCGCGACAACGGGGGCACTGACCTACTTCGGCTCTATGGCGAAGAGCATTGTGGGACAGCGTCCACTCACCAGCTTCGATCAGGGGATCACCAGAGTCACCTGGGTGCTGCTCCGGTTCATGCTGGTCATGGTGCCGGTGATCTTCGTGCTCAATGGGATCGTCAAAGGCGGCTGGCACGAGGCGTTGCTCTTCAGCCTAGCTGTGGCCGTCGGGTTGATCCCGGAGATGCTCCCCACAGTGGTAACGGCCACGTTAGCCAGGGGGGCCGTGGCGATGTCGCGCCACAAGGTGATCGTCAAACAGCTCAATGCCATTCAGAACTTTGGCGCCATGGACGTGCTCTGTACGGACAAGACTGGCACACTGACACAGGACAAGATCGTGTTGCTGCAGTATTTGGATCTGGACGGCAACAAAAGTCTCCCCGTGTTGGAGTACGCCTACCTCAATAGCTATTATCAGACGGGTTTGAAAAGCCTATTGGATCGCGCCGTGCTTGACCATGTGGAGCTGGAACCGCAACTCCATGTCGCGGAGCGGTACGCCAAAGTGGATGAGATCCCATTTGATTTCCTCCGGCGCCGGATGTCGGTGGTGGTGGAGCAAGATCACGCGCAGCACCTCCTGATTTGTAAAGGGGCGGTCGAAGAGACCCTCAGCATTTGCACCCACGCGGAGGAGGGTGGCGCGGTGAGCCCTCTTTCCGAGGCATTGCGCGAGCGAGTGGTCCGATTGACCACGGACCTGAATCAGGATGGGTTGCGGGTCATCGCAGTGGCTTCGAAGACCTTGCCAGCCTCGGATCGGCCCTATGCCATTGCCGATGAACGGGACTTGGTGTTGGTCGGGGTCCTCGCCTTTCTCGACCCCCCGAAAGAGACCGTGCCCGAGGCGCTCGCGGCCCTGAAGGATCATGGTGTCCAGGTGAAGATTCTGACCGGAGACAATGACATCGTGACGCGGCGGGTCTGCCACGAGGTCGGTTTGCACGTCGCACACGTGGCGCTCGGCAGCGAGATCGAGGCTCTGTCGGACGATGAGTTAGCTACGCTGGCAGAGCGGACCACCGTCTTTGCCAAGCTCAATCCGTTGCAGAAAGCCCGCATCATCCGAGCTCTGCGGCAGCGAAACCACACAGTCGGCTTCCTGGGTGATGGCATCAATGACGCAGCGGCCCTCCGGCAGGCAGATGTCGGCATTTCCGTGGACACCGCGACGGACATCGCGAAAGAATCAGCCGATATTATTCTGCTGGAGAAGAGTCTTCTGGTACTTGAAGAGGGAGTACTCAAGGGACGCGAGGTCTATGGAAATATCATCAAGTACATCAAGATGGCCGCGAGCTCCAACTTTGGCAACATGTTCAGTGTGCTCACAGCCAGCGCGTTCCTGCCGTTCTTGCCGATGCTCCCCATCCAGTTGCTCATTCAGAATCTCTGCTATGACCTCTCGCAATTGTCCCTGCCGTGGGATCGGATGGATGACGAATTCCTCAAGGAGCCCCGCCCGTGGAATCCAGAGGGCATCGCTCGCTTTATGGTATTCATCGGCCCCATCAGTTCCATCTTCGACATCATCACCTTCGTCGTCATGTGGTTTGTGTTCCAAGCAAATGCGCCGGCACATCAATCATTGTTTCAATCGGGTTGGTTCATTGAAGGGCTGCTCTCACAGACGCTGATTGTGCATATGATTCGGACGCAGAAAATTCCGTTTTTGCAAAGCACGGCGGCCGTCCCTGTCCTGTTGCTCACGGGCCTCATCGCGGTAATCGGGCTTTCGCTCCCGTTCTCTTCTTTCGGTACTTTCGCGAGCATGGAGCCATTGCCGGACAGCTATTTTTTATGGCTGGCCGCTATCCTGTTCAGCTATGCCGTGCTCACGCAAGTCGTGAAAGGGTGGTATCTCAGGCGATTCCACGAATGGCTCTAAGGCTCAAAAGGGAAACTCTTTCATGACTTTGTTGGACTTCACGTATCGGATCGTCCTCGCGGTGGTATTAGGAGCGGCTATCGGGATCGAACGCCAATACCGGCAACGCGGGGCGGGCTTGCGAACCAATGCCTTAGTGGCCACGGGCGCGGCGGCCTACGTCACCCTCTCCTCGCTGTTGTCGGGAGAGCCAAGTCCCACCCGTATCGCGGCCCAAGTCGTGTCGGGCATTGGCTTTATTGGTGGCGGGGTGATTCTCCGGGAAGGGCTGAGTATCCGGGGACTCAACACCGCCGCGACGTTGTGGTGCTCAGCCGCAGTGGGGAGCCTGGCGGGATCGGGGTTCCTGGGCGCCGCCACCATTACTGCGTCTGTCATTGTTACAACGAATGTGTTGTTGCGACCGGTCGGCCAGTTGATTAATCGGCAGTCTATGGAAGTGTCGGAGTTGGAAGTCACGTATCACGTGACAGCCACCTGTCAGGACACGGAGGAGCCGCATATTCGAATGCTCATCCTTCAGGCTGTGGCCAGAGAGGCGCTGCTCCTCAAGGCGTTACGGAGCGAAGCACTTCCTGAGGCGGAGGTCGTGAAGGTGCAGGCCGAAGTAGTTACGAATGGAAGGCAGGACCGTCTGATCGAAGAGCTCACGAGTCGGCTGAGTATGGAACCCAGCGTCCGTGCGGTCAGCTGGGAGAGCGGCGAGCAGAACGGCAAGGATCACGCGTAGGGTCCCCGGAATGGGAGGAGGTTCCTTGTGTTATTCCCGATCGACCGAGCCCCATATCGCCAAATGATAAGCTGGCTTCTAGCTCCGGCCCCTCGACCTATCAGTGTCCTGAAGGCCGCCATCATCATCAAGATTATCCTTTGGACTTTTTCCGGTATGGATCCGGCATACGCCCTGGAGAAATATGGGCGGCCCATGCCGGAGATGGAAGTAGGACAAGCCGAAGGGCCTCCGGATGGGAGAGAAGAAGAGGAAACGTTTCTTGGGGGTTATCTTCTGACCGCACCCTTTGTGTCAAACCCTTCCTTCACCGCGCGTCCGAACAACACGGGCAGAGTGGGAATGCGCCATATGGTGCACTTGGAAACCGACCTGTATAAGCAGTATCTCACATTCTATACCGACCAGAATTTTTTCTCGGATCGAGACAATGGGTGGATCATCTTGACTGAATGGGATGATACCTATGCGTTGACCGGCATCGTGGATCACTTTAATTGGCGCGTCCAGTATGAGCGGGACAAGCCCTTGGATCAGAGCGGGCTGCAACAGATCTACGCGGACACGTTGGTGACGGCTCGCTTCGAAGCTGAACATGATTGGGAATGGTTTCATAAGCAGTTCCCCAATCAAAATTTAACCGCGTATGCCGGACCGGGCTGGCTCTTCTTTAACCACCAGTATTTTGCCCGGCCCGATAATACCGGCTTGGCGCTGTATCGCTATGTCGCCCATTTTGACCTCAATCTCTATCAAGAGCGAATTATCCTGTACGGCGATACGAATATGTTCACCGACCGCACGAACGGGCATGCAATTCGCCCCTCCGAACTCGATTGGATCCTTGGACTAGCTTTTCGCTGGAAAGCTTGGGAACTGAGCGTCTATCGAGAGCAGGACCGGCCGTTGGATCGATCAGGGTTCATACAAGAATACTATGCGGTCCAGCTTCGGTATGCGTTCGATTTTTCTAGGAAGGAGGCTCGAGATACCCTGAAGAAAATTGTCGCGAGGTAGTCAATCTTCTGAGCCTCAGTGGCGTAACCGTTCGGCGGGATCATCTTGGCTGGCTCACCCTCATTTCCCTAAGCAATTCTCAAAGATTTCGTCGCAGTGGTCGTCGTCCCTGTAAGAAGAGGGCACTGAGTCATACTGAACACCTTCGACGCGATCGTTCTTAAGTCCGAGTGCGGCCCAACAGCCATGGTGAATGCGGGCTACGCTGCTCTTCGATGCTGGAAACGATTCCTCCAAAATAGAAGCTTCCTTATAATATTTCAGCACCGTCAGGTCGCCTACTATACTCTCTTGAGGTTGGACCGCGGCACAAGCCATGAGCTCTTGTCTGCTCTTCCCGATTAGCGCTTTCTGTGTAGGCGAAGGCATAGGCAGTTCTTTGGGAGCGGATGTGCATCCACTCGACTCGAACCAGCCGAACATCGTCAGGGCAACGACGAACAACAGTTCGAGGCGTCGAGCTCTTGATGAGGCATCTGCTCGGCCCATGAGGAGGCTGCACGTATCTGTGACTAGCTTAGATTTCACAACAAGTGTCTAAATTCATACAGATGGCTTCGTCGATCAAGGATAGCTGAGAATGAATGAGAATTAAACCGTTCTTTGAGGGCAGTAGTGGATCGGAAAGAATGCATCAATGGATAAGGACTACCTCGTCACCACCTTTTCCAAACAGCAATCGTCAAGCAGCCCCGGTACCGTCCGTGCTTGACGTCATCAGTTACCTGAGACTTCTCCCGATTGAAACAGCCGTGTTAAGATACCGCATCGGTCATGAGCCAGTTCTTGACCAATCTTACGTTGTCCAATGGCGACCAAATCCGCACATGACGAGCAATGGATGAAAGTCGCTCTGGAGGAAGCCGAGAAAGCTCCTCCCCTAGGGGAGATACCGATTGGAGCTGTCATCGTCCGCGGAGGCGAGATTCTTGCGAAGGCACACAATTACCGTGAGATCTGGCAGGACCCGACCGCTCACGCAGAAATCGTGGCGATCCGGGCTGCTGCGTCGACACTCGGCTCGTGGCGGCTGACCGAGACGACACTGTATGTCACGGTGGAGCCCTGCGCCATGTGCATCGGCGCCGTCATTCTTGCCAGAATTCCACGCCTGGTATTCGGCACTCGCGATCCGAAGGCCGGCGCTTGCGGTTCAGTATTTGATCTGGCAGCAGATTCCCGGCTGAATCACCAGGTTCTGGTCACGGCAGGAATGCTCGAAGAAGAATGCCAAAATCTCTTGCAGCATTTTTTCCGCCGCCTTCGAGCCGAATCGGTTCAGACAAGCGATCCCTCAACGTAGCCGCCAGTGAGTGTTACGTACAGAGTGTCACTCTCCACCCCCCACTTCCCTCAGCGGCTACGGCGCCAACCCAGCCTTCTTCCAGCGGAAGAAATTGAATGGTTGGTGGAGCGCTGTCCGGCGGACTGCCTTCGCTGACGAGCCGACATGCTGTTCCATTGTCGATCAGTTCGATGCAATGGCGGTCGAGTGGAAACGTAAGCCCACTCCCCTGCGCCTTCAACACCGCCTCCTTGGCGACCCAGATTCGAGAAAAGGTCCAGTGTCTGGCTGTCGGCCCGGCATGTGCGATTGCCTCTTGCTCTTGAGGCGCAAAGAATCGCGCCGCGAGTGCTGTCACATCGCGATCAACTCGAATCTTTTCGAGGTCGACTCCCATCTCGCGGTCCTTTGAGACGACAATCAATGCTCGTCCATGAGAGTGGCTGAGATTAAACCTGATCGTGTTCGTTCTGTCATCTGTTTCCTGTAACATCGGTTTCCCAGACGGCATGTTCTGAAATGAGAGAGCCTCTGGTCCGCAGTCACTATAGCGACTCAGTACCATCCGTAACGCGCCATGTGCCACGATGAAGTGGCGCCGCTGTTGTTCCGACGTGATGCGCTTCGCGCGGATCGACTCTTCTGGTGAGAGACAGTGCAGGCATTGCTCGATTGTATCGGCCTCCGCCTCCAGCAAGACGCCCCAGACATGGACGTCATTCTCATTCAATTCACCTTTCTCAGTAGGCCACAGGGCCTTGTCTATCGGTCGAAACGTCAGCATCGCGGTCACCTATGAGGTATCCCCGATGCGGGAGGAACTCCTTGCTTTCCTTCCGTACGGGCATTGCAAAAACGACACGCTCACGGTAAGCTCCGTTTCAAGTCGTGAAGCCTCTGTCTTCCTACCTGCTCACGATTCAGACAGCGTGATGACCTGATACTTCGGAGAGGTGCCAGAGCGGCCGAATGGGCTCGCCTCGAAAGCGAGTGTCCTCGTAAGGGGACCGTGGGTTCAAATCCCACCCTCTCCGCCAAACCTGCTCACATACTTCCACCACATTGTTCTTGAAAAGGGTGGGATTTGAACGGGGGATCTGAAGGGGGTTAGCCCCCTTCATGGGGAGTTTGCGAGGGGGCCAGCCCCCTCTGCAGGAGTGCGAGACGATCCCGTGAGCACGACTTCAAATTCCCACCCTCTCCGCCAAACCTGTTCGTGCATGTTGGTGGATGAACACGTTAAAACTTCGTCTTCGCCTTCTCTCTCAAGGCCCTCCTCAACTCCACCATGGCGAGCGTATCGCGTTTACAGTATTGGAGGAGGGCTTCTTGGATCTTCGCTCGCTCGATCCAATCCGTTTCCAGGAACACCATCCGGTAGTACTCACTGGCCGCCTGGCCTCCCTCTTTGATGATGAGGTCCTCATAACCGAGCGAGGGCACCACCGCCGGCAGCACATCTTTAATTGAATAGCGACCGAGAAATCCAGGATGGTAGTAATACTCCTTGATGACCTCATACAAATCCCAGATCCGCCCGATGATCTGTTCCAACTCCCGTCGCCACTGCGGCAAGACTTCAGCCAGCTGTTCGAGGACCGATCGTTCATAGGGTGAATACACGCAGATGTGTCCCTGCTCTCCCAGTGACTCGATCAATGCCTCTACCAACCGGGCGCGCGGATCAGTCGCTTCCCCATGCAAAAATTCTTCATGACGGAGTTCGCCTGATTCCAGTTCGGTGTGATTCGACCATTGTACGGGAAGGGCTTGATACGGCCTCGTCGAGGAAAACCGCGGGA
>Ga0335070_10003019_pt1 | contig 19599 bp, 14 predicted proteins | sample Lox_Sample_13_FD_206722 | JGI IMG/M metagenome (GOLD analysis project Ga0335070, IMG submission 206722) | Soil microbial communities from Loxahatchee National Wildlife Refuge, Florida, United States - Lox_Sample_1.3 | ecosystem: Environmental > Terrestrial > Soil > Wetlands | place: USA... | reverse complement strand
CCGAGGCGGGGAGATCATTGAGATAGGAGTGCGTCATGGAATGGCAGCCGATTTCAAAGCCTGAAAAATGTAGCTGGCGAATTTGCGCAGCGGTAAGGTAGCCCGGCTTGTCCAAGAAGCCGGCGGTCACATAAAACGTGGCTTGGAATCCGAATTCTGATAGTACCGGTGCCACTGCGATGAGGTCGGTCTCGCAGCCGTCGTCGAAGGTGATGGTAACCGACTTTTCCGCTGGCAATAGCAACGATTCGCTGACACTCAGCCCACGCCAACCTTGCTCGTGCAGCCATTGCATCTGTTCCCGGAATGCCTTCTGCGGCAGGATGTAACGCACGTATCCCGGATCTGCCTGCGCCATGGCGCGCCCCGGCAGTTCGAGTTCGTGGTACATCAGGAATACGATTCCGTGATCGGCCATCAGAAAATCCTGCGGAGCTGCGCTTTGACCGCCTCTGGAACGTGAATGCCGAGACGATCCAGCGTCGCCTTACTGCCTTTGAAGAGCTGCCACATGCGATTGGAACGCTGGTGGACCTTTCCGAATTCGGCAAGCAAGGCATCGGGCAAAATACCAGTGGAAGGCAAATGCAGTTCGTCTTTCACAGCCTCGTACTTGCCGGCCGCCAACGCAGAGAGTATCGGAGCTGGCTCCGGCTTGTCACATTCCAGCGCTACGAAAAGTCCACGATATTGCTTCTTCCAATGCAGATCCTGGCCGTAAAAGGCCTGCATCTGGGGCGCTCGTTGACGTAGACGCTGCAGCAGAGCGAACGTTCCCGGGCGCGGCGCATAGCGACCGTCGTACTTGGAATTCCAAGTCTCGATTCCTTTTGGAAGAGTGTTGAACGTTTCGATCCACGGAAAGAATTCGTCTTTCGGGTGGGCTATGACTGAGGTTGCCCCTTGCGATTCGATGTGGCGAATCACTGCCTGGGGATCCTTGCTGGAAGCCACAGCGGAGGCGCCGTATCCGAGGATATGCATGCGGCGTTCGCACTCGTACTCGAGGCCCATGACGAAACAGAATTGTTCGTCGGAATTTTCCTGCAAATCCTGAGCGTAGGCCTTGACCGAATCGCAATCGAAATATTCAGCGTGGTCGTTCATGCACACGAAGGAGCATCCGTCGGCGATGTAGGCACGGCGCAATTCCGGGAGCGTGAACTCACCGTCGGAGTACGTGCTGTGAACGTGCAGCGCGCCTTTCATCCATGCCCCCCGATAGCCCGCTGCAGTGTATAGATCCAGTCGCCCAATTCTGGCAGCGGGTCCTTCCATTGAAACAGATCGTGATAGGTGCCGGGAACTGGCATGAGTACATCGATGAGCGTTCGCAGACGGCCGGGAAATGTTTCCGGATAGCCGGGCGGCGGGCCTTGCCAGACTTCAAGCAGATGGCGTGCGTCCCCGAGGAGCCAGCGACAGCGGACTCCTGTTTTGTAGCCCGAGGTTGGGGGGATATCGCCGCTCTCGGCCATGCGTGCCAGCAGGGCCGGAAAATCCACCCCGGCGTAACAAGACAAAGGGAGCGAGTGCCAGAAACGTCCGTTGACTTCCATGAAGACCGGCGCTGAGCCCGGCAACTTGCGGTATTCGACCATTGCGACTCCATGCCAACGAAGGGAGGACAGGATTGCCAGGGATGCGCGGCGAATTTCGGGATGGAGCTCGACACTGACGCGAACTGCGCTGCCGGAGCCCGTCGGATGCACATCACGAATACGCTGGTGTGCAAATTCTGCGCGAAGTTCCCCGTGGTGCATCAGGGCGAAGTAGCCGGTTCCATCCCCACGAACAAATTCCTGTACGAGCACAGCCGAGGCACGTGCGCTCATGGCGCGATAGGCGGCAATGAATTCTGCAGCGTTTCGGGCGTAGAGCGGACGACCCGCCGTGCGAACCATTCCCGCACTCAGTTCTTCGGACGCGCGCGGCTTGAGAACAACGGGATAGTTTAGAGTTGGCGCCGATGCCTGCGCTTGTTCGGGAGTGCCGACGAGAGTCGTGCGCGGGATAGCGATTCCAAGCGACGCGGCGAGGCGGGTGGTTTCGTCTTTGTCGAAGGCCCGAAGCAGATCGCTATGGTCGGGAAGAACCAGTCGTGCGCCCGCTTTCAGAAGGGAATCCCGATAGGTTGAGATGGGCAGCGTGGTGGCCTCGGTCATCGGCAGGACGAGAGTGCCGGGCCGCCGCCGCACGAACGATGCGATGCTTTCCAGAAATGCCGCTATGTTTGTATTTGGTGGAGGGTATTGGATGGATCCCGAGGACGAACGCGACCAACCGGCCTTGGACCATGTTGAGGTCTCGCCGACAAAAACAGTGTGACCGGCGCGTGCCAGGGATCGCGCGCTTGCGACGGCCTGATTCTGGTTCCCATCCAATATCAGGACATTCATGGTCGTGGCGAACCGAGTGGAACTCTTGCCGCCTCCTCCAGGACTGCAGCGAACTGATGCACGATGTTCGACCAATCGTATTGGACCGCGAGTTTCGCGGCGGCTTCCTCGTAGCGGCGACGCAGGGAAGAGTCGGTCAGGAGCGCGAGGACTGCTTCTGCAAAGGATGCCGGTTCGTCGGCGAGGATCAAATCGCGGCCGCTCTGCACGGCAAGGCCCTCGGCCCCAATTGATGTGGAGATGACAGCCTTTCCGGTAGCCATCGCTTCGAAGATCTTCAGGCGAGTCCCTCCGCCAATGCGAAGGGGAACAACCACGAGCGTTGCTTCGCGTAGATACTCGGCGATCGACGGGACGGTTCCGCTGACCTCGACGAAATCCGAAGCCAGTTGTTTGACGCTGGCGTGCGGGTTGCGGCCCACAATCTGAAAAATTGCAGCGGGGAACTGGCTGCGAACGCGCGGAAAGATGTCGCGGCAGAAATATTGGACTGCGTCGATATTTGGCTCCCAGTCCATGGAACCAAGGAACACAATCTTTGGAGGATTGGCTTGAGAAGGCGGCGCGACGGAATACTTTTCCGTATCTACGCCGGTGGGGACAACCGTGATCGAGCACGATGGATCCATGGCCAGCATCTGCTGCCTGTCGTGTTCTGAAACCGCGATGATGTGATGAAAGCGTCCGAGAGCGGCGCGTTCGTAACTCGCCATCTTGCCGGCTTCCATCTTGTAGGCGAAGCGACGCGCGAAATTGGATTCCGTCTGCGCCAGGCGCTGCCAGAGAGAGGTCTCGACGTTGTGCTGAAAAAGCACGGTCGGGGTGGAAAGCTGCGCGGGAAAATTCTGGGAAGCTGAGAGAAAGTCGCAGACCGCCACGTCGAAGCTGCCACTGCCAAGACTCTCGGCCACAGCTTTCTTTACAGCCGAATGGGTGAATTTGCTGACGGCAAACGGCGCGGACTGAAACATGAGCTGAAGGTAAGAGAGCGTTTGCGCGACCCCCGAACCGTCGAGGGCCGAAGTATGGATCGTCTGCGGGCCGGGCAGTTCACGCGCGATTGTGTCCTCGTAAGAATTATCTCTTGGGCCGCCATAGTATCCCAACAAGGTGACCCTATGGGTGCGTGCAAGATGACGAAGGATGTTGTAGGAACGAATCTTGCCGCCGGTATCGACCGGCAGGAGTTTGCCCGCTTTGACCCAGAGAATTCGCAAGGTAGCCTACCAGCAGATTCCTTCGTACTGCTTGAGCGCAGGGCGTCGCGACTTTTCCAGATTCACCAGGTCGATGACCACTTGATCGGCGCGGAGATGCTGCTGGAGTAGTTCTCGGGCGATGCCGCGGGTGCCGATGACCACAACCTCCGCGTCGCGCAAGCAGTCTCCCAGATCGCTGACCAGGAGCGATCCAATGTGGGGAATGGCGTGCTCGATGTATTCGCGATTGGAACCGATGAGGCGCCCCAGAGACACGTTATCGTCCCAGATTTTGAGATTGCGTCCTTCGCCCAGAAGACGTTTGACGAGCTGGACCTGGGGACTCTCGCGAAGGTCGTCGGTTGCGGCCTTGAAACTGAGTCCGAGAATGGCCACGTTGCGCTTCGAGGACGCTAGCACCATCTCAATCGCCCGCTGCAGATGTTCATCATTGCTCGGCATGATGGACTCGAACAGCGGCAGATGCAGGTCGAGTTCCTTGGCCCGATAGTTCAAGGCGCGAACGTCTTTGGGCAGGCACGAGCCGCCAAACGCGAATCCTGGCTTCAGATAGCTGGGGGAGATATTGAGCTTGTCGTCGGCAGTAAAGATTTCAACGACGGCTTCGGCATCGACTTTCATTTCTTTGGCGAGCGTTCCCACTTCGTTGGCAAAAGCCACTTTCAGGGCATGCCATGCGTTGCAGACATATTTCACCATCTCGGCCGAGCGGAACGAAGTTTCGAAGATGCGGCCCGGCGCCCATGCGTAAAGGTCGCGAAGCCAGGCAGCGTGCTGGGCATCGGATGAGCCGATGATCGTCATCGAAGGCTGCAGAAAATCTGCCACAGCCGTGCCTTCGCGCATGAATTCCGGATTTACACAGACGCCGAAATCTTTCCCCATGCGCTTGCCGCTGCTCTGCTCCAGCGCAGGAATAACGATGCTTTCTGCTGTTCCCGGAAGGACAGTGCTGCGTAGCACGATGAGGTGGAAGTCGTCCTTACGCCTAAGCACCTGGCCGATATCGCGGCACACTGGCTCGACGTGGCCGAGATCGAGCTTGCCGCTGCGCAAGCTGGGAGTGCCGACGCACAGGAACGAGATTTCTGTCTGCATGACGGCTTCCGCCGAGTCGGTGGTGGCGTGCAATGTGGAAGCGGCGTGCGCATGTTGCACCAACTCCTTCATGCGCGGTTCCACAATCGGGCTTTGACCGGATGCGAGCTGTTCGACCTTCGATCGGCTCAGGTCGACACCGATAACAGAGTTTCCCTTGGAAGCGAGACAGGCTGCCGTGACCGATCCGACGTAGCCTAGTCCGAACACGCTGACTTTCCTGCTCATGAATTCCTATCGTGGGGGCTCCAAGCGCTGGATAGGCCTCCAGCGGGCAAATTTTCCGCGAACCCGACTCCCACAAGCCGAGCAATGACGGAAGTGTTATTGGTCGTTCCTTCCGCCGCGAGGTTGCAATTTTCTGCAGTCTCGCCATGATTAGCGGGATACGACAGGAACAGTTAATAATACCTAACGAGGCGGAAACTCTGGAACGGCAACCCATTTCAACGTGCCGAGCCTCGGGCCCCATGAGTGTCGACAAATTCCGTCAATTGGCCGATCGAATCGCGCGGATGGATCGTGCCGAGCTTCGCTTCCGCCTCCATCAAGAACTGGATAAGAGGCAGGACGGTCTGCTTTGGTTGCTGAAGCATGACTTTGCCCGGCACGCACAAACCGGGGCCGGGACGCAGCGGGGCCATTTCTTCTTTTCGTCCCTCGAAGTGAATGACCGTGTCCGCCTGCTTCAACAAAGAATCCCAGACCAGGCAGATCGGATACTCCAGCAAGCTGAGCGGATTCTTCAGCACCGCTTCGATTTACTCGGTTACAGCGGGCTCGAATACGGTCGTCCGATCGATTGGCACCTCGATCTCGTGCATGGCAAGCGGGCGCCGCGAAAGCTTTTTCATCGAGTACGATACCTCGATTTTACGGAAGTAGGCGACAGCAAGGTCACATGGGAACTGAACCGGCATCAACACTTCGTTACGCTCGCGAAGGCGTACCGGCTCACGGGGAACATGCGATATCCCGACGAGATTCTGCGACAGTGGAGGCATTGGTGGGAGGAAAACCCTTACCCGGTCGGGATGAACTGGGCGAGCAGCCTGGAAGTGGGCTTCCGTAGTTTGTCGTGGCTGTGGACATATCACTTGCTGGAAGGGGCGCCTGGAATCCCCGATTTCCGTGCCGAGTGGATGCGTGGACTGGCGCTGCATGGAAGGCATATTGAACGGTATCTATCTACGTATTTTTCGCCCAATACTCACCTGCTAGGTGAGGGAGCCGCTCTGTTCTTTCTGGGGGTGCTTTGCCCGGAATTGGACGGCGCCGACCGCTGGCGGCAGACTGGCTGGCAAATTGTACTGGAGGGAGCACGCCGGCAGGTGCAGGCAGATGGTTTTCATTTCGAACAATCCACCTACTATCACGTCTATGCGCTGGATTTCTTTCTTCATGCGGCGATTCTGGCGATGGTGAATGGCATTGAATTGCCTGCCGATTTCGAAGCTACTCTCGAGAAGATGCTCTCTGCACTGTCCCTCCTGGGCCGCGTTGGCTCGCCTCCCCGATTTGGTGATGACGACGGCGGTCGTTTGTTCGACTCGAGGCGGAATCGGGCGGAGCATTTGCTCGATCCATTAGCGACGGGGGCGATCCTGTTCAACCGAGGGGAATTCAAAGCTCTGGCGCAGCAGTTGCGCGAGGAAACCATCTGGCTTCTCGGTCCCGAGGGTGTGAAGCAGTGGGACGAACTGGAGACCCAACTAGTTGATCGGTCATCGGCAGCGTTGGGCACTGCCGGTTTCTATGTGATGCCGTGCGCCCAGCCGTCGGTTCAGCTTGTGATGGATTGCGGCCCGCTCGGGACGCAAAGCGGCGGGCACGGGCATGCGGACGCTCTGAGCTTGACGTTGCATGCACGGGGAGCGGAATTGTTAATCGATCCGGGTACTTGTGAATACGCGGGAGAAAGAGACGATCGCAGACTCTTCCGCGGGACTGCCATGCACAACACAGTGCGCGTGGACGGCGTCGATCAAGCTGAGCCGGCAACAGCATTTTCCTGGAGTCGACTAACGCAATCCAAGGCAGACGAATGGATTCAAGGCAAGCACTTTGATCTGATGGTTGGAAGCCATGACGGTTATGAGCGCCTTCCGTCGCCCGTGCGCCATCGTCGAACCGTCTTATCCCTTCGAAACGGAATCTACCTGGTTCGCGATTTGATAACTGGCCAGGGTCAGCACCTGATGGAAGTCTTCTGGCGCTTCGGGCAAGACGTTCAGCTGGTGAAAGACGGCCTGTACCGCGTGAGAGGCGCTTCCAACGGTTTTGCTCTTCTGCCAGTCGAAGGGCACGGATGGGCCGAACAGGTGAGCAAGCAGCCATGGTCGCCAGCCTACGGGCAGAAGTCGTCGGCAAGCGTACTCACTTTTTCAATCACAGGGCCTGTCCCACGCGAGTTCTGCACATTGCTAGTAACATTGGATGAGGCGTTAGACGTGCCGGGTAAGTTCACTCGAATTGCAAGTCAGCCTCAGGATTCGGGCGCGACCGGTTACCGATTTGTGGGGAACGAGGATTGCAGCTTCGTGTTTGGGGAAAGCGGGAAGAATTGGCGTCACGGTTCCGTGTCCAGTGATGCCGAATTCGTTTGCTGGATTCAGTCGCGCGAAGGGTTGGGGCGGCGGCTCATTCTTGTGAATGGAACCCATGCCACAGTGGAAGCCGGACCGACGCTCAAGTTCAAGCGGAGAGTTTCCTGGGGCGAACTGGACATAGACAACGACAATAGACAGGTCTTCAGTTCGGATCCGGAAGCGATTCTTGAAGAGCCTGCGCCGGCGCTCTCATTGCGCGTCGAGAGCGAGTCGGAAGGCACTCCATAAATTCGCGGTTTCTCAGACTTAACCAAGGTTCGAATTCTTTATGTGTGGTATCTGCGGCATCTTCTTTCAAAATCGCGATTGGCGTGTGAATGGCGAGGTACTGGCAGCCATGAATCGCCGCATCGTGCACCGTGGCCCGGATGACGAAGGATTCTTTGTCGAGGAAAACGTCGGTCTTGCGATGCGCCGGTTGAGCATCATCGATGTGAAGAGCGGCCATCAGCCCCTGAGCAACGAAAATCAAGATGTCTGGATTGTCTATAACGGGGAAATCTACAACCACTCCGAATTGCGCGCGCAACTTGAAGCCAAGGGGCATCGCTATCGTTCGCGAAGCGATACGGAAACGATTATTCACCTCTATGAAGAGTACGGTCGCGATTGTGTAAAGCATCTGCGCGGCATGTTTGCGTTCGTCATTTGGGACCGGCGCACGCGAACGATCTTCGCGGCGCGCGACCGTCTCGGAATTAAACCGTTCTACTACCGCTGGGACGGCAAGGCCTGCCTCTTTGGCTCAGAGATCAAGACGATCCTGGCCTATCCGGGAGTCGACGCCGAATTCAATCGCGGCACCTTGGCCGAATACTTAGCCTTTGGATATATCACCGGGCCGGAAACAATGTTTTCGGGCATCCAAAAGTTGATGCCGGGACATACCCTGGAGCTTCGCGAAAAGGGAGAGCCCCGCATCGAGCGCTACTGGGATCTGGACGTTGCCGTGGATGCCGAAGCGCAGCCTCGCGAGTATTACGTGAAGACATATCGGGAATTGCTGGAAGGCGCCGTATCTTCGCATTTGATGAGTGACGTGCCGCTGGGTGTCTTCCTGAGCGGAGGATTGGATTCGAGCGCAGTGGCGGCGCTCACCTCGAAGATTCGCGGGGATCGCATTGAGACGTTCGCGGTCGGCTATGGAGAAGAACAATTCAGCGAATTAGGCTTTGCGCGGGAAGTGGCCGCGCACATTGGCTCTAACCATCACGAGGTTCGGATGAGCCGGGAGGAATTTTTCCAGAGCCTGCCCCGCCTCATCTGGCATGAAGACGAGCCGATCGTTTGGCCCTCGAGTGTGTCCCTCTATTTTGTAGCGCGGCTGGCACGGGAGCGTGTGACGGTCGTGCTGACCGGAGAGGGAAGCGACGAGACCCTTGCGGGCTACACTCGTTATGCTTGGACTCTAACGAATTCGCGCATGGATTCGACCTATCGCGCGGTGACGCCTTCGGGGTTTCGAAAACTTATTCGCAGAGCTATACACGCCAGCCCTCTAAGCGCGTCTCTGCACCGCAAGTTGGAGCATACCTTCCTGGTGCGCGATGGGGAATCCTGGCCTTCGTTCTATTACGACAACTTCTTCTGCGCTTTTTCGGCGGCAGAGCAGAAGGAAATGCTAACTCCAGACACACTCGATCACCGTGGGGACGCCTATGAGGGCTCCATGAATGCGTGGGAGCGTTCGCATGGCGATCTGTTGCACCGGCTGTTATATGCCGACATCAACAGCTATCTGATTGAACTTTTGATGAAGCAGGATCAGATGAGTATGGCCGCGTCGATTGAGAGCCGCGTGCCCTTTCTGGATCATAAGCTTGTTGAATTCACTGCCAGAATTCCGGCGCGGTACTCGATTCGAGGGATGGCTGGGAAATTCATTCTGAAAGAGGCCGTCGAAGATCTCCTTCCGCGAGAGATCGTCTACCGCAAGAAAATGGGGTTCCCGACGCCCTGGGAATACTGGCTGGCTGGACCGCAGCTCGATGACCTGGAGCGAATGTTACTTGAGTCTCGAAGTGTCGATCGCGGACTGTTCAAACGCGAGTCCATCCAGCGGTTGTTCACCGAGCACCGGGCGAAAGTGCGCGATCACGGGAATCGTATCTGGCGGTTGCTGAATCTGGAGACGTGGTTTCGAGTGATGATCGATGGAGAACCGGCTGAGTCCGTGTCGGCCGGAATATCCTCCACTCCCACGGCGGTGCTGAGCCAGGCATGAAACGCGGCGAGCGCCTCAGGGGAGTCTTACGACGCACTGCCTTGAGGGCACTCAAAGGCTGCGGAGCCTTCCATCTTGTGCGCGACAGCGATTGGCGGCGACAGCGTCTGTTGATCTTGTGTTATCACGGGATCTCGCTTGAAGATGAGCACGAATGGCGGCCTTACCTGTTCATCCGGCCCGAGCAACTGGAGCGCCGGCTCGAGATTCTCCGCAAGAACAACTACACCGTACTGCCTTTGGGAGAAGCCTTGGAGCGGTTCTATCGGCAGGAGCTTCCCGCGCGTAGCGTTGTGTTGACTTTTGATGACGGCACGTACGACTTTTATCGGCAGGCGTATCCGCGGATTAGCAAGTTCGGCTTTCCGGTCACCGTTTATTTGACGACCGAATACAGCGAGTTGCAGCTTCCTGTGTTCGGCCTGATCTGTTCGTACATGTTGTGGAAGTCGCGCGATCGCGGTGCTTGCGATCTGCGCGAAGTTGGAGGATGCGAACGAGTGTCTCTCGACTCTGCGAGCGAACGGGAAGACGCAGCGAGTCAGATTGCGCAGAAGGCGGACGCGCAGGGTCTTTCGGCCTTGCAGAAAGATGAAATTGCACGGAGGCTGGCGGAGTTGCTTAAGATCGACTACTCGGAGCTCTCTGGCAAACGCATCTTGCAATTGATGAATCAGAAGGAAATCACCGAACTCGCCGGCGCCGGTGTGGACTTCCAACTGCATACTCATCGTCACTGCGTGCCGCTGAACGAGAATCTTTTCCGCAAGGAGATCACCGACAACCGGCAGCACATCGCCCGGTCGGTCGCCGGAGAGCGCAAACATTTCTGCTATCCCAGCGGCGCGTATCGTCCGGAGTTCCTGCAGTGGCTTGCGGCGGAATCTGTCGTTTCAGCGACAACATGCGACACAGGCCTCGTCACAGCGCAAAGCAATCCGCTGCTATTGCCTCGACTGGTGGATACGACTGGGCGCACGGAGCTTGAGTTTGAGAGCTGGATCAGCGGCATTGGACACTTTCTCAGTTCGCACAAGAAAGCCCGGCTGGCTTACGCGGGCGACTAGCCTAGCTGTTCGAGGGCTGCCTGAGTTGTGGCGGATGATCTTCGGCAAGCACAATGTCGTCAATCTGGGTGGCGGTCAACGTCGGGCGCAGGGCGCGCAATAAAGCGCTGTTCTTGTAGACCACTTTGCCTGCGAAGTATGCCCGGTGCAGTGCCCGCGTTCCCCGCAACGATGCATTCAGGCCAAGCGAAGGTCCATTTGTGGCCGATTCGTAGCCGAGTTCTGTCAGGGTTTGGCCCACAAGCCGTTCGAAGCGCAGCAACTGATCGGGCGAGAAGCTTTTTTTCCAGCGCCCGACTGGGTTAAATTCTGCTTTCGCTTCTTGATGAAACGAAGTGTTCGGCCTTGCGACCGATCCGTAAGCAACGCTCCGGATCAATTTGTAGTCGAGTGGCTGATCGATGAATTGGCCGATACGACCGAGCGTAGGTTGCGGGTTAGCCAGCAAGTCCTCGAAACGGATTTCAAGATAGTCTTCCGGAATGGTTCGGCCGAAATTCCTGCCTTGCTGTACCATCCACTCCCAGTACAGTCCACATCCGAGCAGGCCGTGGCGGTCTTCCCAGGGAAAGGCGCGAACATAGCGGAGTCTTCCCAGGGAAGTGGCGACGTCGCGCCCATCACGAATGATGTGAACGAAAAGAGAATTCGGGATCGAGTGGCGAATCTGCGACAGGTAGAGCATGCCTTCGGGAGAGTTTTCAGCCCAGCGCCACGCGCCTTGGACGGCGCAAATTTCCCCCATGACGATCTGCAGAAAATCAGCCGCGGTTGTACATTCGTTCAAGACTCGATCGCGAATGTGTTCTGCATTCAGCCCAGATGCGCGGAATAACTTGCTGTTCAGCCACGCGTGGAGAAGCTTCTCTCGATTTGCACGAACCCTCAGGTCGCCGAAGCGCGGCGCCAAGAGATTGAAGACGTTGGATTCGGCCAGATAGACAGCGAAGCCCCCGGCCGACAGGAGCATGTCGTAGAGCAGCGTAGTGCCCGAGCGCGGGCTGCCCAGTACGAAGACTGGGGCGTTGCGCCGGTTGCTGCCAGAAGGACTCAAGGACGAGCGCACTCCGAAATCAGTAGATGCATTCATTATCTACTGGACCGCTGTTAGGCACTAATCGCGGGAGCGGGCGCTTCCAGTCATGGCGGCCAGATGGCCTTCCAGCGCCGAAAGCAACGGTTCGCGGAGAGACGGCCCGCTGGCCAACAAACCCGTGAGAAGCGGATTGCGATGGTTACAGGTCAGCGGAGCATTGTCGAGAGTCGCGACGAAGCCGCCTGCCGATTGGACCAGGGCGGCGCCGGCAGCGACGTCCCACTCGTTCTTTGGGGTTAGAGTGAAGGTGATGTCGGCCCGGCCTGCAGCCACGAGCGAGAGCTTGTAGGCGACCGATCCCATTGGGCGAATTTCAAATTCGCCGTTCATAAAAGGCTGCCACTCACCGCGCTTCATTTCGCTGCGGCTGGCAAGAATCAGAGCACCCTTGATGTCTTTGCGCTGGCTCGGCTGTGCAGGCTTGCCGTTGTAGAGAATGCCGCAGTCGAGTGCGCCAATGATGGTTTCCTTCGTTGCGGGATTGCAGATCCCGCCCGCGACAGGTCGGCCATCTTCCACAAAACCGATAGAGACGCAAAATTCCGGGATACCCTGCACGAACTCGCGAGTGCCATCGAGCGGGTCCACGACCCAAACGTGGCGCTTATCCAAACGAGTTGCGTCGTCCACGCTTTCTTCCGACAACCAGCCTTCTCCGTCGCGGAGCAGATTCTGGCGCAACACGGCATCGACGGCACGATCCGCTTCGGTAACCGGATCAAGTCCGGCTTTGTATTCGGTTTCAATTTCGCCGGGAGTGAAGCGAGCAAAGACGGTGCGAGCCGCCTCTAATGCGGCCTCGATGCGCTGCAGGATGTCAGAGTATTTGGAGTTCATGGTCACCCGAAAAGTCAATTATGGAATCAGGCCCAAAGCATGCGGGCGCCGGTAATCAAAAGCAGAGCGCAGAGCAGACGGCGCAGCCAGAGCATCGGGACGCGAGTGGCCAGATGCGAACCAAGCAAGCCTCCCGGAATCGATCCGATCAGAAGCGACAAAACCAGCGAGGGGTCCACGTTCCCCAGCCTGAAATGCATGAATCCGGTTACGCCCGTCAAAATAACGGCATGCAAGATGTCGGTGCCGACATTCACTTTGGGCGGGAAGCTGTAGAACAGCAGCAAGAGCATCATGATGATGCTGCCCGACCCTACCGAAGTCATGCCGACGAGAAGACCGGCGACCAATCCAATCAGAGCCATTCCGGCAAAGCCCTTCATGGTCGGCGGACGGTTCACGATCTTTTCTTCAATGCGCTTCTGGAAGAGCAGCAACAGCGGAATGATGATCAGCAGTATGCCGACTGCACTCTTGATAAAGCTGTTGACGCCGTCGCCATACAAGTGGCGAATGTGCATCAAGAGCTTGACTCCAATGATCGAGCCAGGAACGCTGCCGGTTGCCAGGGCAATGACAACTTTGCGTCGAACAGTGCCCTTCTTGAGGTGCAGCAGGCTGGCAGGAATTTTGGTAAAGAAATTGAAGAGTGCGTCAGAACCGACGGCGACGATGGCAGGAACCCGCAGGCCGAAAATCAGCACGGGGAGCAGCAATACGCCGCCCCCCACGCCGCTTAAGCCGATGAGGATGCCTACGACAAAGCCAACAAGAATTTTGGCCGCTAGCAGTTCCATCGTCGTTCCTTCGGTCTTACTGCCCGGCTCCGTTTACTCCGATGAAGCCTTCGCGCTCGAGGTGCAGAATGATTTCCTGAGCGGCTTCTTCGGCCGATAGTTCGCCGGTGTTGATGGTTACGTCAGCATCCGCTGGAACTTCGTAGGGATCCGAAATTCCAGTGAACTCTTTGAGGATGCCGGCGCGCGCCTTGGCGTACAGGCCCTTGCGATCGCGCTGCTCGCAGACGTCAACCGAAGTCGCAATGTGCACCAGGATGAAACCGCCGTACGGTTCGACCATCTGGCGAACATGCTTGCGAGTCGCGTCATAAGGAGCGATCGGAGCACAAATCGCGATCCCGCCATTCTTGGTGATTTCCGACGCAACGTAGCCGATGCGGCGGATGTTAATGTCGCGATGCTCTTTCGAGAATCCGAGTTCCGACGAAAGATGCTTGCGCACCAGGTCACCGTCGAGCAGGGTCACGGGACGTCCGCCGACTTCCAGGAACTTGGTCAACAGAACGTTCGCAATCGTCGACTTGCCCGAACCGGAGAGTCCGGTGAAGAAGATCGTGACGCCCTGCTGAGAACGGGGCGGGAAGCTGCGACGCAGTTCTTTCACGACTTCCGGATACGTGAACCATGCTGGAATATCGCGGCCTTCGTTCAGGCGTTGACGCAGTTCGGTACCGGAAATGTTGAGGACCTTGTCGCCGGGCTTCACCTCGTTGTCGGGAACGTATTTATCCTGATCTTCGAGGTAGACCATCATGTTGAAGTTGACCATGGTTACGCCGACTTCGGACTCGTGCTTCCGGAAGAGTTCCTGCGCCTCGTACGGGCCGTAGAAAGGTTTCTTCGTTTCCGGATCCGAGCCCGGACCAGCGTGGTCGCGTCCAACAATGAAATGCGAGCATCCGTAGTTCTTGCGAATCAGAGCGTGCCAAATGGCCTCGCGCGGTCCGCCCATTCGCATGGCCAAAGGCAGAAGAGCGAGCTTCACGGTGCCCTGCGGGAATTTCGAGAGCAACAACTGGTAGCAACGAACGCGGGTGAAGTAATCGACGTCGCCTGGCTTGGTCATGCCGACGCTGGGATTGATCAGCAGATTCGCTTCGACTTGCTTGGCGGCGCGGAACGTCAGTTCCACGTGCGCGCGGTGCATAGGATTTCGCGTTTGGAAGGCCACAATGCGGCGCCATCCCTGGCGGGCGAATTCGGCACGCAGTTCCGCGGGCGTTAAACGGAGCGTACGGAAATCGTAGTGGGAAGGAAGCTGCATGCCTTCCAAGCGACCACCCACGTAATGGGGATTCGATTTGTTGATGGTGTAATCAGCACCCGGATGAGCTTTGCTGGTGCTGTTGAATACTGCTTTTGCTTCGGCCGCGCGATCCGGCTGCCAAACTTCTTCCACGTGCAGAACCGCAACCATGACGCCTTCCGCATCGCGGAGGGCGACTTTGCTGCTGCCGGGTGTCAGCTTTTTGGCAAATTCTTCGGTTACATCGAGCGTGATCGGAATCGGCCAGAGAACACCGCTGGCCAGGTGCATGTTGTGGCAAACGCCTTCGTAGTCGGCTTTCGTCATGAAGCCGCGCAGAGGAGAGAAGCCTCCGCTCAGAAGCAGTTCGAGATCACAAAGTTGGCGGGCAGTCAGGTCCCAGGATGGCCACTCGCGAGAGTGGGCTTTCAGTTCGGCGGCCTTTTCCGGTGAAGCCATCAGATTGATGAGTTCGCCGCCGTGTGGCGCAATCAAGTGACTAGTCGAGGCAGACAAGCTTAAGAACCTCCCAGGTTCGTCGATTTGGATTTACTGCATGTAAAGTCGATATTTCGCAGAAGAAAGCAATGACTTCCAGAATGTATTGGGGGGATCGTGCGTACGAGACTTGAAACTCTTTGCGGATCCGCTACGCAGGATCCAAGGTTGCATTCAGTCTACACCAAACATGGCTACTGCTTACCCCACGCAAGTGCCATGCCGTGGCCATTCCCGACATTCTACTCTAAATTGATAAGGATTAAGGCCAAACAGGAGATTTTCTTTCATCCAGAGGAGTTTGTGGGCTTCCGGTGTGCAATTTCTTGCCTAAGGAGGGACGGAAAAGTTCACACTGAAAATCCCTTGTGCAACTTCTTGCGCACCCTGTTTCAGGGGCGGTGTCGCAGGAGCGTTATCGAATGGAACCGGAATTCCGCTGCCACGGCCGAGGCGTAGCCCGTGTCGGTTTCGATATCGTGCAAACTCCATTGAGCCGCTTCCTCGACATCGGGGCGTGTCGCTAATAGTCGGGCAGGACGATCAGGATCTACCTCGACATCGAACGAGCCCAGACTGCGCGAGAGTCCGAAGCCCTGTCCCTTTAAGAAAGCTTCTTTGCAGGTCCAGCAGCGATAGAAGGCTTGCACACGCTTCTCCGGCGGGAATTCACGAATCAGCGCGCGCTCTTGTTCGGAGAAAAAACGCTGGGCGAGTTTGTCGGTCTCGACGTCGGTGTTGATCGCCTCTACATCCACTCCAATTTCATGCCCGAGCGCGATTGCGATCATCGCCAGTTCGCCGGAATGCGAGAGGTTGAAGCGAATGTCTTTGTGAGGCTCGGCGAGGGCTGGCTTTCCCTGTTTTGCGTAATCGAATTTCAGTTCGGCAGGTGGTTTGGCAGTGTAGAGTCCGAGGATGGTTCGAAGGCTGCTGCGAGCCACGGTAAACCGCCTGCGATCCCTTTCGAAATGGAATCGGGTGGCCCGCTGCGATTCATCGGCCGACAGCACACTGGATTGGGCGGCAAGGGCCGCTTCCGCGACTGCGAGCGAAATCTCCCAGACATGAATCTCCTCGGGCGCGAGAGATGGCGCAGCCAGGTCTTTCAGTGGGCCGTTTGTGTTCCGAACAGAAATTTCGGGGGCAGCATCTGGCAACAGTTCACCGTTCATTTTGCAAACGCAGTCTAAACGTCCTCGGGGAGCGTTTCCATCTCGGCTACCACTACGGCTTCCTTTGGCTGGCCGGTGTTCGATACGTTCTGCAGATTTTCCACGTGCAGGGCTTTGCCCGTGGTGTAAGCCCATGCTACGCAAACAGCGTACACGGCTCCTGCGGCCAGTAGGTGAATAACCAGTTGCCGATAGTTGTGGGGAATGAACCAGCGCTGCATCAGCAATAAAGTCAGAACCATGGGCAAAGACAGCACGAACGGCAGCAGATAAGCCTGGCGCAGATACGTTGAGAGTCGGATGTTGAGTCGCGAACACAGATGGCGCGGCATGAAGAGAATGTAAGTTCCAAGCATGGGAACCGCGGTGCCGAAGGCGTCCCCGAGAATTCCATAGGGACGCACCCAAAGAATACTCAAGCCGAGGTTGGCGATGCCCTCCAGCATCGTGACCACGGCCAGTTTTCCGTGTTTGCTCATGCCGAACAGAATCCGCGACGATGCCCCCTGAATCATCATGAGGGTATAGGGGAGGATGAGGGTGAGTAGCACGGGATAGCCTTGCGCGACGTATTTCCTGCCGACCCAGACTTCGATCATGGATTTCCCGAGGATGATGAAAATCGCTGTCATGGGAAACATGACGAAAGCGCAGGCCCGGTTTCCGGCGACGAAGATCTTTCGCAGGCGATCCATGTTTCCGGCGGCATCGGACTGGCTCGACATCGGGACAAACAGCTGGGCCAGACTGCTCACTACTTCTCCGGCATAGTCGACCAGACGCGATCCCGCGTAGAAATACGTGATTGCGGCCGATGAGACGAAGGTCCCGATGACCAGGGCGTCGGTTTTGAAGCGCAAGCGCCACGCAATCAGAATCACGAACGTGACGCCGCTGTAGTTCGCCATGTGGCGAAACCCTTCCCGGTTCACATAACGACGAGAAAACTGAACTGGCAGTGCCCTCAGCGCAATCACGCCGCGAACGATGGATCCAAAGACCGGCAAGGTGGCAGTGATTAGGGCGACCGTGAGAAGACCGTATCCGCGCTGCAGGTAGAAGACGATCAGGATGACCCGAAGCACGCTGGAGAACAAAATGTTCGTCCAGTTCAGGATGTAGAACTTCTGCAGGCCTTCGAGCATCCCGCCAAAAACGCCGAGAGGAAATCCGAGTGAGACTGATGCGCCCACGATCAGGAGCAGCCAACGCGCCGTCGATTGAAAATCTGCCGGAATCTTGAACAGCCGGTCGATATACAGGCACCCGATCCCCGTCAGCAGCATGCTGAAGATGCCGACGCAGGTGTAGGTGAACATGGCGCTGTTGATGAGGGCGCTGACTTCTTCCAGATCGTGCGTCGCAGTGTACTTGGAAACGTAACGGATGATGGAAGATCGAATGCCGAAATCGAAGATGCCGTAATAGCCGGTAACCGAGAAAATCAGGACCCAGATGCCAAAGGCGGCGTCCCCAAGCCTGTGCAGGATGTAAGGGGAAAGAAATATCCCGACCAGCACGTTGACGCCGAGAGCGAACCAACTGGAGCCGACGTTCTTGAGGATGTGAGTGTGTTGCAGCTTGCGCATGGGCATCAATAACCGGCACTTCAGGGCTATCGCCCCGCCTACCGTACGTTTATCACAAAGGCGTTAAGAAATGATTTCACCCGAGGCTCCGAGTGGGTTTTTCAGCGCTTGAGAATGAGAGCGATGGCGCGGCTTTTCACGTGCTTTGAACAATCAAAGATCGACGAGCTATCGGTTTAATCGTGTAATTTGTGCCATCAGCGCCCGGTAGATTGGGAAGTTTCGTCTAGGGTGTTTGCCTTAGTATCGGGTACACGGAACAACGATATTTTTGTAAATAGCCGATGAGGATTGAGCCCGCTTGGAAGAATAGATGCGGCCTCCGGCCTTCTGGCCCCGTTTAGAGAGTCCCACTGGCAGGCGTCGCTGCGCGAATTGCCAGTTTCCTTGCGCGTTACAGCGCTTTTCAGTCCCGCCAATGATTTCTGGAAGGCACGTCTTCAATTCAGGAACTGAAGCAGAGGCTCCGTAAGTGGCTGTGGAAAAGACTGTTCGCTCGTCACAGCCAAGAAGCGTCTCAAAATGGCAATGTGGATGCTATGACTAATAGAAAGCTACAACAGCGCGCCGCATCGCAGCGGAGTCCTTAACGAGGGGGTGGCATGAGAGAGCAGACTGTACGGCTCGGACCGCGCGAGCAGCAGATCGTGGAATTGCTTCTGCAAGGCTGCGATAACGCCGAGATTGCAAAGCAACTGAAAATGGCTCGGCGCACCGTAAAGGCACATTTTAACCGGTTATTCCTCCGTTTCGGAATTACCGGCGGCATCAAGCGAGTCAAACTCGCGACCCTGTTATATCGGAGGCAAGCATGCATGCAACTGGACGCTATGGCACCCGTGTCCCCAGTGAACGTGAACAGCGAGTCATCGAGCTCGTGGCCGAAGGCTTGAAGAACAAAGAAGTCGCTGAAGCCATCGGCACAACCGAACACGTGGTAAAGAATTACCTGCGCGTGATCTATGACAAGCTCGGCCTGTGGAACCGCGTGGAGCTAGCGCTCTGGTATGAATCACGCCGCAGCCCTGCTTCGTACATCATGCAGTAGTGCACCTGCTCTAGATTAAGAGGCGCCGCCTGCTGGCAGCTGGTGGCGCGCAACTCCCTTCTTCTTGCGATCCGAGAAAATCTAATGACAGCCGAAAGCCTGCATGTGGCGCAGGCGTTCGCTGGCGTCCGCACGCCCTTTTCGGGCTGCGGCATCGAGCAACACCCGCGCCTGATCGCAGTTCTTGGAGATTCCATCTCCCCGCAAATACAGATCGGCCAGCAGGACTGTGGCTTCGGTGTTCTGCTTGGCTACCGACTTCCAGAGCCAATCTGCTGCTTGTGAAGGATTGCGGGGCCCGTCACTGCCGCTCAGATAGCGTTTTGCCATGGCCAGTTCGTCCCCGCCACCGGTCGCAACTGGCACGGGCTGGGTGGTGTTTGAAGGAGATTCATGGGGCGAAGTTCTAGCTGGCCGACTTGTTGGCCGAGTATTCTCAGCCTCGGCTTTCGACGCTGTGCTGTCCGCCTTAGCTGTCTGAGGTTCGGGCGCGCTGGCCGAGTTGTTGGCTTCCTCCTTCGGGGAAGCCGGTTTGGCACTCGCTGTCTTCTCTGCGCCCGAATTATCTGAGGATGGCTGAGAGGGCGCGGCCTCTGTTGGATTTTGCGGGGCCTGTGGCGAAAGGCCAGATGCAGCTTGTCCGCTACGCCATGACATATACAACAGCACGCCGATGATGACGGCTAATGCCAA